>Ga0207667_10008442_pt1 | contig 12233 bp, 13 predicted proteins | sample KBSCornC52_FD_184301 | JGI IMG/M metagenome (GOLD analysis project Ga0207667, IMG submission 184301) | Corn rhizosphere microbial communities from Kellogg Biological Station, Michigan, USA - KBS Corn C5-2 (SPAdes) (version 2) | ecosystem: Host-associated > Plants > Roots > Rhizosphere > Soil ...
GAATTTCTTCTGGCTCAACTGGATCCACGTACTGGCCGGCTCGCTATGGACGGGCGCGGACCTCTTCATGGGATTCATCTTGGGTCCGGTCATGCGCAGGCTCGAACCGCCGCAGCGGTCCGCGGTGATCGCCCAACTCGTTCCGAGAACGATCCTCTACTTCCCGATGGTCTCGCTCACGACGACGACGGCCGGCTGGTTTCTGGCCGCGCATCTGGGCTACACGGCGCCGGGAAACGCCGACTTCGGATGGGTGGTCGGCGCGCTCGCGATCGTGACCATCCTGACCGTCCAAGGCCTCGGGATCTTCCTTCCAAACTCGATCCGGATGTGGCGCGAGCTGACGAAGGAGCAACCCGATCGCGAGAAGATCGGCCGTCTGGCGCGCATCAACTTCTCGCTCGCCGGAGTCCAGGCCGTCTTCCAGGTGGCCATCATCGTCGTGATGAGCCACTTCGTGGTCGGCGGCCCGTAGGGCCTGGCCGGAATGATCTTCCTGTTCAGCGACATCGAGGGCAGCACGTCGCGTTGGGAATCGACGCCCGACGCGATGGGGCGCGCCGTCCGCCGTCACGACGAGATCGTGCGCGGCGCGATCGAAGCCCACGGCGGCAGCGTCTTCAAGACGGTCGGCGACGCGTTCTGCGCGATCTTCGGCGACGCGCGGGCGGCGCTCGACGCGACCATCGACGCGCAGCGCCGGCTGCAGAGCGAGGACTGGAGCGAGGTCGGCGACCTTCCCGTTCGCATGGCCCTGCACGCGGGCGACGCCGAAGAACGCGACGGCGACTACTTCGGCGGCTCGGTCAATCGCGTCGCGCGCCTGATGGGCGCGGCGCACGGCGGTCAGATCGTCGTGTCGGGCGCGATCGCGGATGCGCTGCGAGGCGCGCTGCCCGAGGGCGTTTCGCTGCTGGCGCTGGGCGTCTTCCGCCTGAAGGATCTGCGCGAACGCGAACGCGTGCTGCAGGTCGTCGCGCCCGGCCTCGCATCCGCGTTCAAACCGCTCCGTTCGCTCGATGCGGTCCCGAACAACTTGCCGGAACAGACGAGCGCCTTCGTCGGGCGCGAGCACGATATCGCCGGCGTGTCGGAACTGCTGCGCGAATCGACGCTCGCGACCATCACCGGCCCGGGCGGCGTCGGCAAGACGCGGCTGGCGTTACAGTGCGCGGCCGAGGCCATCGATCGCATGCAGGACGGCGCGTGGTTCGTCACCTTCGGCGCGCTCTCCGACCCGCGACTCATCCCGGGCACGATCCTGGCCGCGCTCGGGGTGCCGGGCCAGGGGGACGACGCGACCGAGACGCTCCTCGCGAACCTCGTGCCGCGCGAGCTGCTGCTGGTGCTGGATAACTGCGAGCATTTGATCGAGGATGCGGCCCGCACGGTCGAGGCGATCCGCGCGCGGTGCCCGCGCGTCACCGTGCTCGACACGAGCCGCGAGCCGTTCCGGCTGGACGGCGAGTTGCTCTACCGGTTGGCACCGCTCGATCCGGAGGACGCGCGCCGGCTCTTCGCCCAGCGAGCCCGCGCGGTCGATCCCAGGTTCCGTCCCGACGCGGCGGCGGAGCGCGCGATCGACCGGATCTGTACGCATCTGGACGGGATTCCGCTCGCGATCGAACTCGCGGCCGCACGCCTGCGGATGCTTTCGCTCGAGGATATCGCGGGCATGCTCGGCGAGCGGTTCCGGATGCTCACGGGCGGCAGCCGCACGGCGCTGCCGCGCCAACAGACGCTGCGAGCGATGATCGACTGGAGCTACGAGCTGCTGACGGATGCCGAGAAGCAGTTCTTCCGCCGGTTGAGCGTCTTCCGCGGCGGCTTCACGCTGGCGGCCGCGGCGGCGGTCTGCGCCGGCGAAGCGGCCGACGAGTGGGCGGCGCTCGACCTGCTCACGGCGCTGGTCGACAAATCGTTGGTGGTCGCCGACGCGGGCGACGACCGGCGGCGGTACCGGCTGCTCGAATCGATCCGCGAATTCGGTCTCGAGCGGCAGAGCGAGGCGCACGAGACCGCGGCGTCGGCCGGACGGCACGCGCGGTACTTCGCGCGATTGACGCGCGAGGCGACCGCCGAAACGCTGGCGTGGGACCTGGATAATCTGCGCGCGGCCGTGCGATGGGCGCTCTTCGACGGCGGCGACGTGCTGCTGGGGGCGGAGCTGGCCGCCGACGCCGCGCCGGTCGTGCTGCACTTGTCGATCTTGAACGAAGGCATCGCCTGGTGCGCGGCCGCGCTCGAACGCGATCTTCCCGGTCCGTTGCGCGGTCGCTTGGAATACGCGCTCTCGATGTTCTACAACAACCGCGCCGACTACGCAGCCGCGATGGCCGCTGCCGAACGCGCGCTGCCGCTGCTTCGCGAGAGCGGCGAGGAACGTCTGGTCGTGAATGCGCGGGCCCAGGTCGCGCAGCAGTACGCGCGTGCGGGTCGCTACGAAGCGGCGATGCCGTACGCCGCAGCCGCACTCGACGGCGCCCGGGCGCTCGGGGACGCCCGCCTGGTCGCGGACGTCACGCGGCGCACCGCGTTCTCGCTGCCGCCGGCGGAGATCGCGCGGGCGCGCGCGCAGTTCGCGGATGCGCTGGCGCTGCTCGAACCGCTGGGCGCCGACGACGAGGCCTCGCATCTGTTGGAATGGTGGGCGGAGGCGGAGGCCGCCGCGGAATGCTACGATCGGGCGTTCGAGCTGGGTACGCGCGCGCTCGACCGTGCGGCCAGGGATCGCGTCCGCATGCACGTGAACAGCAACGTCGCCGGCTACGCGCTCGCGATGGGCGACGTCGCCACGGCGGCCCCGTTCGCGCGCCGCGGGCTGGACCTGGCGATCGCCGCCAACCATCCGCTGCTGATCGCGATCGGCGTCGCGTACGTCGCAGCGCTCAAAGCCGACGACGCCCCGGCCGATGCTGCGCGGCTGTTCGGATACGCGCGCGCGCAGATGACGGAACTGAAGTGGAGCGGGATCGCGTCCGACGAGCGGGCCCGCGCGACCATCGAAGCGCTGCTCTCGAAGCGGACCGAAGCCGCGGCGCTCCCGGCATTGTTCGCCGAGGGCGCCGCCTGGACGAGCGAGGACGCGCTAGCGCGCCTGCGCGCCTAGCAACCCGGAACGCCGAGCGCGGAACGCTTGTCGGTCGAGGTGACCGTGTCGGTGCACGACTGGGTGAGGCTGTACGTTCCCGTGCGCCCCGAGCAGCCGGTTATGGCGCGGTAGCTCCCCGCCAGGACGGCGGTGGCGGTATTGTACGTCCCGGTCACGGCGAACGAACAGGTGATGTCGCCCGGAAGATCCTGTACCATCGTGCCGGTAACCGCATTGCTCGCGTCGATCGCAACCGCGATCGAAGAGACGAGCGTGACGCCGCCCGGCGCCGTCGTGATCGTGCCGCCCGCAGACGAGCCGTGCTGTGCGAGCAACGCCGTGGCCGCCGAGGAGCCGGACGAACTGTCGACGACGGTGCCCGCATAGTCGCCCGAGATATTGGTCGGCGCTGCCGGGACGGGATTGGTGGTCGTCCCGCTGCAGGACGGGAGCGCGAGCAGCAGGCTCGCCAGAACGGCGACGGTGCGAAGAGACATCCGGAAACCCCTCCAGTGGTAGAGATCCTAGAAGACCGTTATCGCGCCCTTCGACGCCGTGAACGGCCCACCTCGACGCAGAGAGAGGCAAGAGCCCGCGGGCTGCGGTCCGAAGGCCCCGCTATGGCGTTTCGTACGATGATCGCGGCCGCATGTATCGCGGCGACGCTCGCCTCGACCGCGGCCGCGGCGGCGGTCTCGCCGGCGGCCTTCACCGTCGACGCACGCGTGGTCGTGGCGTCCCTGGCCTCGATCGTGGACGGGCACTTCCGCACGATGGAAGACGCGCTCGACCTGGTCGCCGCGACGCCCGAAGCGCGTTCCGGCGATTGGGCGAAGATCCGGCCGCTCCTCGCACGCGCCGGCAAGCTCGACATCGATGCGGGGCTCGCCTATGCGACGCCGGCCGGGTCTTTCTGGACGATCGCGGAGGGACGACAGGCCATCACGATCGCCGACCGGCCGTACTTCAAGACCGCGCTTACGGGCAAGACCGTCGTCGCGGAGATGGTACGCAGTCGGACCACCGGAAGGCCCGTCGCGAACATCGCCGTTCCGGTCAAGGATGCCGGCGGCAAGGTCACCGGCGTCCTGCTCGCGGCCGTCTACTTGGACGCGTTGAGCAAACAGGTCCAGCGCGAGATGGCGCTCGATAGCCACGACATCTTCTTTTCGTTCAATGCGAACGCGCTGGTCGGCTTGAACTGGGATCAGAAGCAGATCTTCCTCGAGGCACGCACGCTTTCACCGGACATCGACCGCGCCTTCGCCCAGATGCTCGCGCACGAATCCGGGGTCGAGAGCTACACGCATCGCGGAGCGACCCGAACGGTCGTCTACCGGAGATCGGCCTATACCGGCTGGTGGTACGCCTTCGGAATCGTGCGCTAGGAACCGATGACAGGAGGACCGTCGATGCTCTCTCGTCTTTCCCTTACCGTCGCACTGGCCGCGACGGTGCTCTTCCCCGCTATCGTCCCGGCCGGTGCTGCCGCCGCGAGCCCGGTCTTCACGATCGACGGGAACGTCGGGCTGCAGTCGTTCGTCTCGTTGACGGACGCGCACGTACGCGCGACGCTCGACGCGCTCGTCATTTTCTCCGAGTCGCCAGCGGTGCGATCCGGATCGTGGACGGCTATCCAAGCAGCGTTTCCGTCGGCGATGCGGGGGAACGTGCCCGACGCCACCTATCTCTATGCCAGGCCGAACGGCAGCTATTGGGTCGCCGGTAAGGGCCTCCAGCCCGTCTCGATCGCCGATCGCGCGTACTTCAAAGAGGCGATCTCCGGGAAGAACGCCGTCGGCGATGTCGTCTTGAGCCGATCGGTCGGCAACGTCGTCGCCGTGGTCGCGGTGCCGGTTCGCGACGCCAACGGCAAGATCGTCGGCATCGTCGGCGCGGGGATCGACCTCGCGAAACTCACGGCGATCCTCACCCAGGAGATGGGGATCGGTTCGAGCGCTGTCTTCTGGGCCGTCGACGCGAACGGGATCACCGCACTCCATAGCGATCCCGCCAACATCTTCAACAACGCGCTCAAGGTGCCCGAACTCAAAAACGCTCTTCAGCACATGATCGCGACGGACTCCGGCACGCAGACCTACGCATTCAAAGGCAAGACGCGAACGGTCCTCTATCGCCACTCGCCCCTGACCGGCTGGACCTACGGGTTCGGCATCGTCCACTAGGAGGTCAGGATTTAGAGGTAGGTCCTCACCAGGCAGTAATTTTTGGCGTGAGCCCTGTTGACGATGATCCGATACTCCGTACCGGAGACATGGTCTGGTCTGCAGGCGTGTCCGTGGCCCGCTGAATCTTCGATCCAGGCGGTGAACGATTTGATCAGGCAAATGCCGATGTACTTCGACCACACTCGGCCCGCGGTCAGAACGAAGCGATCGTCGCTGCACAGCGCACTGCGGAAGATGATGTCGACGTGTGCGGTAGTGGTCGTACTGTTCTGAACGGTGACGGTTTGCCAGGCCATCGCAGGATGCGTCCAAGCGAGCATGAGGAATGCGCCGAACATTGCGCAGAAAAAGGCTCTCTTCATACTAGTCCCCCTTTATGTGCAGGCAACGAACTCAAGAGAGCGAGCGGTTCCCTGTGAGGAAGAAAAATGCCCGCTCGATGTGAGCGGGCATCTTCCGACTGTGGTGGAGATGAGGAGACTCGAACTCCTGACCCCTTACATGCGAAGCATATCGGCCATCCGTTAGGCACAGCTTGGGTCTCCAGAATGGTCCGATTTTCCCATTGTTCGGCCGCCAAGTCGTTCATGGCTCGGTGACGTGTGAGGCCTAATCCGGGCCAGCGGGAGTTGTGAGTTTCCGGGCGTAGAGCCCAGCAAGGAGACTCGCTCTTGAAGAAAAGTCGCTTTTCCGAGGCGCAGATCGTCGGAATCCTGCGAGAACTCGACGGCGGAACGCCCGCGACCGAGCTCGCGCGCAAGCATGGCATTCACGCGAACACGATCCGGTCTTGGCGAGACCGGTACGGGGGCATGGAGACGAGCGATCTCGTTCGGCTCAAGCAGCTCGAGGCCGAGAACTCGCAAATGCAACGGATCATCGCCCGCCAGACGATTGAGATCGACGCCATGAAGAATCTCGTCTCAAAAAACGGCTGGGGCCCTCGCAGCGAGCGGAAGCGGTGAGGGCGTTGCAGACGGATGGCGTTTCGCAACGACGGGCATGCACGCTCGTCGGCCTGACCCGAAGCACGCTGCACTATCAGCGACGACGGCCGGATGACGAGCCGATCGCTCAGCGTATGCGCGACCTTGCTGCGGAACGGCCGCGTTGGGGATGGCGCCGGCTCAAGATCATGTTCTTCCGGGACGGCATCGAGATCGGGCACGACCGATTTCTGCGCATCTATCGTGCGAACGGCCTGCAAGTCCGGCCCCGGCGGAAGCGCAAGGTTACCTATGTGCGCGGAAGCCTCGTCCCGCCGGTTAGCCGCCCGAACGAGCGTTGGTCGATCGACTTCATGCACGATCGACTGGCGAACGCGCGGACGATCCGAACGTTGAATATCGTCGACGACTTCACACGGGAATGCCTCGCCCTGGAGGTTGGCTTTTCGTTCGGCAGTGCCGACGTACTGCGGGCCTTCGAAACGATTGCATTCGAGCGCGGATTGCCGGGAACGGTGCGCTTCGACAACGGTTCCGAGTTCACGAGCCGAGCGATGCTCCAATGGGAAGCCGAAGCGCGCGTTGCTCTGCATTTCATCGAGCCCGGCAAGCCGACCCAGAACGCGAACATCGAATCGCTTAACGGCAAGATCCGCGACGAGCTGCTCAATATGCATAGCTTCGCCTCGATCTTCGAAGCTCGGCGAGCCGCCGAAGCCTGGCAGAAGGACTACAACGAGGTTCGGCCGCACTCGGCGCTCGGTTTCCTCACCCCGCGGGAGTTCGCGGACAAATCGAAAATGCACCACACCTCACAATTATCCTTGGCCTGAAATTGCCTCACACGTCATATCTAAGGAATCGAGAAATGCTAGCGACGGTATTGACCGCGTTCTTTAGTTTTATTGCGCGCAATGGCACAACTATGGGGGATGCCATATTCAAACAGCTCGCTTCTCTAGAATATAAAGCGCGAGTCGAGCGGATGGGAAAGATGGCGCAGTTGCCCGAGCCGCCTGCGTCAGGACCGGGTCCCAATGCTCAATAATGATCGAAGCGACGCATGAGGTTCAATTATGTGGCTCGACGCGTGCTCTTCGGTGGAAGTGGGATAGGACCCATCATGCGGCCAGTGATTTCTGCGGTTGTGGGGTCGTTTCGTAGAGGCTGAGGAACTCCTCGGGGGTTCGCCCGCCGAGCGCACTGTGCGGGTGAACAGTGTTGTACTGTTGGCGCCACGCCTCCGCGGCGTTTTTCGCCTCGAAGATCGTGCGGAACCGGTTCGCGTTGAGCAGCTCGTCGCGAACGCGCGAGTTGAACGACTCAATGAACGCGTTTTGGGTCGGCTTCCCAGGCTGGATGAACAGCAGCGTCACGCCGTGCGCAACGGCCCAGGCTTCGAGCGCCGAGGAGATCATCTCCGGGCCGTTGTCGACGCGTAGGAAGGATGGATAGCCGTACTCATGTGCGATCGCCTCAAGCATCATCACTACTGCGATGGCCGTGTAGGTGAACGACGGATCGACCGAGTGTGCGAACTTGCCACACTCGTCGATAACCGTAAGCACGCGGAACGTGCGGCCATGCTGGAGACGATCCGACAGGAAGTCCATAGCCCAGATCTCGTTCGGCCGGGTCGCCTTGTGTAGTACCTGGCCACGAGCGTATTTCGCTCGGCTACGCCGCTTGCGACGCGCGATCTGCAGGTTTCCCAGCCGATACAGCCGTCGAAAGCGCTTGAAGTTCATATAGGCATCGCTGCTGCCAGCCTCGCGCTCGTAGATCGCATAGAGCCGATTCACACCGTAGCGTGGATAGGATTGCGCGAGCTCCGTGAGTCGCCGGACCGCCACTGCATCGTCGAGGGCCTTGGCCGAAGGCGTCTCCCGCGAAGACCGGCGCCGCGCGCGCATGATTCGACACGCCTCTCGCTGGCTGAGCCCCGATCGTTGCAAGGCCTTCACCGCTTCTTGTCGCTGTGAAGGCCCCATCCGTTTTTTCGGATCAGATCATCCATAGCGTCGACCTTGAGCGTGAGCTTGGCGATGATGCGCTGCATCTGGCTGTTCTCAGCCTCGAGTTGCTTGAGGCGGACGACGTCGCTCACGTCCATCCCTTGGTATTTCGCCTTCCAAGATCGAACCGTGTTCTCGCTCACGCCGTGCCGGCGGCCGAGCTCTTTAGCCGCGACACCGCTCTCGTACTCGCGGACGATGCTGACGATCTGCGCCTCGGTAAACTTGCTCTTGCGCATGGGCGGATCTCCTTACTGCCCCTGTTGGGCGGAAATCCGCAGTTATCCCTGGCTCCCGATTCGGGTCCTATCCCAGACTCGTCGCACTTAGCCTGGCCCTATTGATTGTGCCTGTACTGCTTGTTAGGTCAGAGTCGCACAGAGAACGCATTTGGACCACGACCCACGTTTCATTCGGGACTCAGTTCCGATTGACTTCCAGCGTCCCTTACGCGATGAGCTTCAATAGCAGCCGCACGCTGCAGTTCATGCTGGAGTCAGACCGGGGACTGCAGGCGCTGAACCGGTTGGAGCAGGGGCGCCTTGTGCTAAGAGGAGTCGTTGGAGCACCTGGTTTTGCCGTGAGAGCAATGGAGCCTGAATCGCAAGAAGTGCAGGCGCGCAACGTCTGGACCTACGTTGTAATGCCCGAGCGGCCAGGCAAGCAGCGATTTGACTTTGAGGTGCGTGCGGAACTTGCAGATGGCGGCGGGGATGCGCAAACCAAACTATTTAAAATGTGGGCGGACATTATCTCGAAAGCAGACTCAGATGCCCAAAACAAACTTCTCGCTTCGGATCCGGAACACGGTGATATTGATGTAGTGCAACCGCTATGGAGTCTAGAGGCGATCGCCCAGTTTCTTGGCGCACTGGCGGCTCTGGTGGCGTGCATCGTGGGTGTTAGGGAGTTGTTCAAGGGTGCTAAGGGGGGCGATGCGGCCAAATGAATCAGCTTAGGCGCTGATGCCGCCGGGGCAGTGCGCACATCGTCAGTTTTGGCGTCTATAGAGCCTCCAATAGGCCTGTTCGTGCGAGCTGTCCTTTGCATATGCCCAGCCGCGGATCATCTCGATAGATTCAAGGAAGCCGTGAGCATAAACGTATGCGTTCGCGAGAATGAGATAGGGCTTCAGCCTTTCACTCTCCCAGTATACGCTGAGGGTACCCTTCGTGATATCGCCTCCGCGGATCGTTTCAATTTGCGTGATTTGGTCGCCGTGAAGGTGACCGCTGAGGATTTGGTTTTCGAGGTAAAGTGATCCTAGCTTGTCGGCCGCTGCAACTTCGCACATGTGAGAAATGCGCCGGGTCAGGATAGTCTTCTCTTTGTTCAGCTTTTTTAAGATGGAACGCCGATCGGTCTCCGTTAGCGCTTCCAACCCGGCGATATTGAGACCCCTTTTCGCAACGATATCGTAAAGCTTGTCCTCGGCATTTAGCCAGTCTTTATAAGCGTCGCACTTCGCAAGGTAGTTTTTAACGCTCCGCCTATTATTCGCGATCCATTGCTCACGCGCCGGTCGAGCCTGAATAACGTAGTAGCGAAGCCGAAGATGATAGTCCATAAGCGGGCGCTGGAGCATATACGCTGCGCGCACGCGGGGCAGCCTAAGGAGATCAATCAGGCTTACTAGGGTGTCATGGCTTAGTACGCCGAGACTCGCCACCCAAGAACTAAGGTAATCGTCAAAGGCGTCTGCAGGAGCCACGCCTAGCACGTGCTCGATAGCTGATTTGAAGCGAGCTGCAAAGTCAACCATGAATGCATATTCATCCTCGGTGATTGGAGCCGTGGATGGATCGTCATGTGCCATGCCGCTGATTTCTCGGGAATGGATATGGAGACCCTTAACCGCTCGGGGATGTTCACGGCTCCTGCTCTGCCGGATTGGCCCACAATTGGTGGCTCGGTTTCGTAGGGAAGGCGTCTTTCCGACCGAAGGCCCCTTGAGCCCGATGCCGCCGGTCCGGACTACGGAGCGGTGTATACAGGAGCGACGTGTGAGACCTCATTTCTCGTTGCTGGTCACGGCGTTTGGCCCGAGCGATGCCGCGTCTACATTGGGTATAATGGGCGCGAGAGCAGTACATGTACCGGCAGACTCCCTTGTGTCGACCATACGAGTTGGCGCGTCGTCCAGGCTCATCGTAGATGCCATAGTCATAGACGCGGCGTCACAACCTCTCCGAGACGACGTTTCACGCTCGATTGGGTTGGCGCAAACGATTCGCCAAATCAGCGATGCCAAGATGCGCACCGGTGTTCGCTGGAGCGCGATTCCAATTATTGTATTGGTGGCGAACGTGGCGCTCGCATCGATGCTTCGTTCGCGCAACGAGACGCGTGGTATTATTGTGGTCAGTCGGGAGTTGGGCTGGACCAAGATATACGACGAGATCGGCGCAGCAGTACTTGAGTTTTCGCTAGAGCTCGTTCGCCAGATGCGAAGTCTCGGATGGGATCTTCGCTATTATCGCGGCAGGTGGATTCGCGTTCGTGCCAACCTTCCGAAACGTCGTCGCGGTTATCGTCCGGAGTTCGAGACCGAATACTACGACGGGTCTTCGGATCATTGGCTTAAGGCGACAAGTAGCATTTCCAGGCGGCAACTTGCGGTCGCAGCGTTCGACTCGACAATGACTTTGCAGGACGTCCTGTATTTGCAGAAACTCCTCGTAACGCCCGACGTCAGGGAGCCGGCCTTGCAGAGGCTTATCGAGGAAGCGCCGTACCTACTTCGTTCCGCGCGCGATGAAATGATTGCGCGACCGAGGTTCGTAGATGGATCTACAGGGGCAGTTAAGTACCCAGACGTAATTCATCACGGGCTCATGGAGGCAGCCGTCGAGATAACCGAGCTTAAATTGCCGCGAGCAGCTTTGGTGGCGCGTCGGGGCAAGCTCGTCTATCAATCCGCGGAGATCACAGCAGGCGTTGCTCAGGTGCGCGAATACGCGGAGATTGCAGTAGACCCCAGTCATCGCTCCCAAATGGAGGCGATATTTGGCGAGCCTGTTTCCGTAAATGCTCGCACGCTGATTATTGGAATGGCCGCTGGCGTCGACCCCGACGAACTAAAGAAGGTCAGGTCCTATATCGATGACGTCGATATAAGGACTTGGGACGAAGTACTTGACGAAGCGATATCCCGGTTTTCGTAGTCTGTCGGAGGTTGCCTCACCTGGCCCAGCCCTGAATTCGCGCCCCTTCTCGCCAAGTCAGGTGTGCGTCGAATCACCTTTCACGCTCTGAGGCATACGGCGAATACGCTGCTCCTAATAGATGGAGTGTCACCGAACGTGGTCGCACAGCGCATGGGGCACTCCAGCACGAGGATGACCCTCGACACGTATGGCCACGTCCTAACGGGCGCGCAGCGGGTCGCGGCTGATAAGCTCGACGTCATTTTTGGTGGTAGTCCGGTGGTAGTGGGATCCGGAAGGGTCCCAAATGCCCGACAATAGCGAAACGCCCAATCCCTTGCGGGACGGGCGTTTCCGACGTGGTGGAGATGAGGAGACTCGAACTCCTGACCCCTTACATGCGAAGCAAGTGCTCTACCAGCTGAGCTACATCCCCACGGTGCATTGCGCGCTCGCCCGATCGGACGTGCGGTAAGGGCAACGCGGATGATTATATGTAGGGGGCGTCGCTCCTGTAAATAGGCGAGGTCGGAGGTGGAGGCAGTCCCTCGACTTCGGCCCTGCGGGCCTACGCTCGGGATGACAAGACGGCCGCGAGGGATTTGCTAACGGTTCGCAAATAAGCCTGGCGTGGCTACCGAGTATGTGACGCGGCCGCGGGCGCTGATCTCGCGGATCTTGAGCGGGGAGCGGCGGTACCTGTCCGCCGCCGATATCCATGGGCTGCTCGAGCGCGAGCAGGCCAAGGTGGCGCTTTCAACCGTCTACCGCACCCTCGAACATCTGCAGGCCAAGGGGCAGGTGAGCGCCCGGGTCGATACGGCCGGCGAGACCACCTACGTCTC
>Ga0207667_10008443_pt1 | contig 12232 bp, 9 predicted proteins | sample KBSCornC52_FD_184301 | JGI IMG/M metagenome (GOLD analysis project Ga0207667, IMG submission 184301) | Corn rhizosphere microbial communities from Kellogg Biological Station, Michigan, USA - KBS Corn C5-2 (SPAdes) (version 2) | ecosystem: Host-associated > Plants > Roots > Rhizosphere > Soil ...
TTTTTCTTTCGTTACTATGTTGATCTTCTACGATCGCATACATTGGTTGAGTAAGTGCATTTAAGAAGCCAATACCCAATCCTTTCCTGGTGCGGCCGGATATTTTAGTAGCATTGATCAGTTTCGATTCTATTGGATTTTTGGTGATATGCTCCGAAGAATCCAATTGATTTACAACATCAGAATAATGAATTGGCTTGCTTCCTATCCTGCGTGAATAAAATAGATTTCCTTTAGAAAAAAGTTCTGTGCCTTCTGTAAAAAAGCTACGGTTTTCATTGTATTGTACCTCAAAAGGAGTGAGATTCAAAACCTGGTTATCGCTTTGTACCTGCCCAAAATCGGGTATCAGCGTCATATCAAGGGTAAAACTTTCATTGATTCCGTACTTCACATCCATGCCTCCATTGACAGAAGAAGTAATATCTTTTATGCCTTTTGTATGATAGGGGTAATGATTTAAATATGCCGAGAAATAAGGGCTGAACGAAAGCCGCAGGGGCGGATTTATCTTTTCAATCCCTGTCCATTCACCTTCCTGGTTCATCAACCCGCTTTTGTCCGGATCAATATTGCTCCATGCAAATTGTTGTGTGGATATTTGTCTTTTCCTGATGAGATTGATACCCCAGGTTTGATTGTCCTTGTTCGCAAAACGCAAGGCTGAATAAGGTATTCTGATTTCAAATGTCCATCCGCCAGGTTGCAATTTTGCGGCGCTTTCCCATACTGAATTCCATGAATCATCTTCATTGCCAATGGAATATTTTGCATCATATTGTTCGCCATAAGGCGTTACAAAAAAGCCACTTCCATTAATCTTGTCATTATAAGTATCAAAAATAACTCCGACAAAATCGCTATTCCCTATTCGGTCACGTCCTACTAATTCCCTCGAAATACTGTCAGTGTTTGACTCATGGCAATAGCCACCAAAATAAATATAATTATCATCATAGAGCAAATAAAATTCAGACCTGTTTTGATAAGATTCAACAGCACCGGGATTAGGCCGAAACTCAATTAGATTAGTGATGGCCGGACAAGCTTTCCATGCTTCTTCATCAATATCTCCATCAATTTTTAATGTGGCATCTGTTTTAACGGCGCGCATTTGTTTTACCTGGCAAAATACAGAAGACTGCAAAAGAAAAAGGATAAAAGCTGAAAGGGATAATTTGCGCATGGTAAAGATTACTTATGCGAAATTATACGTATCAACAGTCATAAAAGTTACCTTCCACGTTAAATATTTTATTTTACTTTCTTTAACAATTAAGATAAAAAAACTTTTTGGAAAGTATCAGGTTTTAAATGGAAAGGGTTTTACAGTCTCGCCGTTATTTACTCCTGATCTGAAAAAGAAGAAATTTTACTCATTATTTTCAGAAATTGTTTATTTTTTGCAATATCATTGCATATCATGGGGTCTTCACCCTGATGTAGCGATTGCCGACGTGATCCATAAGATCAGTAATTATGAATTATCAAACGGTGTGAAACATGAAAATAAGCGACAATTAAAAACCTGTGTGATGGTAAGACAAAACGGGAAATGGTTGCTGAACCATGACCTGAATACATCCATTTCAAAGTGATCATTTCATGAAATCAAAATAAAAATTATGAGAAAAAGTATCCTGTTTTTTGCCCTGTTTTGTATCCTGACTAAAGCAGATGCACAGCCTTATCCCAGCAGCTATACTGATGGGAAATACATCATGGTGAATGGCGCAAAATTGTATGTAGTTTTAGTTGGTCACGGTGATCCGTTGATCATTATTCCTGGTGGCCCGGGCGGAAGTCATCTTGGTTATCGCGTGTTTGATTCATTGGCAAAAAATAATGAGATCATTTATTTTGACGCTTTTGGCAGAGGAAAAAGTGATACCGCAAAAGATGTAAAAGAATATTCACTGGCAAGAGATATTGAAGACATCGAAGGCCTCAGAAAAGCACTTCATTTTGAAAAATTAAATGTACTCGGACATTCATACGGCGGCGTTGTGGCGCAAGGTTATGCTTTGAAATATCCTGAACATGTGAATCATTTAATTCTTGCCAACACTTTTCACAGTTTTATTATGTGGCAAAAAAATGATGACAACAGCAATCATGAAATAGCAACCAATTATCCTGAAGTGTGGGATTCATTAATGATCATTCGCGAAGCCGGCGCTGTATCAAGCGATCCGGCACACCAGAGATTGTATGGCAAAGTTCCTTATGGATTTTTATATGCTTATAATCCGAATAATTTTTTAAGCCGCGGACAAAAGCCTTATCCGAATTCATTCAATTCAAAATTATATTACCAAATGGTGGGAAAGGACGGGGATTTTATTGTTGGCAGTGATATTGGCACATTCGATTACCGCAAAGAATTGAAAAATCTAAAAATGCCTGTTTTGATCTATGGTGGCCGATATGATCGTGTAGCCGTACCAGTAATGATGGAGAAATTTAAAGAATATTGTCCGCAGGCAAAATTTGTGATGTTTGAAAAATCAGGGCATAATCCGCAGGTAGAAGAGCCGGAAAAATTATTTCCTTTGATAGAAAGCTTTTTGCATTAGGATTCCTGGCGAGTGAAAAATTATCAATTATCCTTACTGTAATAAAAGAATACAGGCGTTAGAAAAGAAATTTTAAAGCCTTATGAAATCAGACCAATCCAATGCACCGGGGAAAATAAAGGCATTTTGGAAAAGGATGAATACCCATAGCGATAAACTTTTTACTTTCCTTCATTTCCCAGAGGTGCCTAGTGATAATAATGGCTCTGAGAGAGCCATCCGATGTATATAGGTCAAACAAAAGGTATCTGGTCAGTTTAAAACTCCAAAAGGGGCACACCAATATGCAATCATCCGATCCATTATTGATACGATGATCAAACAAAATAAAAATGTCCCTGAAGGACTGGCCCGCATAGCCAGCTTTACTCCAGATTAATTGACAGTCTTCCCTTTTTTCTTATTCATAAACTATACCTTACCAATCTTAGCGAAGGGTACCTGAGTAGTTACCAGTTTATCGTATAAATGTTGATAAAGTAGGTGAGAGACTTTTCGGAGGGGACTCAATAAATTGTTTTATTAAAAAATAAAAAATGCTTACATTTATTAAAGAATTTAAAGGAAACAAATCAAATCATTCATATGCCTATTTTCATGGATCGGCACGATGTTTCAGAGACGGTTACTGCAGAAATAGTAGCGCAATTACACCAGCAGGATCTGAAAATTCAGGATCAGTTTGGATGCCGTGGATTAACCTATTGGTTTGATGATAAAAGAAAGACTGCCTTCTGCCTGGTAGAAGCGCCGGCTAAAAAAGCTATTGCGAAAATGCACCAGTTTGCTCATGGTGAGGTTCCCAACAAAATAATAGAAGTAGATGCGCATATTGTTGAATCTTTTTTAGGCCGCATTGAAGATCCTCAAAAAGCAAAAGATAATTCATTAAATATCATTAACGATCCAGCATTTCGTGCGGTGATGGTTATCGGATTAAGAAGTGTGGCAAAAAAACCAAAAGATCCCGGATTGAAATCATCCTTTTTTAATTATAGCCAGGAAATTCTTAACCTCCTGAAAGTTTATGAAGGGACGACCGTAAAAAAAACGGAGAATTATTATTTAGTTTCTTTTAAATCGGTTACAAAAGCAGTGCATGCCGCCATTGATATCAGATCTGTATTCCATGACCTCAGAAATCAATTGATCAGCGAAAACATCATTTTAAAAATCGGTTTAAGTGCCGGCGCACCAGTTACCGAAAAGAAATTGTTTTTTGAGGATACCATAAAATTGGCAGAAAGAATGTGCAAGGCCATCAAAGGGGAAATCGTCGTTTCGTCAGAAGTGAAAGAATTGTATAACAGTGAAAATTCAAAGACTTCGACGAATGGAGAAAATTTGTTTTCTCTCACCCCGGCGGATGAAAATTTCCTGACTCTTTTAATGGATTACACAGAATCGTTCTGGTTCAATACCAATTTAAAAGTGGATGACCTGAGCAAACCCGTTGGATGCAGCAAATCCCAATTATATCGGAAAATGATTTCATTAACAGGCAAATCTCCTAACACTTTTATTAAGGAATACCGGCTGAATGAAGCCCTTGCCTTATTGAATAAAAACAACCGCAACATTTCTGAAGTAGCTTACGAGACCGGATTCACCAGTCCCTCCTATTTTTCTAAATGCTTTCAAAAAAAATACGGCTATTTACCTTCCCATTATTTTGCTTCCAAAGCCCGTTCTCCGGCCATCTGATATTGAATTAAAATTACCATCATTTGAATTAAATTTTATAGCCTTGGGCGTTTTACGATTGTAGTTTTGAAATGGGAAAAAGAGGTGACTGACAGTAACTGGTCATCAACCATCAGATCATTTTCAATAAAATCATCTTTCAAATATTATAAAATCTAAAGGTCATGTCAAACTTAATTAAAGATTTAGACGCTTCGGTTATTGAGGATCTTAAAAACAGGATCAGGGGGCAAATTATTCTTGCAGACAGCCCAGGTTATGAAGATGCCTGCAAAGTTTATAATGCAATGATCACCAAACATCCCGGAATGATTGTAAAATGTGCAGATGTTGCTGATGTGATCAATGCGGTAAATTTTGGAAGAGAAAATAATTTGTTAGTTGCTGTAAGAGGTGGCGGTCATAATGGTGGAGGTCTGGGCATTTGTGATAACGGGCTCGTGATTGATTTGTCTGGAATTAAATACGTGCGAGTGAATCCTGCTGAAAAAACAGTTCGTGTTGGCGGAGGAAATCTTTGGGGAGAAGTAGATCATGCCACGCATCCTTTTGGCCTTGCCATTCCCGCAGGAATCATTTCTACAACCGGCGTTGGTGGTTTGACACTTGGTGGTGGCGTTGGCCATTTATCAAGAAAGTATGGCCTTACAATTGATAATTTATTAGAAGCAGATATGGTTTTGGCCGATGGATCATTTGTTACCGTCAACTCCAATCAAAACAGCGATCTCTTTTGGGCAATTCGTGGTGGTGGCGGCAACTTTGGGATTGTAACTTCATTCAAATTTCAGGCGCATCCGGTAAAAAATGTTTTTGGAGGTCCTACCCTTTGGCCGATAGAAAAGACAAAAGAAATAATGGAATGGTACGACGGATTTATCAATAGGGCACCGGACGATTTGAATGGTTTTTTTGCTGAATTAATTATACCCGGGCCCCCGTTTCCCGAAGCACTTCACCATAAAAAGTTTTGCGGAATTGTTTGGTGTTATGTGGGCGATATGGATAAAGTGGAACAGATATTCAAGCCCGTTCTTGCACTGAACCCAATATTTCAACACATGGGCGAAATGCCCTATCCTTCTATACAAACGTTATTTGATGGCTTGTTACCGCCGGGCCTGCAATGGTATTGGAGAGCCGACTTTTTTAATGAATTAGGACCTGAAGTAAGGGAGAAAAATTTAGAATTTGGATTGAAGATTCCGACACTGCTTTCACAAATGCACCTCTACCCAATAAGCGGCGCCGCAGGAAGGGTGGCAAAAGACCAAACCGCCTGGGCATACAGAGATGCAAAATATGCAGGAGTAATTGTAGGCGTTGATCCTGACCGGGCCAATGCTGAAAAAATCACCAAATGGTGTAAAGATTATTGGGAAGCGGTTCATCCATATTCAGCAGGCGGCGCTTATTTGAATTTCATCATGAATGAAGGCCAGGAACGCATTAAAGCAAGTTATAAAGGAAACTACGGGCGTTTGACAAAAATTAAAAAGAAATACGATCCCAATAATTTCTTTAGGGTAAATCAGAATATTTTACCGGAAGGAAACAGTTAATTATATAAATCCTGCCGATGGTCTTTCAAAAAAAAAAACAAAGAAAAAAATGCGGTGGAAATGGAATGAATTTATTTTATTTTACAGAATAAGAATCGTCATTATTTGTTTGTTTTCTGTATTTTAAAAATTGCTTTCTATTTCAGCTTTTCCAAAGCAAAAGCCTCATAAGCATCCCCACTTGCTTTGTGCAATTTGCCCCCACCGCAGGCAATTACCAAAAACTCTTTCCCATCGGCCTCATAAACAGAAGGAGTAGCAAAACCTGCGGCCGGCAAGTCTGCTTCCCACAACCGTTTGCCAGTCCTTTTATTGAAAGCACGAATTTTTGAATCGCTTGTTGCCGCTATAAAAAGTATGCCACCGGCAGTAACCACCGGGCCGCCATAATTTTCTGTTCCGGTGTGCAATCCTTTTGCTTTTAATTCGGGATAATCACCTAAAGTATCTTTCCAGATAAATTCACCGGTATTAAGATCAACCGCACTCAGTGTACCCCACGGAGGCAGGTCAGCAGGGTATCCTTCCTTTGTGAAAAATTTATTATAACCAGTGGATGAGTAAGGCAAATGAAGCCATGAATCATTGGCCGTTTCCATTGCGGCGAATTTTTTGTTTTGTTCTGTTTTTTTATCAAGAATAAAAGAAGCCAGTGCATCAATTTCCGCTTTTGATAATTGGTTGAAAGCCGGCATCCGCCTTCTTCCTGAAGCAACTAAATCTGCAAATTGTTGCTGATCATATTTTTTATTCACACCAACGAGGGATGGATAATTTCCACCGCCTTGTCTTTCCTGGCCGTGGCAATTCATACAATTAATATTATATAAACGCTGCCCTGCCTGTAGGTTTGTTTCGCTTTTTTCAACTTTATTTTTTACATCTACCATCGTGAGTACCCACGGGATCTCATTTGCATTGATATAAAGAATATGAGTCTCCGGATCATAAGCAGGTCCACCCCATTCTGCACCGCCATCAAATCCGGGAAAAATGATCGTTCCTGCCTTTGAAGGCGGTTCAAATAAATTTCCCGAATGATAATTTTCAAACCTTGCTTTTATATCCTCAAAAGAAGATGGCGAAACAAGATGATTCAGGTCATTTTCTGTCAACGACTGACGGGCAAAAGGTTTCGGGAAAGATGGAATTGGCTGAGTGGGTGATAATTTTTCACCAATCAATTCACTTTCTGTGGGAACAGGCGTTTCATTTACAGGATAAACCGGTAAACCGGTTTTGCGGTCCAATAAAAATATAAATCCACTTTTAGTTGTTTGCGCAATGGCATCAATTTTTTTCCCATCTTTAATAATGTTTACCAAAACCGGCGCTGTCGGAAGATCCCTGTCCCACACATCATGATGCACGGTTTGAAAATGCCAGATCCTTTTGCCTGTGGCGGCATCCAGGGCAAGAACACAATTGGCAAATAAATTATTGCCCTTTCTTTTACCACCATAAAAATCATAAGAAGCAGAACCGGTTGGGGCAAATAAAATCCCTTCTTTTTCATCAAGGCTAAAACCCGACCACACATTTACACCACCAATATGTTTCCATGCTTCTTTATCATCCCAGGTATCATAACCAAATTCTCCGGGTTGAGGAATGGTATGAAATATCCAGCGCAGTTTTCCGGAATGCACGTCATAAGCCCTGATGAAACCTGGTGCTGCATCGGCTTCTTCAGAAACACTGGTGCCAATAATGATCAGATCTTTGTAAATAATTCCGGGAGTGGTACTGGCGATGTGAAGATCAGCAACATCTCTTCCCATGTCATTATGGAGATCAATTTTGCCATTTCTGCCAAACGATTCGATCAATTTGCCTGACGTTGCATCTACACAGTACAACTGCGAATTGGCTGAATAAAAGATTCTTTGACCGTTTTTATCATCCGAATAATAAGTCACACCACGGCAAACATTTACATTAAAAAATCCCGGACGTTTTGCTTCCTCAGAAGTGTCAGCCATTGGATCAAAAACCCACAGTGCCTTACCGGTAGCTGCGTTCAGAGCAAAAAGTTTCAGTTTTGGGGAAACGCCATATAAAAGAGAATCAACAATAATTGGATTCACCTGGATTTGCGACATGCTGTCTGCATCGCCGGTATGATAAACCCACGCAACTTTTAATTCCGAAACATTGCTTGTATCAATTTGAGTTAATGATGAATAATGATTGCTCTCTTTGTTGCCGCCATATTGTTGCCAGTCTGTATAATTTTTTGTTTTTGAACCGCATGATGAAAAAAAGAAAATGACGAAAGCAATGGCAACAAAATTTTTCAGGATATGCATTATAGCTATTTTTTTTGGCAAACAAATTCGACATCAAAAGAAATGAAGAAATGGATTCATGTTTATCCTTCAAATATAATGAAGAAGTTGTTGCAAATTATAGCCGCCTAAGAAATCATTCCTGGTCATTTACTCTCACAATTCTTCCTGCTAAAATGCCTTTCAAATTAAGTCGAGCCAATCCTCTTTTTTCTATAGTTACAATCATATTTCTTGGGAAAACGAAGATCATAAACATCAATCCAAATAAAACGAGTGAGACGATGGTGTTGACGAATGACAGAATAAAAATGCTGCCTGATAAAAGTGAAGCAAAAACATAAAACTCCGTAGCGGCCCGTAATTCTTCCCGGGGTGCGTTTGTTAGATCATGCTGGGTTGCATAGAGCCAGATACCGGTCATAGCAGTTCCCATCAGAAAGAAATTTAAACCATAAATAGAAATGGCAGTTGCCTGGTTTGGAGTGCCGATATATTTTGAAAGCAATGCTGTGGCAAACGGCGTGAAGGATACAACCAACAATTTGAATCCATTGAGCAAAAGCAACATACCATTGCTTTTGCAGATCACCTCAAACATATAATGATGATTGATCCAGCAAACGAGCAGCGTAAAAAATCCGATCATAAAAGCGAGCATAGGTTCCCAGTTGTGTAATACTGCATTCAGTAAAGATTGGTTACCTGTTACGTCCGGTACATGAATATCTAAAACCAGCAAAGTAATGGCAATGGCAAAAATACCATCACTAAATGCCTGCAGCCGGCCGGTTCCTTCCGATGTAGTTTCTTTTTTTTCCATGACACGATAAGGTTTATGAGTTGAAAATGAAAAATATTTCGCATTAAAAAGCAGGATCACTCCATTCAGGAAAGTAACATTAGGATAACAAAATCAGGATGTCATGAACACATCAACGGGTACAATTTTGTTCAGATAATATTGCGGAATAAAATTACATTATTCCTGATTTACCGCTCGGATATTTTTTTGACAAACGATTTGAATCAGATCCGTTAAAAGGTCTTTATTTTTTGTGATGCCAGTAAAAAAAAGCTAGTTTTGATTGTTCCGTATCACACCATTGCAGATTTTTGCTAATCCGGGAAATTATTTCCAAAATCCTATTGTTTAAATGAAAAAAATTGTTCTTTCATTCCTCATTATTTTTATTTTCACTGCTGCATCTGGGCAATTAAGGCTCGGTTACAAAATCGGTGTCAATACGGCCAGCATAAAAAACACTTCGGGTGATAACACATTCATGGCCGGATTGAATACCGGTTTATTTTCCAACGTCTATTTTTCCGATAAATATTTTTTGGACGCAGAATTATTGCTTTCAGTAAAAGGATACAATTCCATTTTAATTCCGGCTGGAACAACAAGGCATCGTTTATCTTATGTCTCTGTTCCGGTTTTGTTGGGCATGCAGGCTTCAAAAAAAATTTCTTTTCTTTTAGGCCCTGAAATTAATTTTTTGACAAAGGCCATTAAGAAAACCAGCACATATAAAAAGACAATTACGCATCGTTACAATAACCAGGATATAGGAATTGATGCGGGGATAGCATATAATTTTTCAAAAAAAATAAAGCTCGATCTCAGATATAATTACGGTCTAACAAAAGTGATCAAAGAAGCGGTACCCGATAATTCAGGAGATGTGATGAGCTATAAAAACAATGGTTTCAACCAGGTCATTCAACTTGATCTTTCTTTTATTTTTTAAAGAAAGTCGCAATTAAAAATACAACACGGCCAGAAGAAAGGGTTTACACTGATCTTGGAAGAAAAATACTTCGTGGTCGGTCCTCACCGGCCATTACCATTTTCCTGATAATAATGTTATAATCCTTCTAAAATCCTTTCTCTGAATGCGCAATGGCTTACCTTTATAAACCAGGAAAATCAATCCCGGGATCAATAACAAAATTCCTTTTCACCCTAATAATTTCAACCTATGGCAAATGCAGACCAAATTAAAAAGAGCTATATAGATTATGTTTTAACTCATGGTGAAGCGCCAAAATCAGTTTATAATTTTGCAAAAAAACTGAAAATATCAGAGGCCGATTTCTATGAATTTTATTCTTCTTTTGCGGCAATCGAAAAAGCCGTATGGGAAGATATGACGATGGAAACTCTTGCCAAAATCAGGGATCAGGAAGTGTGGTCAAAATATTCAGCGCGTGAAAAAATGCTGTCGTTTTTTTACAGTTATATCGAGGTGCTGAAAACACAACGAAGCTTTATCATCTACAGTTTAAAAAAGCATCCGAAAAGATTAACTACGCCGGATATTTTAACCGGAGTAAAAATGTTATTCCTCGATTTTGCGGAAGAAATAATCAACGAAGGCCTTGACAGTGGAGAGTTAGCCAATCGTAAATTTTTCAGTAAGAAATATAAAGATGCACTTTGGCTCCAGTTTGGTTTCATCATTAATTTTTGGACAGACGATGATAGTGCCGCTTTTGAAAAAACAGATGAGGCAATTGAAAAAGGTATCAATGTTACTTTCGATCTGTTTCAAAGGTCGCCGATCGACAATCTTTTTGAATACGGAAAATTCCTCACACGCAATGGGAAGTTTAAAGAAAAAATGGGAATCTAAAAACTAAAATGAAAACACAGGAATCTATGCAACCACGGAAGGTGGAACGTTCGGCGAAATTTGTGACAACGGGTTTCAGGATTGGTGGCAATTATGTAAAACACTATTCTAAAAAATTATTCAATCCCGATCTGAACCGTGACGAACTGAATGAAGACAATGCCACAGATATTTATAATTCTCTAAGCCAGCTAAAAGGATCTGCCTTAAAAATTGCGCAGATGCTGAGCATGGATAAAAATATTTTGCCAAAAGCGTACGTAAATAAATTCACCCAATCCCAATACAATGCCCCGCCACTTTCCGGCCCGTTGATCATCCGCACTTTTACAAAAAGTTTTGGTAAATCTCCTGAAGAAATTTTCGATTCTTTCAACCCGGCTTCTGTTCAGGCCGCTTCTATAGGGCAGGTTCATGAGGCAACTTTACGTGGAAAAAAACTCGCTGTAAAAGTTCAATATCCCGGCGTTGGCGACAGCATTTCTTCCGACCTGAGACTCGTAAAACCTTTCGCTTTTCGCCTGCTTAATATGAGTGAAAAGGAATTGAATATTTATATTAAAGAAGTGGAAGAACGCTTGTTGGAAGAAACGGATTATAACCTTGAAGTGCGGCGTTCAATGGAAATTTCAAAAGCCTGTGGAAAATTGAAGAACGTTGTTTTTCCAAAATACTATCCAAAATTATCTTCGAATAAGATTATCACCATGGACTGGATGGAAGGATTGCATTTAAAAGAATTTTTGGCAACAAATCCTTCCCAGGAATTAAAAAATAAGATCGGCCAGGCGTTATGGGATTTCTATAATTTTCAGCAACATGAGTTAAGAGCCGTTCATGCTGATCCGCATCCCGGGAATTTTTTAATTACTCCTGATGAAAAACTGGCGGTCATCGATTTTGGTTGTATTAAAGAATTGCCGGAAGATTTTTACAATCCCTTTTTTGCATTGGTTGCTCCAGGTTTAATGAATGATAAAGGCGCCACTATAAATGCTTTCAGGCAATTGCAAATGATCTTCCCAGATGATGATAAAAAGAAAATTGAGTTTTATTATAAATGGTACAAAGAAATGGTTTCACTTTTCTCACTGCCCTACCGCGGCAAAACATTTGATTTCAGCGAACTGAAGTTTTTTGAAGATTTGTACGCTTATGGAGAAAAAATTACCCGCATGCCCGAATTCAAACAGCCCCGGGGTGTGAAGCATTTCATTTATGTAAACAGAACCAATTTTGGACTTTATACGCTGTTGAATGAATTGAATGCGACTGTGCGTACTGACACTTTTCCGCCTCATGTTTCTACAATTTAATCCACCTGTTTTTTATGGAATTGGCATAAGCCTTGTAATCTGATTTAGAAACACAACTTTATGCAAACTGAACCGAAAAAACATGCTTCTGATAATGACGAAGCAGAAAATGATGATTTCCTGAATCAGAATTCAGAAAATGATGCC
>Ga0207667_10008445_pt1 | contig 12231 bp, 5 predicted proteins | sample KBSCornC52_FD_184301 | JGI IMG/M metagenome (GOLD analysis project Ga0207667, IMG submission 184301) | Corn rhizosphere microbial communities from Kellogg Biological Station, Michigan, USA - KBS Corn C5-2 (SPAdes) (version 2) | ecosystem: Host-associated > Plants > Roots > Rhizosphere > Soil ...
CGCGGGCGCTAGCCCTCGCATTCGAGTGTGCGCGAGCCTGCTGCCGCTCACATTGAAACAATAGACGTGGCTCGGCTTTGGATTGACTGCGCGTCGGCGCGCGGGCTACCTTCCCGCCTCGACGATTCGGGTCGCGGGTCGACGGGAGGTTTCAATGGAGTCGAGGTCTACAATTTTTCGCGGGGTTGCGCGCTTTTTGGCCGCAGCAAGCTTGCTCACTTCGTCAGCCGCACTTTCAGGCTGTAGTTCGCGTGCGGGCAGCGGGGAAGAAGGGGCGGTGCGCCAACAGGGCGAAGCGATCGCGGTGCCGGTCGGCCCGCAGACGTTCTCCGTCACGCTGCCGCGAAACCTGACCACGCAGCAGGTCATCTTCGGCACCTCGAACGTGCTCAGCGTCGATGACGCGGTCGATCTGCGCGAGAGCACGGGTGGCGGCAAGGCTGCAATCGCGAACGTTGGCACCGGTCTCACGACCGTCGGTGTGCAAGCCATGCCCGGCTTGATCGAGAGCGTCGGCAACGTGCAGCTGAACGACCGCTCACATGTCTTTGGCTCGGTCATCACTCAAGGTGTGCTCGGCCGGCAGAACCAAGTCCTCATCGACGGCACGGTGACGCAGCACGCGGCGCTCAATTCGCGAGTCGCCAGCTCGTTCACGGTGCAGTTCCCAACGCCGCAGCGCGATGTAGATTTGGAGCCGGATCAGCCAACGGTCAGCCTGAACCCGGGCGGGTATGGGGATTTCCACGTCAAGTCGCGGTCCGCTGTCGTGCTCACGCAACCGGGCAGTTACTACTTCAGCTCGTTCTTTCTCGAGCCGGGAGCGACGTTATCCGTCAAAAATGCGAACGGGCCGATCTACGTGTTCGTTGGCACGGGCTCGTTCACGTTCCGCGGCACACTGGCCAAGCAAACGTCCACCTCTAGCAACGTGCTCTTCGGGTATCTCGGCACTGCCGACACCACGATCGAGGCACCGTTCAACGCAACCGTGATCTCGCCCAATAGCAAGATCACGCTGATTGCCTCGAGCATCTCGTACAATGGATCGTTCTTCGGCAAGTCGCTGGAGGCGATGCCGAACACCGTGTACGTGCATGGCGCGTTCAATCCGGGCACGTGCAGCCTGAATAACAACGCTTGCACGATCGGCTTTGGCTGCCCGGACGCCAACAACAACGGCAAGGCCGATTGCGGGGAATGCCCGGCCGGTCATGATCTCACCGACACCGACGGTGACGGCGTTCCAAACTGCACCGACGCTTGCCCGGTCGATGCACACAAATCGCAGCCGGGCGTATGTGGCTGCGGTCGCCCCGACAAGGACTCGGATGGCGACGGTCTCCTCGATTGCCAAGATGGCTGCCCGACTGACCCAGCCAACACGCTGTGCGTGATAAAGCGGAACCTGCCGAGCCCCCTGCCGCCCGCCAATACGCACGCGGGCTTCGACCCGCAGAGCGGTCCTTCGGTCGACCCAACGACGTGCACACACGAAACCGGGGTGCTGGCTGAGCTCCCACCCGGTCAAGCAACGCCAACCGCCAATCAGCTCGACGCGCTGGTCAGCGCAGACACGGGCTCACAAACCTGCGTTGCGGTTCAAGATCTGCAGCAGTGCCCGCCCGACCCGCAGCAGGTCGACGCAAGGGTCTGCGCGCTCGACGCGGACTGCGCCACGCTCGGGGCACAATTCAAGTGCCTGCTGTCGACGCCGACGATTTGCCTGAGCAACCCGGCGCAACCAAACCACTTGTGCGACGACAAGACGTATCACTGCGCGGTTCAAGACGCGGCGTGCCTCGCCGATCCGGCCCCCAGCGGCACCTGCACCGACCCGCGAGGTTGCGGTTGCGCGGCGGGCAGCACGAACTGCGGTTGTTCGCAGGTCGATCTGTGTGGTCCCCCCGGTTCGACCGGCAATTCGGGTCCGACCGACCCGACCGCGTATGCGCCGATCCTGCCTGCGCCCTCGCAGAAGATCAAAGATGCGCGTCAACCGGACCCGTTGACCGTTTTCTCGGATCCCGCCACGAAACCTGGTGGCTGCGGCATTGGCAATTGCTGGTGCACCCTGGCCGTGCCCGCTTCACCGCCGTTCACCCAAGACGCCGGCAAGGACGCCCACCACGGCGGCGGCAGCATGCTCGATCTCGAGTTCAACCCCGACGTGAATTTCGCGGTCGATCTTACGCCCCTGCCCTTCGGCGACGCAAACTTTACGGTCAAGGCAGGCGCAAGCTTCGTCGCGACTGCGACGGTAAACTTTCCGAGCTCGGGGTCGCCGCACACGTTCGTCGATATCGGCGCCGGCGTGAACGCCGACCGCTGCAACATCAGCACGAGCGACACCCGCTTCAAGATCTTCGGCATCGACTTCGTCGACTTGTTCGGAAACAGCCCGTTCGATTCCTCGGATGCAACGAATGCCACGCTTTCGAAGGCCGTCGGCGACTGCAAAGCAGCGGTCAGTAGCTTCGAGAACGCGGCCGATCGCGTCAAGAAGTCGCTGCGCGACGCAGAAACGATCATCAACGCCTATAAATCGTTCAACGGCGGATCGATCGATCGCACGAGCTTTTGTGCCCTCGTCGGCACGACGCAGGACAAAGGCTTTCCGAGCATTCCGTGCGCGACTCAACCGGTCGAAGCGACGATCAATCAATACATTGACTACTACTCGAGCCGCGTCAAAGCCTTCACCGACGCGGCGCTCGCGAGCGCGGCACAATCCGCTGGCTTGAACGACGCATTGGCCGCCGTCACGGGTGGCAGCTCGATCCCGTTCCTCAACATTCACCGCTCCGAGTCGCAGCAGATCGCGAGTTTCCCGTTCTTCATCGGTCCCATTCCGTGCGCGATCGAAATTGACGTCGGACTCAACTACGGCGTCGACGGCGACCTGACGTACTCGTTCACGCCGGCCTCCGCGTTGGCGCTCGCGCCGAATTCCACCGCGCAGCTCATCGCCATCTCTGGCGAGATCAAACCTGCGGTCACGGCAACGCTCGGCGCCTTTGCTGGTGTCAGCTTCGGCGTGCCGGGCTTCTCGGTCAAAGCCGGCATTCGAGCCAACTTGAATCTCGCCACCATCACCGCAAACTTGAATGCCGGCGTCGGCTTGGCAGTGAGGACCAAGCCTGATCCGCGCACTATTCCGGGCGATCTTGCCGCAATCAGCAACGGGAATTTGCTGCTGCCCGCGCAACAATACGAGTTTTTCGCAGATTGGTTCTATGGCGCCACCATTGGCCTAGACAACGTGCTGAGCGGAAATATCGAAGCCTACGCGCGGCTCAAGGCGTTCTTCTTCAGCAAGACCCTGCACAAGACCTTGATCACGTTCCCCGGGATCGCCGCCTTCAACCTGCATGAAACGCTCATCCAGGGTGGTGGGGAGTTGCCCGGCATCACGCTGCCCGTGCCTGGGTTGCCCGACGACAGCCTCGGTCAGTTCCAGATGCAGCTACCGTTCGTGGAAGTTCCGCATCTGCCGGTTCCCGCCACCGAACCGACGACCGGCGCAACTTTCACACTACCCGCGGATCAGACGCTCGGTTATGACGGTTTCTGCACGAACACCGGACCGAAATAAGTAAGCTTTCGCGTATGTCATCGACCCTGGCAGTCCGGAGCTCGTTCCTACTCGCTCTCACTTTGCTCGCCTGCGGCAGCTCGGCGGGATCGGGAGGCGGAACGAGCGCCGGGACTGGCGGGACGGGGGCACACGCGGGCGAAAGCGGCGGTAGCCAGGCGGGCGGCAGCAGCGGCTCGCCCGCCAGCGGCGGGGGCGCGGGAGGGAGCGGCGGCGGCACGGCCGGTAGCGGCGCAGGCGGCGGCTCCGGCCCGGTAGATGTACTGGACCCGAGCTTGCCCAAGCCCAGTTACGATTGTCGAACCGACAGCACCTCGCGCACCTGCGTCTCAATCAGCGGCAAGTTCAACGGCATGGATCTCGACATGCACTGCGCGGATCCGAGCTCTCCCATGCTCGGTGACGCAGCCCCCGATGCTTGGCTAACCAGTTGCCGTCCCTCGGGGATGGCGGGCGTCGGTTACTGGTACCAAATCTCCGTCCCATGGCAGATGCCGGGCAGCTTCGATTTGAAGCGCACCACCGGCCAACCGCGCGCGGGTGTCGACGAAATCTTGGCGCTCGACTACTCCGGTGTCGACTTCTTCACTGACAACTTCGTCAGCGGCGAGGTCGCCGGCACGGTTGCGCTCGACGCCGGCAGCGGCGACACCATCCTCACCGGAACGTTTCGGGGCACTTGGTCCGACCCGGGCGCCGCGCATTGCCGCGGCGAGGCCGTGAGCGCCTGCTACGCCGCGCAGATCACCGGCACCTTCCGCTCGGATCAGATCATCAAGTTTTTGGATCACCCGTAATGCGCGGCCGGCGTTACAGGGTTTTGGCCGTCAGTCTCGTCGTCGCTGCGTGTCACAGCACGAGCAAGTCACCCCCGAGCAAAGCGTCGGCGGCTGCTTCGGAAGCGAGCACCGCAGCGCCCGCGACGGCCAGCGCCACGGCGACACCGACTCCGACTGCAACCCCAACTCCCGAACTGCCCCCTGGGCCGGTCCCAGCTTGGCGTGTCGGGGATCGGCGCGTGTACGCCGTGGTGCTCACGAGCTCCGCTCACGTGAACGACGCGCCGTTGACCGAGTTCACCGTGTCGGGCGAGCTGCAGCTGACGGCGGTCGATCGGAGTGACGAACGGGTCGTGCTGCACGGCCTGTTGCGGAAACCCAAATTCAAGACTCAGCTGACCGAAAAGAAGGCCGAGTTCGACGAACTCGCGCCAGCACTAACAGCTCCGTTTTTGGTCGAGCTCGGTCCGAGTGGCGTGATCCGTACGTTGCATTTCTCTGATCACCCTTCGGGCTTGGTCATTGGCATCCGGCGCATGCTTTCGGCGGGCTTGCAGGGTCAGAGCCGAGCGCCACTCACCGCGTGGGACACGACCGAATACGACGCGATGGGTCCCTATGTCGCGCACTACGAGGTGGGCGATGCTGGAAAGCTGCAGAAGAGCAAGCTGCGCTATTTCCCGCTCATCGCTCAAGGCGACACACACGCCATGCGCACACTCGCGCTCACACCGGAGGTTCGCCGCTCCGGTGGCACGGTCGAGCTCAACACCGACGGGCTGCCCGAAGCCGTGCAGTGGTCGGAGACGATACTCGCCGGGCTCGACAGCACCATGCCCATCACCAACGACGCAAGCCTCACATTGACGGCGATCGAGCGCACGCTCGTGCCCAAATCCAGGCTGCCGGTTTACGAGGATTTGCTTCGGCATGGCACCGTCGTCGATCCCGAGCATCCCTGGCTCCCCCCATTCGAGACACGCTCGGACGAAGCAAGAATTGCCCATCGCACGCTCGACCAAGTGTTGGACAAGATCCGCGAGTTGTCGCGGACTCCGGAACCCAGCGCCGACGCCGACAAGCAGGCGTTCCAAAGCCAAAAAGCCGAGGTGTTCGAAGCCCTGCAGGCGCTGGTGCGCCGCAAGCCCGACACCATCCCGCGCCTCGTCACGTTGATCCGCGCGGATGATCCGGTGGAAAGCACGCTGATCGACGCGCTCGGCGCTTCCGGCAGCCCCGAGGCGCAAGCTGCGCTCGTCCGCCTGATCCAATCCGACAAACTCAGCCCAGTCTTGCAAAAGTCGGCGGCGATCTCACTCAGTCGCACCGACAGACCATCGAAACAAAGTGTCGCCGGCCTCGAGGCGCTGCTCGAGGTGCCCACGCTCCACGTGCAGGCCATGTACGGACTCGGCACGAGCGTGCGCCACCTGCGCGAAGCCGGCGACGAGAAGCTCGCTCGTCGGGTGTTGGATTTGATTATTGCTCGCCTCGAGAGCGCGAAAGGCACTGTCGAGCAAATCACGGCGCTCCGAGCGATTGCCAACTCCGGCCATGACGCCGCCTTCCCCACGGTGCAGCCACTGCTCAAGTCGCCGAACGACGAGATTCGGGCCGCCGCAGTCGAAGCGCTGCAAGTGATGAACGTGCCACAAGCAAGCGGTGTACTCGCCGATAGCATCCTGCACGACCGCACGGAGTCGGTACGCTTGGCCGGCCTTCGCGCGGCCTACGTGCACGCGATCTCTCCGGGGCTCACGCAGGCAGTGGTGTCGGCGGCGCATGCGGACCGAGAACCGCACGTGCGGCTGGGCGCGCTGCAACTGCTCATCGCCTGGTTGCCGATGCAGCCGAATTTGCGCGCTGAAATCGAACGCATACAGCGGGAAGACAAGGAACAAGACATCCGTCGTGCGGCTGCCGAGTCGCTCGCGCACTCTTGATTCATCGCCGCTCATGATGCTCCGCCGTTGCGCGGCCGGGCGAAAACCGCCATCCGCACGCGCGCTGAACGAAGCTGAGCCTTGGCGACGAGGCTGGCTTTGTGCGCGCGCTTCCGGTACCTTCGGCTCGTGGGTGTTGGGGAGCACAAGTGCGCAGCGCGCGCGTCGCGAAGCTCGCTCGCTATCGCCGAGCTGGCGCTTTCAATCCTGCTGCTCGCGTGCCATGCGTCCCCACGCGGGCCGAGCCGACCGGTGGCGGAACCCAACGCGAAGAGCGCAGCCAGCGCGTCGCCCACGGCGCCCAAGGTCGCCGCCAGCGCTGCGTGCAGCCTCGAAGCGCCGGCAACGTCGAACAAGCTGGCCCTCACTTGGGACCTGATCGCAGCCAAGGGTGTAGCCGGTTGGGTCGCTGACCTGAGCGCGGATGAAGACGGAGTCTTCGCGGCGGGGGCGGATTCGTCGTCGCGGACCGGAGCTCAGTCATTCGTGGCCAGTTATGATCGGGAGGGCCACGAGCGGTTCCGGGTTTCACTGGATAAAACGGCGATTTCCGGCCTGAAACCGCCGCGGGCCAGCGCGTTCTCGGTCGCGGCGGCGGGGCATGGCGCAGTCTACGCGCTCACCTTGGCGGCGAATGCGCCCGCCCTTGCGTCGTTACATCTGAGCCTGCTCGAGGCCACCGGGCGCGAGCGCTTCAGTGTGCCGCTCGAGTTGTCCACTCAGGTCGGAGCGCGCGTGATCGCCGACACGCTCGGCGACGCATTCGTGATCGGGCTAGCACCGTCGGGCGAGCTGACGCTCGCCAAATATGCGAGCACCGGCGCGCGCGCGTGGCTGAAGCGCTACCCCTACCAGGGCGACCTGCCCTGGCTCGCGCTCGCCGGCGATCATCTGGCGCTGGCCGCTTCTTTGCACGGCTTTGCGGAGTTCGGCGCGAAACGCCTGTCACTGCTCGACACTTTCCGTTACCACTGCGAGGACACGACCCGGGAGTGCGAGGCCGAGGCGCGCGCGCTCCTCATCGCCGAACTCGACGGCGACGGCAATGCCGTGCAAAGCGCGCTGCTCGGCAGTGCGTCGAACTCGGTCTCGGTTTCTGGCTTCGCAGCGCTGCCTGATGGGCGGCTCGTCGTAACCGGCGAGTTTTCCGGGCCCGCATTGGCCATGGGCAACGTGACGTTGTGCGAGCTGCAACCCGGCATGCCCGCTCGCGAAAGCGCTGTCTTCCGCGAGGGCAACAACGCCGCTGCTCACGCCTGCGATTGCCGCGGCGATCAGCGTGATTTGTTCGTGCTCGAGCTGAGCCGCAGCGGTCTCCCGCTCTGGGCCAAGACGCTCGCGCTCGGACAAGCGCAGCCGCGCATTGCCGCCAGCGCAGACGGGAGCATCATTTGGGCGGCACAAACCGCGACGGACAGCGCGGAGCTGGCTGCGTCCGCCAAGAGCAGCGCGCTCGCCTGGTGGCAGCTCGACGCGAACGGCCTCGTGCGACAGCGCCAGAGCGCCGAGCGCGCCCTCAGGCTCATGACCGTCGCTGCGGACGGCGGCGCGTACATCAGCGACGGCCGGAACTTGCAACGGATACTTAGCAATATCGTGAAGTAATGATGAGTGTTTCGTAACGAGTAGCAACGTACCAATCGGCGGGAGGAACGAGTCATGGGTGGAATCAAGCGTGGTGGAGCACCAATCAGGACACTGAAGCAGGTGGCGTACACGCCACTTTGGACACTGACGGGCGCGGCGGCGCTCGCGTGTTCATCCGGTGGGGAGCGCGGCGTCGCCCAGCAGACCGAGCCGGTCGTCTTTCAGAATGTCAGCCAGATCGAATTCGAATCAGCGACCCCCAATCAACAGGAATGGGCCACGGCAGTCGGCATCCTGATGCCGACGAGCGACATCAAACGGCCGAACGGCACCTGTCCCGACAAAACTCAGGTCAGCAATGCGTGCACCGCGGTGCTCAACACGAGCAGCAACTTCCTCTGTGCCGGGGAAGATTTCGCAACGCAGAAGGAAATCGTCAACTCTTGCACCGCGTTCATGATCCGCAATGATCCCGACCAGCCCGCTGTCTTCGCCACGGCCGGGCACTGCATCAGCACCAAGCCGGATTGCAGCGATCAGAGCGTGGTTTTGAAATGGCGCCGAGCGCTGCCGAACTTCCCGGGCGGAAACCCCAACGTGCTCGAGCAGCACATCTACCAATGCACGCGCATCTTGGCGCACGGCGGCGAAACGAGCATCGTCACGAGCCCCAAAGATTGGGCGGTGTTCGAGGTCGATCGGCACGTCACCGGCGGTGGAGTGACGGGCGGACCCCTGACCCCAGATCGTGAGGCGCTCACCATCAGCGCCAGCGGCCCAGTGCCGGGCGGAGGGGGTACCACGATCGGGCACCCGGTGGGCGTTCCCACCAAGATCGATCCCGAGGTTCAGATTGGCGAGCTATCGACGGCTCGCGGGCCCGGCACTTTTTACGCGTTCCTGGACGCGATCGAAGGCCAAAGCGGCTCGCCGATTTTGAATGAGAGCGGCGAAGTAGTGGGCATTCTAGCCGAAGCCCAAGGCCCCGATCTCGTCCAGGGCACGACCTGCCATCGGCAGTGTTTTCCGCCCAATGAAGGGCCAGTGACCTGCGACCCGTTGACCGGACTCTCCTCGAATGATCCGAACGCCTACGCGACAGTGGGCGTCAGCATCGCGCAGCTGCCGAGTCAATTCCGGAACACGGCAGAACACGTCATGATCCTGCTCGATCAAACCGGCAGCATGACGCTCGCAGGCACCGCCAGCGGCGCCACGCGCTGGGACGACGCTGTCTCGGCGGCAAGCCAATGGGTCCAGCTCGACCGGCTCACTGCCGGCTTCGTGGAACGCGCGTACAGTATCTGGACCTTCCGAGATGACACCGCATTCGGCGGCACCCAAACCGGCCTGAAGCAGATCTGGCCCGATGCGAACTCCGCTGACTGCGCACAGTTCGACAGCGCGACCGGCTTCTGCGTTCTGCCCCGAGACACGGCCTTCGATCCGGTACAATACGACGCACTCGAGGCGCGCCTCGAAACGATCCGCAGCACACAGGCGCCGATAGTCGGCCCGGTCACTCCGCTCGCACACAGCTTGTGCGGAGGGTTGCAAACGTTGCGCGCAATCGGCGGGCAAAAGCGGATCATCATCGAGTCGGACGGTGGTGAGAACGCGACGGCGTTGAGCGATGCATGCTTCGGCGATCCTTCGGGTGATTTCGGAGATTGGAGCGTGGATCTTTCGCTGCGCCAGCTGGCAGATTGGGGCATGACCGTCGACAGCTGGCAGTCGAAGGTCGTGCGACGCGCCACTCGCCTTGGTTTGGAACTGAATGACGCGGTCGCCTCGCCCCTGACCGCGCTCGATTGGTTTCCATTCGACCTGGTTTGGAATGTCGACTTGCACTTCGGGCTAGACGTGCCGAGCACGGCATCTGCACTCCGGACCAGCGCGTTCGCGTCGGTCGTTCCGGTCGAGGGCGGCTTCCGCACGGCCGCGCTGCGCACATCCGCGCTGGCAGCGCCCACAGCGCCCGTTGCGAGCAGCAATGGCATCGCGAGCCCTGAGCTGTCGCTGTTCAAAAACCTGGGCCAGGCGAATCCCAAGTCCACGTTCCACACTTACGAGCGCACCACCGGCAGCGTGTTCGGTGTGGATCACCCGGTGGCAGGAGACCTAGACAACAACGGCTGCGTGGACCGAGCCGATCTGTGCTCGATGATGCAAGACAACGTCTGGGAACACCGAGCCGTCGCACCCGCAAGCCAGGCGATTCAGGCAGATCTCAATCGCGATGGTTGGGTCAATCCGGCGGATCTCGCGTTGCTCACCAGCAACTGGTCGAACGGCTGCGCTTCACCCACGCCTGCGCCCGATTTCGACTCGGCCGTGCATGGCTGTCGCGCCGATTTTGGCCGCCGTTGGCTGAGCTTCGAGGATCCGCTGCGGCCGTGGAGCTTGGGCATTGGCTCGGTCTTTCTAAGCACGACGCAAAGCGCAGCCAGCGATCTGCTGCAATCCTTGCAGGTCAACGGCTGCCAATACGCCGCGATCAATAGTCCGCCATTCAACACGAGTGAGTTGCCCTCCGGGCAGCGCATCGCGCTGGACGTGCTCCTGCCGACGCAGCAGCAAAATCCGTATTGGCTCGGTGACGTGCAGCTCTACCTGACCGTCCCCGGCGCCAACCTGAACAACGCCTGGCTTGGTTTTCAACCGCTCACCGGGCTCACGACCGGCACTTGGCACTCACTCTCGTTCGCGCTGCCGCCCTCGGTGCAAGCAGCGCTCGCCACAGCGCACGCTGGCGCGCAGCTGCAAATCGCGCTCAATACCGGCAATTGCCTGGCTCCCGTGCGCATCGATCACGTGCGCGTCGAGCCCTGAGGCGTCCCCAAAGCGGCAAGCCAGCGCGCTACGAACGGGCGCTGGCTCGCCGGGGCTCATCCGACCGGGTACGACCTGGATCGGCGTTTCCTTGGCTGCCTGGGGAAAACTGATCCTGTACTACGCGGCCGGCTGCGCCTCGAGCGGCTCTCGTGGAGCGCGCTGGTCGTGGTCTTGCTTCGGGTTCGTCCAGGGCCCGAAGTGGCTGTCCGAGCGCCTTGCGGGCGCTGGTCCGCCACTGGCCGTTCAATACGCCCGGCGCCCCGAAATCGAGCACGAACGTCGGCTCCCGCTCCCTCACCACAAGTTTTGCTGAATGTATCCCCTAACTAGGGATCATGATCAGAAGGTCAGCAAAGTCCGCGCGCTTGGTCGTGCTCGCGTGTCTTGCGCTCGGATGTGCGGTGGATTCCGACGGGGACCGAGGCGGGAACGCTGGCACGGGAGGCATGGCTAGCGGCGGAAGCGGACCAGCCAGCGGCGCGCCTGGAACGGGCGGCGCGCTGAGCGGAACCGGCGCTGCGCCGACCCAAGCCGGCGCAGCGGGCTCGACCGCGGGCGCCGCCCCCGGTGGCGGGTCAGCCGTCGGCGGTTCCGGCGGTATGACAGCGGAAGGCGGCTCTGGTGGGGGCGGTGAGCCGCCTACGGCAGGCGCTGGTGGAGGCATGACCGCGGCCGTGCCGCTCGATCCATCGCTGATGGCGCGCTGCACCGGCACGAGCCCGATCAAGTGCACCATCCCGGTCCCTGCGAACGGCAACTACAACGTCACCGTGGAGCTCGGCAGCGGAAACGCTGCGTCCACTTCACGAGTGCAGGCCGAGCTCTATCGCATCGTCGTTCCTCCGTTGAAGCTCGCCGCTGCAGCGTTCTCGCAGCAAACCTTCAGCGTCAACGTGCGCAAGGAGGTTCACGACGATTACAGCGCCCCCGGCATGCAACTAGATTTGCTGATCGACGGCGACGCGCCAGCCTTGCACGGGCTGGGATTCGCAGCCGCGGACATGCCGACGCTCTTCGTCGTCGGTGACTCGACCGTCTGCGACTGGGATCCAGCGTACGCAGCGGCCAGCGCTGCCGGTCCGTTGGAACGCGGCTGGGCCCAGGAATTTTCGCAGTACTTGCGACCGGGGCTTGCCGTGGCAAATTTTGCAGATTCGGGCGACACCGCGGGGAGCCTTTACGGCAAGTTCGCCAGCCGGGGTGCAGTGCTGAAAAGGGGCGACTTCCTTTTTATCCAGTTCGGTCACAACGATCAGAAATCGGCGACCGATCGAGACGCCTACAAAGCGAACCTCACCAAGTACATCGACGACGCGCGCGCCAGCGGTGCGACCCCGGTTCTGTTCTCTCCCGTGGCGCGAAAGAGCGCCACCTCGGCCGCGCCCGGTTTCGATGGGCTCGATCAACAAGCGCGCGACCTCGCCAAGTCCGCAAACGTCGCCTTCGTCGACCTCACTACGTTGTCGATCGACTACTATAAAACGGTGCCGGA
>Ga0207667_10008448_pt1 | contig 12228 bp, 13 predicted proteins | sample KBSCornC52_FD_184301 | JGI IMG/M metagenome (GOLD analysis project Ga0207667, IMG submission 184301) | Corn rhizosphere microbial communities from Kellogg Biological Station, Michigan, USA - KBS Corn C5-2 (SPAdes) (version 2) | ecosystem: Host-associated > Plants > Roots > Rhizosphere > Soil ...
GCCTCCGCTGGTGAGCGGAGCTCTGGCGGGAGTAAAGGGGCAATCCACCGGCAACACGCTGGTTCCACGCGCGCTCAACGAATACGAAATCTGCTTCAAATGCCATGGCGATAGCGCGAACAAGCCGCAATCGCTGGATATAGGTACGGCAGGAACCGGATACGGACGCAATCCTCACCGCCAGTTCGATGCCGGCAACCCGAATGCTTATAACACGCGCATTGAGTTCACACAGGGAATTTCTTTCCATCCCGTCACACGGGCAAGGAACTTATCCACGGCTGAAGTTCCCAGCTTGCGTCCCAATGTGATTTCACCGGGGGGCGCGCCCATGGCTGGCCGCCCGCTTTCCGGCGGAGGTCAGATTTACTGCAGCGACTGCCACAATAATGACAGCGGACGAAATCTTGGGGCGGCCGGCACAGGGCCCGCCGGACCGCACGGCTCCAGCCTGGCCCACCTGCTGGAGCGCAGCAACGCGCTGGAGCCGCCTCCGGCCACACCAGGCAACAATAGTTCAGGCGTGAGCTACACGCTTTCAAGCTATGCCCTCTGCGACAAATGCCACGACGTTCAGAACAGCGTGCTGGCAGACCGCAGCTTCAGACGGCACAGCCTGCATGTGCGGGAACAGCGCGCGGCCTGTTCCACATGCCATGATCCACACGCGTCGTCGTCGGCGATGCTGATGAATTTCGACCGCAGCGTAGTGGGGCCAAACCGCAACGGAATCCTGCAATTTACGCGGACCGGCATCGGTCACGGTACGTGCTCGCTGCAATGCCATGGGAAGGACCACAACAATCTTTCGTATTGAACGGACGTGCGGGAAGAAATTTTGAAGGAGAGTTTTAATTTATGAAGAAAGCCATTTTTATCATCATCGCGTTACTTCTGGTAGCGACCGTAGCGGTCGCACTGATGGCCCGCTCTTCTGCGCCTGCGGCCAGCATGGGATCGATAGGCGTTAGCGATCCCGGATCAGCGGCGAAACTCGTGGCGGGGCTGAAATCGAAATTCACCACTGGCAAAGCCGAGATCGGACGCACGTTGCAAGCCAAGAAGTCGGCCACCAGCTTCCGCATGAAGACGCTGTTGCAGATGCATCCTGGGTATCCTCTGGAGACCGTGATTGAAGTTTCCTGCCCGGATCGCGAGCGCTTCACCACGACCATTGGCGACCGCGCTTTTCACGCCGTGCGTATCGCCGACAAAGCGTACGTCGAGCAGCAGGACGGCACCTGGACGGTACAGCAGACCCCGGCCACCGGATGGTCGCCGTGCGGCGAGAATCCCGGCGAACCTGCGCCCTGGGCGGTGATGAACGAAGGACGAGACCCGTCGACGGTGCTGGCGAAGCTCTCTGCCAACGCTGAAATTACGCGCGGCGCTTTTGTGAGCACCAATGTGGGCAACTGCCAGCAGTGGATGCTGGCCCTGCAAATGCCCGGAGGCACTTCCCACGGGCACGGCGCCAGCGGCTTGCACTATACGGTTTGCATCGATCCCAGCGGCCACCTTCCGGTGGCGGTAAGCATGGGCAGCGGCGGCATGGTCACCAGTTACTACGACTGGAACAAGCCAATCCAGATTGATGCACCAAAAATGTAGCCTGGATGAGCTGTTAGTCACGTCCTACTGAAGAAGCCACCTGAGTTTCTGACGCCGCACGCGCCAGGTCCGCATCCACCATCATGGCAACCAGCTCTTCCAGGCTCGTTTTGGGCTTCCATCCCAACACCGCTTTGGCCTTTGCTGGATTCCCTACCAGAACGTCCACCTCGGCGGGACGCTCAAATTTCTTGTCGGTCACAACATATTTCTCATAGTCGAGACCAACATGCCGGAACGCCAGACTGCAGAAATCGCGAACACTGGTGCAGCGGCCGGTTGCCACCACGTAGTCATCAGCCTTTTCTTGCTGCAACATCATCCACATGGCTTCAACGTAGTCAGCGGCGTAGCCCCAGTCGCGCTTCGCATCCAGGTTTCCCAGCCGCAGCTCGCTCTGCAATCCCAGCTTGATCCTCGCCGCTCCGTCGCTGATTTTGCGGGTGACAAATTCTATCCCTCGCAATGGCGATTCATGGTTAAACAAAATGCCGCTGCACGCAAACATCTTGAAGCTTTCCCGATAATTGACGGTCATCCAGTGGGCGTAGAGCTTTGCCACGCCGTAGGGACTTCGCGGATAAAAAGGTGTGCGTTCTGACTGGACGGGCTCCTGTATTTTGCCAAACATCTCACTGCTGGATGCCTGATAGAAACGAATCGCGGGATCGGTGAGCCGGATTGCCTCGAGTAAATTCACTGCCCCAATGCCGGTGGTCATCCCCGTCAAAACCGGCTGCATCCAGGAGGTCGCCACAAAGCTCTGCGCGCCCAGATTGTAAACTTCATCAGCCGCAATGGCAGAAAGCAGCCTTGTCAGTGACGATAAGTCGGTTAGGTCGCCCTCCATCAAATCCACATCATTTTCAATGCCGAGATGGCGGAGCCGCCATTGCGTGTCAGAGGATCGCCGGGCCAGAAGCCCATACACCTTGTAGCCTTTTTCCAAAAGGAGTTTCGACAAATATGCACCATCTTGTCCTGTCACTCCGGTGATCAAAGCTTTTTTGCTCATTCCAGCCTGTTCTCCCGCGATTCAGCGAGTTCTGACAACGTGCACGATTTTACCTGACGTGTTGCTCGCGTAAAGATAAGTTGATCTACTTCGCGTTGGCCAGCTGCTCCATTTCTTTCTCGTCGATGACTCGCACGCCCAGTTCGCGAGCTTTATCCAGCTTGGAGCCGGGATCGTCGCCGGCAATCACGTAGTCTGTTTTCTTGCTCACCGCGCTGGAGACTTTTCCTCCGGCATCTTCCACCAATTTCTTGGCGGCCTCACGCGAATAATTGGCCAGGGTACCGGTAATCACAAAAGTTTTTCCGGCCAGCGCGGTGCCGCGCTGTTTCTTTTCACCTTTAAAGTTCAGATACCTGCCCAGACGCTTTACCAGATCGCGATTGCGCGGCTCGGCAAAAAACTCCTGAATGCTGTTGGCAATGCGCGGCCCCACTTCATCCACTTCCTGCAACGCTTCCAGGGACGCATTCATGAGTGCATCCATCGAGCCAAAATGTTCCGAGAGAAATTTGGCCGTGCGCTCACCCACAAACCGAATTCCCAGTCCATAGATCACGCGTTCCAGCGGCAGCTTGCGGGATTGTTCAATTTCACGCAGCAGGTTCGCCGCGGATTTTTCCCCAACGCGTTCCAGGCTGAGCAATTTTTCCTGGTTTAGCTCATAGATGTCCGCCAGGTCTTTGACTAATCCCCGGCTGGAAAGCTGGTTGACCATGGATTCGCCCATGCCCTCAATGTTCATCACAGAGCGCGCAGCAAAATGCAGAATGCTTTCACGCAGCTTGGCTGGGCAAGCCGTATTCACGCAGCGATGATCGGCTTCGCCTTCCACGCGCACCACGTGGCCGCCGCATTCCGGACAACGCTCAGGCATGTGGAATATCTTGTGGCCCCGCGGATGATCTTTGTCAGAGATGACTTTCACGACCTTGGGAATCACGTCGCCGCCTCGTTCGATCATCACCCAGTCGCCGATCTTCACTTCCAGCCGATCAATCTCATCCTGGTTGTGAAGCGTGGCCCGCGTCACAGTTGTGCCGCCGATCGAGACAGGCTTGAGCGCAGCCACAGGCGTCAGCTTGCCGGTGCGGCCAACCTGAACAAGAATATCTTCAATCCTGCTGGTGCCGCTGCGCGCAGCGTACTTGTAAGCAATGGCCCAGCGCGGGGCTTTTCCGGTGAAGCCAAGCCGCTGTTGCGTCCGCGTGGAGTTTACCTTGATGACCACGCCGTCAATTTCGTACGGCAACTTGTCCCGCAATTGTTCGCAACTGGCAATAAATTCCAGCACCTGGTCGATATCGCGCGCCAGCCGGTGATTTGCATTCACCTTGAATCCCAACGCCTGAAGCGCTTTCAGCGAGTCGTCATGGTGTTCTGGATACAACTTGCCATCCACCAGCAGAAAGTAGGAATAGAAATCCAGCCGGCGCTGCGCCACAATATTTGGCTCAAGCACGCGGATGGTTCCGGCCGCGGCATTGCGAGGATTGGCAAACTTGCTCAGCTCCTGCCGCTCGCGATCTTCATTCATGCGCTCAAAAGCCAGCAACGGCATAATCACTTCGCCACGAACTTCAAAGTCCGCAGGAACGCCCGCTTTTTTTAGAATACTTGCCGGCACTGAAAGCGGGACGGACCGCATCGTTCTTACATTTGAAGTCACGTCTTCTCCGACCGTACCATCGCCGCGCGTGGCGCCTTTGAGCAGATGGCCGCGCTGATACGTGAGCGCCAGCGACATGCCGTCCAGCTTGAGCTCGCACACATATTCCAGTTTTTCACTGCCGGCCAATTCCCGTACGCGACGGTCCCAGTCTCGCAGTTCCTGTTCGTTATAGGCGTTGTCCAGTGAGAGCATGGGACGCGAATGAACCACCTTGGGAAAGCCTTCCGCCGGCTTGCCACCTACACGCTGAGTTGGCGAATCCGTGGTAATCAGCTCTGGATGCGCCGCTTCCAGGCGTTTCAGCTCCTGCATCAGCCGGTCGAACTCGGCGTCGGGAAGTTCAGGCGCGTCCTGGACGTAATAAAGATGTTCGTGATGGCGGATCGTCTCGCGTAATTCCTCGATCTGGCGCTCTTCGACCTGGTGCTTTACGGCCCGATCTTTTACTTGATCATTGGTCACTCGATCCTTGGCGGCAGGTGTCATGGGCTAATTATATTTCGAAGCGCGGCCAGATTATTTGTCCTGCAGAATCGCAGATCGTAGGCGCAGAGATGCGCCCAGCCCTTCGCTTTGTGTGCATCGCGAAGGGCCATGGTAGAAAAACGCAATTAAATTTCGGGATCGACCTATGCCGCGCATTTTGAGGCGGCGGAAACGCTAGTCGCGGTCGGGACGGGAGTCGCGATCTTTGCGGATCTTTTTCTTTGCCCGCTTGCGCGCCAGGGCCTGCTTCACGCGCTTCTTTTCGCCGGGCTTCAAGTAGTACGAGTGGCGCTTTACTTCCTTGATGATATCTTCCGTCTGGACTTTTCGTTTAAACCGGCGTAGCGCGTTTTCCAGCGGCTCGCCTTCCTGTAATCGGACTTCTGCCAAGCTGTTTCCTCCGTGCCAAAGTAAAATCGTGCACCTTAGAGAATACATCATATTGCAGCTAAAAGGCAGGTTCAGAGGGAGAAACCGTGTGAAATCCAGCAAAAAGCGCACCCCTCCACGAGGGGGTGCGCTTCTTTGTTCAGGTTGAGAGTTAGTCGCCGTTCTGGTTAGAGCCGGGTTCGGCCGCGTGCATCACGCGGAACGAGCTACCGCCGTTGGACCACAGCAACACCATGGCGTCTTTGCCTGCGGGAACGTTGCCCAGTTCGCGCTTTACGTCATCCGCGCTCTGCACCGGTTTGCGGTTGACTTCCAGGATCACGTCGCCGCGGCTGATGCCAGCATTATCTGCCGGGCTTCCGGGCTGCACATTTGTTACGACCACGCCTTTCACGTCAGAAGGAAGTTGGAGCTGGTCGCGCAGATCGGAGTTCAGGTTTTCCAGCGCCACGCCCCAGCGCGCTTTGCCGTGCGCTTCGCCGGAGTTGGACGCGGTCTCGTCGGACTTTTTGTTGATGCTTTCCAACGTTACTGGAAGGTTGAGGCTCTTGCCGTCGCGCAGTACCTGCAGAGTCACTTTGTTTCCCGGGCGCTGCCCGCTGATGGCGGCCTGTAGCTGGCCGGCATTGTCCATTTTCTTGCCATTGAGTTCAGTGATCACGTCGCCGACTTTCAAGCCGGCTTTTGCGCCGGGCGAGTCAGGTTCGACCTGGCTGACCAGTGCTCCACTGGCGTTATCCAGATGGAAGAAGCTTGCGTTTTCCGGAGTCACGTCATTGATCCCCACGCCGATTCGCGCATGCTCAATCTTGCCGTCTTTGAGTAGCGTGTCGATCACGGGCCGCGCAATCTGCGTTGGAATGGCAAAGCCCATGCCCGCAAAGCTTCCGGAAGGCGAAATCAGGAACGTGTTGATTCCTATCACTTCACCATGCGCGTTCACCAGCGGTCCGCCGGAATTGCCCGGATTGATGGCTGCATCTGTCTGGATGAATTCGCCCGGCTTGCGCGCATCATCACTGTATGGGTTGGGACGGTTCAGCGCGCTCACGATGCCGCGAGTCACGGTGAAACGGAAATTGAACGGATTGCCGAAGGCCAGAACTGTCTGTCCGGGCTTAAGCGCGGTTGAGTCGCCCCAGGGCAAGCTCGGGAAACTGCTGCCGCTGATCTTGATCACAGCGAGGTCCGTCATGGGATCGGCGCCAATCAGCTTTGCCGGCAGAACGCGACGGTCATTCAGCGTAACGCGAATATCGGTCGCCCCATCAATCACGTGATTGTTCGTCACGATATACCCATCAGGCGAAATAATGATTCCGCTGCCCAGTCCGTGCTCCACGCGCGGCCCCTGGCGTCCCTGTGGACCTTGCGGGCCAAAGCCAAACGGTCCAAAGAACCGCTGGATTTCGTCCTGGTCGCGGCCAGAGGTCTGCTGTTGCTTGGCTCGTGAAGTCACGGTCACGTTTACCACTGCTGGCGTAACGTGCGCCGCAAGAGTTTCCATCGCATGATCAAGCGCGGAAATTGCGCTTATGCTGTTGTCGTCAAGGGCCGCGGCCGCGGGCGCAACACTGGCAGCGCTTGCCGGCGCGGGTTTAAGAAATTCATAACCTCCAAAGCTGGCTGTCAGAGCTAGCATCAACACTGCTGCCAGCGTCTTGCCTTTCAGGAGAGCCTTCCATTGCTGTATTGGCGTTTTCATTTGCTACTTTTCTCCGTATTAAATTTGATTGCCGATAATCTCTATAACTAGTTATTTAGTTTCTTAAGGCCAGGGTTCAACTTGCCGCCTCTGGCGCTGCTGAAAAATTCCTTAAATCTTTCGGGGTTTTTGTACGACCTTGGACTGCGGCTGCAAGCTCACCTGCCACATGTGCACCTGCCAGGTTTGCTGCGCGCCTGAAGGTGTGCGCTCGGTGACTACAAAAAACATTTCTTCACGTACCGTTACGTATTGCTCCGGCACTGGTGATTGGTTTCTCGCCATCATCATCAGCGGTTGGGCCTTCTTCGGACGAGGGGTCCGGCGCGCATGAACAGGATTGCTCCTGGGCGCGAGCGCGGCTTTCAATTTTGTTGGGGCAATGAGTCCGTTATCGATCTTCAAACTTGCAGGCACCATGTGGACTTCTGACCCATTGCCGCTCTTGTTGGCCATAGGTGTCGGTGCAAGCTGTACCTTTTGTTGGCCACTCAGCTGGGCTTTCGCCGCTGTCGCTACATCGGCGAATCCAACCAGTTCCGGCGTGAATGAAGCTGGAACGGCGGACAGCAGCGCAACAGCCATGACGACCGGTACCGCTGGCTTCCACAACTGCGTTTCCCGGGGGCGCTCAGGGTCCAAAATTCTGGTGACGCGCTCCGTCAATTGGCGAACTCGGCCCACCGCCGCCTGTGCCAGCGCAATTTGCCTGCGCAGAAAACTTCTTTCGGCTACGCGCGCCAGGCATTCCGCATACCCTGCCGGTGTGCCGGAATGTACCAGGACGGCATCGTCACAGGCCATTTCGCGGTCGAGTGAAAGCCTGCGCTCAATCCACCACACGCTCGGCAGGAAGAAAAACAATGCTTTCAAAATCTTTTGCGCCAGGTTCGTCCAATCGTCGCGGCGACGAAGGTGCGCCAGTTCATGCAGCAGAATGTATTTCAACTCTTCGGGTGGAGTGTTCTCCAGCATCCATGCCGGAAGTATCACGGCAGGCTTGCGGAAACCGATGGCCGTTGGCACTTCCAGCCGCTCTGAAACTAATATTGAAACCGCACGCGATTTCTGCGCGTCCTCAACCACACAGCATATATCCGCAGGCAAGGACTCCATCGGCACCGGCATTGCATTAGACCGCAACTTCCGCAGCTGAAATGTAGCCAAAAGCACGCGCGCCAAACCTGCCAAGGCAATCACCGCCCACCCAAAAAACAGGTATGAGGCAAATGAAGTTGAAACCGTGAACAGCGCGGGCGCGTCACTCGGCGCAGCAGATCTCTGCTCAAGATAAAAACTCAACACTGGCAACAAGGCTGTCGCAAGCAAGGTTGAGAACCACACTGCAAAGTTCGTCCGTGAATCTCGTTTAGGGAAGAGCCGCAACAAAACCCACACGGCAGCGGCCAGCAGGGTTCCGCCGACTGCGCTAAACAATAAGCGCTGTGAAACTGCCGTCGCCATGCCATTGAGATCAACCATCATGGCTTCCCCCTGTGCTCTTGCAGCAACTGGCCCAGACGCTTGAGTTCATCTGCATTGATGCTTTTGTCCTCAAGAATGTTCAGAACCAGCAGTTCGTGAGAATCCTTGAAAAAGCGCCCGACCAGGTTTTTGATCTCAAATCGCGTGGCTTCCTGCTTACCCACCAGCGGTGCGTAGACGTGGGCGCGCCCTTCTTTCACGTGCTGCACATAGCCTTTTTTCTCCAGAATGCGGATCGTGGTGAGCACGGAGTTATAAGCCAGCGGGAGGTTGCTGGGTAGCGACTCCAAAACTTGGTGAACCGTAGCCGGGCCAACCTGCCACAGCACCTCCATGAGGCGAAGTTCAGCTTCTGTTAGAGTAGGCGATTTCTTCGGCGGCACGGCTCCCTTTGCTCCTTAGACTTCCCTGAGAGATTTCCTATGTATATATAGACGCAGCACAAGGGAAATAGTAACTAATTCTTTAGTTATTTTGGAAGAAAAAGTTGGAGGTCGCCTATGCTATTGATTCTTATGGACTTATCTACCTACACGCTCGAACCGGCCGCGATGCTCTTCCACCAGTTTGCGGAGCTGCACCTGTAAGTAATTCACGGTTTCAAACAGGGATTGAATCCCATTCGTTTGCCAGGTCAAGCCTTGACGATCAATATCGGTACAAAGATCTTTCAGCATCTGGTTTGACCGGCGCAGGCGCTCCGCTGCCACAAAAGATAGGACCTTGGCGGGGTCCTTTTGTGACTCGACTGCGCTGAGAAATTCGCTCACAGTCCACGCCGTCAGACGGGCATTGTCCAGGACATGGCGAAATTCCTGGAGAAGCGCCAGCTCTGGAGTTGGTCCTGCTTTCAAAGCCAAATCTATCTCTTTCAATTCGCTTGAGATCGCTTTCAGGCGATTTGAAATTGCACTCGGAAGGGCATCCGTCATTCTTGCACCTCGTTGTCCCATAAGTTATCTCAAGTCAATGTCTTGATCGCATTAAAAAACACTTAGAGAGACTTGGGATGGTTACTAACGTGATGTCAGATCAGCTGGATGGGATGAAACGCTAATGTCCAGTGAGGTGGCATATCGCTTCCATTTGTGGATAAATCTTTGCGGTTTTCAACAAACTCTGCTGATGAATAAGTTTATTGGTGACCGCCGAATTTGTCTGTTGCCGCAATGCGATGTCAAAAAGGCTGAATACGATCAGATCATTTTTTTTGCGCAGGTTTTCTAGCGTGCAAGGATGTAACCGCATCCTGACTCCAGATCGTCCTGAGGCTCCAGCGGGTGCAGGATCAACGTCTTGTCGCCATCCTTTAAAAGATAGCTCCAGTTCGATGGCGGTTTTTGGGGCCACGTGGGCATCAACTTGATCTTAGAGCCCTTCAGATCCAGATCGTAAGTCCCGGTAAGATGGACTCCGCCACTTCGATCGGTGAATCCGGGCCTATCGTTGCGTTATTCATCGCCCAGTCATCTTGTTTTGCTGCCTGTTTCTGCGTCGAGCATGCGATGGCGCAGAATGCAATGCAGTAGATGACGCAATGCAGCACTCCTAACCATCGATCTTCCATAATTGGGTTTTTCTCCTGTCGGCGCAACGCAGTGATATGCCGAACCGATGCCCGGCGTACAGCCTAGCGACTGAGGGCATTGAAGTCAATTTCAGGGCAAATCCTCTATCTTCCTCTACTTTGTTGTACCGTATTAATTGACGGGAGAGATGACTGGATGCAAAAGAGCGATTTACCTGAGCCCTGGCTGCGCGGCACTCTAAATGAAGTGCCGGCCGTGCCGCGGGCCGTGCTGCATGCGCTGGAACTGGCGCGCGAGGACCTGGAACGCTGGTGCGATGGCCTGAGCGACGAAGAGTTGCATGCTCGTCCGGGCGGGATTGCGCCCGTGGCATTTCACCTTCGCCACATTGCGCGCAGCATGGACCGGTTGCTCACCTATGCGGAAGGCAACCAGCTTTCCGTCGAGCAGGTTTCTGTGATGAAAGCTGAGATGGAGCCTCGTGGCAGCAGAAATGAACTCATGGCGGAATTGGTAGTCGCGATCGCCAAAAGCGGTAAGCGAATCCGCGCTTTCTCACAAGAGCAAATGCAGGAGGAACGCCATGTCGGCAAAAAGCAGCTGCCCACATCGGTAGGAGGGTTGCTTGTCCACGTTGCTGATCACACCCAAAGGCACGTAGGCCAGGCGATCACCACGGCAAAGATCGTTGCCGCGCAAGATAAAAACGGATGAACCGCTGAATCAGAACCACCATGGCAACAAATAAAGAGAATCAGGGATGTGTCAACTCCGTTCAACTTATTTTATCGGCGGCCCGCTTCGCCGCGGAGAAGCATGCCCAGCAAAGACGTAAAGGTGAGAATGGCGAGCCTTACTTCAATCATCTATTGGAAGTGGCTGAGCTAATCGCCGCCAGCAGTCCTGAACTGGATGTGGAACTGATGATGGCGGCTTTTCTGCATGACACCGTGGAAGACACTGGAGTCACATTGCAGGAACTGGAACAGCGCTTTGGCAAAGATGTTGCCGCTCTGGTGGCGGAGGTCACGGACGATAAATCTCTGCCGAAAGAAATCAGGAAACAATTACAGGTGGAGCATACTCCCGATAAATCTCCGCGCGCGCAGACACTTAAATTGGCCGATAAGATTTCAAACCTCCGCGCCATCATCTCCAGCCCGCCGGTGGGCTGGAGCCGGGAAAGAAAGCAGCAGTACTTTGAATGGGCAAGACAAGTGGTCTCCGGCATTAGCTCCCCGAATGAATTTTTGAAATTAGAATTTGATAAAGCGTATCAGTCGATTTCTGAACTGAAAGAATCGTAGCCATCCCCGGCCGGCTCGATTGCATCCGTGGAAAAATATAGGCATTCAAGAAATCCAGCTCTGGATTGCACAAAGCTCGCATCGAAATATGGGTACCGCTAATCCGGTACGCCTATGCGTCGATCCCCCACAGCAGCGGCGGCGTTTCTGTTTATCTCGCTCATTTTGGGCGGGACGGCTAACCTGGCCAAGGCGCAAGACGACATCCGCCCTTCATTTACTAAATTCTCCGCCAACATGGACAGCGCTGATCTTCCGCAGGATCGGCTTGACCCCAAGAGTCTTCTTTTATTGATGGGCCAGCAGATACATGAAACTGAGTTGGATTGCTCACACTTCGTGCAATATCTCTATGAGCAAGCAGGCTTGTACTACGGCTATGCGCCTTCCCGCACTCTTTACGATGGGATGGACGGGTTCAAGCGTGTAGCTCATCCCAGACCAGGTGACCTGATCGTTTGGCGCGGTCACGTTGGGATTGTTGTCGATCCGGAAGAGACTACGTTCTTGAGCGCCTTGCGCTCTGGAGTAAAAGTTTCATCCTACCAATCACATTATTGGCAGCGACGCGGCAAGCCGCACTTCCTGCGGTATGTCGGTACTGACGAGAGTGATGCGCCGGAATGGGCAACACGACGAATAGCATCACGTGCCGGTTCCACCGGCGAATAGGAAATTCCCAGGAAAAAGTGTTGCTTACTTATCTCTGTCCAGCGAGAACACCCGGCGTGGCCTGGGCCGCATGTTGTTCTTCATACCACCTTACTGTGCGTTTCAGTCCCTCTTCAAAACCTACGTCGGGTGAATAGCCCAGGTGTTTTTGCGCCAGAGTGATGTCGGCCAATGAATGCTTCACATCGCCAGTGCGTGGTTCCGCATACTTGGCGGGGCCGGTGAAGCCTATGATCCTGCCCAGCATTTCGAAGATTTGATTCAATGAAAATCTTGTGCCTGTGGCGATGTTGAATACGCGCCCGGATACTTCTTCTGCCGGTGCGGCGCAAGCTTTCAGATTGGCCTGTACGGCA
>Ga0207667_10008450_pt1 | contig 12228 bp, 10 predicted proteins | sample KBSCornC52_FD_184301 | JGI IMG/M metagenome (GOLD analysis project Ga0207667, IMG submission 184301) | Corn rhizosphere microbial communities from Kellogg Biological Station, Michigan, USA - KBS Corn C5-2 (SPAdes) (version 2) | ecosystem: Host-associated > Plants > Roots > Rhizosphere > Soil ...
CAACGCAATTGCGATGGCCGACTCCATTCGCCGGATGCCCTTCGAGGTCAACATCTGGCAGGCCCAGAACATCTGGAACGACCTGCTCCGCCGCAGCGACACCAACTACTGGTCAGCCGAGTGGAAGGAAGGCTTCAAAAGACTGGGCAAGGCCATGAATATCTGCGTCGACCAACTCGTCGTCGAAGAAGGTGTCTCCGCCTTTTGAAACTGTTGGAGAACAAAAAAGCCCGGGCGTGACACGTTATCGTGTCGCCCGGGCATTTTCGTTTTCTTCCGATTAGCGTGCAGCGCCTGCCGGCTCGCTGATCTCCGCGACGCGCTTTTCGAGGCTCTTTTCGAGCTCTTCAAGCGACTTCGAGAAGCCTTCGATGCCTTCCTTCAGCTTGTCGGTGGCCATGCGGTCGGCGGCATGCATCTTGTCGAACGTAGCCTTGTCCATCGGGATCTTCTCGATCTTCATGGCTTTGGCCTTGGCCGGGTCGAGCTTGCGCACCAGCGTGCCCTGCGCGGCCTCAAGCTCGCCGAGGAACTTGGGCGCGATCGTGAGCAGGTCGCAGCCGGCCAGTTCGAGAATCTCGCCGGTGTTGCGGAAGCTGGCTCCCATAACCACGGTCTTGTAGCCGAAGTGCTTGTAGTAGTTGTAGATGGTAGTGACGGACTGGACCCCGGGGTCGTCCGCGCCCTGATAGTCCTTGCCCGTGTCCTTCTTGTACCAGTCCAGAATGCGGCCGACGAAGGGCGAGATCAGCGTGACCTTGGCCTCGGCGCTGGCGATAGCCTGATGCAGACCGAAGAGCAGGGTCATGTTGCAGTGGATGCCCTCTTTTTCAAGAATCTCGGCGGCGCGAATGCCCTCCCACGTGGAGGCAAGTTTGATGAGGACTCGCTCGCGGGAGATACCAGCCTTTTCGTACTGGGCGATGATGTCGCGAGCGGTGGCGACGGACTTGTCGATGTCGTAGGAGAGGCGGGCATCGACTTCGGTCGAGACGCGGCCCGGGATGATCTCAAGAATCTTGATGCCGAAGGCGACGGCTAGAGATTTGAACGCGAAATGGGCGACGTCTTTGTCAGAGGCGTTGGCTCCTGCGTCCTTCTTGGCCTGCTTGAGGACATCGTCCACAATCGACCGATACTCGGGTTTTTCAGCAGCAGTGGCGATGAGCGAAGGATTCGTGGTGGAATCCTGCGGCTTGTACTGCTGGATCGAGTTGATGTCGCCGGTGTCGGAGACGACGGTGGTCATGCCACGAAGCTGTTCGAGTAGAGATGCCATGATTTTGCTCCTTCGATGTTAACTACAATTTTATCAAGTTGGCTGGGATTACGCTGGGTTCCGGCGATGCGGCGCAAAGGGACCCTAAACATTAGGATGCAGTCGGCGCCCTGGGAAGAGGCCGGTAAATCGCTTCCCTGTAGAGGATAGGGAATAAGGCTGATCAGTCTTCGTAGCCCTGGGACCGCCCTGCGCGCCTCACAAAGGGCAAAGCGCGCTCAGAGATTCGGCGGATTCGACCAGATAGCAGGTGCATATTTTGGGGAACTGCTCTTCGACGAGCTGGAGGATGCGGAAGTCGAAGCTCAGAACTCTGGCGCGGTCCTCCAGGTGATTACGCCGAATCGCTTCGCAGAGTTCGGTGACGAAGGTCTGCGGGTCTGCCGTGTGGTTGGTGGTGGGGTCGCCGTGGATGGGGAGGGGCAGATTGGCGGCAGAGGTTCCGGGAGGATCGTTCGGCAGCGGAAGTATCTTGGTCTCGATGCTGAAGCAGAGATTCTGAGCGTTGGCGGCGCGGGCGGCGGCCTGGGGATGCGAGCTGCCCGGACCGGTAAGGTAGTAGCCAGCGTAGAAGTCGGTGAAGCGGAAGAGCTGTTCGATGTGGGTGGGGACGTAGGGGCTGATGAGGCGCTCGTGCGCAGCGAAGGCCACGGCTACGGGGGAGAGCGCGAGTTCATTTGCCTGCCTGGGGAACCGGGTGCGATGGAGCTTGTCGCAGATGAAGCCGCTCTGCGCTTCGGCGAGTGAGATGTCGCGGATGTAAACGCGGTTCCTGAGCATGTAGTGGACACCATCCGCGCGGCGGCAGGAGCGCGGATCGAGAAACTGATCGTGCCAGATGAGTGCAACGCGATCGGCAGTGATGCCGATGTCGGTCTCGATTGAAGTGACGAGATGGTCGAGCCCGGCCTCGAAGGCAGGCAGCGTGTTCTCGGGGCGCAGACCACGCGCCCCACGATGACCCGTAATGTCGAATACAGCGAAGTAAGCCGCCTCGAATGGATTGGCTGCGGCCTCTGCTTTGAGTATCTTCCGCAGGATGTCCGGCCGGTCGGAGATGATTCCATCGACGCGGAGATCCATCAGGGCGCGCATCTTCCGGGCATCGTTGACCGTCCAGGGGACGACGCGGAAGCCCGCGCCGTGAAGCTCCGCTACGCTGACCGGAGGTCTGCGGCCGAGCAGGGTATCGGCCTCGGGAGCGAGAACGGGCGTGCGCGCCCCATGCGCCTCAGCGTGGGCGCGGACGGCGGTCATCAGGGCGAGGTAGGGGCTTGCCGGCATTGTCCTGAGCTCACTTCACCTGGCGAAGAAGTGCGGCGAGGCTGCCTTTCGCAGCTTGCAGCCTGGCCTCCGCCTCTTCAGGCGTAAGCGAGAGCTTCTGCATGGCGATGGCCGTTTTTACGCTGCCTGCTTTGCTCAAGAGCGCGGCTGAGGTTGACTGGTCGACTCCAGTGGCTGCCATGATAATGCGCTCTGCGCGGTCCACCAGCTTGGCGTTGGTGGGCTGCACGTTGACCATCAAGTTGCCGTAGACCGCTCCCGTCTTGATCATGACTCCGGTCGAGATCATGTTCAGCACCAGCTTGGTCGCGGTTCCGGCCTTCAGGCGCGTGCTCCCCGTCAGGACCTCGGGGCCGGTAACGGGAGCAATCGAGATGTCGGCGACAGCGGCCATCTCGGAGTTGGGGACGCAGGTCAGAGCGATGGTCAGCGCACCCAACTTTTTCGCAAAGCCAAGCGCGCCCAGGACATAGGGGGTCCGCCCGCTTGCAGCGATGCCTACAAGCGTGTCTTGCTGGTTAAAGCCGTGCGTGGAGAGGTCCGCCGCACCCTGCTCAGGCGAGTCCTCGGAGGCTTCGCTGGACTTACGCAGGGCTGAGTCGCCGCCGGCGATAATGCCCTGAAACAACGTTGGCGGCACAGAGAAGGTCGGCGGGCACTCCGATGCGTCGAGGACGCCGAGCCGTCCGCTGGTGCCTGCTCCAATGTAGAAGAGGCGTCCGCCCTGCTCGAAGCGCTGCGAAATGGCGTCGATGGCCTGGGCGATCTGAGGAAGGACCATTGCGACGGCGGCAGCTACCGTACCGTCTTCCTCATTGATAATGCGCAGCATGTCGAGCGTGGAAACCTGGTCGATGCGCTCAGTGGCGGGATTGCGGAGTTCAGTGGGAAGGGTGGCGAGGTTTTGCATGTGGAACGATGATGGCGCAGGGAGGGGGTACAGCGCAATTGTCTGGCTGGCGTTATCTGAAAAAGTAAGGCCGAAAGCCCGTTGCGGCTTCCGGCCCAGGGGTGGAACATTGAGTCTGATTAGACGTTGAACTTGCGGCGCGCGATCCCTACAATGCCGAGCAAGCCGGTTCCAAAAAGCGCCAGCGATGCAGGCTCCGGAACGGGGCTGGCAGTCGTCGTGGCTTGGAACGTAACGGCGTCTCCGGAATTGGAGCTGTTCAGAATGAAGGTGCCGGGCGTGTTATCGTAGCCGTTTTCGGTAAGGAAGCCATAACCGGCCATGTGGAGTCCGGTGATATCGACAAAACCTGTCGTCACCTGTGTGACGTTGAGGCTGATACCGTCGATTGTGGTGAACAGCGCAAAACTGTTCGGCGAAAAGTTCGCCGGCAAATAGCCGAAATCTTGCATAAACACAGGAGCGCCGGTGAAATTGATGCTGGCAAAAGTCCCCGTCTGTGCGTTTACCATTCCGGGACCGGAGAAGTGAATAGTAGATGAATCCCAGGAATCGCCTCCGCCGGTAATACCAAGGGACCCGTTGATGGGTGTAGCGTTAGCTACCGCAAAAGAGCCGAAAGCCAGCGCAGCTAAAAGTGCAAAAGATTTGAACATATTTTTTGTTCTCCTAAGGCAAAGCATTCAAAGATAAACTTTTTGAGGTCGTTCTCCTCACCCGGTGTATGAGCAGGTGCAATGCCATTGCTGCGGCTACGCCTTTTCGCTCGTTTTTCCACAAAAACAACAAGTTACGTAGCCCCATCAAATGCATTCATTTATCAAAGTGCAAAAGTTTGCACCCAAGCAGAAAGGCTTTGCCAGCTTGTAAGCTCATTCAGGACAATCTTTGACCCACATGGAATTCTGAAGGGTATGTGTCGATTGCACAATTATTAGTGCTTTTTTTAATCCAGGACCGGACAATTTCGGCAATAGGTCCCTCTATAAAACCGGAGCGTCAAGTCTGGAAGCAACATGGGTCGTAAAATGGAACAACAACCAGATTTTTGAAGGACGATACAAGGCATGAGCATGGAGACGCAGACCGCATTGGCGGCACAGGTAGAAGCGGCAGCCAAAGCGGCTGGGCTGGCAGTAGTTTCGAGCGAAGCAGGCAAGGGCTTTTCTGGGAATCCAACGGCGCGGTTTACCTTGGCACTCGCGGCCAGCCCAGCGAAGACGCAATTGCTTGAGTTGAGCGACAAATTCGACTTCGGCAGGGCAGACCTGCTGGCCGAGGTAGATGCCTATCTGGCCGAGGCAGCCAAGCGGCTGAAGAACCCCCGGCCCAACTGTTATCTGACCCTGCACGGCATTCCATTGAGCTTCGGCAAGTTCGCCTGGCCGTTCCATACCTCGACTTCGGGCGCCGACACGTATCTGGTGCATGGCGAAATCTGGCTCGAAGACGGCCAGCCGGCGGTTTTGCACTCGAAGATTGCCGCATCCATGACATTGACCTTTGCCGAAATTGTCAAAGCGCCGGAGCAGCCGTTTGCCGAGGGCTTCATCTACAACGCCGTGCGCAAGACCATGGACCAGGGCCAGCTTGAGCTGGTCAAAAGCGGCAACCGCCAGCCCGTGCCGGTGACGACCCGCTACTTCAGCCCCTGGAAGAAGCAGTTCAACTTCAACGACACGACAGAGCCGCAGCGGCGGGCCTACCTGGCAGGCAAAGCGTTCTGGCTCTCCGGAGTGCTGGGCGGGGGCGAGCCGGTATGGCTGGTCGATCCGCGCGACGCGCAGTACCTCAACACGACCATGGACGAGCTTAAGAAGACGGCAGCAGCGCTTGCCGGCGAAGGCCTGATTCAAATGGCCGCCGACGCCGAGTACGCAACGCCCACTGCGACGCTGATGGGCCGCCGCGAGCAATACGCCGCTGAAGTGGCGGCGCAGTTAGCGTTCATCAAACCGGCTTTCAACGAAGAGATGCGCGCCGGCCATACCAATATGTAGAGGACAGTTTCGGGTACGAAGCACCATGGCCACCCTGTCGAAGGGTGGCCACGGTGGTTAAAATGCAGGCTGGGAGCGGAGATCTTGGGTGGCGGCTCCGCAGCGGGGGCAGAAGGCGGCGTCGGGCCCAATTGAGCTATTACAGGCGGGGCAGCATCGCGCGGCGGGCGGTGGCGGCGCACTGCCGAGGATGCTGCTGGAGATATGGAATGCCTGCTCGGCGTTATACCTGCGGACGCGTCCAGGCGAAAAGAAGGCGTCGATCATCCCGAGGATAGCGGAGATGCCGGTCCAGCAAAGCAACAGATAGACAATGCCGAGGCCGTTGCGGCGGAGATAGAAATGATGCGCGCCAAAGCAACCGAGGAAGATGGCGAAGAGGACGCAGATGACCTCGTCCTTGCGAACGCGCTCGTACTCGGCATGGAACCAGGCGCGCTGCTGGTCGGTCATGTTGCGGGTATAGATGGAGTCGATGAACTGCATATAGGTCTCCAAGCTTGCAGATGGGGATACGCGCAACGGCGTGCCGCGGTTCCGGGGTGCGGCTGGGATCGCCATCATGAGCATTGCGCTCTGCGCACTGCAGTCGGACGCGCGGCCCATCTCTGCCGGGCTGCAAGGTGCGCTCTTTACTCCTCTACAGCACAAGACCCCCGCCATAACGAGGGTCTTGCTCAATAGGATACTTTCCTATTACACGTCTTTGACGCCATCTACAAACGCCTTCAGCTTGCGGCTGCGGCTGGGGTGGCGGAGCTTGCGCAGCGCCTTGGCCTCGATCTGACGGATGCGCTCGCGCGTCACCTGGAAGCTCTGGCCAACCTCTTCGAGCGTGTGCTCGGAGCCGTCTTCGAGGCCGAAGCGCATCTTGATGACGCGCTCCTCGCGCGGTGTCAGCGTGCGCAGCACCTGCGAGGTGTACTCCTTCAGGTTGACCGAGATGACGGCATCGCTGGGCGAGACGGCCATGCGGTCTTCGATGAAGTCGCCGAGGTGCGAATCTTCCTCTTCTCCGATGGGCGTTTCGAGCGAGATGGGCTCCTGTGCGATCTTGAGCACCTTGCGGACCTTCGCTACCGGAATATCCATGCGGCGGGCGATCTCTTCCGAGGACGCTTCGCGGCCAAGCTCCTGCACCAGTTGACGCGAGGTGCGGATGAGCTTGTTGATAGTCTCGATCATGTGGACCGGGATGCGGATGGTACGCGCCTGGTCGGCGATGGCGCGCGTGATGGCCTGGCGGATCCACCACGTCGCGTAGGTGGAGAACTTGTAACCTCGGCGGTACTCGAACTTGTCGACGGCCTTCATCAGGCCGATGTTGCCCTCCTGAATCAGGTCGAGGAACTGGAGCCCGCGGTTGGTGTATTTCTTCGCGATGGAGACGACAAGGCGCAGGTTGGCTTCGATCAGCTCGCGCTTGGCGCGCTCTGCGTCCATGTCGCCCTGAATCATCTCTCGCTGAGTGTGCTTCAGGTCGGCGATGGAGATGCCGGCGTCCGCTTCCACGCGTTCGAGGTCAGTACGGCAGTTCTTCTGCTGGCGTTTGTACTCCTTGCGCAGCTCTTCGGACTTAGAGGCCTCGTATTTGGCCTCAAGCGTCTTGATCTGACGCTCGAGGGTGCGCATGGCATCGACCGTCTTGTTGACCTTGTCGAGCAGGCGCTTCTTTTCGCCGTTCGTGTACTTCAGCTCGCGGACGATGCGATTGATGTAGACATTCTCGCGGCCAATCAGCCAGCGGGTCTTGCGCGCGTCCTTCGCCTTGGCCTTGGCATCCTTGCCGTGCGGCGAGGCGAGCTTCTCCTCGAGCGCGTGGATCTTCTTCTGATGCTTCAGAATGACGTCGATGCGTCCGACCGTCGCGCGGACGCGGGCCTGGAGAATCTCTTCCGTCAACTCTTCTTCGTCGAACGTGACGACTTCTTTGATGTTGCGGACGCCGCGGCGCAGGTCTTCGCCCAGGCCGACGATCTCGCGGATGACGATCGGCGAGCGAGAGATGGCCTTCATCACGCGAAGCTGCCCGCGCTCGATGCGCTTGGCAATTTCGACTTCGCCCTCGCGCGTCAGCAGCGGCACCGTTCCCATCTCGCGCAGGTACATGCGGACGGGATCGTTGGTCTTCTCAAGCGTTCCGGGCGACAGGTCGAGCTCCACGTCCTCCGACTCTTCGCCGGCCTCCGGCTCATACTTTTCGCGCTCGCCGCCAAACTTCGACTCGCCCGAGAGCACGTCGATGCCCTGCGTGTTGATGGTAGTGAGAAGGTCGTCGAGATCATCGGGCGTGGTGATGTCGCCAGGCAGCAGGTCATTGACCTCGCCATAGGTCAGGTAGCCCTTTTCCTTCCCAGTGTCGATGAGCTTCTCTATATCTTCTTCGTACTTGTCAATCTCTTCAGCCACGGCTATGCGCACTCCTCGCAAGGAATTCTAAAGATGGGATGACCGCTGATAAGTAAGTGGTAGCAAGCGGAGCTATCCCTTTGGTCGTTCGGTATTAGCAGGGAGTCAGGTGCGGTTTAGACCGCGATGGCTAGCCCAGCGACCTCAATATGGGTCGGGGCATTCAAAGGCACACTTCCCCAGCGAAACACAGGATACCACATTCATTAGACGCTTTTTGCAGGAAAAAGACTCCAGGCGACAACTCCAATCGTAGCTCATAGGCCCGGTGGCTGCGTTACCCATGATCCGTTGTCCACAGGGCCGCCGACTGTCCACTGGGCCGTCGACGATTTTGAAGGGGACGGGCCCTGATAGCCCAAGGCGCGTTTAAGGCGTCTCGACATATTGGAAGGTCACAAGTCGTTGATTTTCACAAGCAGATTAAAAAATAGAAGCAAATGGAGTAGGGCCTGCCAGACCGGGCAGAGCGGGGCCGTCAATCGCAAGCCCCATAAAATGAAGAATTTGAGCTAAATAGCATCGGAAATCAAGACTAAGGGGTGCCGCGATAACAAAGTACCCATCCAAAGTACTTTATCTAGAAGCTCTTACGAGAAAAGTACAGAAGGGAACCTAACTTTCGAAGTTCGGCATCGACCTTTTGAGATGAGCCAGCAACGCCGAGGGGCGCAGAGACGGCGGATAGTGAGTCATGCTGGACAGAAAATCGGGCAGGTTGTCGTGAGCAATACGCAACGCTCCAGGCAGGACATACAGATTCATGATGAATTCTGAGACAAGAAGCGAGGCAGCGGCACCGTACAGACCCGCGCGGCAGGCAGCAAGGTAGGTCAGGATGACCGTGATGCAGGTGGCTGCGACATATCGCGACGCCAGCTTCTGATGCTTGTTGATGGAGGCAACCAGAGTCGCGCTGGTCGTCCACAGCGAGTTGAAGACAACCACCAGCAGAAGCAGAGACAACAGCATGCGGCTGGGAGGGACGTGTCCTCGAGTCCAGTGATTAAGGAGCCAAGGGCCGAATAGCATCATGGCAGCGACGACAGTGACAGACATCAAGAGGGCCATTTGACACGCTCGTCTATGGAGCGTCCGGATGAGCGGGATGTCACTGGTTCCGAAGGCGGTCGACATCTCGGGCCAAAAGGTATTGTTAATCAGCGTGACCATCTGGAGGGAGACGCGCGAAATGGTTCGGGCTGTTCCAAAGATGACGACGTCGGTGGGTCCGAGAGCATAGCCGACGGCCATCAATGTCCCTTGCAGATTGAAGGCGTTGCCGATGGGGAAGGCCATGAAGGCAACGGCAGGCGCTGTGAGTCTGCGTACCTCGGCAGGGCTGGCATGGGTCCAGCCGTAGCGGATCCACGGGATGTCGCGTCGCACCACGATGCAGAGCGTGGCAGTGCCGAGTACATTGGCCAAGGCGAAGACCAGCGCCGTGACGCGAGGTCCGCCGCCGAAGCAGACTGGAATCAGCATGATTCCGAAGGCGATGAGCGACATGCAACTTTTAATGAAGGAGCCGTAGGGGTAACGTCCGACGCAGCGATAGGCCGATTGCAGCAGCGTCTCAAGCTGGCCGAGCAACACCGAGCAACTGAGATAGAAGACGATCCACTTGCTGTCGGTGGGTCCCATGTTGTGTAACTTCAGGTATTCGGAGACGGGGAAGAAGTACAGCATGACTCCGAAGAGGAGTATGCAGGCGGAACAGATAAGAATGATGAGCCACCAGCAGCTCTGGAAGACACGGAGAGCTCCGTCGCGATCTCCTCGGGCTGTCATCATGGTCATCTCATTGCCGGCGACGTTGCCAAAGCCGATGCTGCTGAAGCTGAGGTACGCGGGAACGGCGGTGACAATCATCCACTCGCCGTAGAGCGGCACACTCCAGAAGTGGAGGAAGACGGGCACCTGCACGAGCTGCACAATGGTGGCGGCAAGCTTGCTGATCCAACCGGAGAGGAAGCCGAGAAGAAGGCGACGTTTGGTTCCACGGTTCAATGTGTTCTCCTAATCGTCTTCGCTCGCTCCTCTGGCCCTGTTACACCATACCGTATATCCTAAAGCACAATATGGATAGCAATCTGGGCGGTCCAAACCGGCGTTATTGTTGGAGCAGGATCGGGTGTATTATGCAAGCGATGGTGCCGGAACAGATGCTGCAACGAGCCATCGCTGACGGAGCGAAGTCCGATTTTGAAGTCGCCGCTATCCGGTTGGACAGGGGATCGGCAATCGGCGTATGGCTTCAAAGATGAAGATATGCATGTATCTGACCCCTTCGAAGTACTGGTGGGTTTATCTTGGGGTCAGGTCTAATCCGGCGATTGCCTCTAGGATGGACAGCCATTTTGATCGTGCGATTTTCTTCGATGACCCGGCGCTGATTCCCCCACTTCAAAAGAGCCCAAGTCAATGTAATGCCCAATATTTCTACATTCTTTGGGATGGAGTCGCCGTCGAGACTCTCATCGTGAATGTAAAGCTCTTGCTCGGGCCCGATGCCAATCTGACGACTCTCATTGTCGGCGACTATTCACACTTGCCCCCAGGAAAATATGAGGTGGAAAATCTCTATGCGGATGGCGTCCTGAATTTCACTAAGCCCCCGATTCCTTTCGACCTGCGAACCGCGACGATATTGCTTGCCACGAAGATCAAAACGATCCTGATGCCTTTGAAGAATCTATCTCAAGGCAAGAGGAGTGCCTGGCAGGGGATCAAGCTACTGGTGGGAAAAAAGAAAGTAGTATTTTGCGGAGCTTATGGGATCGTGCCGCGAGTGTTATGGGAACTCTGCGACAGGCACTCGATCGACTTCAGTCTGTTCAACGGATATGAATTTTACTGCAACGATCCAGCACGGTTGCCCGAGAGCTATGAGAAGTATCTTCGCAAGAGTGAACTGTTTTTATATGAACTGTACGAGCGGGCTGAAGTGAACGCGGCGTTTTTTCTCGCAATCGTCCACTTGCTCGGCAGAGAGTACTTTCTTGAAAAGATTCGCGCTGCCGGGATCGATCTTTTTGTAAATGGCTATGACACCGACATCAACATCAACGTGTACACGACTCCTTTTTACTTCCAGCATGTATTTGTCGATTTTGGCAGTGTCATTGGAACAGGAAACTATCCTCGGCTTGTCGATCTTAAGTATTTCAACAAGAATGTCATTGAAATCAGCGCAAACAATACCCTTGAGGAGACCGTGGCGCTGGCGCGTAACGGATTGCTCGCTGAGCACTTTGACAAGGAATGGGAGTTGAAGGCTCCGAAGCTTCTGAAGGCGATGGAGAGGAGCCGGTCGAACCAAGGCTAGTGGCTTGGTTATCTCAGTCGTGCCTTGCGCTTGAGAAATGCTCCAACCCGCGCGGGGTTGCGGAGAACACGGGACGCCCGTTGCAACATACTGGGAAGGACTCTGCGGCGATAGACAGAGCGAAACTCGGCGATCTTTGCCGCCGCATCTGCGCCGCCTTGCTTGACGCCCAGGAGATAGAGGTCCCAGGTATCCCAATTGGTGGCGAAGCCCCATGCAGAGAGCGGGGAGAAGTCGACCTTGCGGGTAATGTCCCTCGCGCTGAGGTTGCGGTAGTACTCCCAGCCCTTATCGATCGTCAGAGGAGAGTTGTTGGGATTGGAGCGAGAGGTGCCATGCTCCGGACGCCACAGGGTAGCGCAAGACATGATCATCAAGCCGCCGGGTTTCAGCAGACGTATTATGTTGTTGAACGTCTCGATCCAGTAAGGATTGTGCTCCATCACCTCGCAGCAGATTACGACATCGAAGGACGCGTCGGGTACATCGTACTTCTGGCCCTCGCAGACCACATCGACACCCGGGCCAGCGGCCACATCCAGGCCGGTGTAGTCGCAATTCGTGAAGAACCCCCGAACCGTGCCATTGATGTCGAGGCTGCCGATCTCGAGCACCTTATGTTCGGAAAACTTGTGGGGAAAAAGGGACTTGGCGAGAGCCACGAACTCGAGCTGACCAGGGTGAGACATTTTGTCTTCTCCAGTTTGAAATCGGACGTTATGAGTGATTTTACGGCTTGTCGGACAAGTTGCATTGTAGCAAGGCGAAGCGAGTGTTTTGTGAGCGTTAGAATTCGCGCAGGGTACGGTCGATCTGCATCTTCTCCGCGGTAAGCCTGGCAAGCATCTCCCGATCGTCGCGCCGTTCGGCTTCGGCAATCAGCGTGCGGACCTCGCGCTGGCGGCGTTCGAGATGACGAAACCGCAGCGTGTGTAGCGCGTTCTCCACCTGCTCTGTCATGGACTGCTGCGGCTCGCTCTCGTCTTGCCGCTCTCCCCCGCCTTCAAGAGCGCGGGCG
>Ga0207667_10008451_pt1 | contig 12228 bp, 10 predicted proteins | sample KBSCornC52_FD_184301 | JGI IMG/M metagenome (GOLD analysis project Ga0207667, IMG submission 184301) | Corn rhizosphere microbial communities from Kellogg Biological Station, Michigan, USA - KBS Corn C5-2 (SPAdes) (version 2) | ecosystem: Host-associated > Plants > Roots > Rhizosphere > Soil ...
GGGCAATGACGTCCACCGTGAGCCACGGAGCGAGGGCCAAGCCGAGCCGGCCGCCGAAGGCCACGAGCGAATTCGCCCGCGCCCGATGGCCGAATGGAAACCAGCGGGAGATGACCCGCGCACTCGCCGGATAGGCCCCAGCTTCGGACAAACCACAGGCCAGCCGCACGATGACAATCGCCGCGATGCTGGTCGCCAGGCCGGTCAGCGCGGTGCACGCCGACCACAGCACGATGTAAGCGACGAGCATGCGGCGCGGTCCGAAACGATCCGCCAGCCAGCCCGCCGGAAGCTGGCCCAGCGCGTAGGCAAAGAAGAACGACGAGAGCACGTTGCCCACGTCCGCTTCGCTGAGATGCAGCTCGCGCAAAAACGAGGGCGAATGCACGACCGTGGTCATGCAAATGCGATCGAGATAGAGCAGGAACGCGTTCGCCGTCGCCACCCCGAGCAGCGCATAACGAACGTGGGTGGCGCCGCCCGGTGTTTCGCTCATTTCAAATGCTCGCGGAGGAAGCGGAAGAAATTGCCGTGGAAGATGCCGTCGATATCGGCCTGCGCGTAGCCGCGGGCGGCGAGCAGCGGTCCGATCTTGACGAGATCCGCGATGCTGTTGAGATCCATGGGCGTTTGCTCCGTGCCAAAGCCGCCATCGAGATCGGTGCCGATGCCCACGTGGTGGGCGTTGCCAGCGATCTGGCAGATGTGGTCGATGTGCTCGCAGATCTTTTCGATCTTCAGCCCGAAGTCTTCCGGCTTGGATCGTTTGTGAGCCCAGTTGTGGACCATCATGATGGCGTCGAAGGCCATGCCGATGACCGCGCCGCGCTCGATGAGCGCCTTGATCTGATCGTCGGCGAGCTGACGGTTCCAATTGGCCAGCGCACGGCAATTGTGGTGGCTGGCCCAGAGCGGTCCCTGGTAATGCGCGAGCGCGTCCCAGAAACTTTCGTCGCAGAGATGGGTGACATCGAGAATGATGCCGAGACGTTCCATCTCCTTGAGCAACTCGTGGCCGATCGACGGGAGCGGACCCTCGTCATCGGTGCCGTGCCCGTAAATGCCGGGGCCGTAGTGCACGGGGCCAAGGGCGATGAGCCCATCCGCGCGGGATTTCTCGAGATGTTTCCAACTCAGGATCGAATCCGCGCCTTCGAGGCTGAGCAGATAGCCGATCGGCAGTTTCTCCGCTTCCTCGTCCGTGGCGTTTTTCCATTGATTCGCGTGCGCTTCCACTTCGGGCCAGGTGCGAAGCTGCACCATTTCGCCGCACGCTTCCATGGTGCGATAGTAGGCGAGTTGCCCTTGGGTATGCGCCCAAGCTTGTTCCGGGCTGCGCCAGCCAGGAAGGTTGTGGAAGCGCGGCGAGTAGCGCGCGATCTGCGTGGCCACGATGACGCCGAAACGTCCGCGGCGCAGCTCGGGAAAACACACGGTATTGCGCGAGCGATGGCGTTCGGCATCGACGGGCAGCGGCCCTCCGCCGAGTTCGCAGCGCCGGAGTTTTTCCAGTGACCAGCGCTGGTCGCGATTGAATTCCATCGCGTTCATCGAGATGTCGAGATGGCAGTCGAAGATGAGACGGGGAGGGTGCATTAGGGAGGAGGAAAAACATCCAACATCCAACGCCCTACATCGAACATCCAATGGCAGAAGCCGATGGCGAGCGTGGGATGGTTAGGCGGAGGTAATTGGATGTTGGGTGTTGGACGTTGGAGGTTCTGCCTTTAAGCGAGTCGTTTCACCGCGACGACTTCGATTTCATAACGCAGCGTGGGCGGCAGGCAGTTGGTGATGGTGGTGCGAGCGGGGAAGGGCTCGGTGAAATACTCGCGATAGAGCTGGTTGTAGAGTGGGACGTCGGCGGCGTCCCGCACATAGTTGCGGGTTTGGATGACGTGAGCGAGATCGCTGCCCGCGGCGGCGAGGACTTTGCGCACGTTTTCGATCGAGCGGCGAAATTCGCCCTCGAAGGTGTCGCTTACGATCTTGCCCTCGGTATCGACCGAGGCCTGGCCGGAGATGAAGATGAGATCGCCGAAGCGGACGCTGGGGCTGAAGGGGAGGTGCGAGGTGGGCGTGTCGGCGTTACGCGGATAGGAGACGTCGGGATGGGTCATGAGTGGGAATCGAGTGGAAAGATGGGGCGGCGGATGTGGCGGTAAGGGAGCGAGCGGAGATTGCTCGTGCAGGGGCCGGGAGTGTCGACCCAGATCATGCGCGCAGCGATAGGATCGTAGGCGCGCCGATGGGCGACGGCGGCTTTGACGACGATGACAGACAGCTGCGCCGGATCGATGCCCTGGCTGCGCCATTGGCCGAGATCGAAGGGCGGTGTCTTGCGGCTGGTGAGCAGGATGGTGATGTCTCGATGCCGCACGACGGCGCACGGGCCCATGTCGAACCGGTCGCCGGCCATTGAAGCGAGATGGCTCTGCTTGTCCTCCAGTTCGAATTTGCCGTCGCTCGTCCAGAGCAGACCGACTTCCAACGAAAGCGGCCCTGCGTCCAGCCGGCTGCCTTTGCCGCCAATGTCCAGGGAAATAGGGGTGTGAGCCGGCCGCTTCGTGAGTTGTTTCACGGCGTCGGGATCGTTGATGGCAATGGCGGCGTTGGTGATGCGATGGTCGACCAGAGCCCGCAACAGGCCGGTGCCGTCTCCCGGGGCGCCGCCACCGATATTGTCCGCTGGTTCGACAAGGACGGTGAGGCCATCCGGGTGCGTTTTCAGCGTGGCCAGGGCGTCCTCGATGGGTGGGTCGATGACGTTGCCCCGGTCTTTCCATTTTTCCGCCAGGTCGCAGAGCTCTTGCAAGGCCGCGCGGGCAGGCGCCTCGGGCCCGGGGGTGCAAATGGTGAAGCTGACGCCGGTGTCCGGCATATCAGCGAAGGCGAAACCGGCGATGACGTTCACCGCCCAGAAATCGGCATTCTGCGATTCGAGTTGCCGGGCGAGTGCCTCGAGCGCCCGCATGGGATCATCGGCGGTGCCGGTGCCGGTTGGCGGCCAGACCAGCGGTGGGTGCTGCCAAGAGGTGTGCGGGAGTTGTTGGGTTTTCAGCGAACGCTGGAGGAGATCGGCGGCGATCTTCGCGGCGGCGCGTCCGTCGATGTGCGGATTCTCGCGATATGCGACCAGGCAGTTCGAGAGATCGGCCATGCGCTGGGTGAAATTCGCGTGCAGGTCGAATACTCCGAAGATCGGCACATTGCCGACGCGTTGCCGCAACCGGGCGAGGATCTCGCCTTCCACGTCGGGAAATGACTGCGATACCATGGCGCCATGCAGGACGAGATACACCGCATCGATCTGAGGAGGGATGCGGGCGGCAAGTTCGCGCCAGAAATCCTCGATGACGGCATCCTCGACGATCGCGCTCGGCGATGCCCGGAAATCGACGGCGGGCACGACTTCCCAACCAAAGGCTTTGGCGGATTCGAGAGCGCCGCCGAGCGGCGAGCTGTCGCCGCTACAGCGCAGCAGATCGGCCCCGCGGAAGACTTGGAAATCGTGCAGCGCCGTGGTGCCTTCGAGGAAGGTGTGCGTCTCGTGAAAGAGCCCGGCGAAGAGGACGCGCGGGCGGCTCATGCTTTCCATTCCGCCGCGTGCTGCGCGAAAGCTGCGGTGGCGCGAGTGAGCGTGGTCTCGATGTCGGCTTCCGTGAGGGTGAGATTCATGAACCACAAGCCGCGCTCGATGGCGCGCACGCCGTGTTCGAGCAGGCAGCGACGGAGATGCGCCCAGCGCGGGGCATCGTGGCGCTGCACGCAGTCGCGATAATCGCGGATGGGGCCGGGTGCGGCGCCGGGCTTGAGCATGGCGGTATGAAAGACGAGGCCCGGACCTTGCGGATGCAGCGGTATGGCATATTCGTGGGCCAGCTTTTCCAGGCCCTCCATGAGCTTGTTGCCCAGGCACTGCAGGCCGGTGGGATGTTCTTTGCCCAGGGCCAGGATCTCGTCGAGGCACCACCGGCTGGCAGTCAGGCAGAGTGGATTGGCATTGAGCGTGCCGGCGTGGACGACTTCGCCGCGGATGATGGGCTCGAAAATTCTCGCGCGGCCACCGAGGGCGGCAAAGGGCACGCCGCCACCAATGGCCTTGCCGAAAATGGTGAGATCGGGCGAAAATCCGTAGTAGCCTTGCGCGCAAGAAGGGCCGAAGCGGAAGCCGGTGATCGTCTCATCGGCGATCATGAGTGCACCCTCGCGATGGCACAGTTCGCGAATGGTGCTGAGCAGGCCAGGTGCCGGCTCGATGCAACTCGTGTTGCAGAGCGCCGGTTCGAAAATGATTGCCGCGATCCGGTCGCGATATTGATCCACGCGGCGGCGCAGATGTTCCGGGTCGTTCCAGCGGGCGACGACGAATTGGTCGAGCACCTCGGGGATGACGCCTTTGCTCGGGTGGAGGTGCGTCGGCTCTTCCTCGCTACCCCATTTGTCCGGCGGCGGCGCGAAACCAACGAGGCCTTCATCGGACCAGCCGTGATAGTGACCTTCGAACTTCAGCACGAGCGGTTTGCCGGTAAGTCCGCGCGCCAGGCGCAGCGCGCTCAGGACGACCTCGGTGGCGGAGTTGTTGAAGCGCACGCGCTCCACGCTGGGAATCATCGACTGGAGCCGCTCGGCGACGTCGATCTCGAGTTCCGACTGCGCGGCCCAGTGTGTGCCGAGCCGGACCTGCGCGGAGATGGCTTCAGCCATGCCTTCCGGTGCGTGGCCGAAAAGGAGCGCCCCCTGGCCGGTCTGGAAGTCGATGCATTCATTACCATCGACATCCCACAGGCGGGAGCCAGATCCGCGGGCGAAATAGAGCGGCACGGGCTGTTCCATCTTGCGGATGCCACTGTTGATGCCACCGGCGATGCTGTTTTGAGCGCGTTCGAAGAGGGCGCGGGATTTGGCGAAACGGTCGGTCATAGGGGAAGGGGGGGAAGGGGAAAAGTAGGAAGTGCTTAGCGCTTGGTGCTTAGTTGAAGAAACGCGGCAGGCATTGCTATTGAGAACTCTATTACTAAGAACCAATTACTCATTTCTGCTGCCACCGTTGCCACTCCAGGCCGGGGCGATCCACGCGGACCTGGACGAGGCGTTGGTGTTCCACTTCGGTGATGTAAAGGGTGCGTCCGTCGGGGCCACCGAAGCAGACATTGCTGGGCTTCGCGCCGAGGGCGCTGAATTCCTTTAGTATTTCACCGGTGGGGGAAAGCTTCACGATGGTGCCCTTGAGCTGGCGCGTGACGTAGAGATTGCCGTCCACGTCGCAGCGCATGCCGTCGAGGCTGAAGTCATCGAATTTCTTGAGCAACCGTTTGTCGGTGAGCGAACCGTCGGGCGCAATGGTGAAGGCCCACACGCAGAGCTGGACGCTTTCATTGACGTAGAGCGTGTGTCCATCGGGGCTGACCTCGATGCCATTGGTCGTGCCGACCTTTTCCGCGAGCTGCCGCACGTGACCCTGACGATCGATGCTCCAGAGCTGGCCATCGCCGTTGTCCCAATTGGGATCGCTGGCGTAGAGCGTGCCGTCGGGGGCGATGGCGATGTCGTTCGGCTGATTCATCCGCTCCTCATGCGCGAAGAGTTTCACCGCCCGCGTCCGCAGGTCGACCGTCAGAATATTGTGCTCGGTGTAATCGGCGACATACATCGTGCCGTCACGGCCGAAGCGGATGCCATTGCCGATGCTCTTGCCGGGCAGGGTGACGAAGACTTCGTTTCCGCCCTGCGGAGTGACCTTTTGGATGGTCTGCTCCCACGGACCATTGACGAGGTAGATATTTCCCGCGGCGTCGCAAGCCGGTCCCTCGATGCCATGGGTGAACGCGCCGGGATTGGTGAGCGGCGTGGCGATGAAGAGGGGTTGATCCTCCGCGCGACTGCAAAGGCAGAGGACTGGGGTGAGCAGCGTGAGAGTGAAGGGGCGCCAATTCATTTGGAGGACGTTGCGCTGGCCGGATCCGGTTTCGGCGCGTCGGGTTTGGCCGCGGCGGCCGTTACGGTGAGCCAGAGTTGATCCGTCGAATTGATGACGAGTTCGGTATAGCCCTGCGGGACGCCATTGTTCTCGGTCGTCGTGATCATCGAATAGCTCACCGGGTGTTCCGCGCCGGAATCATGTTCGCGCAGGACGAGTTGGATGGGCTGACTGGCGGCAGCCGCGTCAGCGTCGGCGTTGAGTTTCAGAGTCACGTCGCCGCCTTTCTCCGGGACATCGACCTCGGGCGCGGTAACACCGACGGGAAGATTCTTCGCGACGAGATGAAGCTTCGCCTTGAAACCATTGGCGGGCTTGATCGTTGCCTTGATCTCGCCCGTCTTCCCAGAAGCGAGAACGCACTCATGACTGGCAACCGTCCCAGCGACGGTGGGTACGGCTTCGCCAATATGGAGTTGATAGAGGAAGCGCGGGCCGCCGTGATGCGTGACATCGCCGATCGCCGCGTAAAAGGTGCCGCTGCTCGGGGTGGTCCAGGTGAGATGCGGATCGCGTCCGCCGACGGTGTCATCCGTGCGAGTCAGTTGCTTGCCATCTTTGTTTTCGATCTTGAGCCATGCATCGAGCGGCGAACCGGCACGCCCGCCGATGACCTCGACGCTGTAGATCTTGCCCTTCTCCACGGTAAAGGCGAAGCGGTCCTCATCGCCTGGCTTGTCGATGCAGCCGGAGATCGAGCAGGGCAGCGTGACAGCCTGCGCTTTGTCGATGGTGTCATTCGGTTCCTGTTCGGCCACTTCCGCGCCCTCATCAGCGCGATGCGGAGGAAAGCTGATTAGCGGTTGCGGCGCGGTGGTGAGATGGAGCCGGTAGATGCAGCCTTCGCCACCGGTGAGCTGCACACTTGCATTCGCCGGATAGGCGAAGCCCATGAGTTGCACGACAAAGGTGCCATCGCGCGGCGCCTTCCAGGTGAGATAAGGATCGAGCGTGCGGCCATCGTGATCGAAGGTCAGTTCGTCGCCGTTTTCGTCGACGACGCGAAGCATGCCGTCGAAGGTGGAGGCGAGCACGTAAGCCTCGACCCAGGCGGTCAGCGTCTCGCCCTTTTTCAGCGTTACGCCGAAGGAATCGACATCGCCGGATTTGTCGAGCCGCCCGCTGATTGTCGCGGGGAGCGCGTCGATCTTCTGCGGCGCTTTGAATTCGTCGTTGGGTTCCTTTTCCACGAACTCCGGCTCTGTGGAGACGATGAAGAAACACGGCTGCGACGCGCCACTCTCATTGTAAAAGCGCACGAGATGCGGGCCGGGCGCGGCATCCCTGGCGATCTCGACTTCGAATTTCCCTTTCGTTTTCGAGGGCGTGAAGGTGATGCCTGGCGCATCCACCCAGACCTGCGGCGGCCAGGGCTGGGCTTTGCCAACCGGGGTGACGGTGACCGTCGTGCCCTGCTGTCCCGCGGCGGGATACAGGTGCGTGAGCGTCGGTTCAGCGGCGGAGGCCGCGCCGAGGACCGCGAGGAAAATGCCGGCTGCTCGCCACACGCGATTCGCTTAGACGAAGAGTTCCTTGATCAAATGGCCTTCGTTCACCAATTGCACCGGCCGTCCGCTGCCCGACTGGAGCGTCATGTTCGGATCGATGCCCATCTTGGTGTAGAGCGAGGCGGCAAAATCCTCCGGGCGATACACATTCTCCGAGGCGTGATAACCCTTCGCGTCCGTCGCGCCGACGATCTGTCCACCGGGAATCCCCGCGCCGGCCATGAGCACCGACATCGCAAAAGGCCAGTGGTCGCGGCCCGCGTCCTTGTTGACCTTGGGAGTGCGGCCAAATTCGCCGAGGGCAATGACCATGGTGTTTTCCATGAGGCCACGTTCGCTCAGATCGTTGAGCAGCGCCGAAAGCCCCTGATCGAAGGTTTTCAGGCGGTTGCCTTTGTAGGTCTCGAAGAGTTTCTTGTGATCGTCCCAGCCGCCGTAATTCACCGTGACCCACGAGACACCGACCTCCACGAGCCGGCGGGCGAGGAGCATGCGCTGGCCGACATCGTTGCGGCCGTAGCGATCGCGTACCTTGTCATCTTCGCGGCTGATGTCGAATGCCGCCTGCGCCTTCGACGACGAGACGAGGTCGAAACCCTGCTGATAGAATTTGTCGAAGACCACCGCGGGATCGTCCACGAGCTGGTCGTTGAAGCGCTGCATGCGGTCGAGCGCGGTCCGCAGATCACGGCGCGTGTGTGCGTGGCCCTCGGTGATTTCCGCCGGCACTACCACGTCGCGCACCTGGAAGCCCTTGGCATTCGGATCGCCGCCGATGACGAAAGGTGCATGCTGGCCGCCGAGAAAATTTGGGCCGCCGGAGCGGGTATTGCTCGGCATGGCCATGTAGGCGGGCAGACCGCTGCGCACCCCGCGGTCATAGGAGACCATCGAGCCAAAGGACGGATGAAAGGTCACGAAAGCGCCGCAGCCCACCGGCACCGGGGTAGGTGCGCCGGTCATCATGTAATGATTCCCGCCGCCGTGGTTCGGGTCCTTGTGGCAGATCGAGCGGATGGCGGTGAATTTATCGAAAGACTTGGCGAGGTTTGGAATGGTCTCGCAGAAATGAACCCCGGGCACGCACGTCGGCACGGTGCCGAAAGTGCCGCGGATTTCCGCCGGCGCATCCGGCTTCGGGTCGAACGTCTCGAAATGCGACGGCCCGCCATCCATCCAGATCATGATGCAATTGACGTTCTTCGCTGCCGGAGCGGCCGGCGCCGCCGCCGCGCGAGCGCGCAAGAGGTCGCATAGACCGAGGCCCAAAGTGCCGCCGAGGCCGATCTGTAGGAAATCGCGGCGGGAGACTCCAGCGCAGTTGTGGCGAATGGGGGACATGTTGACGTTTCTGAGTAAACCGGGTTTCCGGGGATTTGCTAGAGAGGAATTTTCACTGAATTTGAAGGGGCTGCCGCAGCGTTCGGCGCTTGCGCCCGCCCGGGGCGCCCACCTAGCTTCCGCGCCATGGCAAATTCCCCCGCATCTCAGAAGAAAGGCATGGGCCCACTGGGTTGGCTCGCGACGGGGTGCATGGCTTTGATCGTCATCGTCATCGCGATCGGGGTGGGGGGCACGATTCTCTTGGGACCGACGGTCGAGAAATACGTACCCGAGATTAAAAAATACATCGCGGAAGTCCGCCCGAAGATCGAGAAGTTGGCCGAACAGTCCAAGACCAACCCGACCCGCGCCATGGCCGAGGGAATGGTGCAATTGGGTGGGGACCGGTATGAGATGATTGCGGTGGACGATGCGCACAAGCGCTATACCGTCCGGGAGAAAAAGAGCGGCCAGCTGATCACGTTCTACTGGGATGCCAGGGAGAATGCGCCGAAGGCGGTGCAGGGGGATTTTTCGGCGATTCCGGCGGACGCGAAGGCGCCGGGCCGGTAGAGCGGTTTGAAATGCTTCTGCGGATGCGGCGCGGGAAAATCCGTTGCTGTCTTCTTCGGTGCCGCCGTAGTGTTGGCGAATGTCCCTTCGCCTTCGCTTCGTTCCGCTGCTGCTTTGCCTCGTTTCGCTGGTTACCGTTACGCATGCGCAAAAAAGCGATTATCCGCTCGCTCCCGCGGAGGAGGTGCATGCGCGGGGGGGGCTGCCGAATTTCCTGAAAAAGGCGCAGACGCCCGGGGCGGAGATCAAGATCGCTTACTTTGGCGGCAGCATCACCGCGCAGGCCGGCTGGCGGCCGAAGACGCTGGCCTATTTCCAAAAGACGTATCCGAACGCGAAGTTCAGCGAGATCAATGCGGCGATCGGCGGCACGGGATCGGACCTCGGTGTGTTCCGGCTGCAGCAGGACGTGTTGGAGAAGAAGCCGGACCTGATGTTCGTCGAGTTCGCGACGAATGATGGCGGCGCTTCGCCGGAACAGATCACGCGCTGCATGGAGGGAATCGTGCGGCAGACGTGGAAGGCGGCGCCGGATTGCGACATCTGCTTTGTCTATACGCTCACCGAGGCGGCCGTCGCTCCGATGCTGGAGGGCAAGTATCAGCGTTCGGCCAGCGTGATGGAGAAAGTCGCCGAGCATTACAATATTCCCTCGATCCACATGGGCATGGAAGTCGCGAAGCTCGCGAAAGAAGGCAAGCTGGTGTGGAAAGCGCCCCTGCCGAAGACCGATGCGGAGAAGGCGGCGCTCGGCGACAAATTCGTCTTTTCGGCCGATAGTGTGCATCCGTATCCGGAGACGGGCCACGAGCTTTATCTCCAGGCGATTGTGCGTTCGCTGGGACCGATCGATGCGGCGTCGACCAGGTCGGGGCCGCACGAGTTGGGCGCGCCGCTGGCGGCGGACAATTACGAGAACGCGAAGCTGATTCCGATTAGCGAGGCGACGCTTTCGGCGGGCTTCACCAAGCTCGACCCGGCGAAGGATGCGATGGCGAAGAGTTTTACCCGCCTGCGCGATCTGCACCGCGCGAGCAAACCAGGGGAGACGATCGCGTTCAAATTCAAGGGCACGCGCGCGGCGATCTACGATCTCTTGGGGCCGGATTGCGGGCAGGTGATCGTCACGCTGGATGACAAGCCGGCGAAGATCGTGCCGCGTTTCGATTCCTATTGCACGTATCCGCGTCTCGCGACCCTGGTCATCGGCTCCGATTTGCCCGACACCGTGCACACGGTGAAGATCGAGATTCATCCCGACCAGCCGGACAAAGCGAAGATCCTCGCCGAGCGGAATAACAAGATCGACAAACCGGAACGCTATGACGGCACGGCGATCTATCCCGGGGCGATTCTGCTGGTGGGGGATTTGGTGAAGTAGATCGCGGCTACTTCTTGGCTTGCTTAGCCGCCGCCTTCGGCGGGGCTTCCTGGCCATTGGCGGCTTCGCCGTCAGTGAGGGAATCCGGCGGGTCGAGGACCACGGCGTCTTCGGCCTTGATGCCGGAAAGGACTTCGAGTGTGTTGCCGAAATCGTGACCGATTTCGATGGGAACGAGCGCCACGTGTCCGTCGCGGACCACTCCCACGCGCAGGCCCTCCGAGCGGAAGAGCAGCGTATTGGCCGGAATCGTGACTGCACCCGGCGTGCCCGGGATCTTCAGGTGCACGGTGGCATAGCCGCCCGGGAAGAGCCGGCCGGAGGGATTCTCCACGTCCGCTTCCACATTGAGCGTGTGGGAAAGCGGATCGAGCGAAGCGGAATCGCGGATCAATTTGCCGGTGAATTTCTCTCCCGGAAACGCATCGAACGCGATGGTGACTTCTTCGTTGTGCTTCACGCTCGAGGCGTAGATCTCCGGCACGGAGAAGTAAACCCGCAGGATGTGATTGTCGGAGAGATGGAAGAGTTCCTTTCCTCCGCCGCTGGTGTTTGCCTGGATGAGCGCGCCGACATCGGTACTGCGCCCGGTGATCACACCGTCAAATGGAGCGACCACTTTTTCAAACGCCCTGAGTTGCTCCAGCCGCCGGACATTTGCCTCGCCGGAATCGACGAGCGCACGCTTGGCGGCGAGATCGGTGGTGGCCTGGTCGCGCTCCTGCGGAGAGATGGTCTTCTTCTTGAAAAGATCCTCGGCACGGACCGCGTTGAGCTGGGCCAGGTTGAGATTCGCCTGGGCGTTCTTGAGATCGGCGCGGGCCTGCTCGAGTTGCTGGTCGACTTCGGGAGTCTCGATTTCGGCGAGCAGATCGCCCTGCTTCACGTGCGCGCCGATGTCCACCTTGAAACTCTTGAGATAGCCATTGGTCCGCGCATAGATGGACGTGTCCATGTAAGCCTGCGCGCTGCCGGGCAGCGTGATCTCGCCCGAAGAAACGACCGGGGAAGGATGCACGATATTGAAGGTGGGCGTGGCCTCCGCGAGCGTGGTCTTTTTCAGTGACGCTTCCGACTTCAGGCGCGAAAGCACCGAGTAGCCGATGGCGACAGCCAGGATGATGGCGACGATCAATACGCCCAGGACGAGCGAAGACTTGCCGCCTTCCGGAGGAAGCGGCGGGGGCTGTGAGGGTGACGGCGAGTGGGGGTTCTCACGTGGAGGCATCGGAGTGACGTCAGCAAGTTGAGACATAAAGGATTATCGGGCAGGCGCCGGGTTACGGCGATAAAGAAGACTAAAAACTGCAGGGACGAAAATGAGGGTGGCGACCGTCGCGCAGAGCAGGCCGCCGATGACGGCGCGCCCGAGCGGGGCATTTTGTTCGCCGCCTTCGCCGAGGCCGAGGGCCATCGGCACCATGCCGATCATCATGGCGAGCGCGGTCATGATCACCGGCCGG
>Ga0207667_10008453_pt1 | contig 12227 bp, 12 predicted proteins | sample KBSCornC52_FD_184301 | JGI IMG/M metagenome (GOLD analysis project Ga0207667, IMG submission 184301) | Corn rhizosphere microbial communities from Kellogg Biological Station, Michigan, USA - KBS Corn C5-2 (SPAdes) (version 2) | ecosystem: Host-associated > Plants > Roots > Rhizosphere > Soil ...
CGGCTACACCGCGACCAAGCACCAGCGGGAGGTGGGCACCGGCTACTTCGATCGGATCGCCACCGCCCTCAACCCCGACAGCGCGACCCTCGCGCTCGTGGGCTCGACCGAGTCCGCGCAGTTCCACCAAGACCTTCGACTCGACAGGAGACGATCATGAACACCACAGACCGCATGCAGGTCCTGGCCGAGCCCGGTGAGGGCTCCGACCGCATCCTGACCCCCGAGGCGCTCGCCTTCCTCACCCGGCTGCACGATCAGTTCGCCGGCCGACGCCACGACCGCCTCGACGCCCGGATGCAGCGCCGCGCGGCAATCGACAACGGGCGCGATCTGCGCTTCCTCGACGAGACCCGCGGCATCCGCGAGGACGCGAGCTGGCGCGTCGCCGGCCCAGGCCCGGGCCTCGAGGACCGCCGCGTCGAGATCACCGGACCGACCGATCCGAAGATGGCGATCAATGCGCTGAACTCGGGCGCGAAGGTTTGGCTTGCCGACCAGGAGGACGCCACCAGCCCGACCTGGGCCAACGTGATCGGCGGGCAGGTAACCCTGTTCGACGCGATCCGCGGGCAGCTCGAGTTCACGAGCCCCGAGGGCAAGCAGTACGCGGTGACCGCCGAGCACACGCCGACCATCGTGATGCGCCCGCGCGGCTGGCACCTGGTCGAGAAGCACCTGCGCTATATCGACCCGGCGGGCATCGCCTCGCCGGCCTCGGGTTCGCTGGTCGACTTCGGCCTGTATTTCTTCCACAACGCGAAGGAGCTGATCGCACGCGGCAGCGGTCCGTACTTCTACCTGGCCAAGACCGAGAACCATCTCGAGGCCCGGCTCTGGGATGACGTGTTCACCTTCTCGGAGAACGCGCTCGGCATCCCGCACGGCACGATCCGCGCGACCGTGCTGATCGAGACGATCCCGGCCGCGTTCGAGATGGACGAGATCCTCTACGAGCTGCGCGACCACGCTGCCGGGCTCAACGCGGGCCGTTGGGACTACATCTTCTCGATCATCAAGAACTTCCGCGGCCGCGGGGCGAGCTTCGTGCTGCCGGACCGCGCGAAGATCACGATGACGGTCCCGTTCATGCGGGCCTACACCGAGCTGCTGGTGCAGACCTGCCACAAGCGCGGCGCGCACGCGATCGGCGGCATGAGCGCCTTCATCCCGAACCGGCGCAATCCCGCGGTGACGGAGCGCGCCCTCGAGCAGGTCGCTGCCGACAAGCGCCGGGAGGCGGGCGACGGCTTCGACGGCACCTGGGTGGCGCATCCTGACCTGATCGAGACGGCGCGCGCCGAGTTCGACGCCGTGCTCGGCGACCGCCCCAACCAGGTAGATCGCCAGCGCCCCGACGTCCACGTCGAGGCGACCGACCTGCTCGACCTGCGCATCGACGGCGAGGTGACCGACGAGGGTGTGCGCGCCAACGTCTCGATCGCCGTGCGCTACCTCGAGAGCTGGTTGCGCGGCGTCGGAGCGGCGGCGATCGACGACCTGATGGAAGACGCCGCCACCGCCGAGATCAGCCGCTCCCAGCTGTGGCAGTGGATGCACCAGGGCATCGTCACGCGCGAGAGCACGCCGGTCACGCGCGAGCTGGTCGAACGTCTGCTCGACGAGACGCTCGCCGGCGCCGAGCGGAACCCGGGAGACAGGTTCGACGCGGCCGCCGAGGTGTTCCGCCTGGTGACGCTCGGTGATGACTACCCGACGTTCCTGACGATCCCGGCGTACGCCCGGTACCTCGTCGACGAAACCGCGTCCGTCGCGACGGGTCCGATCCGGACCCTGGTCGGCGCCGCGGCCTGATCACAGAACGGCCGCCTCGTGGTTCAGGCGGGGTGGCCGTTCCGTTCGTCTCGTGGGCGTTTCGCTCAGTCGTAACTCCGGTGGATCAGGTGCGACAGCACGATCGCGCTGCGTGTGTGATCCACCGAGGGCGCGATCCGCACCCGCTCCAGCGCGTCCTCGAGCGAGGGGATGTCGCGCGAGCGGATGTGCACCATGGCGTCGGCCGACCCGGTGACGGTCGAGGCATCCACCACCTCGGGCACGCCCGAGAGGATGCGCTTCAGGTCGTCGGGAGCGACAGTGCCCCGGCAGAACAGCTCGACGTAGGCCTCGGTACCGAGGCCGTCGACGGCGGGATCCACCTGGATCGTGAACGAGCGGATCACCCCGTCGGCCACCAGCCGGTCGACGCGCCGCTTCACCGCGGAGGCCGAGAGTCCGATCCGGTCGCCGATGTCGCCGTAGCCGGCGCGGGCGTTCTGGCGGAGCAGGTCGAGGATGCCGTAGTCGAGATTGTCCACGGCGACACGATACGGGGATTCCTTGCAAACGGGAACCGAAGGACGGCGATTCCGTGCGCAGGACGCTCTGAACGCCCGGATGCGTGCGTGCAGACTGGATACATGACCATGACCCAGCCCTCCGCCTCCGCTCCCGAGCGCGTCGCCACGCGCCGCACCGTGCTGATGTGCCGGCCGGACTTCTTCACCGTCAGCTACCGGATCAACCCGTGGATGCATCCCGAAGACCCCACCGACACCAGCCTCGCCGTCACGCAGTGGGAAACCCTCTACGCCAAGTACCTCGAGTTGGGCTACGACGTGCACCTGATCGACGGCCTCCCCGGTCTGCCCGACATGGTCTACGCGGCCAACGGCGGCTTCGTGCTCGACGGCATCGCCTATGGCGCCAAGTTCCAGTACCCCGAGCGCCAGCCCGAGGGCCCGGCCTACATGGAGTGGTTCGCGGCGAACGGCTTCACGGTCGCCGAGCCGGTCTCGACCAACGAGGGCGAGGGCGACTTCTTGCTGGTTGGCGACACCATCTACGCGGGCACCGGATTCCGCAGCGACGCCGCGAGCCACGACGAGCTGCGACGGATCTACGGCCGCGAGGTCGTGACCCTGAAACTCGTCGACCCGAGCTTCTACCACCTCGACACGGCCTTCGCGGTTCTGGATTCGAACGGCGGCCCGGGCTCGGTCGCCTTCCTTCCCAAAGCCTTTGATGCGGCCTCGCTGGACATCCTGGATGAGCGATTCCCGGATGCCATCCACGTCAACGACGCCGACGCGGCCGTGCTGGGCCTCAACTCGTTCAGCGACGGCAAGAACGTGATCATCGCCTCGCGCGCCACCGACTTCGAGCGCCAGCTGCGGGAGCGCGGCTTCACGCCGCACGGTGTCGACCTGAGCGAGCTGCTGCTCGGCGGCGGCGGCGTGAAGTGCTGCACGCTGGAGCTGCGCCGATGAGTGAGGGTGCTCCCGGCGTGGTTTCGACAAGCTCAACCAGCAAGCGGTACCTGGAGCAGGTCGAGGAGTTCGGCGCCCACAACTACCACCCGCTCGACGTCGTGGTCTCCGAGGGCTTCGGCGCCTGGGTGACCGATGTCGACGGCAAGCGCTACCTCGACTGCCTGGCCGCGTATTCCGCGATCAACTTCGGGCACGGGCATCCGGTGCTGGTGGATGCCGCCAAGGCCCAGCTCGACCGCATCACCCTGACCAGCCGCGCCTTCCACAACGACAAGCTCGGCCCGTTCCTCGAGGGACTCGCCAAGCTGTGCGGCAAAGAGATGGTGCTGCCGATGAACACCGGCGCCGAGGCTGTGGAGTCGGCGATCAAGATCGCGCGCGCCTGGGGCTATCGGGTGAAGGGCGTCGAGCACGACCGCGCCAAGATCGTCGTGGCCGACGGCAACTTCCACGGCCGCACCACCACGATCATCAGCTTCAGCAACGATCCGGATGCCCGTGCCGACTTCGGTCCATACACCCCCGGTTTCGTGTCGGTGCCCTACGGGGATGCCGCCGCGCTCGAGGCCGCACTGGACGACGACGTGGTGGCCGTGCTGCTCGAGCCGATCCAGGGGGAGGCCGGAATCATCGTTCCGCCGGCCGACTACCTGCCGGCGGTGCGGCGACTGACCAAGGAGCGCAACGTCCTGTTCATCGCCGACGAGATCCAGTCGGGTCTCGGGCGTACGGGCGCGACCTTCCAGTGCGACAACGCGGGGGTCATCCCCGACCTCTACCTGCTCGGCAAGGCCCTCGGCGGCGGCATCGTGCCGGTGAGTGCCGTGGTGGGCGATCAGGATGTGCTCGGCGTGCTCCGCCCAGGGGAGCATGGCTCGACCTTCGGCGGCAATCCTCTAGCGGCCGCCGTCGGGCTGGCGGTCGTCGGTCTGCTCGAGACCGGCGACTACCAGCGCCGAGCCGCCGCCTTGGGTGAGCATCTGCTGGGCCGGCTGCGCGAGCTGGTCGGCCATGGTGTCGTCGCGGTCCGCGGGGCAGGGCTCTGGGCGGGGATCGACATCGACCCCGCGCTGGCCACCGGCCGTCAGGTCTGCGAAGCGCTCGCCGAACGCGGAGTGCTGGCGAAGGACACGCACGGTTCGACCATCCGGCTCGCTCCCCCCATCGTGGTCGAGGAGTCGGAGCTCGACTGGGCGGTCGAGCAGTTGACGTCGGTCCTCGCCGACTTCGGCGCGAAATGACCCCGACCGGCTCGGCTACGCTCGGCGCGTGAGCCTGCCCTTCGTCTTCACCGAGCCGATCCGCACCGACCGCCTGACACTCCGGCTGATGACGGAGGCCGATGTCGACGACGTGTTCGCCTACCAGAGCCGCGAGGACGTCTGCGAGTACCTGCTCCACGGCCCGCGGTCGCGCGACGAGGTCGTGGACATGGTCGCGAAATACGGCGCCGCGACGCGCCTGGCCGAGGATCACGACTGGATCGAACCGGCGATCGAGTTGACACTGCCCGATGGAACGCTCCGCGTGATCGGCCACATGTACCTGAACCTGGCCAGCGTCGAGAACCTCGGCGCCGAGATCGGCTGGACGCTGCATCCCGACTTCTTCGGCAAGGGCTACGCGAGTGAGGCCGCGACCGCCATTCTCGACCTCGCCTTCGACGAGCTCGGCATGCACCGCGTGCGCGCGGAACTCGACCCGCGCAACGACGCCTCGATCGCGCTCTGCCGCCGCCTCGGCATGCGCGAGGAGGCCTTCTTCGTCAAGGACATGATGTTCAAGGGCGACTGGGCCGACACCGGCGTGTACGCGATCCTCGACACGGAATGGGCGGCGCGGCGCCGATGACGAGCGCCGCCGCACTCGACGCCGCCGATCCGCTGGCCCGGTACCGCGAGCGGTTCGCTCCCGCGCCCGATGTCGTCGCGTATCTCGATGGCAACTCGCTCGGCCGGCCGCTCGCGGCATCCCTCGACCGGGTGGATGAGGTGATGCGCAGGCAGTGGGCCGAGCGGCTGATCCGCGGTTGGGACGAGGGCTGGCTGGAGCTGCCCGTACGCCTGGGCGACGAGCTGGGCCGCGTCGCCCTGGGCGCAGCACCGGGCCAGACCGTGATCGGCGACTCGACGACCGTTCTGCTCTACAAGTTGATCCGCGCGGCGATCGAGCTGAGGCCGGGGCGCGACGAACTCGTCATCGATCGCGACGACTTTCCGACGGACCGCTACCTGGTCGAGTCGATCGCGGCCGAACGCGGCCTGACCGTGCGGTGGATCGACGAGGGCGATGTCACGCCCGAGCGGGTCGCCGCGGTGCTGAGCGAGCGCACCGCGGTCGTCGTGCTGAGCGCGATCGGGTATCGCTCGGGATACCTCGCCGAGCTGCCCGCCATCACCGCCCTCGTGCACGACGCCGACGCCCTGATGCTCTGGGACGTCTGCCACTCGGCGGGCGTTCTGCCGCACGAACTCGATGCCTGGGGCGTCGACCTCGCCGTGGGCTGCACATACAAGTACCTCAACGGCGGCCCCGGTGCGCCGGCGTTCGGGTACGTGCGCGCGGGGTTGCTCGCCGAGTTCCGCCAGCCGATCACCGGCTGGCTCGGCTCGGCACGTCCCTTCGAGATGGGGCAGGGCTACCGACCCGGCCCCGGGATGCGGCGGGTGCTGAGCGGCACGCCCCCGGTTCTCGGCATGGTCGGCCTGCACGACTCGCTCGCCATGGTGAGCGAGGCCGGGCTGGCCGCCATCCGGGCCAAGTCGATCGCACTCACCGAGTTCGCGATCGAACTCGCCGCCGAGCTGCTGCCGGATGCCGTGCTCGCGACGCCCCGCGACCCGGCTCGCCGTGGATCCCACGTGACGCTCGACCATCCCGGCTTCGAGGCGATCATGCCGCGCCTCTGGGCACGCGGCGTGATCCCCGATTTTCGACGACCCACCGGCATCCGGCTCGGTCTGTCGCCGCTGAGCACCTCGTTCGCCGAGGTCGAGCTCGGCGTGCAGGTGATCGCCGAGGAGCTGGCGGCGGCTCGATAGGCTCGGCGCATGGGAGCGGGTCCGCGACAACTGCACGTGCGGATGCGTGGGCGGAGCACCGAAGGACATCGCGCTTCCAGCCCACTCGAGCTGCTCTTCGACCTCACCTTCGTGGTCGCGGTCGCCTCGCTGACCAACGAGCTCGCGCATGGACTGCTCGCCGGTCGCGCCGGTGACATCGGCGCATTCCTGATGGTGTTCGCCGCCGTCTGGTGGGCCTGGATCAACTTCACCTGGTTCGCCTCGGCATTCGACGTCGACGACGCGCTCTACCGGGTGCTGACCCTGGTGCAGATGGCCGGCGTGCTGGTGCTGGCGGCAGGTGTCCCCACGGCCTTCGAGCACAACGACTTCCGGGCCATCACCGTCGGGTACGTCATCATGCGGGTCGCCATTCTCGGGCAGTGGCTGCGGGCCGGGATCGAGCACCCTCAGAACCGCGAGGCCGCCTTCCGCTATGCGGGCGGCATCCTCGTCGTTCAAGTCCTGTGGGTGCTGCGCCTGCTGCTGCCGCCCGCGCTCTTCACCCCGACCTTCCTCGTGCTGATCGTCGCGGAGATGTCCGTTCCGGTCTGGGCGGAGTGGCGCAACCGCACGACCTGGCACCCCGGGCACATCGCAGAGCGGTACGCGCTGTTCGTGATCATCCTGCTCGGCGAGGTGGTCGCGGCGGCCACCGTCGCGATGCAGGCCGCCCTCGCGAAGTCGGGGCTCACGCCGGTTCTGGTCACGATCGGGGTGAGCGGCCTCGTTCTGCTGTTCGGGATCTGGTGGCTGTACTTCCTCGAGCCGACCGAGGCAGGACTGCGAGCGCGACGCAACTGGTCGTACTTCTGGGGGTACGGTCACTACCTGTTGTTCGCGGCCATTGCAGCGATCGGGGGCGGTCTCGAGCTGGCTGTGGATGTCGCGGGGCACGAGCCGCGCATCGGCGTCATCGCGGTCGGCTACGCCCTCGCCGTGCCGGTCGCCGTGGTGTTCGTCATGCTCTACGTGCTGCACCGGCCCTTCCGCCAGCCGGACCAGGTGCCGGGGCGGGTGGTGTTTCCGGCAGCAGCCGTGACCCTGCTGGTTCCGCTGGCGGCGCCGCTGTTCGGGTTGGCCGAGACGGTGGCCGGGATCGCCCTGATCGAAGCGCTGGCGGTTGCCGCCACGATCGCGGTCGGGCTCCGGCGGAACCGCGAGAACCACGAGCTCGAAGCGCGAGACTAGCCTCATTCACGTGTCCGCTCTGACTCCCGAACTGCTCGACCGCATCCGCTCCCGCGCCGCGGGGTATGACCGCGACAACGCGTTCTTCACCGAGGACCTCGACGAGTTGCGGGCTGCGGGCTACTTGGCCCCGCGCAGCCTGCTCGAGACCGCGCGCGATCAGCGCCTGCTGGCCGCCTACGCCCCGGCGACCGCCTTGGGCATCAACATGCACCTGGTCTGGGTGGGTGTCGCCCGGGTGCTGCACGATCGCGGCGACGACAGCCTCGACTGGGTGCTGAAGGATGCCGAGGCCGGTGAACTCTTCGCCTTCGGCAACAGCGAGGGCGGCAACGACCTGGTGCTCTGGGATTCACTGACGGCCGTCGAGAAGGTCGACGGCGGGTTCGCCTTCACCGGCACGAAGATCTTCACCTCGCTCGCGCCGGCCTGGACCCGGCTTGGCATCTTCGGCAAGCAGGCGTCCGGCGAGGGCACCGAGGACGGGCCGCGGCTGGTGCACGGCTTCCTGCGGCGGGAGACGCCCGAAACCCCCGTGCCCGGTGTCACCACGCTCGATGACTGGGACACGCTGGGCATGCGCGCCACCCGGAGCAACACGACGAAGCTCGACCACGCGATCGTGACCGGCGCCGACATCTCGCGATTCCTGCCGGTCGGGCCGAACGCCGATCCCTTCGTGTTCGGGATCTTCGCGAACTTCCTGCTTCTGATCGGCTCGGTCTACGCCGGCATCGCCGATCGCGCGCTCGAGCTGGCGGTGGAGGCGGCCCACACCCGCACCAGCCTCAAGAACGGCGGCGCGAGCTACGCGCAGGACCCGGACATCCGCTGGCGGGTGGCGGATGCCGCCCTGCGGCTCGACGGTCTGCGTCCCGAACTCGAGGGCCTGGCCTCCGATGTCGACACCCTGGTCAACCACGGCAACGACTGGTTCCGCTACCTCACCGGTGCGAAGCACCGCTCGACCGAGGCGGCGCGCTACATCGTGGACCAGGCGCTGCGGGTCGCGGGCGGGGGCGGCTACCGCACGAGCAGCGAATTGGCCCGACTGCAGCGCGACGTGCTCGCCGGGATCTACCACCCGAGCGACACCGAGTCGATCCACTCCACGGTGGCGGCGAACCTGCTGGGCCCGCTGGACTAAGGAGCGAACCGGAACCGGGTTGCGTCGGTGGGGAACGAGAACCAGGCCAGCGCCGTGACCGGGGTGAACACGCGCAATCCGCCGCCGTGCTCGGCCGCCCAGGCATCGGCGCCGGGCCGGTAGCCGTCGTCGTGGTATTTGGCGAATGCCGCCGCGAGCCGCGCTCCCAGGCCGTCCGCGGAGGCCCGGGTGGCCACGCTGCGTCCCTCGAGGACGACCGCGTGCTGCCCGTCCTCCAGGGACAGCGAGCATGCCGGGTTGGCCTCGGCGTTGCGGGCGTGCCGGGTCGTGGGCGCGCCGTCGTAATAGAAGGCGTCGTCGACCCACACGCCCCAGCGCGGGATCAGGTGCGGCCGACCGTCCGGTCGCACGGTCGCCAACCAGTAGTGCTTCGACTCGATCAGGCGCGCCTGGACGGCCGACCATTCCAGGAGGCCGTCGTCGTTATCGGGGGGCCCGTAACCCTCGGGGAAGGTGGGCCGCTCACGCCGAATCGGTGCCGTCATGCCGCGAACCTAGCTGCGGCATCCGACAGCCCGGGTGCTAGACCTTCGTCAGCCGGAAGATCGGGATCCGCCGACCCTGCGTGGTCTTCGGGTACTCGAGGAAGCCCGGCATGGTCGTCGTGACGGCCTTCCAGGCAGCGTCGTAGGCGGCGTCATCCGTGATCTCGGTGGCGCGCACCTTCGCGGTGCCGATTCCGTCGCCCTCGGCCGCGAACTCGATCTCGAACTCGGGATGCTTCGTCAGGTTGTGGTACCACCCAGGGTGCTTGGGCGAACCGGCCGCCGACGCCACGACCATCCACCCGTCGTCGGTGGGGAAGCCGGCAACGGGGACCAGCCGCTCGTGCCCGGACTTGGCGCCGGTCGTGTGCATGATCACCAGGGCCCGTCCGAAGCGTCCGGCGGTGCCGTTGCCCTCGCGGAACTCGGCGATCATCTTGTCGTTCCAGTCGCTCACGCGATCCATCCCTCTTCTCGCAGCCAGGCCGCGCACAGTGTGGTCCATTGCTCGGCGTCCCCCTCGCCGATGGCGAGATTGAGTCCGTGCCTCCCCCGTGAGAACACGTGAAGCGCGTGAGGGATTCCGTGGTCGGCGAGAGCGGTTGCCAGCAGGTAGGCGTGCTGCACCGGAACCGACGCGTCTTCGGCGGTGTGCCAGACGAAGAACGGCGGTGCGCTCGCGGTGACCAGACGGTCAAGCGAGGTGGATGCCCGCAGCTCGGGGCTCGCATCCAGGCCGATCAGCTGCCTCCGCGAGTCGGCGTGGGTGGGGAGCTCCATCGAGACCACCGGGTAGCAGAGGATGGCGAGGTCGACGCGCTCGGCGGCCGCGGCATCCGGGTCAGCGCTGAGTGGCGCGAGGGTGGCGTGACCCGCCGCGTGCCCGCCGGCCGAGAAGCCCAGCAGGCCGACCCGCTCGTGCCCCGCCGCGCGAACCCGGCGCACCTCGGCGCGGACGGCGTCGAGGGGTCCAGGATGCCGGGTCTGCACCGGGTAGCGGAACACCGAACTGCTCAGCCCGAGCCCGGCGAGCCAGGCGGCGACCGGCTCGGCCTCATCATCGGAGAGGTCGGTGTACCCGCCGCCGGGCAGCACGATGATGTGGTCGGTCATGACTCCATTGTGGTGGGCGCGCATCCCTAGGCTTGACGCATGACCCGCCCCATCGTGTTCATCGGCGACAGCATCACCGACGCGGGCCGCCGCGAGGATGCCGACGGCCACCTCGGTCACGGCTACGTCCGGCTGGTCAGCGCGGCGCTCGCCGCCCGCGGCGACGCCCGGCCGATCGTCAACACCGGGATCAGCGGCGACCGAGCCGTCGACCTGCGCGCGCGCTGGGAGAGGGACGCCCTGGCCCACGACCCCGAGCTGCTCTCGGTCTACGTCGGCGTCAACGACACCTGGCGCCGCTACGACGCCGGCGACCCGACCCCGGTCGAGCGGTTCGAGAGCACCTACCGCTCGCTGCTCGCCGAGGCGCAGGACCGGCTCGCGCCGCGCATGATCCTGGTCGAGCCGTTCGTGCTGCCGGTCACGTCGGAGCAGGACCGCTGGGGCGTCGAGGACCTGGATGCCAAGCGCCACGTCGTCGCGCAGCTGGCGGCCGAGTTCGGCGCGGCCTTCGTTCCCCTGCAGTCGCTGCTGCTCGAGGCCGCTGCTCAGCAGGGAGCGGGACGCGCCGGCCATGCGGCCCTCGCCGCTGACGGCGTGCACCCCACTCCGCTGGGCAGCGAGCTGATCGCGGGCGCCTGGCTGGGCGCCGAAGCGACGCTCTAGCGGGTGCGCGGGGTCAGCCGCACGAGCTGGGTGACGTGTTGCGGCCGGAGCTCCTCGAGGCTGGCGACACCAAGGAGCTTCATGGTGCGCACGATCTGGTCGCGCAGGATCGCGATGGTGCGGTCGACGCCGGCGCGGCCGCCGGCCATGAGTCCGTACAGGTAGGCGCGACCGATCATCGTGAAGTCGGCGCCGAGGGCGATGCACGCGACGATGTCGGCGCCGGACATGATGCCGGTGTCGACTCCGATCTCGACGCCATTCGCGCCGGCGCGTGCGCCGTTCTTGCCGCGCAGTTCGCGCACCACGTCCGGGAGGAGGTGGAACGGGATTGGTGCGCGATCGAGCTGGCGGCCGCCGTGGTTGGAGAGCAGGATGCCGTCGACCCCCAGATCGGCGAGCCGGGCGGCGTCGCGCACGCTCTGCACACCCTTGACGACGAGCTTGCCGGGCCACATGCTGCGGATCACGTCGAGGTCGGCGAACGAGATCGTGGGGTCCATCGCGGCATCCAGGAGTTCGCCGACGGTGCCGCCGGTGGACGACAGCGACGCGAACTCCAGCTTCGGCGTGGTGAGAAAGTCCCACCACCACCACGGGCGCGGGATCGCATCCAGGATCGTCGCCGCGGTCAACTGCGGCGGGATGGAGAAGCCGTTGCGCTTGTCGCGCAACCGCGCCCCGGCGACCGGGGTGTCCACGGTGAAATGCAGGGTGTCGAAGCCGGCCGCGGCCGCCCGTCGGACCAGTTCGTAGCTGATCTCACGGTCGCGCATCACATACAACTGGAACCAGTTGCGCCCGCCCGGGTTCGCCGCCTTAACCGCCTCGATCGAGCTCGTGCCCAGCGTCGACAGCGTGAAGGGGATGCCCGCCGCACCCGCCGCCCCGGCGCCCGCGATCTCGCCCTCGGTCTGCATCAGCCGGGTGAAACCGGTCGGCGCGATCGCGAACGGCAGAGCCGAGGGGCCGCCGAGGATTGTGGACGAGGTATCGACATCCGACATCCCGCGCAGGATCGAGGGACTGAACTCGATGTCTTCGAAGGCCTGCCGCGCACGGGCCAGCGACAGCTCCTGCTCGGCCGCGCCATCTGTGTAGTCGAACGCGGCGCGCGGAGTGCGCCGCTCGGCGATCGCGCGCAGGTCGGCGATGGTGAGGGCCGCATCCAGCCGCCGCTTCTTCGCGTTCAGGGTCGGCCTCTTGAACCGCATCAACGACGCGAGATCTCTCGGGCGGGGGAACTGGCGCTTCACCATGGGGACGGCCT
>Ga0207667_10008454_pt1 | contig 12227 bp, 7 predicted proteins | sample KBSCornC52_FD_184301 | JGI IMG/M metagenome (GOLD analysis project Ga0207667, IMG submission 184301) | Corn rhizosphere microbial communities from Kellogg Biological Station, Michigan, USA - KBS Corn C5-2 (SPAdes) (version 2) | ecosystem: Host-associated > Plants > Roots > Rhizosphere > Soil ...
GGAGCCGAACGTGTTCGGTGGTCGGAATGGAACGACAATGACCCGCAGAAGCAAGAGGCTGATGGTGAGCGCGCACTCGCAATCTTCGAAGGAGTCATCTCCTCGTCCAAGTCAGAAGATCCGATTTGGAAACAAGCTCAGTCCGATCGTTTGGAAGCTCTCTACAATTTAGGGCGAATGCAGGACGTGGTTCAATCCTGGGAGAATCTGAACCGTGTTGGTGCCACCGTCCCAGACTATGCCCTTGCAAAGGTGGCTACTGCCTACCTGCAAGTGCGCCGTCCAGAAAAGGCGATCCCACTGTATCGAACGTTAGCCGAGCGCAGCCCCGAAGACGGAAGTTTGTGGAGTGGGCTGGCATATGCCGAGTTTGAAAGCGAACATATTCAACGAGCGTTTCAAACAATTGATCAGGCCTTTCGAAATGCGCCGGCGTGGCTGCAGAGCGAAAATCTGAAGACGCCTCAGCCTAATCCGTTCCACGCCAGCATAGGCATGCAGGCCGCTGAACTGCGAACCTTCGCCGATATGCCAGCGGACGGGCAGCGTCGATTGCAGAATCTGTTAGCGATGGCCCCGGCCAACTCTAGTCTGGGTCGCGCGCTGGCGACGACATTCGACGCGCGGGGCTGGCCCTTACGCGCCCTGAAGCAGGAACAACTCGCCAATAGCTTTGACCAGGAAGACGATCTTCCAGTCATAGAAGACGCACAGATCCTGGAGAGCGCTGGCCGCTTGAAAGAGGCCGATGCCAAGTTGATTCCGATCCTTAAACGAGACGGCAGAAACCAATCAGTCACAAAGTTTCTGACTGCTCGCGGGATTGAGCGCGGTTGGCAAGCGTCTGTTCTTTCCGGTTATGAAAGATCTAACGGGCAGTACCTTGGGAACATGTTCCATTCCCAGGCATATCTGTATAGCCCAATTCTTGGATACCGTTGGCGCGCTTATCTTCACGGGGTCGGTGACTCGGGCGAATTCGCGGCGGGCTCAGCGTATCGGTCGCGTGCTGCCGCGGGAATCACTTATAACTACAACCGCCAGTCGCTCTGGGGGGAAGTCGGGGTTGATACCGCAGCGCCAGGATGGATTCCAATTGGCGCGGCCGGAGCGCAGTTCAGACTGGGCGATCAGTGGCGGCTCGGTGCCGAAGGTGACTGGGATAATGTGACCGATGTCCAGTTGATTGCCCGATTGAAGGATGTTCGCGCGCGGAGCGGAAGGGGAACCCTGGAATGGCGGCAAAGCGAATCGCGTTCCGTCCAGGCTGCATACACCAAATTGCTGTACAGCGACGGTAACCGGCGATCCGAAGTCAGCGCATTATGGGAACAACGAGCTCTGACGCGACCTCGCGTGCAGATCAACCTCACTCCGCAACTTTGGGCTTCACAAAACTCGGCCGACCAGAATCGGGCCTATTTCAATCCAACGCATGATGCTTCAGTAGGCATGAACACTGGAATCAATTGGACTACCTGGCGACATTACGATCAACGCCTGCTTCAGCAATTCAACTTTTTGGCCACGCCTTATTGGCAGGAGCATTATGGCTTCATGGGAGCATTCTCAACGGACTACGCTCAACGTTGGGCTCTGACCAGGCGGTTAGGACTTATTGGCAAGTTCGCGTGGAACAGCCACCCATACGACGGAGTCAGGTCACCCTATCTTGACGTCACTTTTGGTTTGACGTGGGGTGAGCAATGAGACGGATTGTGTTTCTCCTCTGCGCCGCCCTGACAATGTGTCTTAGCGGGCATGCTCAGACTGCCGACGTAACTGTCCTCTGCTATCACGACGTGCGCGACGATGTTGGCGCTGCAGACGCCGGTGTGGCAAAAAGGCCTGAAGAAATATATTCACAATACTCGGGCCTTGATCCAGATCAGTATGCAATCAGCACCAGAAATCTTGCTTCGCAGTTTGACTGGCTGCATACGCATGGTTATCACGTCATCAGTCTGCAGCAACTTATCGATGCTCGAAATGGAAAAGCGAAACTGCCGGAACACGCGGTCATGCTCAGCTTTGATGATGGCCTGCAGAGCTCTTATTCGAAGGTCTTCCCACTTCTCAAGGCATATGGTTATCACGCCGTCCTCGCAGTGGTAGGGTCCTGGGCAGATCTTCGTCCTGGCGATAAGGTTGAGTACGACTATCGAAACTTCACTCGCGACGATTTTGCGAGTTGGCAAGAGATCCGCGAAATGGATCGCAGCGGTCTTGTTGAAATTGCTTCGCATTCATGGGGACTGCATCAAGGGATCACGGCCGATCCGCAGGGAAACCTGATTCCTGCTGTGCTGACCCATGCGTATAATGCGAAGACCCATCACTACGAAACGGACGCTGAGTACTCGGCCAGAATTCGAGCCGACCTCGTGCGCAGCGTAAAAGAAATTCAAACGCAGATCGGACATGCTCCGCGAGCCATAATGTGGCCGTATGGCGCCTACACAGAGCCTGCTGAGGAAATCGCCAGATCGCTCGGCCTGTCTGCGTCCTTTACCTTGAACCTGCCCGTCACGTTTCCAAATCGGCGTGTGGGGCTTACCGGCCTGGCAGCAATCCCGCGTCTCGTCGTCGTTTCCAACCCTTCTCCCGGGAGTCTCGACTGGTCACTACGGCACCTCCAACTCAGAAGCAATGTCCGAGCGGTTCAGGTGGATCTGGATTATGTCTACGATCCTGATCCTGCGCAGCAAGAGAGAAATCTGAGCGCACTTCTTGATCGCATTAAGCGGCTTAATCCAACGCAGGTCTGGTTGCAGGCATTTGCTGATCCGGACGGTTCCGGCGCGCCTTCCTCCGTTTACTTTCCGAATCGCGTACTTCCAATGCGCGCAGATCTTTTTGCGCGGGTTGCCTGGCAGTTGCGGAGCCGGACCGGTGTTGAAGTCTACGCGTGGATGACCTCCCTTGCCTGGCAATTGCCGGACAAAAGTCTGCAGGCAAAACTTCAAATCAAGCCGAAGACCGGAGTCGTGCCGGAAACTCCAGTCAGGTTGAATCCGTTTCTGCCCAAAACGCGAGAGATTGTCGGAGAGATTTATGAAGATCTCGGACGTTCAGCTCCGGTGGCAGGGATTCTCTTTAGCGACGATGCGTTCTTGCGAGATACCGATGACCTCGGCTCTGAAGCACCCGCACCCGGCGCCAATCGCACTGAAGCGCTCATTCAATTCACGAATGAGCTTGCCGGTCACGTGCGGCATTGGAGCCCGGAACTGGCAACCGCTCGCAATCTGTTTGCTGAACCTGTGATTCACCCCAACGCTGAATCCTGGTATGCGCAATCGCTTCCTGCATTCCTATCCAATTACAGCCTTACTGCAGTGATGGCAATGCCGAAGTTGGAAAACGCGAAGAGGCCGAAGCAGTGGCTTTCGGCCCTTGTCAAGAAAGTAGGCACTCAGCCGAACGGAATACAGAAGACGGTCTTTGAAGTGCAAGCCGTAGATTGGCGCAAAAAGAGAGCAGTGGAAACACGTGCGTTCACACAGCAGTTAAACACTCTCCAGAAGCATGGTGCTCTTCATCTCGCCTACTACCCAGATGATTTTGAAAAGAATAGTCCAGCACTTGAAAGCCTTATTCCAGCTTTCTCGGCGACGGTAAATCCAGCGCCCCAGCCTTGAGTGGGTGTCTTGCATCAGCGTCTACATGTAACTCATGTTCGGTCCTTTGTGCTCTGGGCCCCAAGCAGCGTTAGCGGTTCCATGTTGAGGCTAATTCGGGTTCTCGCCGAGGAGGTGCACGAACCCGGACAGAACTGACGAAACGTCTGCGAATATTGGTTGTTTACGTCGGACGGTTCATTGACTCGGCCTTTTTTGGGTGGCAAACCGCCAAGCAGGCAAACCACTCCCTCATGTTTGATTTGAAAACTCATCACCGTAACAGGTGTTTTGAACGTGTATGATGTTCAAGATTCTGGATCATGTCGGACGGAAGCGAAAGACAAGTCATCCAATCGGAGCTGGAACTCTGACCGAACAATCGATGCCGGGGCAGAATCGTTACAGGAGAAACCATACATGAGCACGATTTCACGCAGAAGCTTCCTGAATGCAACTGCAGCGGTGGCTGCATATACCGTCGCGCCACGGCTCGAAGCTGAACAACTCCGGCTGCCGATCGGCTTGCAACTCTACAGCGTGCGCAACCAGCTCCCAAAGGATTTTGATGGCACGTTGGCACAGCTTCGCTCCGCAGGATATTCGGTGGTTGAAGCAGCGGGTTATTTCGATCGCTCTGCCGCAGATTTTCGTCGCGCCATGGATGCGGCCGGCTTGCGTTGCCTCAGTACTCACCACCCGCTCAACGTGCTTGAGACGCAGCTTGACCACTGGCTTGATTACGGCCATAAGCTGGGCATCGAGTACGTCGTCTGCTCGTCCTCAGCAGGCATGCATCGCGATCCCTCGGCGAAAGGCGCGCAAACGCTCGATGATTGGCACTGGATCGCGAACGAGCTTAACCGCATCGGCGAAAAAGTGAAGTCAGCCGGAATGACTTTTGGGCTGCATAATCATGTTCCTGAATTTGCCGTGATCGACGGCGTCCTGGTGTATGACGAACTGCTGCGGCTTACTGATCCCAAGCTGGTCGTCTTTGAAATGGACTGCGGCTGGGTCTACGCGTCAGGGCGCAATCCGGTCGATTACCTGAGCAAGACGCCTGAGCGCTTCCCATTGATGCATGTGAAGGACATGACCCCCGGAGCGGGGGGGCAGATGCACTCTACTGAAATGGGGCGCGGCCGGATCAACTATGTGCCTATCTTGCGCGCTGCCACTGGGCTCAAGCAGTACTTCATCGAACAGGAAGAGTTCGACATTGATCCCATGCAGGGCCTGCGCATCGACGCTGAGTATATGCGCAATCTTCGATTGTGAACTTTTCCTCCGTTTGTCCGCAAATCCTCGCTGCTCGAAGTGCTCGACAGCTGCGTTATGCCCAAAACTCATCCTCTTGCAGGTCGGCACGTGAAAACAGATGAGCAGCAGCCTTGATTATAGGAATTGAATGATCTTTCCCCGCAGCAACTCTCGTGTGATCACTCTCGTTTTCTGCTCTGCGGCAGTCGCCGTCGCAATCAGTTCCCGTCCTTCTCCGGCGCAATCCCCATCCGTGCGGCCAACGTTCAAAGAGCCGAATCCCCCTGAAAAGCAGTTGCATTTGAAGGAGCTTCCACGCTGGCTGACCCTGCACATGGAATTGCGCAGCCGCACCGAGGAGCAGAGCTCCCTCGGTTACGTGAGCGGCAAAGATCGGCTCTACGATCTCACGCGGGTTCGCGGCAGTTTCGATATAAGCGCAAGTCCGTTCATGGATGTCTACGCCCAGTTTCACGATCTGCATGCACTCGGGCTTCCGCTCCGCGATGTGACTTCGAACATGCGCGACACGTTCGATCTTCGCCAGGGATACATCAACCTGCATTACAAAAATCAGGCACAATTATTCACCGGCAGACAGTTGCTGATCTTCGCCGATGAGCGCGTAGTGGGTATCAGCGATTGGTCCAATACCAGCCGCAGTTGGGATGGTTTCGATCTGCGGCTCAATTATCCGCACTTCCGAGCCGATGTGTTCAGTACCTCGGTCGTCGCAATTCATCCCACTAGTCTCAATACCCACGGAGCCGGACTAAGCTTTCACGGCATCCAGACGGACTTCCTGAAGCTGCTGCCGCATGCGTCGATCTTACCTTTTGTTTTCTTTCGAACTTATCCTCACGTGCGAAGCCGCCAGGGTGTTGTCGGAAGTGAAACAGAGGCGACGTTCGGTACTGAATGGAACGCAAAAATCCCCGGAGGCTTCGAGACCTCAGGACTCGTCGATCTTCAGCGTGGCAGCTTCAGCAACGACTCAATTCACGCCGGCGCAGCCATCCTCCGCGGTGGCTACACGTTTCAAGCTCCGGTGAAGTTTCGCGCGGTTGCGGAATACGACTACTCGTCGGGAAACTCACCCCGAAATCCGTTTCGAGTCAGCACCTACGATCAGCAGTACCCGGGCAATCACAATGCCTTCGGCCTCGTTGATCTCTTCGGATTTCAAAACATCAAGCAGAATCGGCTCAATCTCTATATTACGGCGCACAAGAATTGGGATCTGCTGTTCCAGGGCGAGTCGCTGCACATCACTTCGCTGTATGACGGGGTATACGACGCCGCCGCACATGCCATCCTCACCGCTCCTTCAGGCGGTTTTCGTCACGATGGAATTGGCACGGGTTTCGACGCCTCCCTAACCCACCATTTCACCCGTGGTTTGGAGTTCGATCTGGGTATGGGCCACTTCTCTCCTGGCTACGTGATGACTTCGCGGAGCCATGGTGCGCCGCTGACGCTCGCATATGGCCAACTGGTATATAGGTTCCGTGTCGATCATGAATAGACGCAGGACCGGTAGTCGGGTTCCGATGGCCTTCACACAAGACCAACTACAGCACGGGCTCACACTGATCAGCTTTACGGATGCAACGTTAACCAGGCCGGGTAGCGACTAGTTAATTCCGATGAACCTTAGTTTCCGCATTGGAAGCGCCCGCATTGGAATCAAAAAGGGATAGCTGCTTAGCAACATCATTGCGTCCGGGCCGACGCTCATCATCGAACACGGTCCTGCCGCCGACGGACGGCGATATCTGTCGCTCATGCTCCAATGCCGCGCTGAAATCGGCGAGCGGGCTGCCTTCATGCTCGACGGTTCGTGTCAGCCGATCTAGCCTCTTGAAACCCTCGACCTTTTCTGTATGGCCCAGTCGTGCAGCTTCCAACGACCGCCGCAAGACGGCCAATGATTCGTCGTACGTCTTCAGCGGAACAGGAAAGGGGTGCCCATCCTTGCCGCCATGAGCGAAAGAAAAACGCGCAGGGTCGCTGAACCGGCTCGACGCTCCATGAACGACCTCAGCGATCAGCGCTAACGATTGCAGCGTCCGCGGTCCCAGCCCTTCTACGAGAAGGAAGGATGCGAAATTCCGAAGCTCCTGTACATGAGCCACCGCCAGCACCGCTCCAAGCCGCTTCAGATCCACATCCTTTGCACGAACATCATGGTGCGCTGGCATGCTTAATTTCCGCGCCTCATTCAGCGTGGTATCAATGGGTTCTTTCGCAATCGTGAGCAGCGCTTGTTGAGCTTTGCCGGAGCGAGCATCCACAAGGTTGAGGATTTCCCCCTGCGGCTTACCCACGATTGCCGTGTGCGGGTCGGATACGAAGTCCCGCACAGTTGCAGAGTGCCAATGATAGCGCCGCGCCGAGCGCTTCCCCGCATTCATGCCCTGCTGAACAACGCACCATTGGCCGGAGTTGGTTATCAGGAAGGAATGCAGATAGAGCTGAAATCCATCGGCAACAGCATTGTTATCGATTCGGGCCGTAAGCCGGCTTGTCTGCGCCAGCGCATCTCCATCGAGACCGGTCTTCGTGCCAAAGGAGCGAAGTTCGTCGGGAGTGCGAATCGAATGTCGGCCGCGGCCACCGCAAACCATCAGGCCAAGATCAGCAAAACGCGGGTTGAGTCCGCGCTTCAGCGCTCCCAGGACGGAGGTCGTTATCCCAGAGGAGTGCCAATCCATACCCATGACTGCACCGAAAGCCTGGAACCAGAACGGGTCGCTGAGGCGCGTAAGAAACTCACTCGCACCGTATTCCAAGACCATGTGTTCGGCAATGGCTGTGCCAAGCTCGGTCATACGACTGGCCAGCCAGGCAGGCACACGCCCACCATGCAATGGAAGATCGGCTGTTCCTGACCTTTTCAACCCTTGTGCCCCCGCTGAGCCGCCCTCCTATTTTCGCCCTGTATTCGCTCAATTTCAACTGTGATTCAACCGCGCCTCTACTCTGTTGATGGCGCAGGTTTTCAAAGCGACTCCAGAGGCCAAATTAGATGGGAGCTATCTAAAGTGAGTCTGGCGCAATGCAAATAGTGCCGCGCGGAGCCGTTCAGCGCGTACGCGTCAGTGCGAATAGCGCTGTAATCCAATTCTCCAAAATGCATCTAATACAAACATGAGGCTGTCGATTCCCCACCGGCAGATGCGCCGTTTGCCTACCGCACCTGGCAAAGCACCACGACTATCCATCCATTTTTCGAGAGATGTACAACGACCACGCGGCTGGAAAACATGAATCTTCAGCAAACCGGCGGTCGCTTGCGGGCTCACTCCGGGCGGCACTAACCCCTGATCTACTTCCCCATTATGAAGGTCGTCAGCAGGAGCTTTGTATGCGCGTTGTTTTCTTGTTTATCTTGCTCGCAGGTTCAGTGTTTGCAGCGGGTTGTGGTGGCAGCCCCAGCATAAGCAGCAGTTCTACCCCGACCGGCACGCCTGGCAATGCTAGTAATGTGGTTGCAATTTCCGTCAATGGCGGTCCAGAGGTGAATCTGCCGGGTGGGTCCACAAATCACAATGCGGCATTTGCCACGGCCACGGTCTGCGTTCCGGGCGACTCTTCGAAATGCGTGACGATTGACGGCCTGCTCGTCGATACCGGCGCGACTGGCCTGCGCGTGTTCGATTCCACCCTGGCCTCTCTGAATTTGCCTGCAGTCAACGCCTCGAACGGTTCGCCGGCTTACAATTGTCTTTCTTATGAGGATGGATCTTTTCTCTGGGGACCGGTGAAGCAAGCCGACGTGACGCTAGGCGGCGAAACCGCCTCGAAGCTTCCCATTCAGGTCATTAGCAGCACGAGCAGTGGCGTTCCATCCGGTTGCACGAACGGCAGCACTCAAAACGAATACACGGCTGTTGAACTTGGTGCGAAAGGGATCCTGGGTGTCGGCTTTGAGCCGACCGATTGTTTTCTTGGCGGCACGAGTCTTTGCGATCCATCAAGCGGACTGAACAGCCCGCCCTCCCCTGCCTATTACACCTGCAGCAGCGGCACATGCAGTCCTGCCTTCATTGCCAAAGCCAATCAGATCACGAATCCAGTAGTACTTTTCCCAAAGGATAACAACGGCGTTATTTTGGAACTGCCGTCCGCATCCAGCCCCGCAGCAACCTTGAACGGTTCATTGATCTTTGGCATCGGGACGGAATCGAATAACCAACTCCCCTCCAGCGCTACCGTTTTTACGCTGGCGTGTGATGCTTTCACCACTATCTTCAACGGCCAGACATTTGGTTTCACGGATCCAACTAACTGCGTCGGTCCATCAAGTGCCGTCGACAGCGGTTCGAATGCGATCTATTTCCCCAACGTCACGAAAATCCCGCAATGCCCGTCGTCGACCTCAGCCGGAGACCTCTCAGGGCTTTACTGCCCGACCGCAACCCAGAACCTGTCGGCAACAATTAAAGGGCAGGACGGCAAATCGAAATCGATCAGCTTCAGTGTGGCTAACGCCCAGGAGCTTTACACCGGTGCACCCAGCGATGCGGTCCTACCTTCAGTGGCTGGCGCAAATCCCGCCGGCTCCGGCTTTATTTGGGGACTTCCGTTCTTCTATGGGAAAAATGTGTATAGCTCCATTGACGGCCAAAGTGTACCCACCGGAGCGCCGCCTGCCCCGTGGTGGGCGTTTTGATCCAACAGGAGAATCACTGTCGTTCGGCAATTCTTTGAAACTCAACCCGCCAGCGCTCGCATTCGCCAGTTCCAGACACACTTCTCTGGCGTGGAGAAGGCTCGCTGGCCGAACCGACTTCTCTTTGTTAATCTTGGCGCAATATGACCAGACAGTCCTCCGCAATTGGTGCAGCTTTGCTTCTGCTTTGCTCTCTTCCCCTGCTGGCGCAGAGAAAAGCTCCTCCAATAGCGATTCGCTTCCAAGGCGCACCCGAATATACGCAACAAGAACTGCTCGCAGCCGCCGGCATCAAGCCCGACGCGCGTCCGAACCCTCGCGAAATGAAAGCTCATGCCAAGCAGCTAAGTGACACAGGCTTCTTTGAAGAGGTCAAGTTCACTCCCAGCAGTAAGGCAATGCTTTTCACATTGAAACCTACCAGCCACCTTTTCCCCATGCACCTGGAGAATGTGCCTCTTACCCCGGGAAAAGAACTCGAAGCGAAGCTTCACGAGCGCTTCCCACTTTATCGCGGTCTAATGCCGGGCAGCGGCTCCGTAGTCGAAGGCATCTGTCACACACTCGAAGAAATGCTTTCGGCAAAGGGCATCAAGGCTAAGGTGAAAGCTGACCTCACCAGTGACCTCGGCCCGCAGAAGCTCACAGCCGTCAATTTCAACGTCGTCTCGCCGACAGTGCGCATCGGCCACATCCAGCTTGCGGGCGTCTCGGCCGCGATGCAAGCCAAGGCCAGCCTTCTAGCCAGTGGCCAAACCGGAAACGGCTTCGATACGGAAAACTCAGCCATAGGTCTTCAGCACGCGTTTGAAGAGCTCTACCGGGACCAGGGCTATGCGGCCGTGCAAGTCAACGTTGCCCAACTCGATCCGACCGTCCTCGCCGACCAGTCCGCCAATCCTCCAACTCTCGAAATTCCCTACACCGTCGCCATCAAGGAAGGCGCAATCTACAAACTTGGAACCATCGATCTCCCCGCCAGTGCACTCGTCTCGCGTGCGGATGTCGAGAAAATCCAATCGAAATATCCGGCGGGTTCTGGGCGGCCGCTCGACCTGTTTCTGTTGGCTGTCCGCGACGCATATCATGCGCGCGGCTACCTCGATTGCTCAGTGGTCCCGCACCCATCATTTAACGAGGCCAAGAACATCGTGAATTACAGCCTCGAAATCACGCCGGGCGCGCAATACCGGCTAGCCTCAGTCAAATTCGATGGAGCACCCGAGGCAATCGCCGCAAAACTGAAGCTCGCCTGGAAGATGGCACCCGGCGACGTTTTCGACGAGAGCTACCTCGCAAACTTTGTGGTAATGGCACAAAAGAAAGATAAGGCAATGACGAAATGGATACAAACCGTCATCACCACCTACGACATTAAGGCCGATCCCGCCACGCACCAAGTCAACTGCACGTTCCATTTCGCCAAAGCCGCCGAGAACCCACATTAAATAGCCCTTCAGACCGAGAATCGATCCGCAAGCGTGTGAATAGCAGGAACTCATCCACACGCTGTGCAGCATAGGTCTGCATGCTGGGCACGCATCACAAAAAGCATGGAAGAGATCTTGAAGAGATCACATCAGAGTCGCTCAGACTTCGCGTCGTGCAGAATTGTATTGATTTCGAAACCAAGCAGAAGCGCGATTCCAGCCATATACATCCATAACATCAGCACGATAATGGCGGCGAGGCTGCCGTACGTTGCGTTGTAATTGCCGAATTTGGAAACGTAGAATCGAAATCCAATCGAGGCGAGTGCGATCAACAAGGCGGCCACAATATTCCCCGGCGAAATGAACCGGAATTTCATCTTCAGATCGGGCCCAACCTGGTAAGCAACGGCCAGGGCCAGCAAACATGCCGCGATAATAATGATCCAGCGGAGAGTCGCGAAGAAGAAAAGCAGCGGGCCGCTCCAGCCGATGAGCGATGCCAGCCAGGACTGAGCCACCCCTCCCAGAATTACCAGCGAGAGAGATCCGATTGCCAGCGCAGCATAGAACACCATCAGAAGGACCGCGATGCCCCGCGCTTTCCAGAACGGCCTCCGTTCGTTCACGTCTGAGATTTTGTTGAGTTGCTCCATGATCGCGTGGACCCCGGAAGAGCCGGACCAGAGAGCGAAGATCAACCCAAATGTCAGTAGTCCCTTTCTTCCTCCGTCCTCGACATACCGCATGGTTCCGTTGAAAAGATTGGCGGACTGCTCAGGCAATACCTGGTGGAGAAGATCCACCATCGCCTCCTGGAGATGCGGGATCGAAAGAGATGGAAGTAGGGAGAGGACGAAGATTGTCGCCGGGAAAGCGGCAAGCAAGAAAAAGAACGCAAGGACGGCCGCTCCGTCGAGTACGTCGTTATCCTGAATTTCGCGCCACAACGCCCTCGCGAAACCCATCCGCCCCATCTCCCCCAGAGTGCTCATTATGGAGAAGCTCCTTTGTATCTCTTCAGCAGTAAATCTGAGCGTGGCCCAATTAGGCTTAGATGTCACTGAAACGAGAAACGGAAAGCGCCTTTTGGGTGAGGTTGGCTGAAGGCACAGGATTACTTGACCATATGTGAGATAGGACACATCTTCCCAACCTCAATTCGCCGTTAAATTGGGAACCGGGCTAACTGCCCTCGCAAAGGAGTTTCGGCTATGAGGTCATGTGACGGATGGAGCA
>Ga0207667_10008455_pt1 | contig 12227 bp, 10 predicted proteins | sample KBSCornC52_FD_184301 | JGI IMG/M metagenome (GOLD analysis project Ga0207667, IMG submission 184301) | Corn rhizosphere microbial communities from Kellogg Biological Station, Michigan, USA - KBS Corn C5-2 (SPAdes) (version 2) | ecosystem: Host-associated > Plants > Roots > Rhizosphere > Soil ...
GTTGACTCGAATGGTAACCCCGAAGGTCATACGTCAGGTATCGTACAGATTGGCGGCAAATTGGTGGTTGCGGAAGCCTCGCAGTACAACCATGGGCCGCAACTAGATACCACCCCGCAGTTTTCACAAGCGGGCCACAAGTTCAGTATCTTTCGCTTCAAGGGGTAGACTGGCCGCTGCGCTATTGTAAGAATTTTAATTTTATTGTTGACAATGTTGGCAGCTACGTTTTATAGTCGGGTTTAACGCACACGTAGTTGCATGACGCGATGGAGCGGGAAGCCAAACGATTCGCACTCAACAGGTCATGCAACTACACTCTCTCGTAAGAGGCATAGCGTGATTGCATGAACGACAGCGGATGTCGCCCACCAAAACGGCATCAGACTGAAACAATGCGTCACGCTTTTTCAGTTTCCGCAAGGCCCGCAGTCGGCCCAAACAAATATCCATAAAAGAAGGGTAAGCGTGGTAACCAAGGTTACCAGGTTATTAAGTACACATATCACGCCGCAGCGTGAGAGAGGTTAGCATTATGCCAGTAGCCGAAGTGTTAAAAGACAACCAGGGTAAACTTTATACTGCATTGGGGATTGCTGGCTTGGTAGCGGGCATTGTCACAAGTCATGCTGAACCAGGCTCAGCTCATGTATCGAGCACGGGTAAGGGCTACATCGAAAGTCTCACGCTTGGCGAAGGCACATATAACAATGCCGAGGCCCAGATTCGAATGGAGGGCGTGGCCAGCACCTACAGTTGGCGGCCCCGGCTTGATCTGAGTGATGTACCAGGGTGCACCAGCATTTTAAGCAGTTTGTGTAATGATGTCGGTGTGTCTTCACCAGTACATGCCACCATCAAAGAGACAGTCGACCAGTGCACGATGCGAGTGCAGCCATGGATTAAGATGCGCGCCGCCCAAACTGTTCAGCGTATAAATGGCAAGTACAACTTTATCCTCCACACTAGTAGCGACCCTGAAAAATCAGACATTGGTTTAACGGTTTTTGAAAAGGATCCGCTGCAATGCAAACAGCACAGCGACGGTGGCAACTGGGTTTCTCGACTTAATGATGCCACTTTTGGCGAAGTTGGTGCCACGCTTAACGCAATTCTACAGACAAACTACAATGACAAGTCACAAATATTCTCGCTCCTTGCCAGTATTAACAGGCTCCAAATCGCAAATTACATTTCTCAAGAGTGCGCTGGACCCATGGACAAAGCTTTAGCCGGCGAAAATATACCAGGTGGCAATATGGGACAGCGTATGTTGCGTGACATCTTCAGCAATATCCCAGCAGCAGACCGAAAGCAGTATAAAATACCGAGCACCAGCGACATTCGCTTCCACATCGTTCCAATTTCACCTACCGACACTGGCCTGCCAAACCAGTGGAGTTCGGTTATTGCCCATGCAGGTAGCGAGGTTAGTGGCTTAAGCTTCCAAAAGGGCGATATGGCCACGTGCGATGACGTAACTAACGGCGTAACGGTTCAACCAACGAAGTAGCGAGCAGATTATGACAGAAGATTTAAGACATCACGACACCGAAACCACCTTGCCATTTTCAGCCCTGGGGGCAAGTGGCGATCAAGCCGGTTTTGAGAACCCAACGGCCAACCCAACACCTGAGCAACCACAAGCCGACCGAGCACCAGCCCAAGCTGTTTTAGTACCACGTGTTGTTCCCGACCCCCAAACAGGCGAGTGGAGTTTTGTAAATGTCGACCCCTCAACCAACCAGCCTGTAGGTGAATACAGACCATTCACACAACCCAGCCAGCCAGTCCCAACTTTTGCTATGGTAATGACGCACGACGTTGTCAATGGCTATCAGACGAATATAAGGACTCGTGACCCCTTTATGCATTACACAGCGCAGGCACAGGGAGCACAGATTGGCCTTCAACTGGCTGCACGGAATGGTGAGCCCATTCACCACTTGCTTGGACTTACGCAGGGAACAGAGGACGAAGATGGATATGACGATGACTATGACGAGGATGACCGTGATAATAGTCCGCTCAACGGGTTGTATGAACAGGATGTAGCACCTCGTCAAAGACGCGAGCGCCAACCGTCAGAAAGATCACGATCTCCGCGACGTGAACGCGACTATGAGAGAGGGCCGACTCCTGGTCGACCAGAACGTGTCAAGGCAGCCTTTTGGTCTCGCGAGGGAACCGGTTATGCATTGGCAAAGATTGCGCTGATATCAGTCCTAGTTACAGATGGGTTGTATGCTGTCGGCGTGAATGGAAAAGAGAATCTTCTGCATCATGGTATTAAAGTTAGCAATTATCAGCTCTACAGTAAGGGATTTATAGGCTAGGGAAAACGAATGGCAGGGGAACAGACACCACCGCAACATAACCAACTCATTGGTTACGACCCGCTTGAGTTTGCCCAAAAAGTAGCATCCGGTAGCATTAAGGTACCTGGCTTCACAGCTCCGGATGCCGTGCAATCTCCACCTCAATCTGTGGGCGACTTTATTGCGACTACCCCGGAACAAATATCCGCCGCGCTAAATCATGAGAATATTTTTGCATCTGGATCAACGCAACGGGCACCGATGGGGCCTCGTCCCACCTATCCTCGTTCTGCTCCAGGTGAACCCCGCCGGCGCGAACGCCGCCCGCTTACGCAAGATGAGGTAGTGGAGATCGTTAACCAACAGCGTGCGCGAGAAGCTCGTGATCGCAGAGACAACGGTCGGGTGGGGAAATATGTGTTCGGCGCAGTAGCGCTAGCCGCTGTTGGGCTGGGAACAGTAATTTATACAGGCTTGGCTAGCGCAAAGCAGGGGCCTAATACTGCCGCTAATGAAGCTGCAAATTCACCGACACCTTTACCGAGCCCTGATATTTCAACTTCCTTAGTGGTGAGCAGTTCGGCTAGTAGTTCTGCTTCTACCAGCGAAGTTCCTAGCACGTTAGCTAGTACTTCGTCTAGCGCTACACCAAGTTCTAGTAGCGCCGAACCCACATCCTCAGCTCCGAAGCACCGACCAAGCCCACGCATTTTACCGGCGGCCAATCACTGGTTCGAACCAGCTGCCTTGGCTCCTTTGGGAGGGTGTACTGACGTCGAAGCTACCGTTGTTAACATGACGAATCGCGTAACGCTCAATTACGTGTATCAAAAAACTACTACCACGACACCAAGTCCTCGACCAAGCAGCAGCAAAACACCCGCGCCCACCGAGACGACTACGAACATTCCCGTCCAAATATCAGAAGGGGTGCATTACAGCGGACAACTGGCAATCAAGATTTGTGCCAACGACGTGGCTGTAGAGTCAGTAAATAAACAAAGCGGCACACCAAAGATACAGGAAGTTGATATTGATCAGTCGAAATATTCTGTCGTTGTAGACCCGTCGGGCATGCAATTTGGCCAGGATCTGGTGGCAATGGATAAAGCCACCCGCACCAAACTTATCGCCGCCTTCCAAAGGAACGGTATAACCCTGACTCACGACGATCTTGTGAGGTTAAGCAACTTTGCCAAAAGCAAGGGCGGTGCGCTAGAGAACTTCAGCTTGCAAGCATTGACGCACAAGCTCGACCTAGGCGTTGATTTGAGCAATAACAGCACAACATTTGTGTCTGAAATGGAAAATTGGACCCAGGCTACTATTACTCCAATAGTCCGACATCAGCTCGTTGAGCAGAAGATTCCAAGCTACAACGCCGGCAATTCTCCGGTGTACTTCAATGATTTACCCCCACTAGCGGCATGGGTAGCTCAACAACCACAATACGGGACGCCCACATCTGGCGACTACACCTTCTATCCCAAGGCCAACTTCGGTTCACTAACCCTTAAGCAGGCAAATTAGGAATTACCATGGCTGCACCATCATACGAAACCAACATCGAATTCCAAACCGGCACAACGGAAATCCTGCCTGGTGACGAAAAACTGTTTACTGCAGACCTATTCGCCAATGTTATTACACTCGATCAAAATATAGCCGATCTTCTGCACTCAGGTGAGGAAGTACAAAGCACAATTCCCGAGCATTTTAGCCAGGTTCAGTCAGAAATTCTCTCGGAACTCACACCGTTTTACCACTTTTTGCGGGCTGTCGACAGAAGAATGGAGGGGCTACAGGCAACAGAAGCCAGTATTCACACTGTTGTATCTGAACTAAGAGGGCTTACCGCCCGTACCGCAACGTTGAGACAAGAGATGCGCATGGTACATGCGCGAGCACGTATTTACCAGGCTGAGCTCGACGATTTAAATGGCCAGGTTCGTCCTGCTCGTATTAAAGCCAAGGCCAAACACGAGCCAGTTGCTGCTGCCGAAAACTTTCAGAATCAGATAACGGTTGGAAGCATAGACACGTCAACAATCCTCACGGTTATGACCGATTTTGAAGCCAGGCCTCAGCGGCTGCGTGAAGACACTGAAGCTACACATGATTTCAACCAAGTTGCTGTGCGTAAAGCTGAGCTCGAAGACGAAATTGAACTTTTGCGCGATGAATACAATCTTAAACTGTCTGACGCAAGTGGAGTAAAGCGCAGCCACACCAAGAAAGAAGCGGAGTTGCGACAGCTTGTAGCACGCTATGAGGAAATTGCGGCAGAGCTGAGGGCCATGAGTGCTGCTAAGTTTGTAAATAAATGGAATCTATCTGACCGCAGCGATGTCATGCCACTTGATCAAGTTGAGGCATTGGGGCATCTGATTGGGAAACATACCGGTTTTGATGACTCTGACGGTCGGCACGCTCATCCAACTCGAACTCGACCGCAGCCAGGGCCTCGATCGGCTCCTGAACCCTTTACCCTCAATCTCTCTACGTTTGGACAACCTACACGGAAAATTGGCGAAATAACCAAAATTACATATTAAACGGAGGGTATCATGAGGCGACCGCGCAACCTAGAGCAACCAGAAGCAACCCGACTCCTTGCCGACATCGAGCAAGAGGTTATTAGACAGCTAGAGGCAGGGCATGCTGCATATACCGATGGTGATACGTGGCTTTTGGCAGATCCAAACATCGAAGAACATCTAACTGATACATACGATGAGCTTGCCGAACAGCGTGCCAGAATACTAGGCCACCGTAAACAAACTATTGACGACCATTATGAGCATATTGTGCAAACAGATCGTAACCTGCGTTCCCACAAGGTAATGGCCCACGCTACAGAGCTGGCGAAACAGGGTCAGGTCCCTGTAAAGGCCTATCTACGCATTAAGCAATTAGAGCCTAGTCCACGCACACGCGATGACTTGGCTGACGCCAGTTTGGCGGAGTATGTGGCTTCCTTACATGATAGGGGACCCACGGTGTCATCCCGCACACATGCAATACGTGCCCAACTCGCCGGAGTTCAGCAAGCAATCGACAGCGAGCCAAAACCTGAACGGCAGCACATGAAACGGGTCGCTGACATGGTTGCTGCTCAAGATCGTCAAGGTGGCGATCCCCTTTCAAAGATAGAGCTTGCTCAACTGCAGCACTATGCACCGCGGCTGCTTGATCGTATGCCTGGTAGCCGTGTGGATCAAATTCGTACCGAGCTGGCGGAAATGCTCCGTGAGCGCCAAGAGAATGCGCTTACAACGCGCACCAAGAATGACTTAGGAATGCTACTGGCAAGTCTCGGCGAAGACCCCCGACCAGCCAAACAACGACAGTTAGCAGAATCATATGTAGCAGTGGAACCTGAGCAACCGAGTACGGTGCGGCGAAAGGCGGCAACGGGGGCAGCAACTGCCTTATCATTGGGTGTGAGTAGTGGGGTTTTAGCACTACCGGCGGCCGCTGCAGCTTCACCTGACACTCCACTTGCTCAGGGCAATAAAGCACCTGCTTCTCAGTGGATGCCTCATCTGCCCACTCAAAAGCAAAGTCGCACCACGCATGTTGAACGTAAGGCACCGGTAAGCGAACAACTTCCTATCGTAGCACCACCAGCTCTTGATATTCATATCGGACAATCGCACCTAAAGTCTCACCCAGTAGTACCAGAAATACCTCTCAATGTTGGCTCACTACCAACTCTCCCAGCACCGCGTGTAAACACCTTACATAAACCCACCAGTTTAACACCCGAGGTACCAGCATTACCTCTTGGTAGCACGGAGCAGGGTCTGCGTGGTGGAGTTCTATCCAGTATTGGTAGGTTACTACGTGGTGAAAGCATTTCTGTTGATGTGACACTGCCACCGCCAGTGGTAGCACCCCAGCCCGAATTTCCATTTCCAACCGACCTCGTTAACCCAGGCACGCCTATCACCAAAATTCACTTCATGCGTGTACTGCAGAACGCTGCCAAGATTGGTGATAACCCAACGGGCAATTACACATCTGAGGTAACCCCCAGCATCCCAGATATTCTACAGATCGACATACAGTCACCGCACAGCGGATCGTCGGTCACCGTACCCAAGCCAACAGATGAGACCGCACCTGCACCCGAAGATGACATGACGGTGTACCAAGAAGACTTGCAAGCGGGCATGCCACAGCAAGTGCGCCTGGATCAGTTGCAGAAAGCCCTGGTGGCGGCTGGCTATGTGCCGGGCCCTTACACACTTACCCAAGCCGCATTGCAACAGCAGGCGGCCAGCATTGAGTCCAGTGCCCGAGGTAACACCTCAATTAGTAGCGAAGATCTAGCGGCTGGCTTACAGATGTTAGACCAAGCGGTGATGCAAATCGCCTTTCCATCCTGGCAACCAAATGCCAGCACTACGCCGCCAACTGCCGCCGAAGCACTATTTGTGAATACCGCCTCGGATGATCTGTACAGCAATCCTGACACCTATGCCGCCACTAATCCACAAGTTCAAGGAGAGCTAGGGCAGATCGATCCAGCTACTTTTGCCAATGCAACTAAAGCTCTAGCCCAAGCACAAGCGAGGCTGCTTTCGCCTAATCAACAAGTTGGATTCTTACAAAACCTTGATCCCACCGCCGCCAGCAACCTGGCTACCCTCATCAGCACCATCGACATCCACATCCCGAAGACTGTCCACGAACCCCACGTAGGGCATCCAACTCCCAAACCACCCAAACTTCACCTACCAGGGAGTCATCACCACGAACCTGGCCTTCCGGGCAGTGGCCACGGAAACGGCGAAGGCCACGGCGGGAACATCCTTACCAAGCCAAAACACATGAGCGAGCAAGACTTTTCACGTCAGGCTACTGACACAATGCAGCAACGTGGGCCAGAAGGCAGTACCTGGTATTACCGTGGTCTCCTGATGCAGTGGGCGATTCGTGATGGTTTCACGCCGATGGCAGCTGCAGCAGCAATTGGTAATTTAGATGTGGAATCTGCGGGCCTCAATCCTGAACGTGTACAATTCGACGCTAACTATAACGCGACTAGTACTGCTCCAGATCTGCCTATTGACGTCATCGGCGACAAGTATGGTTATGGCTTCGCACAATGGACATCTCTCAGTAGACAGCAAGGGCTCATAGATTTTGCAAATTCCCGTGGCACTCACTCAGGTGACCCCGAAACGCAGTGGTTGTACATTATGAAAGAAATCCATGGCAGCTTCCCAGATCTTATCCAACGGATGAATAACGCCGGTAGTCTCCAGGCAGCCTCATTACTTTGGCGCGAAAATTACGAAGGTCCCAGTGTCTATAATGACGCTGAACGCCAGGCACGAGGCAATATTACTCTTAATGCATACAACCATTCCTATAATCACGCTGTACACCAGTACCAACAACAAGTTAGGCAATGGGAGCGTTACCAGGAAAGACTGCGTCACCAGCATAAAATGAACAGCGTGGAACACAAGCGTAAAATGCTCAGCGAAACGGCGCTAAACTTTGTCAGACCAGGGCCTCATAACTTCCACGAACTGGACGCAAATTACCATACCATTACCAGACTTCGGGTAAATGAGTTTACATCGCGATTCTACCGCAATGCTGTTAATCGGGTGGGAGCAGGGGCAGGAGCCTCAACCAACTTCACCGACTGCGGCGTTTTCGTAGCTACAGTAGTGCGAGCAAGTGGTGTAGACCCGCATTACCCGACAATAACTACTAGTGTACAAGAGGAATACGTCAAGAATTCTCCTAAATGGAAGATTATAGAGAATCGTGGATCAGCCACCAAGATTCAGGAAGGCGATATTTTTGTCACCTCAGGTCATACTTACATCGTCGTTAAGCATGACGGAAAACTGATGGTGGCAGAAGGCTCACAGTACAATCACGGCCCATATGTTGACAGCATGCCCTACTATGATGACAACGGAGTACCGTTCACCATCGCTCGTTTTGTCGGTAATCAATAACACCCACCCTAAAACTTGTCGTGAGGAGATGATTTTCACTCTAAAATCAAGTCGCAGGGCCATGTTTAAATTTGTGTGAGGAAAATCACAAGCGGTGCGTCTTGCAGTATTTAAAATTTCATGCAAAAATATGGCCACTAGAATATGCTGCTACAGTGTTCCGTTTTGAGAGACCTGCTAGATTAACAAGTAATTAAGTGTTCGTGTACGTAAGGGGAGCAGCTAATCCGCCAACTGGCCAGATTACCTCGGGGACGAAGAAAGAGGTAATACTAATGGCAAATAAAATTTTTGTAGGTTCACTGGCATACAGCTGCACCGACGACGACCTGGCAGCATTTTTTGCTGACGCTGGTACCGTAGTTTCCGCCAAGGTCATCCAAGACCGCGAAACCAACCGCTCAAAAGGCTTCGGTTTTGTGGAAATGAGCACCGACGAAGAGGCTAAGGCTGCTATCGACAGCCTGAACGGCAAAGAGCTGAACGGCCGCGCCGTGGCCCTGAGCGAGGCTCGTCCCCAGCAGCCACGCGAAGATCGCAATTTTAGCGGTGGTCGCTCCTACTAGATCTTAAGCCATAGATCACAAAAGACCCTGCAGATATGCCGGGTCTTTTCTTGTTAGATAATCCATAGCGCCACGCTCTCAGTTGGTTCACACTACTAAGTACCTAATTGGAGGTGCGAGTATGAACAAGTATGGACCCAAAGCTTCCCAAAAAGTAGAGAAAGCGATGCACGAATTTAAGCAAGGTGACCTCAGAAGCGGTAAAAGTGGTAAAAAGGTTACCCGTCGCGACCAGGCCATTGCCATCGGCCTCAGCGAAGCCCGTCGCGAAGGCGGCAAAGCCCCCAAGAAGTAGTTGGAACTTGCACATACGCAGCGGCAAGGTATGATTAAAGTTATATGCCGCCACAGCCGCCCGAACCCGCTTCGCCTACGTCAATACCTAGCCGGGTAACACCTGTCAATAATCCTGTGCCGCCGACACGTCAAGCAGTCGAACGCGCGGGATTATTTTTTGTAATTTACGGGTATACTTCGCTCCTGACGACCTTAAGCGCCATGCTTGGATTATTCATGGTCGTATTACTCACAAATTTTAGCGGCAGTACCATACCGCTCACGGTCTTATTGATTGTAATCGGAATACTATCGTTCTTTAGCATTAGTTATGCACTGTTTTTTATTTATGCCGGTACCTATCTCAAGCGACGGCCCGGGAAGGCCACCAAGCTATTGATCTGGTTAGGCTTGATCCTATCATTACTATTGGTTTTTAATCTGTTGCCCTTACTACCAATTATTGGCGCAATTATTGCGTTAGTACAATTGCATAAAGCACCTCTAGAATCTACAGCACCACAAGCAAAGCGGCACCTCTCGGCATACCCAGAAGCCAAAATTGCACTTATTCTGTCGGTGTTGCTGGTTATTTGCACCATTGCCGGTATGGCGCTTCTGCAGTCTAAGCCACGCAGTGAAATTAATGGCTTAGGCGATCGCTTGAACCCGCCGCCTTCGCCACTTGCAAAGAGCCAGCCAAAACTGCATTCACGCATTGTACGGTGGTGGATATTAATAATCAGGTAACAATGCTGTTCCCAGGCCAACCGGGTTTACGGCATACTCACTACGCACCCGATAAGGTGGTGGACGGGCTACAAGACCTCACCGCTTATTCAGCCACCGTGTATGATCACCAGCGCGACATAACCATTACGTACGGTTTGGAAATTCGAAATTTCTCAGCTGATACCACCACTGATCCTAGTCTCTTGCAGCAACAGCGGTTTGCCACGCCTCTTCAGTCCACCTCACTGCTGTGCATTCTTAATGACGACCCGCACACACTGATTGAGCATGGCGCGTCGTTTGAGTACGTGGGCTTGCCAGCGCTGGATGTCACCGCAAAAGGGAAAGATATAGGGAGTTCACCCTGTACGCTGAGGCTTACCAACATTTTGCGCGGTGACCGACTCTACACCCTCTACATTGTCTACCCAGCCGAAAAGCAAGACGAAGTACTATATCAACAGTATGCCAACCATCTAACCCTTACGGAGTAAGGCACTAGAGCCTTTGCTTGCTCACTATTATTTACAACTCGACATAATTACGTTATGATCTGCATATTAGTCAGTTGTAGAGGTAGTTATTGTGAGTGAAACCATCCCATTTGAGCAAGCTGAAAGTACCGTATCGGAGGAGACGCCAGCAAAAAAGGTTGCTCGCATCGTAGACGGACCAGAAATGGTTGCAGGTGTGCCTTACTCGCGGCCTTCAGGCGTAACAGTATTTCAGGCATTGCACATTGCTGAAGGCATGGTTACAATGCAACCTAAGCCAGCCAGGACAGATACGGCCGACTACTAGCAAACAAATTGATTAACTGAGCAGCTTATGCTAAAATAAGCCTGTAAGCGAGTGACGCCTCGGCGATACCGAAGCGTCATTTTTATTGAGTATGAACGGCCTGCAAGATCCCACCAAGATTCGGAATATCGCGATCATCGCGCATGTTGACCATGGCAAGACTACACTTGTCGATGGTCTGTTAAAGCAATCGCACACTTTCCGTGACAACCAGGCTGAAATGACGCAGGACTTGATCATGGATAGTGGCGAGCAGGAGCGCGAACGTGGTATCACCATCACCGCTAAGGTAACTGCGGTGCAGCACGGTGACTATCGCATTAACATCATTGATACGCCTGGCCATGCTGATTTCAGCGGAGAAGTCGAGCGCACGCTCAACATGGCAGATGGTTGCCTCCTCATCGTAGATGCACAAGAAGGCCCGATGCCTCAGACCAAGTTCGTGCTGGAGAAAGCCCTGGAAGCCGAGCTAAAGCCAATTGTCATTATTAATAAAATCGACAAGCCTGGCAGCCGGATCAAAGAAGTTGAAGATGAGCTGGCAGACTTATTTCTGGAACTAGCAGTGCACGAAGACCAACTGCACTATCCGGTGTATTACGCCATCGGGCGGGAAGGTAAGGCTTGGAGCGAGATTCCCTCGGATACATCATCTGAGGCCGATCTGAGCACTATTTTCGATGCAGTCATCGCCAACATTCCCGCTCCAACAGTAGAGCTCGACAAGCCGTTCCAAATGCTAGTTACAGCGCTGGCCTGGGATAATTTCAAGGGTAAATACGCCATTGGGCGCATCACACGCGGTACGGTCAAAGCCGGCGACCAGGTAATGCTTTGCAAGAAAGACGGAAGCCTGGTAAAAGCCAAAGTTGAGCTGGTATTTATGAGTCACGGCGTCAGCAAGTTCGAAGTCGCGCAAGGCGTTGCCGGGGATATTGTGCAGCTCACCGGCATTGCTGACGCCCAAATAGGTGAAACCATTGCCGATGTTACTAATCCTGACGCATTGCCGACAATCGAAGTTGAGGCTCCGACGCTACGCATTTATCTTGGCCCGAACACTAGCCCATTCAAGGGCAAGGAAGGGGAGTTTAACACTTCTCGCCAAATTGGTGAGCGACTGCAAAAAGAGCTAGAAACTAATGTCGGTTTGCATGTGGAAGATAATGGAATTGGCTTTACCGTCGCTGGCCGGGGTGAATTGCACCTGGGAGTGCTCATCGAAACTATGCGCCGTGAAGGTTACGAGTTCGAAGTTGGCCGCCCGCAGGTGGTTACCCACGAAGAAGACGGCAAAACCGTGGAACCAATTGAAGAAGTTATCATTGAAGTGTCGGCCGAGCATGCCGGGACTGTACAAATGGAGCTGGGCCAGCGGCGAGCAACACTCAAGGAGCAGTTCGCCAGCCCCAAAGGGGTAACTAAACTTATCTACGAAATGCCAACGCGCGCCCTGCTGGGTATGCGCAATATTTTGCTCACCAACACCAAAGGTACGATTGTGATGAATAGTCTTGTTATAGGCTACGAAGCTGTGGGACCTCCTT
>Ga0207667_10008459_pt1 | contig 12222 bp, 8 predicted proteins | sample KBSCornC52_FD_184301 | JGI IMG/M metagenome (GOLD analysis project Ga0207667, IMG submission 184301) | Corn rhizosphere microbial communities from Kellogg Biological Station, Michigan, USA - KBS Corn C5-2 (SPAdes) (version 2) | ecosystem: Host-associated > Plants > Roots > Rhizosphere > Soil ...
CGGCCTCGGACCGGTAAAGCCCAAACAAAGCAGCGCCGGAACCCGATAGCGCAGCATATATAGCAGGGCTATCCGAATCACTACCCATCAATTGACGCTTGATTATTCGCAAGGAGGGATACTGAGGGAACACAACGTCTTCAAAATCATTATGAAGACCATCGCTTCCAATCCCGGTGCGGACAAGCGCGAGAAGGGCATTCTCGGCCAGATCGTTCATCGCGTCAGTCTGGTTCTCACCAGCTAAACCCTGTTTTTTCTCAGAGTTAGAATCGCGAACGATACCGGAGGTGCCGGACTTACCATCGCCCGTCTTCGCAGAGAGGGATGCGTAAGCAAGACTCAACTCATTCAGTCTATCGGCGTTAGCAGCCGAAGTCAACCCAACCTGAGTCGGGTGCCCCATGTCCCGATTCTGGGACATGGGTTCTCCGCCCGCCTCAGGTTCCTGGGCCCTGGTTCCTAATCCCTGATCCCTAAGCCCTAAGCCCTGCCTCTCATCCCAATCCCGAAAAGCCTGCGGTGTCGAAACCCCCACCTCCGGCACCGCCACCACGCACCACGTCCGGGGAAAATCTGGCATCGGAACAACCATCTCCCCGCGCCCCAACCCTAAAACCGCCCCGCCCAGCAGAAACAGTGGCACATCCGACCCCACCTCCCCCGCCAGCCGCAGCCGTTCGGCTCCCCCAAGGGATACCCCCAGCTCGCGCTCCAACCCCAGCAACGCCGCCGCTGCGTTCGCCGACCCAGCCCCCATCCCACCCTGCACCGGCAGCCGCTTCTCTATATAAATAGAGACCTCAGCCGCCACCCCCAGCCGCGCCAGCACCCGCTCAACCATCTTCCAGCAGGTATTCCGGCTGTCCACGGGCACACGCGAGTGATTGGTCGTCAGAGAAATCCGCGAAGCCGCGCCGCGATCCAGTACCCGCGCCGAAACCGTCACCACATCATGCAGCGCGAGCGTCTGGTACAGGGTAGTCAGTGCATGAAACCCATCCTCACGCATCGGCCCAATCGCCAACCCCAGATTGATCTTTGAATACGAACGAACCCGCGTCGTCATACAGCGATTGTATTCGGCGTCGCAAAATCACCGCACCAGCGTTACCGTCAACTCAAGCTGCAGCGTCCGCTTCGAATCCATATCATCTGAGGTGAAGATTACGGTTGGCTTGCCCAGCGGAACAGTCACCCCACCGTCCCATTTATTTTGGCGGATTACAGGTTGATGACCTTCGGGTGTTTCGGCGGTGCTCAAATCGGCCCTGACAACAAGAAATAGCTTATCCCCCTCGAGCCGTGCGTCTTTAAAATCAACATTGAACCCTAAATCGACGTAGGTGTATTGATCAACCTTCTTGCCATCATTCAGGTAGGATGAGGTGATGACCGGGACCCGCGAGCTGCTTCGGATTGAGCCATTCTCATACATCGGCACCGTCATATCCGTAACGTATTTGCGAGCATTAATGACCTTGCTGCCTTCCACTTCCTGCACTACAAACGCCACGCGGTAATGCTGTCCATCTCCCCGTATCTGCTGAGCGTCCTGCGCGCCTTCCGTGCCTTTCTTGTCCTGCTGTGCAGAAGACACGCCGCCCATCAGCACAAGCGCACACAAAACAATCACCATCCTCATCCGCATCGTCATACCCTCTCCTTATATGGCTCCGACAAATGAACTACTGTGCCTCTTGCAACGGCGCAATCCGAATCGCCGCCACGCGAACCGGCTCCTCCTGCTCCTGTTTGAGCGACACTAACTCTGCCAACGCCTTTGGCGAACTCACGAGCGCTGCTACCGCACGATCATGCTCTCCTAATCCAACCGGCGAAGGAAACACATCCAGCTTCGGCAATGCAGCTTCTTCGGCCTGAACCACCTGCTTCCCGCTCGCACCACTCCGTCGAGGCGCAGCAGCCCTCTCCGCACTCACGCCCCGCGAAACGCCATCCGACGACAGACCCGTTTTGCTTAAGGGCACGGATTCAGAAGCCTGTCCTGAGCGAGGCCGAAGGATGCCGTACATCATCGATCGGGAAGAGGCTTTAGCCCCTGAGGGCAATCCGTGCCCAAGTGACGCTGCCGCAGGATTGCTCACAGCCAAACCAACGTGACCCACTGCCCGCGCCTTCGGTCTTCCCGGCAACAACGCAACCAAGATGACAGCAGCTACAGCCAATTCGCCAGCCCAGGCCGCAAACATCCACCAACGCGAAGCAGCAGCCGAACGCTCACCCACACGAGCCATCACCCGCCGCTCCAGTCCCGCACGCGGCTCAACCGCACTCTCCTCACTCAGCACCTTACCCAGAAGCTCATCAAACCGATCGCTCATCGCGTCTCCTTTCTGGCCCTGACGCTGGCCCCGGCTGCCTCAAACCGCCGCCGCAACTCCGCCCGCGCCCGCATCAGCCGCGTCCGCACCGTCCCCTCGGGGATTCCCATCACCATCCCAACCTCCCGCGAGGACATCTCCTCCAGCGAACTCAGGCGCAACGTCTGCCGTAAGTCCTCTGGCAACTCCTCAATCAACTGTCGCAACCGCAACTCTTCAGATCTCCGCATCGCCAAATCTTCCGGCGAAGACTCTCCCGAAACCAGCCCATCCATCGCATCCTCGCCGCCCACCATCTCCCGCCGAGGCAGCCGTTGCACACGCCCCACCGCAATCCGCCACGCCACCCGCGCCAGGTAAGCCTTCTCCTCTTCCATCCCCCGCCACGCGCCCGTCCGGTAGAGCTTCAGAAAAGCCTCCTGCACCACATCCTCCGCATCCTCGGCGTTCTTCACTACGGAATAAGCGACGCGATACACAAACCGCGCCTGCCGCTCCACCAGCGCGGCAAACTGCTCCTCCCGGCCCACTGCCTCCTCACGACCGAACGCCGTCATCGCCCTCCGCTCGCACTGCGCCCAATCCGCCGGTACGTCCATTCTGCCTCGCCGCTACCGCCTGTCACACGCTAAGACCGCCCCCACAACCAAACCGTTCATCATTAAAAACATTTTTATCGTTGCCACGCCTTCTGGACATCAACCCGCACAGCCTATCGCGCAGCTTCAGAACATAACAAACCCGCCTCATAAAGAAACAGCGGGCCTCGCCGCAAAGCGAGACCCGCTGGGAGTGTGTAAGCCGTTTTTAGAAGTTCAGCCGGGCGGTAAGCTGCCCGATGCGCGGGTCGTTGGCCTGCGTGAAGAAGCCCTTCGGATATACCGAAGAGTACGAAAGCGGCGAACCTGCATTGGCCGCGCCCAAGCTCGTGCTCGGCCCTCCATAGACCGGCGTGTTCATCACATTGAAGAACTCGCCGCGAATCTCGAAGCTGACCCCTTCACGAACGATGAACTGCTTGAACACAGAGAGGTCCATCAGCGGCTTGAGCGGCTGGCGTATATTCAGCACGCCCGAGTTCGACTGCGACTCGTAAGCAATCCTCTGCCGGAACGCCGGATTCGGCGACAGAGTATCGCAGGCCTGATGGCTCGGTGCGCCACTCGATCCAATCTGCGTGGCCTGAGGCGTGTACGTGACCGCTCCCGTCGAGGTGTTCAGACTCGCGCTCTCGTAGCAGGTATTGAACTCCCGAGCGTAGGTCTGGTTGGGCTGGTGGTAGTCGCCAATGATGTCGATGTTGCCAGGCGCGTTGACCAGTGGACCGTTGCTGAACCGAGCCACCGCATTGACCTTCCATCCGCCCAGCGCGAGCCGCATGGGAGCAGAGCTCGCAAGCAGCCGGGGCAGCTCGACCGTTCCGAAGATGTTGCCGAACACGGTCGGGTTGCCGTCCTGCTGAGACGCCAGCTTGCCGAGCCCGGCGGCGTAGTCGTCATAGTAGAAGGTGTGGTTCATCACTTTGTCCCAGGTCAGGTTCGCCTGAAAGCTGACATGGTGCCGCATCCGCCGTGACACCTGAATCTGCAGCGCATCGTAAGGCGCGCTGCCGATCGACGAGCCATTCTCGGTGACGCTCTGGAACTCGGGGAAGGGAAGCAGCAGTTGCGACTGTTTGATCGTCTTGCCGTTGAGGCCAGTGCTCTGCGGAATCTGGTTGTACATCGGGTTCGGCACCGCGGCGTTCAGGTAATTGGCGCCTGCTCCGCCCTGGTTCCAGTACTGGCCCGGGACGATGTTGATGTTGTGGTTCACCTCTAGCTGCGTAGGCCGCGCGCCCACATAGGCGAGTTGCAGCGCCAGCCCATTGCCGAAGCCCTGCTGCACGCTGACCGAAAACTGCGTGCTCTTCGGCTGCACGTGGTGCGGATCGTAGAAGCTGACGCTCTGACCGACCGAGGAACTCAGCCCAAGCGAGCTTCCCGTCGGCAGCAGCACTCCGGTGGGGAACGGATTGTCCAGCGTGTTGATGGGCGTGTTGGTGGTGTAGTTGTTGTAGCTGGTGCCCTGGCTGAAGCCGGTCCCGATGGGGCTTTCGAGCGTGTTGAAGTAGATGATGCCGTAGCCCGCGCGCACCACCGTGTTCTGGAACATCTGATACGCCACACCGAGTCTCGGCTGGAAGTTGTTCAGGTCACGCGGATAGGAGAAGCGGTTGCTGGAGCTTGTATATTGCAGCCCACCCTTCAGCGGGAAACCCGAGATCTGCAGCGGGTTGTCGCATGTAGTGCAGAAGCCAGCAACCTGCATGTTATGCCGCTCGGTAAAGGGCGACTCATAATCCCAGCGAACGCCAAGGTTCAGCGTCAGCTTCGGGGTCACCCGCCAGTCGTCCTGCACGAACGGCGCAATATAAATCTGCTGCAACGCATACGCCGGCGAGATATTGTAGGAGGTCGAGCTGAAGGCGCCCAGCAGCACCGAGGCGATGGCGTTGCCGGAGGTGGCGTCGCCGGTCTGGTAATTCTTCTGGGTAAACCGGTTGTCGAAGCCGAACGCGCCAAAGCCGCTCTGTGGGTTCTGCACGTTGTAGCGGATCAGGTTGCCCTCGAAGCCGAAGCGGAGCGTGTGCGTCCGGATGGTCTTCGTCAGCACCTCTTCAAGTGCGCCCGTCATGTTCGTGCTGACCTGGCCGCGCGCGGCGGCGGGCAGTTGCGCGTATCCCGAAGGGTTGATGCCGGGGAACGATTTGTACGGCAGGCCGGTGCTCGAGATGCCGAGCGCCGAAAGGTCATAGTTCGTGGCGTCGGGATAGACCAGGCCGAAGGGGTGGTAGAGAATGCCGAGGCGCGAGTCCAGCACCATCGTATCGGAGAACTGATGCACATCGTCCACGCTGCCGCCGCGGTTGTTGCGGTAGACATGGTAGAAGCAGACTCCGCAGTCGCCGGGGCCGATCTCCTTGGGGAAGCCCTCATGCGGCCCCTGCTGCGTCAGTCCCGAGCGGAACAGGATCACATTCACCTTGTTCTTCGAGCCGATCGCCTGGTCGAAGCGGACAATAAACGAAGGATACGTGCTGGCATAGGACGTCTGCGAGGCAACGTAGTTGGTGCCTCCGGTGGCCGAAGCCCCGGGCACGTTCGGCAGCGGATAGTAGCTCAGCAGGCTCTGCCCGGACTTCGTCAGCCTGCCCGCCGGGATGATGTTCCCCGCAAAGTACTGGGTGCGGTTTCCGGCAGAGTCGATGGGAGACTGCGGATCGTAGATCTGCACGCCGGAGGTGCAGAGCCCGGAGCTGTTGAACGAACTGCACAGGTCCGAGAAGTCGCCCGTGCGCTCGGCCGCCGTCGGCATGCGTGATGCATAGTTGATCGCCGAGTGCGAGGCGTACCGCTCATAGGCCACCATGAAGAAGGTCTTGTTGTGCCCGTCATAAACCTTGGGAATGTAGACGGGGCCGTCCAGCACGAAGCCCGTCTGGCTGAGCTGGTCGTTGTTGCGATGCGAGTTCGTCAGCGCCTTCTCCGAGGTGTTCGCGTTCAGATAGGTATTTTGAAACACATAATAGGCCGCGCCATGCAGACGATTGTTGCCGCTGCGCACGACCGTATTCGTGACGGTGCCGTTTCCGTGGCCCACTTCGGCGTCGAAGATCGAGGTCTGCACCTTGACCTCCTGCACCGCCTCGGGCGAGGGAACGAAGTTGGTGTAGCTGGCCCCGGAGAGCCGCTCGGCCGAGTCGTTGGGAATACCGTCAAGCGTCAGACGGTTGTGGCCGCCGCTGCCATCGGTAACGATCTGCACCGCGACACCGCTGAAGGGGTTGGTGAACTGGCTCGACTTGCCCTGAAAATATCCGCCGGAGCCGCCGTTGATAATGCCGGCCGCCAGCGTCGCCATGACGTAGGGGTTGCGGCCGTTGTTCGGAAGATCGGTTACCTCCTGGTTGCTGAGCGTGGTGGAGATGTTGGCCGAACCTGTATCGATCAGCGAGTTCTCCGCGCTAACCTCGACGGTCTCGGTCGCCGTGCCTACCGCCGCGCTGAAATCGATAAGCTGGGTCTGACCGGCGGTTAGTACGATGCCGGTGCGAATCTGCTTGCGGAAGCCCTGCGCCTCGACCGTGATGGTGTAGGTGCCCGGCTGGAGGGCCGGCATGTTGTAGGCGCCCGCGCCGGTCGTCACCACGACCGTGGCAAATTTGGTGGCGGCCTCGGTCGCAGTCACCTTTGCGCCTGCGATTTTTGCGCCCGAGGGGTCGCTTACAGCGCCGCTGATTGCGCCCAGATAACGTTGCGCTCGGGCGGTCGCCGGAAATACCAGGAGGGCGATTGCGGCCACAATCGCCCACAAGCTGCTGAATCTATTTAGTAATTTATTCTTCTTCATCGTGGAGCCTCCGGAGGTCTGAATCCGAACTTTGTAAACGCTTACAGGTTCAAAAGTTCCAATAGTCAAACTTTTTCTAATTGCGTAAATCTACGGTGAGACCATATCGCCTGTCAATAATTATTTTGACCTCCAACAAACAATGTTTTCGGGTACATGGCGGGAAATTTGCGTTTTTTTGCCCGGAGGTGGCGGTATTGCATGAGATATAGCCAGACCTGGGCTTCGCCGCAGGCTGGAATGGAGCGCGCCTTCGGTGCTGTTTCACCGCGTGGATCATGCAGCACCTCACGTCATTGTGTATCGATGCTACTTAAGGACCCTTTCCGCGGCTGCGCACTCGGGCGTCAACCATTTATCATCGCTGCACCCACTCCAATGGAGGCGCTTCGTGCTCGTAGTCAACCCGCCAGGCAGGATCTCTTTCCGCGCAATTGCCCTGTTCCTCGCTGCCGCGCTTGCCATTGCTCCCGTCGCCGCCCAGACAAAGACCGCTGAACGGCCGGTCCGCGCCCGCCATGCGATGGTCGTCACCATCCACCACAACGCCACAGACGCAGGCGTGGCCATCCTGAAGCAGTGTGGCAACGCCGTGGACGCAGCCGTGGCCGTGGCCTTCGCCTTGGCCGTCGTCTACCCGCAGGCGGGCAACATCGGCGGCGGCGGCTTCATGCTCATCCGCACGCATGATGGCCCTAATAAATTCCAGACCCACTTCCTCGACTACCGCGAAGAGGCGCCCGCCGCCGCCTCGACCAACATGTACCTCGACGCCCAGGGCAACGTTATTCCCGGACTCTCGACCGTCGGTTACAAATCGAGCGGCGTTCCCGGCACCGTCGCCGGCCTCGTCTACGCCCAGAGCCACTTCGGCAAGCTCACGCTGGCCCAGGACATGGCCCCTGCCATCGCACTCGCCGAAGACGGCTACGTCCTCTCGAAAGATGAAGCCGAAAACCTGCGCGCCCACAACCTCAGCGAGTTCCCCGTCTCCGCGCGTATCTTCCAGCGCGATGGAAACTTCTATCAGGAAGGCGACACCTTCAAACAACCCGAGCTTGCCGCCACGCTCAAACGCATCGCCGCCGACCCGAACGATTTTTACAGAGGCGCGATGGCGCAGCAGATCGCCGCCTTCGAGCAAGCCAACGGCGGTCTCATCACCGCAGCCGACCTTGCCGCATACCAGGTGAAGGACCGCGCTCCCATCGTAGGCAGGTATCGCGGCTACCGGATCATCACCGCTCCGCCGCCGTCCTCCGGCGGCCTCGTGCTGGTCGAGATACTCAACATCCTCTCCGGCTACCACCTGCGTAGATACGGCCACGACCGCAGCGCCGGACAGGTCCACATCATCACCGAAGCCTTCCGCCGTGCCTACATGGACCGCGCCGACTATCTCGGCGACCCCGACTTCACCCCGCAGCCCGTCGCCCAGATGACCAATCTCCGCTATGCAAGAGCGTGGCGACGCACGATCAGCCGCGCCAAACCGACACCCAGCGCGGATCTCATGCGCCCCGCGGGGTTCATGCCGCCGCCGCCCACCATCGGGCCACCGGTGCATGAGTCGATGCAGACGACCCATTTCTCCATCGTCGATTCCGAGGGCAACGCCGTCGCCAACACCTTCACCCTGAACAATACCTTCGGCAGCGGCGTCACCGTCGAAGGCCTCGGCTTCCTGTTAAACGACGAGATGGACGACTTCGCCTCCAAACAAGGCGTTCCCAACATGTACGGCCTCATCCAGAGCCCGGCCAACTCCATCGCCCCCTACAAACGGCCTCTCTCCGCGATGACGCCAACCATCGTCACGCGCAATGGCAAACTGCGCTACGTGCTCGGCTCGCCCGGCGGAGCCACCATCATCACCACCGTCGCCAACGACATCATCAGCACCATCGACAACCACCTGAACATCCAGCAGGCCGCCGACGCCCCCCGCTTCCACCACCAATATCTCCCCGACCGCCTCGACGTTGAAAAGAAGTTTCCCGAGCGTGTCGCCGCACAGCTCAAAGCGATGGGCTACACCGTCTACCGCCACGCCGTAGCCGACGAGCACAACCCAGGCGTCTGGGGCGACAGCGAACTTATCGCGGTCGACCCCAAAACCCACATGCTGCTCGGTGGCCACGACAACCGCCGCGACTACGGCAAAGCCGAAGGCTACTAAATTCGCACGGTTGCCAGAGTAGTAGATAGGATGAATATTCAAATTTGTCGAACGGAGTGCATTTACAGCATGAAAGTGTTGACGCTTGCAGGTTTTCTCTTTGCGGCCGTAATCCCGTTTGCCAACGCGCAGATCAAACGCACTAGCATCCCTATGGGAGAGGCTCTGACCAAAGCACTGAACAAAACTCTGCTCACAGGCCCCGGCGCGCGTCCTTTTCACATCCGGATCGTGGTCGCCGAGCCTGAAAACCCGCAGTCACCTTATCAAGGAGCTATTGAAGAGTGGTGGATCTCTGCCGATCAATGGCGCCGTGAGGTCACCGACAAAGACGGTCTTAAACAAACGATCATCGTCTCCACTGGCAAGAAAACGGAACACGACGAGGGAGACTACTTCCCTTTATGGCTTCGTGGCTTTGTGTTTGCAGCCTTCGATCCGGTGCCGAACGCAACAGCGTGGACCGCGAGTGGGCTCCAGATTGAACAGATCACTATGCCCAATGGAGACAGATCGGATGCCTGCGCGCGAGCTCAATCGAGGATCGGCACCGGCGACCGCGCGACCGATGCCTTCTCAAACGTCTGTTTTGACGGTGATGGCAAACTAAAGTTCTATGGGAGCCCACGCTACGGAATGGAGTTCCACGACTATCGTGGCTTTGGCAAAAAGCAGTTCCCCAGACAATTCGTCCATAACCCGGAGCCTGGAACCAGACTGATTGGAGCCGTAACTATTCTTGAAGATGAATCAAAGGCGCAGAATACGACGGACTTATTCACACCTCTAACCGGAGATGACAATCGCTTCGAAACTGCAGCAGTGAGTCCCGCTCAAATGGAGTTGCTGAGCGCAGGAAACCCGGCGATCGTTTGGCCTTCCGTTCGGTCAGGCAACGTTCACGGTAAGCTGGCGATGTATGTTTCGGTAGACGCCACTGGGCAAGTTCGCGAAGCATGGCCCTTGAACTCGGATAACGCCGGTCTCGAGGACCCCGCGCGCGATCAGGTGCGCAAGTGGAAGTTCAAACCCGCAGTTGATAAAAACGGGAACCATGTGCAGGTGGACGGGGGCCTCGGGTTCGCCTTCGACACCAAAATAGAGAACCCTCTCCCTGAACTAAGTGATGCAGAGGTGAGAAACCTTGCAATCAATCTCGTTGAGCCGAAATGGCCGTCGAACGGCCTCAAGTCCGGAGAGGTTGTCGAGGTTCAAATTAGTGTGAATGAGCAAGGCAAACTTACCGGTGTGGGGTTTGCAAAAATTCCAGCCGCAGCCCAGAGCGCAGTGATGAATGCACAAAGCCAATGGACATTCCGGCCCTTCATACGCGATGGCAAGCCGCAATACTTCCATGGCGTAATTCGCTTCACTGTTCCTTAGGGAAAAACCTACTTCTCCCCCAGCGTCTCCCGAATCGCCGCCTCGGCCAGCGGAGACATGATCGCGTAGCCCGCCGCATTCGGATGCACGCCATCCTTGCTGATACCCGGCTTCATACCTCCATCATCGGCGACCATCGCCGAGTAGTAATCCAGATACGTGATCGAGTGGTTCACGCAGTAGCCCTTCAGCCAGTCGTTCAGCAGGCGAATCTTCGGCGCCGGGTCCAGCCCCTTGTGCCACGGAAAGTCCCGCGACGGCAGCACCGACGCAAAGATCACGCGAATGCCATTCGCCCTGGCCAGATCGGCCATCGACTTCCAGTTCTCCTCGGTCATCTCGGGAGTCATCGGCCCAGTGTTTCCGGCCACGTCGTTCGTTCCGGCCAGAATCACGACCGCTGAAGGGTGCAGATCGACGACATCTTGCCGGAACCGCACCACCATCTGCTCGGTCGTCTGCCCGCTGATGCCGCGGTTCACATACGGCTTACCCGGAAAGAACTCGCCGGTGTCCGGCAGCCGTCCCCAGGCGTCCGTAATCGAGTCGCCGAAGAAGACGACGCGCCGCTCGCCTTCAGCAACTGGTCCCAGTGCTGCGTTGTCCGCGCGATACCGCGCAAGCTGCGGCCAATCATTCAGCTTCGCTTCCATGCGGGCAATCTTCGCCGCATCGCTCTGCGTCGCAACCGGAGCCGGAGCCGTCGCGGGGGCCTGACCCATCGCGGACGCCAACGGAAACGCCGCAACCAAAAACGCGCACACCAATCTCTTCATATCGTCTCGCCACTCCTCTTGGACAGCCCTCCGATTCTATCCGAACCAAGCCGCGAACCTTACGCGACACGCCGCCCGCCGCTCCTGCTGCTGTAAGTTAAGAGGTGATGCAACCCGGTCTCTCCACCCACGTCTTCCTTCAGCAGCGCCTGCACCCGGGCCTGCTCGATGCCCTGCACAGAGGCGGCGCCAAAACCATCGAACTGTTCGCCGCCCGCCACCACTTCGACTACGTCGACCGCTCCACGGTGCGCGAAATCGCCGCATGGTTCCGCTCCAACAACGTAGCCGCCACGCTGCACCAGCCGCTCTTCACCGACTCGCACTGGTCGCGCCATGCCGCTCCCAACCTCAACCTCATCGACCCCGAAAAGTCGCGCCGCATCGACTCGATGGACGAGGTCAAACGTGCCCTCGAGTCCGCCGAGCAGATTCCCATCACCGCCGCCGTCCTCCACCTCGGCCTCAAGGACGAGCGCTGGAACACGCGCGCGCTCGAAAATTCCCTGACTGCCATCGAGCACCTCAAGGCCTTCGCGCATCCGCTCGGCGTGCGCATCCTGCTCGAAAACCTCCAGAACGAAGTCACCACGCCGGAGCACCTACTCGAAATCGTCCGCGCAGGCCACTTCAATAACGTGAACTTCTGCCTCGATGTTGGCCACGCCCACCTTGCCGCGCCCGAAGGCAACAAAGGCATCGACGAAGCCTTCGAGCTGCTCAAGTCCCGCATCGCCCAGCTCCACGTGCACGACAACCACGGCCAGAAGGACGACCACCTCTGGCCCGGAGCGGGCAAAATCGACTGGCAGAATATAGCCCGCCACATTGCCGCGCTGCCAGCCAACACCCGAGGCACCCTCGAAATCGCCTACAACCTCGAAGAAACCTCGGAATCCGTAACGCAAAAAGCCACCCAAGCCTTCCGCGCACTCGAAGAAGAAGCCGAAGCAGCAAGCAACGCGAATCTGTAACCGTAAAAGATCGGAACCAGAGCCATGCCCGAATCCGCCTCCCCGCTCGCCACGATTGCCACCATCGGCCAATATGAGGGCCAGACCATCACCCTCCGTGGCTGGCTCTACAACATGCGCGAGTCCGGCAAGCTGCTCTTCCCCATCTTCCGCGACGGCACCGGCACCATCCA
>Ga0207667_10008460_pt1 | contig 12221 bp, 4 predicted proteins | sample KBSCornC52_FD_184301 | JGI IMG/M metagenome (GOLD analysis project Ga0207667, IMG submission 184301) | Corn rhizosphere microbial communities from Kellogg Biological Station, Michigan, USA - KBS Corn C5-2 (SPAdes) (version 2) | ecosystem: Host-associated > Plants > Roots > Rhizosphere > Soil ...
GAAGTGCCGCTGGCCGGTGCCGGGCATGCGGCTGCCGTTTAATCTTTAGATAGCGGGCGGGCCTTCTACCTTCTCGTCATTCCCGCGAACGCGGGAATCCAGCAGTCTTGGTGGCGGACACGGTGCGAGTCATTAAGCGCGGTTGGATTCCCGCCTTCGCGGGAATGACGAAGAAATAGACACCTGTACTATTTCGCCGCGCTCAGCTCCGCGCCGATCACCGCGGGGCAGAGCTCGGCGATGATGCGGGTGATGTCTTCGGCGGCGAAGGGCTTGGTCAGCACGGCGACGTCGGCTGGCTTGCGCTCGATCGACTGGGCTTCGGCATAGCCGCTGATGATCAGCCCGGGGAGATCCGCGCGGATCTCGCGGGCGCGCAGCAGCGCCTCGCCGCCCGACAGCAGGGGCATCGCATAGTCGGTGACGATGAGGTCATAGTCGCGCGGCGCCGCCTGGAGCATGTCGAGCATGGTCGGGCCGTCGCAGGCGGCGGCGACTTGATGGCCGAGATCGCGCAGCAGCGCAGCGGTCGTCTCGCGAACCGCGTCATGGTCGTCGACCAGCAGGATGCGCAGCGCGCGGTGCGCGCGGCCATTGCCGCGGGCCGGCTTGGCGGCGGCCTTCTTCGGCGCGGGCTCGGCCGCGGCGACCGCGGCCTGCGCGCTCGGCAGCCAGATCTCGACCGCGGTGCCGATGCCCAGCTCGCTGCGAATGTCGATCGCGCCGCCCGACTGGCGGGCGAAGCCATAGACCATCGACAGGCCGAGGCCGGTGCCCTTGCCGACGTCCTTGGTGGTGAAGAAGGGCTCGGCGACATGCTCGAGGATGTCGGGCGGAATGCCGCAGCCGGTGTCGGAGATCGTCAGCACGACATAGCCGCCGGCCGGCAGGTCGAGATCATTGGCCTCGGCGACCTCGGCATTGCGGCCGGCGATGACGATGATGCCGCCGTCGTCCATCGCGTCGCGGGCGTTGATCGCGAGGTTCATCAGCGCCAGCTCGAGCTGGGTCGCGTCGGCCCAGGCCGGGCGGAGATCATGAGCCAGCGACCATTCCAGCCGGACCAGACCGCCGAGCGTATGGTTCAGTAGATTGGTGACGTTGTGCGACAGTGCGGCGATGTCGATCTCGGCCGGCTGCAATGCCGAGCGGCGGGCGAAGGCGAGCAGCCGCTTGATCAGATCGGAGCCCTGCTCGGCGGCATGGCGGGTCATGCCGACCAGCTTCTTCTGGCCGTCGTCGAGCGGCACGCGGCGCTCGATCAGGCCGATCCCGCCGAGCACCGCGGCGAGAAGATTGTTGAAGTCATGGGCGATGCCGCCGGTCAGCTTGCCGATCGCATCCATCTTCTGCGCCTGGACCAGCTGGCGTTCGAGATCCTTGCGGTCAGTTATGTCGAGCAGGCTGCCGGCGAAGCGCGGCGACCCGTCGCCGTCGCGCACCATGACGCCTTGCTGAAGGAAATGGCGGTAGCTGCCGTCGGCGCGGCGCCAGCGATATTCGACCGCGCCGCTGCCGCCGTTGCGGCGGTTGGAGGCGCCCGACATGACGCGCTCGCGATCTTCGGGATGGATGCGATCGACCCAGAATTCGACGCTCGGGATGTCCTCGACGGAAAAGCCGGTTATCGCCCTCAAGTCGCCGCTGATGAAATCGGGAATGTGTATCGAATCGCCGTCCTGGACGTAGAGCATGATCGGCAGAGCCTGGAGGATCGCCGCCTGGCGCTGCTCGGCAATCCGCAACGCCTGCTCGATCTCGAGCAGCTCGGCATTGGCGCGGAGATTGGCGTCGAGCAGCGCCTGCTCATGCTCGGCCTTGCGCTGGATCTCGCGGCGCATGATGTAGAGGTCGACGAACACCGCGACCTTGGAGCGCAGCACCACCGCCTCGACCGGCTTGAAGATATAGTCGACCGCGCCCATCGCATAGCCGCGCAGGATATGGACGTCTTCCTTGTTGACCGCCGAGAGGAAGACGATCGGGATATGCTTGGTCTGCTCGCGCGCGCGGATGATCTGCGCGGTCTCATAGCCGTCGATCCCCGACATGTAGACGTCGAGCAGGATGACGGCGAAATCATCCTTGAGCAGATGGCGCAGCGCCTCCTCGCCTGATGAGGCGGTGACGACATCGGCGAGATCCTCGAGCACGGTCTGGATCGCCAGCAAATTGCGGTCGTCGTCGTCGACCACCAGGATGCGCGCGCGTTCGGCTGGCTCCGGCAGCTCGTTGGCGGCGCTCGGGGCGGCGCCGTCGACCGGAGGCAGCGAATGGGCGCTCATCGCGATCGCCACGACTTATTCCGCCGCCGTCTGGGTCAGCTCGACGACGACCGTCTCTCTGTCGGCCGGCTTGCGCGTGCGGCTGATCCACACGCGGAGCAGCGCCAGCAGCAGATCGATGTCGACCGGCTTGGCGATGTAGTCCGATGCGCCGGCGTCGAGGCATTTCTGGCGGTCGCCCTTCATCGCCTTGGCGGTGACCGAGATCAGCGGCAGCTCGGCCAGCGCCGGCCGCGCGCGGATCTGGCGCATCGTCTCATAGCCGTCCATCTCCGGCATCATGATGTCGATCAGCGCGACATCGACGCCAGGGGTGTTTTCGAGCAGGGCGATGCCGTCGCGGCCCCGCTCGGCGTGGATCACCTCGACGCCATAGGCTTCGAGCACGCTGGTCAGCGAGTAGATGTTGCGGATGTCGTCATCGACGATCAGCATCTTGGTGCCGTTCAGCTCGGGCACGCGGCGCAGCGCCTGATCCTGCTGCGGCGTGGTCTGAGCGCGGCGCCGGCGGCGGCCCTGGCGGCGGCCTTCATCGACGATCTTGGCGAAGATGCTGGTCAGCTCGTCGTGGTCGACCGGCTTCTGGGTCAGATCGCTCGCGCCCATCACCAGCACCGAAGACGCATCTTCCGCGCCGGAGATGATGTGGATCGGAATATGCGCGGTCTCGGGGTCGTGCTTGAGCAGGTCGAGCAGGACGAAGCCGTTGATGTCGGCAAGACCGAGATCGAGCGTGATCGCATTCGGCTGCAGCTTGCGGGCAAGCGCGATCGTGCCCGAGCCGGCGGTCGAGACGACGCCCTTCAGTCCGGCCTCATGGGCGAGGTCGAGCAGGATCGTGGCGAAGGTGACGTCGTCCTCGACGATCATCACGAAGGGATCGCCTTCGAGCGCGTCGCGATCGTCGCTGATCTCCATCGGTGCGGGTAGCGCGCTCGGCACCGAGGCGCCGCTGTTCTCGTAGCGGGCGCTGGTCGAGAAGGGCGAGGTCGCCGAGGCCACCGCAACCGCCTCCATCGGCACGAACAGGATGAAGGTCGAGCCTTCGCCCGGCTTGCTGTGCACCTGCAGCTCGCCGCCCAGCAGGCGGGCGATCTCGCGGCTGATCGAAAGGCCGAGACCGGTGCCGCCATATTTGCGGCTGGTCGTGCCGTCGGCCTGCTGGAAGGCCTCGAAGATCAGCTTCTGCTTGTCCTCGGGGATGCCGATGCCGGTGTCGGTCACCGAGATCTGGATCGCCTCGTCGAAGTTGCGCAGCACCGCATGGCCGCTCGACCAGCCGCTCTTGGCCATCTTCACGGCGAGCGTGACGCTGCCATGGCTGGTGAACTTGAAGGCGTTGGACAGCAGGTTGAGGACGATCTGCTGCAGCCGCTTCTCGTCGGTGCGGATCGCCTCGGGCAGGCTCTTGTCGAACCTGACGTTGAAGGCGAGGCCCTTGTCGGCGGCGAGCTGGCGGAAGGTCCGCTCCATATGCTGCTTGAGGCCCGACATCGGCATGTCGCCGAGCTCGATCGAGACGGTGCCGGATTCGATCTTCGACAGGTCGAGGATGTCGTTGATCAGGCTGAGCAGGTCGGAGCCGGCCGAGTTGATCGTGCGGGCGAATTCGGTCTGCTTCTCGTTCAAATTGCCCTGCGGATTGTCGGCGAGCAGCTTCGACAGGATCAGCAGCGAGTTCAATGGCGTGCGCAGCTCGTGCGACATGTTGGCGAGGAACTCGGACTTGTATTTCGAGGTGAGCGCGAGCTGCTCGGCCTTCTCCTCGAGCGCGCCGCGCGCCATTTCGATCTCGAGGTTTTTCGCCTCGACCTGGCGCTTTTCGTTCTCGAGCTGCTGGGCTTTTTCCTGCAGCTCCTCGTTGGTGTTGTGCAGCTCTTCCTGCTTGGTGGTGAGCTCGGTCTGGCGTGCCTGCAGCTCCTGGGTCAGCAGCTGCGATTGCTTGAGCAGGCCCTCGGTGCGCATCGTTGCGGCGATCGTGTTCAAGACGATGCCGACCGATTCCATCAGCTGGTCGAGGAAGCTCTGGTGAGTCTCGTTGAACTCGCTGAACGAGGCGAGCTCGATCACCGCCTTGACCTCATCCTCGAACAGTGCCGGCAGGATCGCGACATTGGCCGGCGTCGCGCTGCCCAGGCCCGAGCCGATGCGGATGAAATCGCCGGGCACATTCTTCAGCATGATCGGCCGCTTGTCGGCGGCGGCCTGGCCGACGAGGCCTTCGCGCAGGTCGAACTTGGACTTCAGCATCTCGCGGTTCTCGGCGCCGTAGCTGGAGGCAAGCTCCAGTGCGGTTTCCTCGCCGTCGCGATTGGTGACGTAGAACACGCCATATTGCGCGTCGACCAGCGGCGCGAGCTCGGACATGATGAGATTGGTGACGGTGGTGAGGTCGCGCTCGCCCTGCAGCATGCGGCTGAATCGGGCGAGGTTGGTCTTGAGCCAGTCCTGCTCCGCATTCTTCAAGGTCTGATCCTTGAGGTTGCGGATCATCTCATTGATGTTGTCCTTTAGCGCGGCCATCTCGCCCGAGGCCTCGACCGCGATCGAGCGGGTGAGGTCGCCCTTGGTCACCGCGGTCGCGACATCGGCGATCGAGCGGACCTGGTTGGTCAGATTGGCGGCGAGCTGGTTGACGTTGTCGGTGAGGTCGCGCCACAGGCCGGCGGCGCCGGGCACGCGCGCCTGGCCGCCGAGCTTGCCCTCGATGCCGACCTCGCGCGCCATGTTGGTGACCTGGTCGGCGAAGGTCGCGAGCGTCTCGATCATGAAGTTGATCGTCTCGGCAAGTGCTGCGATCTCGCCCTTGGCGTCGACCGTCAGCTTGCGCTTGAGGTTGCCCTGGGCAACCGCGGTGACGACGTCGGCGATGCCGCGCACCTGATTGGTCAGATTGGTCGCCATCAGGTTGACGTTGTCGGTGAGGTCCTTCCAGGTGCCGCCGACGCCGGGCACCTGCGCCTGACCGCCGAGCTTGCCTTCGGTGCCGACCTCGCGCGCCACGCGCGTCACCTCCGAGGCGAATGAGTTGAGCTGGTCGACCATGGTGTTGATCGTGTTCTTCAGCTCGAGGATCTCGCCCTTCACGTCGACCGTGATTTTCTTGGAGAGGTCGCCGCGCGCGACGGCGGTGGTGACGTCGGCGATGTTGCGCACCTGGCCGGTCAGATTGTCGGCCATCAGGTTGACGTTGTCGGTCAGGTCCTTCCAGGTGCCGGCGACGCCGCGCACCTGCGCCTGACCGCCGAGCTTGCCCTCGGTGCCGACCTCGCGCGCCACGCGCGTCACCTCCGAGGCGAAGCTGTTGAGCTGATCGACCATGGTGTTGATCGTGTTCTTCAGCTCGAGAATCTCGCCGCGCACGTCGACCGTGATCTTCTTCGACAGATCGCCCGAGGCGACCGCGGTGGTGACCTCGGCGATGTTGCGCACCTGACCGGTGAGGTTTGCCGCCATGGCGTTGACGTTGTCGGTCAGATCCTTCCAGGTGCCGCCGACGCCGGGCACCTGCGCCTGACCGCCGAGGCGGCCTTCGGTGCCGACCTCGCGCGCTACGCGGGTGACTTCGGAGGCGAATGAGTTGAGCTGATCGACCATGACGTTGATCGTGTTCTTCAGCTCGAGGATCTCGCCCTTCACGTCGACCGTGATCTTCTTCGACAGGTCGCCCAGCGCCACCGCGGTGGTCACTTCGGCGATGTTGCGCACCTGGCCTGTGAGATTGCCGGCCATCAGGTTGACGTTGTCGGTGAGGTCCTTCCAGGTGCCGGCGACGCCTTCGACCTGCGCCTGGCCGCCGAGCTTGCCTTCCGAGCCGACCTCGCGGGCGACGCGGGTCACCTCCGAGGCGAAGCCGTTGAGCTGGTCGACCATGGTGTTGATCGTGTTCTTCAGCTCGAGAATCTCGCCCTTCACGTCGACCGTGATCTTCTTCGACAGATCGCCGCGCGCAACGGCGGTGGTCACCTCGGCGATGTTGCGCACCTGGCCGGTCAGGTTCGCCGCCATCAGGTTGACGTTGTCGGTGAGGTCGGCCCAGGTGCCGGCGACGCCGGGCACCGCGGCCTGGCCGCCGAGCTTGCCTTCCGAGCCGACCTCGCGCGCCACGCGCGTCACTTCCGAGGCGAAGCCGTTGAGCTGGTCGACCATGGTGTTGATCGTATTCTTCAGCTCGAGGATCTCGCCTTTCACGTCGACCGTGATCTTCTTCGACAAGTCGCCGGTGGCGACCGCGGTGGTGACCTCGGCGATGTTGCGCACCTGGCCGGTGAGATTGCCGGCCATCAGGTTGACGTTGTCGGTGAGGTCCTTCCAGGTGCCGGCGACGCCGGGCACCTGCGCCTGACCGCCGAGCTTGCCTTCGGTGCCGACCTCGCGGGCGACGCGGGTCACCTCCGAGGCGAAGCCGTTGAGCTGGTCGACCATGGTGTTGATCGTGTTCTTCAGCTCGAGAATTTCGCCCTTCACGTCGACCGTGATCTTCTTGGAGAGATCGCCCGAGGCAACCGCGGTGGTCACTTCGGCGATGTTGCGGACCTGGCCGGTGAGGTTCGCCGCCATCAGGTTGACGTTGTCGGTGAGGTCCTTCCAGGTGCCGCCGACGCCTTCGACGCGGGCCTGGCCGCCGAGCTTGCCTTCGGTGCCGACCTCGCGGGCGACGCGAGTCACCTCCGAGGCGAAGCCGTTGAGCTGGTCGACCATGGTGTTGATCGTGTTCTTCAGCTCGAGGATCTCGCCCTTCACCTCGACGGTGATCTTCTTGGAGAGGTCGCCCGAGGCGACCGCGGTGGTCACTTCGGCGATGTTGCGTACCTGGCCGGTGAGGTTGGTTGCCATCGCGTTGACGTTGTCGGTGAGGTCCTTCCAGGTGCCGGCGACGCCCTTCACCCGCGCCTGGCCGCCGAGCTTGCCTTCGGTGCCGACCTCGCGCGCCACGCGCGTCACCTCCGAGGCGAAGCTGTTGAGCTGATCGACCATGGTGTTGACCACCTTGCCGATGCGCAGGAACTCGCCGCGCAGCGGCCGGCCGTCGATCTCGACCGTCATCGATTGCGACAGATCGCCTTTCGCCACCGCACCGATGACGCGGGCGACCTCGGCGGTCGGCTGAACCATGTCCTCGATCAGCTCGTTGACCGAGCCGATCGCGATTTCCCAGCCGCCGGTCGCGTTCTTGACACGGCCGCGCTGGCTGATCTTGCCTTCCTTGCCGACCACCTGGGAGAGGCGGCCGAGCTCATCGGCCATGCCCTCGTTGAGGCTCGCAATCTCGTTGAAGAGCCGCGCGATCTCGCTGTCGTAGCCAGGGAGATCCTCGGGAAGGCGGACGGTGAAATCGCCGCGGCGGAAGCTCCTGAGAGCGCCAAGCAGCTGACGGCGATCGAGCTGATCGCGTGGAGTTTCGATGTTCAAGCCTACCCTCCCGAAGCGGTCCCCCCACTCCGAAATGCAAGCCACAGGCCCCCCGGCCCGCTCACCATTTACGCAGATGCACGACAACCTATAAACAAAAAATTTACGCGCGAATAACGTAGGTTAACGGGATTTGTTCCGCGGCTGAAACATGTCTGGATTTTCGCTGCCAGGCGCGCTCAAAATGTCACGCGGGCACCCGTCAGGCGATGTGCCGCGGGCCGGCGCCGCCAGGCGGCTGGCCACGCCTGAGCTGTTTGCTTGCGCCGCTTGCGAAGATCGCATCGGCGGCAGGCCCGGCGAGATCGGCCGGCGTCACCGATTGCCGGCTGGCGGTTCTCGCGACAAGACTGGGACGCCCGGCCTGCCGCCTGCTGAGCCGTCCGAACGCAAAGCCGATAGCCGCGACAAGCAGCGCACCGAAGGAAGCGATGCCGGCGAGGCGCAGAATGTCGACTTCCCGCAGCGTCACGCCGGCTGGGGTGACGACCGGGCGGGGCTGCTCGATCGCGGCATGTCGGGCCCGGTGATGGACCGGCGCGGGCACGCCGGCTGGCGGTGCGTCGGCTGGCGACGACTCGATGGCCGGCGGTGCGTCGGCCTCGCCGCTGTCGGACGGCGGTGGCGGCGCGACCACGGCTCGTACGTGTATGTGCGCGCGAGCCCCGCGTGCCGGCGGCGCTTCGGCGCCATCGCGCGCAAGATCCCGTTCGAGCGCCGCTTGATCGAGAGCGGCCTGATCCGGTGCCGGTTGCGAGGGTTCATAGCGCTGGTGAACGATCCCGAAGGGCGAAACCAGCGGTTCGGCATCCGAGGGAGCGCTGGCCCGTGGCAACCATGTCTGGCGCGGATCGACGTTGTCGCTCTGTGCGAGTGAGGGCGCGGTGAAGCAGGCAAGCGCAACGGCGAGCGCCGCGGCGGCTGAGCGAGAGCGCAGTCTGCGATGATTCATGCCCACATCAAATCCCGTCCCAAGCTGCTGCCGCGCGCGCTTTTCGACCAGGCGCGGCTGTGGGGCGACGGTTCGACCGTCCCCGGGGAAAGCTGTCCCCGGGACGCCCGATCCGCAAGCTGGGGTAATTACGGGGGCGGGAGTACTCCGCTCAGGCGACCGCGGCTTCCTTCGTGGCGACCTTGGCGTCCGCCGGCGTCGAGCGGACCAGCCTTCCGGGCCGCGCCCCGGTCTCCTCGTCGTTGCGGCGGATAATCGTGCCGTTGACGAGGGTGGCGAGATAGCCGGTCGCGCGCTGGATCAGGCGCGGCGCGCCCGACGGCAGGTCGTAGAGCATCTCCGGCAGGTTGAGCGTCAGCCGGGCGTGATCGATGACATTGATGTCGGCGCGCTTGCCGATCGCGATCGTGCCGCGATCGCTGAGGCCATAGAGTTCGGCATTGGCCGCCGAGAGCTTGCGGACGATGGTCTCGACCGGGATGGTCGGCCCGCGCTTGCGGTCGCGCGCCCAGAAGACGAGCTGCCAGCTGGGCAGGGCGCTGTCGCAGATGAACTTGGCATGGGCGCCGGCGTCGCTCAGCCCGGAGATCACCGCCGGCGTCTCGAGCATCTCGCGCACCGCTTCGAGATCGCGGTCGACATAGTTGCAGCCGAACATCGCGACGAGGTTGCGGCCTTCGTTGGTGATGAGGTGATCGTAGAGATAGGCCTCCTCGCTGACGCCGGCGGCATCGGCCATGTCGCCGAGCCGCTGCTCGTCGGCCGGCTCGTAATCGAGCGGCGGGCTGAGCGGATAGACGTCGCGGATCGTCGCCGTGTACAGGTCGATCAGCTGGAGCAGATTGGGATTGGCCGCGGGGCCGTCGCGATCATCGCTCTCGGCGAGGATCGCCGCCTTGCGCGCCGGATCGCGCATCGCCACGATCCGCTCGGCCAGCGGCAGATGGGCGATCGCCTGATAGGACGGGCGCAGCTGGAAGCGGTGATGGCCGTCGAGCGTCGACAGCGCGCCGACCGCACGCGCCGAGGTCTGGGGATGGATCGAAAGGCCGTCGGCGTTGGCCTTGGCAGTTTCCGCGAGATAGACCCGAAAGTCGTCGGTATCGCCGAAGAACTGGAGCATCAGATAAGTCACCGGCCGGCCTGACAGCTCGGCAACCTGACGAATGCGGTCATGTTCGGCGAGGCGTCCCTCGCGGCCAAGCTCCGGGCATGCCGGGATATCGCCGACCAACCCGGCAGGAGCGACCTGGAACACGCCCTTGCGGCGGCTGTTGCCCATCGCCTTCGCCAGCCCGAGCAGCTCGTCGTCCTCGGCAAAGGTGCCCGGGACGTAATTTCCCTTGCTCGACAGATGGACGGTGATGCGGCCGGTGGAGAAGCCGAGCGCGCCGGCGTCCATCCCCTCGGTCAGCAGGCGGGACATTTCGGCGATGTCCGCGGGCGTCGCCGCCTCATGGCGCCGGGCGCGATCGCCCATGACGAACAGGCGCAGCGCCGAATGGGGAATCTGCGCGCCGACGTCGATCGCATATTCGCGCTCGCCGAGGCGGTCGAGATAATCGCCGAAGCTTTCCCAATCCCATTTGAGCCCCTCGGCGATGACACTCTCGGGGATGTCCTCGACGCCTTCCATCAGCTCGATCAGCTCCTGGCGGGTCTCGGGCCGCACGGGTGCGAAGCCGACCCCGCAATTGCCGGCGATGGCGGTGGTGACGCCGTTCGAGAAGCTCGGGTCGAGCTTGTCGTCCCACAGGAACTGGCCGTCATAATGGGTGTGGACGTCGACGAAGCCGGGCGTGATCAGCGCGCCATTGGCCTCGATCACCTCTTTGGCCGGACCGTCGACCGCGCCGATCGCGACGATGACGCCGTCCTTGACCGCGACATTGCCAGGGTAGGCGGGCGCACCGGTGCCGTCGACGATGCGGCCGTTGCGGATCAGGACGTCGTACATTCGGTTACTCCTCAGGAATTCTGCTGCATCGAGGCAGCCGCTCGGTGATCAGGCGACGGCGGCTTCCTTTGCCGCGACCTTCGCCCCCGCCGAGCCCGAGCGCACCAGCCGGCCCGGCCGCGCGCCCGTCTCCTCGTCGTTGCGGCGGGTGACAGTGCCGTTGACGATGGTGGCGAGATAGCCGGTTGCGCGCTGGATCAGCCGCGGCGCGCCGGTCGGCAGGTCGTTGAGCATCTCGGGCAGCTCGAGCTTCAGCCGGCTGTGATCGATCACGTTGACGTCGGCGCGCTTGCCGACCTCGAGCGTGCCGCGATCGTCGAGGCCATAGAGCTCGGCGCTCGCCGCCGAAAGCTTGCGGATGATGGTCTCGATCGCGATCTGCGGGCCGCGCGTGCGGTCGCGCGTCCAGAAGGCGAGCTGCCAGCTCGGCAGGGCGCTGTCGCAAATGAACTTGGCATGGGCGCCGGCGTCGCTGAGGCCGGAGATCACCGCCGGATTCTCCAGCATCTCGCGGACCGCCTCGAGATCGCCGTCGACATAGTTGCAGCCGAACATGGCGACGAGGTTGCGGCCTTCATTGGCGATGAGGTGATCATAGAGATACTCCTCCTCGCTGACGCCGGCGGCATCGGCGAGCGCGCCGAGCGTCGCATCCGGCCCGGGCTCGTAATCAAGCGGCGGGCTGAGCGGATACACGGTGCGCATCTTGGCGGTGTAGAGATCGACCAGCTGAAGCAGATTGGGATCGTCGGCGGCCGCCGCGCGATCATCGGCTTCCGAAAGGATCGCGGCGCGGCGCGCCGGGTCCTTCAACGCCTCGACCCGCTCGGCCAGCGGCAGATCGGCGATCGCGCGATAGCTCGGGCGCAGCTCGAAGCGGTGATGGCCGTCGAGCGTCGACAGCGCGCCGACCGAGCGCGAGCTGGTCTGCGGATACATCGCCAAGCCTGCCGCATTGGCCTTGGCGCTTTCGGCGAGGAAGATCCGCCAATCCTCCTGGTCGGAGGGGAACTGGAGGAACAGATAGGTCACCGGCCGGCCCGAGCGCTCGGCGATCTCGCGCAGCTTGTCGTGCTCGGCGATGCGCAGCTCGCGGCTGAGCGCCGGCACGCCGACATAATCGCCGCTCATCCCGCGCGGGTTCATCTGGAAGACGCCGCGGCCGGCCTTGCCCATCGCCTCGGCGAGGCCCATCAGCTCGTCGTCCTCGGCGAAGGTGCCGGGGACGTTGTTGCCGGTGCTCGACAGATGCTCGACGATGCGGCCGGTGGAAAAGCCGATCGCGCCGGCGTTCAGCGCCTCGGTGAGCAGGCGGGACATTTCGGCGATGTCCTCCGCGGTGGCGGGCTCATGCTTGGCGCCACGCTCGCCCATGACATAGGTGCGCAGCGGCGCATGGGCCACCTGGGCGGCGACGTCGATCGCATAATGGCGTTCATCGAGGCGATCGAGATAATCCGGGAAGCTCTCCCAATCCCATTTCATCCCTTCGGTGACGACCTCCTGGGGGATGTCCTCGACCCCCTCCATCAGCTCGATCAGCTCCTGCTTGGTTTCCGCCCGCACCGGCGCGAAGCCGACGCCGCAATTGCCGGCGATGCAGGTGGTGACGCCG
>Ga0207667_10008461_pt1 | contig 12221 bp, 8 predicted proteins | sample KBSCornC52_FD_184301 | JGI IMG/M metagenome (GOLD analysis project Ga0207667, IMG submission 184301) | Corn rhizosphere microbial communities from Kellogg Biological Station, Michigan, USA - KBS Corn C5-2 (SPAdes) (version 2) | ecosystem: Host-associated > Plants > Roots > Rhizosphere > Soil ...
ACAGCGCAAGTTCTTTGGGACCTTATATAATACGTATCAATTTTTTGCCCTGTATGCCAATGTGGATGGTTTCAGCTTTAGCGAAGCGTATGTTCCATTGGCGGAGCGACCGGAGATAGACCGCTGGATCCTTTCCTCCCTCAATACGCTGGTATCCAAGGTGGTGGAGAACCTGGACGACTATGAACCTACGGTGGCGGGCAGGCTGATCGAAGACTTTGTGGATGAGCATCTTAGCAACTGGTATGTGCGGCTGTGCAGACGGAGGTTCTGGAAAGGGGACTATGAACAGGACAAGCTCTGCGCTTACCAGACCTTATATGAATGTCTGGAAACTATCGCCCGGCTGATGGCGCCCGTCTCGCCTTTTTTTGCGGACTGGCTTTTCTGTAATTTGAACAGTGTCACGGGCCGGATAAAAAGGTCTAATGATGGTCCTTCGGACGAACCGCTGCCTGCGGTTCCGGTGGAATCCGTGCATCATGCCGACTTCCCGGTGGTGGACCCTAAGGTGATCGACACTTCCCTGGAGGAGCGGATGCAGCTGGCCCAGGATGCCTCCTCGCTGGTATTGTCTTTGCGGAAGAAGGTGAACATCAAAGTAAGGCAACCTTTGCAGAAAGTCCTGATCCCCGTATTGAATCCTGGAATGAGACATCAGCTGGAAAAAGTGGAAGACCTGGTCAAGGCGGAAGTGAATGTAAAGGAACTGCAGTATCTCGCCGATGGAGATGGATTTATCAAGAAGAGGATCAAGCCGAACTTTATCGCACTGGGGAAGAAGCTGGGACCGAAGATGAAAGCGGTCAGCGCTGCGCTGGGGGCTTTTTCGCAAGAAGATATAGCAAAATTGGAAAAAGAAGGCATATATACTTTGTTAATTGAAAACGAACCGTTAATATTGAAGATTAATGAAGTGGAAATAGCCAGCGAAGACATTCCAGGCTGGGTTGTAGCCGGAAAGGACACATTAACGGTAGCCCTGGATGTCACTGTAACACCCGAGCTGGCTAATGAAGGGAATGCCCGCGAGTTTGTGAATCGCATCCAAAAGATCAGAAAGGACAGTGGCTATGAGTTGACTGACAGGATATTAGTGAAAGTCTCAGACGTACCCGCCCTTAAGGATTCCTTGACTCAATTTAATGATTATATTTGCTCGGAAATTTTGGCAGATTCTATCGAGGTAGTAGCGGAATTGGCTAATGGCACTGAAATTGAAGTGAATGATCATCTTTTAAAAGTGTTTGTTTCAAAAAAAGCCTAATTGTATGGCAACCAAGAAGAAAGCGGCTAAGCCCGCCAAAAAATCTACTAATGTCAAGAAAATAGCGCCGGCGAAAAAGGCGGCCGCTAAACCTGCCCACTCGTCAGGCGGCAGCAAAGCGACCAAAAAAGCGCCCGTGGCTAAGAGTACTGTCAAACCGGTAGCAAAGAAGGTTGTCCCTGCCGCCCCTGCCAAGAAACCTGTTGCCGCCCCTAAAAAGACTGCCGTAGCGAGTGTTGTTTCCAAGCCTGTTCAAAAATCTCAGCCTGCTCATCCTCCTGTAGCAGCTACTGCCAAGCCGGTGGTAACTGGTAATAATACTACTACTCTCGGAAAGTCGGTCCCAACAACTCCGCCCCCTGTGGCCATAAAACCAGAAGTCAAGAAACCGGCCCCTCCACCCGCCAAACCAACCAAGGTGGTGATCCCGGAAATAAAAACAAAAACGGTTCGAAAATATGAACCGGAATTCACAAAATCTGTATTAGATTCACCACAAGAAGAACAAACAGGACCCACTATGAGATATAGCGATGCAGAACTCGGAGAATTTAGAGAGCTGATCAACCGTAAGCTGGATGCGGCTAAGAAGGAATTGGCATATTTGCAGGGTTTGATCACGCGCAAGGATGAAATGGGAGGCGACAACGACGACGCTCGTTACATGACCATGGAAGATGGCAGCATGAGTATGGAGCGTGAGCAGCTGAGTCAGATGGCCAGCCGGCAGATTACTTTTATCGATCATCTTGAGAAAGCCCTCATGCGAATTGAAAATAAGACCTATGGGATTTGCCGGGTGACAGGTAAACTCATCGATAAAGCAAGATTGAGAGCAGTACCCCATGCTACGCTGTCTATCGAGGCCAAGCAGATGATGAATAAATAAAATTTCAAGCTACATTTTGGAGGAGCCCGTTTGACGGACATTTAATTCGTTATGAGCCTGTCCGATCCAGGTACGACTATCTCTTCTCTCCCGGGAGCTAAGATGTGGCGCTTCATTCACTATGTCCAGAAATACCTGTCGTGCTTCCTGCTCCCTTCCCGTCCTTTTTAAGAACAATCCATATTGCAGCCGGGCTTCAAAATGAGAAAACCGGCCTTTCATTTTTTTAAATTCCTGCTCGGCCTGGGTGATATTGCCCGTCTTCTCCAGAGAGATGGCATAGTATACATGCGCCTTGCTGCGGGCAAACTGCGGCTTGTTATAGATCTTTTGTGCGAGGGGCTGTACCCGGGCATATTCGCCCGCGCTGTAATAGGCGATGATGAGCTGTCTGAGCGCATACTCATTCTCTTCAAAGGCGCCGGTGAGACTGGATTCATACAATTCGATGGCGCTGCCGGTGTGGCCGGCGGCCAGGTAAGCATCGGCCAACAGTATGCGATTGTTGAAAGTATCGGTGATTTGCAGGTTCTCTTCCAACTTTCTGATCCGGGCGCTATTGGTTGTTAGGATCCCCGAAATGCCCTTTTGTAAACCGGCGCGATTCCTACGGGTGAAGACCTCGACGAACAAATAGACAAGAGCGCCTACGATGGGCGCAAATACAATAAGCAACATCCATTTGTTCTGCGTGCCATTACGTATGCTGTGTAAAATGCATATGACATCCAGGCCGATAGTGATATAATAGAAGTAGCTGTGCTGATGAAACATACTTCAAAAATTGCAAATTGGGCGCAAATCTCAAAGAAAAATGAGCCAGAAAAACAAGCCGGGGTTCGGCCCATTCATCCTTATGGCTGACCGTGCGTGGATGTTAGTACGGGCCGGAGGGTCGTTTTTCGGACATTACATATTTAAATCATCTCTGCTTATGTTTCGGATCACTTGCCTGACCCCTTTGCTGTTCGTTGCTTTTTTATCGCAAGCGCAGTTAACTCCTGTCGTAAAAGCCAACTACCAGGCAGCCGCGCGGTTCTCTCCCCGGAAGCTGGAAAAAATGATCTTTACGTTGAATGTCGACCCGCATTGGTTGAAGAAAAGCAACCGATTCTGGTACATGTATGAGACCTCGGAAGGGAAGAAATGGTATATCGCAGACCCTGTCAAGGGCGAGAAGAAGCTGCTTTTTGACAATGAAAAGCTGGCGGCGGCCATCACACGCATCGTACACGATCCTTTTGACGCTCAGCACCTGGGTCTGGACAGCATGCGATTCATAAAAGATGAGAACTGGATACAGTTCGAGGTGAAGAGCACGCAGGATGTGGAGAAGGAAAAGACGGACACGGTGAAGAACAACGATATGGAGAAGAAGGAAGAGCAGAATGGCGGTGGCCGGGGTAATGGAAGAAGAGGCGGTGGTGCTGGTGGTTCGACGGCTTCGAAGGATAAGAAGGTGTTCTACTTCGAATACAATCTCCTGGATGGCACATTGAACGAGCTGGTGGGCTATAAGAAACCCAAGCATAAACCTAATTGGGCGTCGATCTCGCCGGACAGCGCCACGATCGTATTTGGGAAACATTTCAATCTGTACTGGATGGACCGGGCGAATTATGAAAAGGCCCTGAAGAAAGAGGACGACAGTACCATCGTAGAGCATGCATTGACGACAGACGGTGTGGAATATTACAGCTATCATGGTGTGGGTGGTCAGGGAGGCGGTGGAGAGACGAATGTTGACAAAGAGAAAAATAAGGACAAGCGAAAGCCCGCTTTTGTGTTGTGGAGCCCCGACTCGAAGCATTTTGCTATGACGCGAGCCGACAGCCGCAAGGTAAAGGACCTCTGGGTGATCAATTCCCTGGCCAATCCCCGGCCTACGCTGGAGACCTATAAATATGAAATGCCGGGTGAGAAGGACGGCCCAATCGACCATCTGCTGTTGTTCGATATGGAAGCAAAGGCCCACCGGGAGATCAATGCGGCCGCATTCAAGGATCAGGACATCTCTCTTTGGAGCAAGCCTTCGCTGGCAAAGCAGCGTGACGATGAATACAGGTCTTCGGTGTGGCTGGGAACGGATACTAAATTCTATTTCAACCGTACGAGCCGTGATCTGAAAAGGATCGATGTGTGTGTACTGGATATAAAGGATACGGTGGCAAAGCCGCTGATACAGGAGAGGCTGAATACCTATGTAGAGGAACGTCGTCCGGGCCTGGTGAACGATGGCAGGGAGCTTATCGAATGGAGCGAGCGGGATGGCTGGGCGCATTTCTATCTGTACGATGGCAATGGCAGGCTGGAGAACCAGATCACCAGCGGGGCCTGGCATTGCGAGGATATATTGGGCATCGATGATAAGAAGCGAATACTTTATTTCTCCGCCAACGGCCGGGAGGCGAATGAAGATCCGTATTATCTGCATTGTTATAAGGTCAACTTCGATGGCACGGGTTTGACGCTTCTGGACCCGGGCGACTTTGATCACGCGCTGAATATGAATGACGATCAGCAGTTCTTTGTGGACAATTACTCAAGGGTGAATACGGCGCCGCATTCAGCGCTGTACAATTCCCTGGGCAGAAAGATCATGGACCTGGAGACGGCGGATCTGAGCCAGCTGATGGCGGCAGGGTATAGATTCCCACAGCCTTTCCGGGCGAAGGCGGATGATGGCATCACGGACATCTATGGGGTGATGTATAAGCCGTTCAATTTCGACAGCACAAAACAGTATCCGTTGATGGAATATGTTTATCCCGGTCCGCAGACAGAGGCCGTCAACAAATCCTTCGGCCGTGGTATGGACAGGACGGACAGGTTAGCGCAGCTGGGGATGATCGTCATTACGCTGGGCAATAGGGGCGGGCATCCTTCCCGCAGCAAGTGGTACCATAACTATGGCTATGGCAATCTCCGGGATTATGGTCTGGCGGATAAAAAGGCGGTGGCGGAGCAGCTGGCGGACAGGTATCCTTTTATCGATATCAACCGGGTAGGCATACACGGGCATAGTGGCGGGGGCTTTATGAGCACGGCGGCGATGCTGGTATATCCCGACTTTTTCAAGGTGGCGGTGTCGTCTTCGGGTAATCATGATAATTCCATCTATAACCGGTGGTGGAGCGAGAAGCATCATGGCGTGAAAGAGGTGATCAGCGAGAAGGGCGATACTAGTTTTGTCTATAGCATTGAGAAGAATCCTGATCTGGCAAAAAATCTCAAGGGGCATTTGATGTTATCGACGGGTGACATCGACAATAATGTGCATCCGGGTAATACGATACGGGTGGCGAATGCGCTGATCAGGGCGAATAAAAGATTTGACCTGGTGATCCTGCCGGGGCAGCGGCATGGGTATGGGGACATGACGGAGTATTTCTGGTGGCGTATGGCGGACTATTTTTCGCATTGGCTGATAGGGGATATGGCTTCCCGGCCGGTGGATATCGAGGAGATGGATAGGGAGCAGCCGCAGACGGGGGAGAAGGAGGGAAATGGGAGGACGCCTGATGGGTGGGGTGGTGAGGATGACCAGGACCTTTGACTTCCGCCAGGACCTGAGACCATTGCTGGGACAGATGACCTTAGCCAGGGCCTGGGACTTCAACCAGGACGGGCCGGAGACTTGTTGTCCGGCCCGTGGGCGAGCGTGTCGGATACGGGGGAACGAAGCCCTTCCGACGAGGGGACCTGGGGTTAGCTTTTATAGGCCAGGACGGCGCTGGATCGATCCGTGAGCGGAAGGAGCCCGGTGCGTGCGAAGCCAGCTGCGTATGCCCATGACTGGAAGTCGGAGAAGGTGTAGTCAAATCCTTTGCCCGTCTGGAGCAGCATGTTCAGGCTCATCATCATTCCAAAAACATTTTTCGAGCGCTGGTCGTCGATGACGTGTTCGATGGCTGCGAAAACTCCATTAGAAGGGAGGGCGTCGAATGCTTTCTGGATCAGGTATAATTTTTTCTCTTCATCCCAATCATGAAGGGTATTGGCCATGACGATGATGTCGGCGGTGGGAATGGAGCCGGTAAAGAAGTCGCCGCTGGCAGTGTATACTCTTTCCGTAAGCCCGGATCGGTGAATGTTGCCGGCTGCTATAGATCCGACGATGGGGAGGTCGAAGCTGGTGCAGGACATGTGCGGATGTTGTTGGGCGATGGTGATGGAGAGCTGTCCTCCGGCGCCGCCTGCGTCTGTCAGGGTCTTGTAGTGGGAGAAATCGAACTTGGTGGCGAAAGCTCTGAAGTTGGCCATATTTATACTGCTCATGGCGTCGAGGAACTCTTTTAATTTTTCCGGTGTTGCGTAAACTTCTGCAAAGGAATGTCCCTTGCTGGCCATATCCTGGTCCTGCAGCTGACCGGTGAGCAGGGAGGCATCCAGGCGTCCCCAGCTGTTGTAGAGTCTTCTGTTGGCCAGCTCCAGTATTCCTCCGATGTAGGAGGGTTTATTCTTGTCGAGAAAGATATTCGTATCGGCGCTGTTCGAATAGAGGGCCTGTTCCAGCAGTCCGGTGCGATGCAGGAATCCGAGACCTGTCAGGGCATCCAGCCAGTCGTAGAGATGTCTGTCGGTGGTATGGAGGTGCAGGATTTGTTTTATTTCGGTGGCGGAGAGAGGCTGACGGGCCAGCAATGTGAATAGTTGAAATTTTACTGCTGTGAGCAGGACCTGCGAGGGCCAGAATCCCATGCCGATGCGCATGATGCTTTCCGGTGAAGGTGCCGGGGCGGTGTGGGTATTATTTTTTTCCATGGGGCAAAGCTAGGGTCCGTGGCGGGTGCGGGCAATCTTCGCCGGAATGGACTGTTAGATAGGGTGAATGAGTTGGCACTGACTCCGCTATTTGCCTTTTCCGACTATAGTTAGCTTATCGATGAAATATTTGGCGCTGGGGCAATTTGGGTGAGATCCTGCCTGGTTAATATCCAGGCCGTATTCCAGCAGCCGGGTGATCAATTTGATCTTACCTCCATTGCCTTTGCCTGCTCCTCTTCCGAGATGATGGATCATTAAATTATTTATAGTTTCAAATGGCTGCGCTTCGCCTTCTGGCGACTGGAATATAAAGCCGGGTTGCCTTATTAAGGCTGCTATTGCCGAACTGGAGGCCAGGAACCAGGACTCGATCTTTTTGACAGCAATGATCACGATGTCTTGAGGTCTGGCTTTGATACGCTGTTTTGTCCGAGTAATGCAAATATCCTCATCCAGATCGGTGAGGATAAAAATTTTCTGGGCGCCTTGATTTTCAAGCCTGTCGATATATTTTGACCATAACACGCCACCCCCCAGAGCGTTGGACAGCCAAGCTTCATCGGTCCGGATATCCAATTCATCATCTTTCGTGAGTTGCTTGGCTTTGGTAGCTCCGTCTATTTTATTGACAAGGATGATCTCGTCAATTTCGAGGCAGCGTACGAGCGTCTGGGAATGTACATAACGAACTGATCAAACTGTCAATTGCCTCGGTCTGGGACACTCATCGTATCAAAATCGAACAATTGCCAGTGTTTATACTTCTGCAAGACATTGATTTATAGTTGATTGGGATGGTGGCATCATACTGGTGGCTGTCCTGTCATGCTAAAAAACTTCTTTAAAACGGCCATCCGCAATCTCCGCAGGAACAGAGCCCATTCCATTATCAATATTGCGGGACTGGCGGTGGGAATGGCGGTGGCGATGCTCATCGGGCTTTGGGTATGGGACGAGCTGTCGTTCAATAAGGAATATCCCAATTATGAGCGGATCGCCAAGGTGATGCAGCATATCACGGTCGAAAGGCAAACCGGTACCCAGTCGGCTTTGCCGTATGTGACAGCGGATGGATTGCGAAAGAATTATGGGAGTGATTTCAAGTATATCACAATGTCGTCGTGGGTGGATGATCATATCCTTGCGGCGGGTGATAAGAAGATCACTCAGAGTGGTAGCTATATGGAGCCGCAGGTGACGGATATGTTGTCGCTGAAAATGTTGAGGGGTGGGCATAAAGCGCTGGAGGATCAGCATTCCGTTATTCTATCGGCCAGTACGGCGGGGGCGTTGTTCGGAGATATAGATCCTATGGGGCGCACGGTGTCGATCGACAATAAGTTTGAAGTAAAGGTGACGGGGGTGTATGAGGATCTGCCCAATAAATCCAATTTTGGCAATGTCCTATTTATTGCGCCCTGGCAGCTGTATATCGACAATAATTTCTGGCTGGAGAAATACAGCAAGCCCTGGACCAACAATTCATTTCAGGCTTTTGCACAGATAGCGGACAATGCGGATATGGAGCGTGTTTCCGCGAAGATCAGGAATCTCAAGAAGAACGCCACGAAAGAAGATGCGGAGCTGAATCCTGAATTTTTTCTTCAGCCTATGCGTAAGTGGCATTTATACGATGAGTTTAAGAATGGGGTCAATGTGGGTGGGAGGATCGAGTTTGTCTGGCTGTTCGGGACGATCGGCTTTTTTGTGCTGCTGCTGGCCTGTATCAATTTCATGAACCTGAGCACGGCGCGTTCGGAGAAGCGGGCAAAGGAGGTGGGCATTCGCAAGGCCATCGGTTCTTTGAGGGGGCAGCTGATCCGGCTGTTCTATGGCGAGTCCATGTTTGCGGTGCTGATCGCGCTGGGCGGAGCGCTGTTGCTGATGGCGCTGGCTCTTCCTTATTTCAATGAGGTGGCAGATAAGCGGATGCATATTCCGTGGTTGAACCCTTTGTTCTGGATGGCGGTGCTGGTCTTTTGTTGTTTTACGGGGCTGATTGCGGGCAGCTATCCGGCGTTGTATCTGTCCGCCTTCCAGCCGGTGAAGGTGTTGAAGGGGACTTTCCGGGTGGGGAGACTGGCTTCCCTGCCGCGGCGGGTGCTGGTGGTGGCGCAGTTCTCTATTTCTATTGTGTTGATCATTTCTACTATTGTCCTTTATAAACAGATACAATTTGCGAAAGACCGGCCGGTGGGCTATGACCGCGCTGGTGCGGTGACGATACAGGTGATGACGGAGGAGATACATAAACATTTTGATGTAGTGCGTTCGGAGCTGATCAATTCGGGTGCGGTGACGGAGATGGCGGAGTCTTCGAGTTCCACCACGGAGGTAGATGAATATGACAGCGGGCTGGAATGGCCGGGTTTGGGTCACCCGTCGCAGGTAAGTTTTGGAGTGGTTTGGGTCTCTCCGGAATATGGCCGGGCGGTGGGTTGGAAAATAAAAGAAGGGAGCGATTTTGCCAGGGCAAGGATCACGGATTCGAATTCCATGATCCTGAACGAGTCGGCGGCGCAATATATGAAGTTGAAAGACCCGGTTGGAAAGATCATTCGTTGGAATAACAGGTCGTATGAGGTCGTAGGGGTGGTGGGTGATATGGTGATGCAGTCGCCGTATGCGCCTGTGTACCCGACGGTGTTTATTATGGATGCTGGAGCGCAGCCGGTGATCGATGTTCGCCTGGGTAGGACGATGGGTACGCATGCAGCGGTGGATAAAATAGAGGCGGTGTTTAAGAAATACAATCCCGCTCAACCTTTTTCGTATAAGTTCGTCGACGAGGAATATGCGCAGAAGTTCAGGGATGAGGAAAGGATCGGTAAGCTGTCGGGGGTCTTTGCCATGCTGGCTATCTTTATCAGCTGTCTGGGGCTCTTTGGGATGGCGTCGTTTATGGCGGAGCAGCGTACCAGGGAGATCGGGGTGCGAAAGGTGCTGGGGGCTTCGGTATGGGGACTATGGAGACTGTTGTCGAAGGATTTTGTGGTGTTGGTGATTATCTCGCTGCTGATAGCGATTCCATTGGCGTGGTATTATATGAGCAACTGGCTTCAGCGATATGAATACCGGACGCCTATGTCGTGGTGGATATTCGTGTTGTCGGCGGTGGGGGCGATGGTGATCACGCTAGTGACGGTGAGCTATCAGTCCATAAAGGCGGCCAGGGCGAATCCGGTGAAGAGCATTAGGGTAGACTAGCCGGGGCGGCCGATCAGGCAGGTGATGATCAGTAAGGTTGAGAGATAGGGTCATTGCGCCTTGCCTCTTTCAATAAAGCGAGCATTTTTTTGGCTACTTCCGCGGCGGACCCGGGGTTCTGGCCGGTGACCATTTTTCCGCAGACGATGGTATGGCATATATAATTGGCGGCTTTGCTATAATAAGCGTTGCTTGCCAGTAATCTTGATTCCAGCGAAAAAGGTATGATATCCGCAAGGCCGGCCACCGTCTCTTCGGTGCTGCTAAAGGCGGTGAGATCCTTGCCTTTGACAAAGGGTTCTCCTTCGAATGTTTTCATGGATGTGAGGGCGACTGCTCCATAGGACAGCAGGCCGATGATCTTGTTCTGTCTGGAAAAGTCATCCAACACCTGTATTAAAGGGTCATTGTCTGCGAAGTCCCATATCGCGCCGTACCCCCCAGGCAGAAACGCCATATCGAAATTGACAGCGTTGACCGCAGTCAGGGGGATGGAGTGTGCCAGCCAGTCGGCCACTTCCAGATCTTTTTGAAAGCGGCGTGTTGCCGATGTCGAGGCAATAATGGACTCGCTCTTTGGGTCTATTGGTATGCGGCCTCCGAGGGGAGAGGCCAGCGTCATTCCGGCGCCGGCATCCTTGAATATATAATAGGGGACGGCCAGTTCTTCCAGCCATGTGCCCGTCTTACGGCCTGTGTCGCCCAGTTGCCCGTGCGAGGTGGTGATGACGCATATTTTCAAAGAAATATTGTTGTGTAGGTGTAGTGTAATGTAAGCTTATTAATCCGGCTGGGGAATTTTATTTCCTGCTACACCGATCGTACCAAAATCGAACGATTGTTCGCGGTGTTGCGGTAAAATAATCGGCATGATCGAAGGTTGACGATAAATTGCCTGTGTACCGGGAGGGAAGGCGGGTCTGGGAACCTGGTTCACAAGATGCCGGATCATTTGAAGAAGCGCGCCATTGCCTTTGGATAATCCGCGAGCGCTATCTCGGGGTCGGCAATTTCAGGGTGCCATAATTTCTCCCATTCGAAACTGTAAAAGCCCGGGTAGCCGTCGTCATACAGGAGCTTGATGGCATCGAAGATGGGGGATTCGCCCTGTCCGAGGAGTGCGTATTGTTCTTTGGCGTCTACCATCCGGCCATTGACCATATGACCTCCGATGGTCTTGCCATCTTTTATGTGGGTGTGGTGGATATATTTTTTTAGCCGTCCGTATACCTGTGCGGGTGGCTCTTTTGTAATGGACCACATATTGTAGATATCCCATACCATGCCGGTGTTGGGGCCTTCCGCGCCTTTCATGATCTGTTCCAGGAGGATGCTATCCACTATCTCGCCGTGTGATTCCATCAGGACGGTGACGCCGGAGCCGTGGGCATGTTCGCCCAGCTCGATAAGCCCTTTGATGATGAGTTCGATGGTGGCATTCCTGTCCTGGTCCTTGGGCAGCTGGTTGGGGAATACGCGTATATAGGGGCAATGCAGCTCGTGGGCAAGGTCGATGAATTGACGGCCGTGGTCCAGGTGGTCCTTGCGAGTGGCGGGATCGGCATGATGGAGCTCGCTGGAGGAGCCGAGGTCGACAAATTGGAGGCCGTGGTCCTGCATTTGCCGGAGGGTGGCGGAGATGGCGGCGGGGCTGTTGAATTCGGGGCATTTGGGCAGGTCCATTTGCCGGAGTATCCCTCGCACTTCGATGCCCTGGTAATTATTCTTTTTGGCAAAGTCCATGATAGCGGGGAAGGTCCAGTCGGGGCATCCCAGGGTAGAGAAAGAGAGGGGCGGGAGTTTTCGGGAGCCTTCGATGGCAGACTGAGGGGAGCGTGAACCTTTAGCGACCGAACGGGAAGACGGGGAGCTTTCGGCGGCAGACTGAGAGGACCGGGAGCCTTCCGCCAGGCCGGCCAATGCTGATGATCCGGCGAGGGCCAGGCCGAGCATACCGGCGCTGTTTTTCAGGAAGGTTCTGCGGGAAAGGTCAGATGAGGCCATGGCAAGACATTTTATACTACCAATTTAAGAAATCTTTGCGCTTCTGCGTAGTGAGCAGCTTCACAATAAGCATTAAAACAGCTGTGA
>Ga0207667_10008463_pt1 | contig 12216 bp, 11 predicted proteins | sample KBSCornC52_FD_184301 | JGI IMG/M metagenome (GOLD analysis project Ga0207667, IMG submission 184301) | Corn rhizosphere microbial communities from Kellogg Biological Station, Michigan, USA - KBS Corn C5-2 (SPAdes) (version 2) | ecosystem: Host-associated > Plants > Roots > Rhizosphere > Soil ...
CCGGCATATGTGAGCTTGTCGAGGTTGACCACCGTCAACCCGTCCGCCACCGCCTGCAGCACGAAATTGCCACCGATGAACCCGGCGCCGCCGGTCACCAACAGAGTCGTCATCCCTTGCCCTGCGCAAAATCAAAGGCGTGCATTGTGCCATAGGGCCTTCTCGCTTCCCTAGTAACGCAACCGGGTATGGCGCCACTGATAGGCCGAAGGCGGGTTGGCACCCGCCCTACATTTTCCGTAGGGCGGGAGCAGCGCAGCGGATCCCGCCGTCGTGGCCATCCGCAAGACGCGGCGACACGCGCTCCGCCCGAGCTTCTCCAACGGGAACCGACTCCTGAAACCATTGATGCAGGCAACTTGGCACGCATCGTGCTGGTAAGAATCCCGGAGCATCTTTCTGGTCAGGAACGGGGGCTCCCAAACGGCTGCACCTTCGGGTGCGGCCGTTTGTTTTTGCACCTGCGTGCGCGATCGAGCCGACATCGCCGTCAAAAGCGCATGTCGCTGTGAATTGCATCACGTTTTGGCGCGGGCGACTGGCACGTCTTGTGCTGTAACGGTTGGTAACATCTCACCGGAACAACAGGGGCGTACGTCGATGCGCAATCGTTTGATTGAACGCGGATTCACGCTGATCGAACTGATGATCGTGGTCGCGATTATCGCGATCCTTGCGGCCATCGCGATTCCTGCATACCAGAATTATCTGATCCGAACGCAAGTCACCGAGGGCATGAACCTCGCCACGGGGGCGAAAGTTGCGGTATGGGATTTCGTCTCCAACACAGGCCGGTTTCCCAGCAACAACGAATCGGCCGGCCTGACTCAAGCGTCATCGATCACCGGAAGCTACGTCACTCAGGTTGATGTTGCGGGCGGCAAGGTCACGACCAAATTCGGCAACAAGGCGAACATGGCGATTCAAGCTAGCGGCCACGACACTTTGGTGCTCTCGCCGTGGACTACAGGTGGCAGCATCCTGTGGACCTGCATACCCAGCACGGTCGATCCGAATTACCTGCCTTCGTCGTGCCGCGGATAGATAGGTTTCACAGTCAGTGACGCAGTACGTCACCCCCTTGCGGATGCGTCAACGGAGCTAAATTTCGGCAAGTGCAAGGAATTGTGAACCGGGTCGCAAGCGAATTTCGCCTTGCCCGGTAGATTTCCCGCCGGGGCGCAGCGATGGGGCTTGGCACGAAAGCTGCTTCCTTCCACCCGAGCTTCTGGCTCACTGGCCCACTGGCCAGGGGGTTTCGCATCAGGGGCTTGCACTTTGGGCATTCCCAACCAGTAGACCAGTTTTCCACGAGCAAGAGGAACACAACCATGAAATCGATGCAGAAAGGTTTCACCTTGATCGAACTGATGATCGTGGTCGCGATCATCGCGATCCTGGCGGCCATCGCCATTCCGGCCTACCAGAACTACCTGATTCGCACGCAGGTAACCGAAGGCCTGTCGCTGGCCGGCGGCCTGCAGACCGGCGAAATTGAGTTCTACAGCAACTACGGCAGGTGGCCCGGCAGCAATACGTCTGCAGGCGTAGCCAGCCCGGGGTCCATCGTGGGCAGCTATGTCCAGCAAGTGACTACGGGCACCAACGACGGTCTTATTACCGTCACGTATGGTCTCAAAGCCAATACGGCGATCAATGGAAAGACCTTGATTTTGTCACCGTACTCCAAAGGTGGCGGCAGCTTTGCGTGGACCTGCAACCCCGCCGGCTCCGCCGGTGCGGTGGACAGCAAGTACCTGCCTGCAAGCTGCCGCAACTGAGCTTGCTGCAACCTGCTGAACCCGAAGGGCCGCTTCATGCGGCCCTTCCTTTTTGCCCTCCACCTGCTGGTCGAACCCAACCGACCGACGCCCATTAAATCGCGGTCGGGTACCGATGCTCACGTATCCTTGTTCGTGATGAAATCCTCGGAAGCCGCATGATGAAACTGCTCGCCATTGAGCGAGGGCGGCGCTTTGTTTCCATCTTAGCGTTCGCATCTGCGCTCGCTACACTGCTCGCCTTCACATGGTGGGTTTATCACCCGGGGCTTTTCGGAGATTTCCTGTTCGACGATTTCGGAAATCTGCCCGCAATCGGTGCCACCGGCCCGGTGGACAACTGGGCGACCTTCTGGCGATACATCACCTCAGGCAACGCTGATATCACCGGTCGGCCGCTGACACTGCTGACCTTCCTGATCGACGCGCGCAACTGGCCCGCCGGCCCCTATCCATTCAAGGTCACCAATCTCACCCTGCACCTGATAAACGGGGGGTTGCTGACATGGGTGTTGTGGAAGCTCGGTACGGTCCTCGCGGCGCACCCACCAACCTCGCCACTCCGGATGCGGCGCAGCCGCGATCCGGAATCCAGCCTTTTGAAGACGCTGGGTACCGGGTTCGGCCCTTCGGGCCGCCCCGAGATGACGATCGATTCTCACGGGGTCGCTATCGCCGCACTATTCGGCGCGGGTGTGTGGCTGCTGCACCCATTGCTCGTCTCAACCACGCTATACATCGTGCAGCGCGAAGCGATGCTGCCCGCAACATTCGTGCTTATCGGCATGCTTGGCTGGATGGCTTCGCGCGAAGCCTTGGCGCATGGACAGATAAAACGCGCGCTCGCCGGCATGACGCTATCGGCATGGCTGTGTACAGTGTTGGCCACGCTGTCCAAAGCCAATGGTGCGCTGCTGCCGATCCTTCTGCTGCTGATGGACTGGATCATCCTTGCGCGGCGGCCAATGATTGCGCCGAACACACGGCGCTGGCACAAGCGCGCTGTCGTGGTGTTCCTAGCAGTGCCAAGCTCATTGGTGATCGCATACCTGTGGTACCGGCTGCCGGAAGCGATCCACAGCGCACCGGCGACGCGAGGCTGGTCGGTGGGTCAACGCCTGTTGACCGAGCCGCGGGTCATTGCCGATTACCTGCACCTGTTGTTCGTCCCACACACTTATTCGAGCGGGCTGTTCAATGACCAGTTCGACGTTTCCACCGGCTGGACCCACCCGGCATCGACCCTGCCATGCATTGCTTTGATATTGGCACTTATCGTGCTGGGATTCGCATTGCGCAACCGATACCCGGCGATCGCATTGGCGCTGCTCTTTTATTTTGCCGCGCAGTTGATGGAATCCGGCTGGATACCACTGGAACTGTATTACGAGCACCGCAACTATTTGCCGGCCATGCTGCTGTTCTGGCCAATCGGTTTGATGCTGGGAACAACGGGCACCCTGCGATGCTTGAGAGTCGCGGCTGGCGTAGTGGTACTCGTTGGACTCGCTGTCATGACCTCGCAGCGCGCGACGTTGTGGGGCGACGGTTTCCGGCAGGCGCAAGTGTGGGCCGCGATCAACCCCGATTCGGCACGCGCGCAAGCCAATGCGGCCTTGTACGACCTTCAGCACGATCGTCTCCGCCTCGCCGCGGCGCGCCTGCGATTGTCGATGTCACGCCATCCCGACGACATCCAGGCACCGATCAACCTGATCGGCGCAGAATGCAGATTGGGCGCGGTGCAGCCACAAACTCTGACAAATGCCGAGTTCGCACTGGCGCACACGCGCCTCGGAGGACAGGTGGCTTTCAAATGGTTCAATGAGGCATTGAACATGGCGAGCCACCATTCCTGTCCGGGCCTGGATTTCGCAGCGCTGCAGGGGACTTTGGATGCCGCGCGGCGCAATCCGCTCTGGCGAGAACAACCGGGACGGCAGCAGGACCTCGATCACATGCAAGGCGAGCTCGACTTGGCCATGGCCAAGCCGCAACAGGCATTGGCAGCCTTCAACCGCGCAATTGCAATATCGCCCAGTCCTGGTTCAGCGCTGCAGCAAGCCGCTTACTTCGGCGCGCATGGCTACCCCGAATTTGGGCTGGCGCATCTGGACTATTTCGCCAGTTTACCCCCGGTACCCAGGGCCGCCTTCGGCATGCCGCGGATTCATGCCTGGGTGCTGCGCGAACAAGGCTGGTGGCCGAAAGAGAGCTCGTATCTCCGGACGAACCTGGAGGAAGACGCAGCGGTCAAAAATGCGGCAACCGGGTCGGAAAAATGACGCAGCACCCGCACTGTTCGATACCATGCGTGACTTCGCACCTGTCGGATGGCACACATGCGGGTGATTGACCGGGCAAATCGCTGGTTGCCGTGGGCACTGCTGGCGGCTGCCGTTGTGGCGACTGCCATCGTGTATTGGCCGGGTGTGGCCGGCGGCTGGGTGTTCGATGATTACCCGAACATCGTGGACAACAGCGCCATCCACATCACGCCGGGACATTCGACATTGGTGGCGTGGCTGAATGCGGCGCTGTCCTCGCCCGCCAGTTTCTTGCACCGACCGCTGGCGTCAATCACATTCGCCATGAACTGGATGGCGGGGGGCGGCAATCCCTGGCCGTTCAAGGTCACCAACATCGTCATTCATCTCATCAACGGCGTGCTGGTGTTTTGCATGCTGCGCGAATTGTTGCGATTGTTGGAATTGCTGTCCCGTTCTCGCGCCGCATGGAACATCGACAAATCAGCTGCCACGCGACTCGCACTGATCGTCAGTGCCGCATGGATGCTGCTGCCGATCAATCTCATGGCCGTGCTGTACGTGGTGCAGCGGATGGAAAGCCTATGTCAGATATTCGTGTTGACCGGCTTGTGGGCGTACATGCACGGACGTTGGATGATGTTGACGGCCCAGGATGCCCAGCGCGATCGACGCGGATTTACGCTGGCCGTCTCAGGCATCGTGTTCGGCTCCGCACTAGGGCTGACGTCGAAGGAAACCGCGGCCTTGCTGCCGCTATTTGCATTCCTGGCTGAGTGGACAGTGCTGAAGTTTTCGAGCGTGGCTTCTGGCGACAACGGCATTCACCGCGCGTGTCCCGCCCGATCTGCCATTCCGGGGCAACCTTCAGGGTCGAATCCTGAATCGGTACCGTTGACGGCAACAGCCCAATGTCCGGATGATCTCGACGAAGCGCAAACAAGCGATTCCGGATCACCGCTTCGCGGCGTCCGGAACGACAACAAGATTCAGCCATCAGCGCTCAAGAGCCAGGATAGGCGCATCTGGGCACTGTTCACGGCCACGCTGTTCGTTCCGGCAATCTTGGGCGCAGCATGGCAGCTAAAAAAAGCATTGGCGCCTGGCGCGTACGACGGCCGCGATTTCACCTTGGTTCAACGTCTTTTGACTGAGCCGCGCATATTGGTCGATTACCTGCACTGGACGCTGTTCCCCAACCCGATGGTGCTAAGCCTGTACCACGATGAGATCGTGCCGTCGACTGGGATTCTAACCCCCTGGACCACGCTGGGCTCCCTGGCGCTGCTAGCCACGCTGATTGGGTTTGCCATATGGCTTCGCAATCGCCGCCCGCTGGTTTCCCTAGGTATCGGCTGGTTCTTCGCAGCGCAACTGCTGACCGCAACCTTTGTTCCATTGGAATTGATATACGAGCAGCGCATGTATTTCGCCTCCATCGGCGTGCTGCTGGCGGCCGGAGCATTGTTGCTTGGTTTGCGCTGGAAAATCGCATTGCCCGTCCTGCGCGGATTCGTCGTCATGGTCGCGCTACTGTGGTTCGCGGTCGCCACGAACCTCCGAGCGCAGGAATGGTCAAATCCGTTGCGCCTTGCGATCGCCGAAGCCAATCGCCACCCGGAATCCGCGCGAGCCGTCTACGAAGCAGGCCGCCTTCTGCTGATCGCGTCGAATTATCAGCCTGGCAAGGCGCTCGACGAGTCGTGGAAATACCTGCGCAAAGCTGCGTCGATCCCTGGCTCGTCGGCGCTGGCTGACCAGGCGATGATCATGATTGCCGATCATCATCGCGAGGGCGCCGACGATGAGTACTGGGATTCGATGGTTCGCAAACTTCACAGCCAGCCGACGCGACAGGAAGACATCTCCGCGTTGGTTTCTCTCACCAACTGTTACAGCTCGGGCAACTGCAAGTTCGATGTCGTGCAATTGCAACGCACGTACGAAGCAGCGCTTTCACGTCCGCACCCGATCGCGCGCCTCAATGGCGCCTACGCGAGTTTCCAGCGCGACATCCTGCACGACGACGAGCTCGCGGAGGTTTATCTTTCACGAGCCGTCATGGGCAACCCTAACGAATCGGCCTACCGCATCGATCTTGCCGCGCTATACGCGAGCAGTGGCCAGACCGAAAGGGCGCTGGAACAGATCGATGCGCTACGACGCATGAATCTTGCTGGCCGCCTGGATAGGCAGATCGCAACATTGGAACGACTGGCGGAACAGGGAAAAGCCCCGGCTCAACAATAATTGGCCCCGCTACGCGCAGGCACTCGATCATGAACATACCAGTTGCTGATTTTCCCTTCCTGATTTTTGGTTCTCCGTTGATCGAACAGGCGGAGATCGACGAAGTTGTCGCCTGCATGGAATCGGCATGGCTGGGGACCGGCCCGCGCGTGGCGCAGTTCGAGCGCGACTTCGCCGCGTACCAAGGCCTGCAACCCACGCAAGTCGCGGCCGTTAACTCCGCGACGGCGGCACTCCACGTCAGCATGGTCGCGGAACGATTGGAATCCGGTGCCGAGGTCATCACCACGCCGATGACGTTCTGCGCATCGGTGAACGCGATCATCCATGCCGGCTTGGTCCCGGTGCTCGCGGACGTCGATGCGGCCACGCAAAACATCGATCCCGCGGCCATCGAAGCAGCCATTACGCCGCGCACGCGCGCAATCTTGCCCGTGCATTTTGCTGGCCGGCCGTGCGAAATGGACCCAATTATGGAGATCGCCCGCAAGCACAACCTCAAAGTGATCGAGGATTGTGCACACGCGATCGAGACCACCTACCGCGGACGCAAGGCTGGCACCTTCGGCGATTTCGGCTGCTTCAGCTTTTATGCCACCAAGAATGTCGTGACGGGCGAAGGCGGAATGATCACCGGTCGCGACGAGGCACGCATTGCACGGGCGAAGGTGCTGGCACTGCACGGCATGAGCAAGGATGCCTGGCACCGTTTCGGCGACCAAGGTTACAAGCATTACCAGGTTGTCGAGGCCGGCTTCAAGTACAACATGATGGATTTGCAAGCCGCGATCGGCATCCACCAGCTTGCGCGTGTGGAGAAGAACTGGGGGCGCCGTGAAGCCGTTTGGAACCGGTACATGGAGGCTTTCGCGGACCTCCCGATCGGGTTGCCCGCACCACCTGCGGCTGACACTAAGCATGCGTACCACCTGTTCACTATCATGGTGGACAAGGCTCGCTGCGGCATCTCGCGCGATGATTTCCTCAACGCGATGAACGCTCGCAAGATCGGTACCGGTGTGCACTATCTTTCCGTGCCGGAACATCCGTTCTACCAGCAGCGCTTCGGCTGGAGACCCGAGCAATGGCCCAATGCCATGCGGCTCGGGCGCCAAACCGTGAGCCTGCCGTTATCGCCAAAGCTCAGCGACTCGGATGTGGAGCGAGTGATCGATGCCGTTACGGGCCTTGTCACTTCGCGGACATGACGCGAAAAATCACGTTCATTTCGTTCTACTTCGCGCCGCTCGGTCGTGCGGACGGCGTAAATCGGTCCTATTTGGCGCGCTATCTCGCCGATCTCGGCTGGGATATCAACGTTGTCTGCTCCGAAAACTCGCGGGGACTGCTACGCAATTACCAGCAGGACCCGTCATTGCTGGAAGTGCTCGGCCCTCGCGTCAGGCGGCATCCGGTCGCCTATTCCTTTCGCGGCGGTTTGCCCGAGCTGATGCATATTGCACGCTTGAAAGCGGATCCATTTGCACATTGGGTAAAGGATGCGACTGACCGTGCGCTCGACCTTGCCGAGGGTGTCGTTTACGCGGTCGTACCGCCTGTCAGCAACGCTGCAGTCGCAGTAGCTGTGGCGCGCAAGCGCGGGCTGCCACTCGTGCTCGACTTCAGGGACAACGTGGCCGGTTTGTCACGCGAGTGGGTAACCGATGCTAGTGCCATCATGGCGTCCACCGACTGGTCACGACGAGAAATGCTGGAGCTCTACAGGGTCGCCCCAGATACTCCGAGTCTGACCTACTTCAACGGATTCCCGGACCCGCCAGAAGCATCTGTGCATAACGAGGCACCGCGCAGTGGCATCATTTATGCGGGATTGATGAACTGGGAACAGCACCCCTTTGTCGTGGCCGATCTGGTCGAAGCCGTCCGGCGTAAGGCGCCTGCGCTGAAACCACCGATGAGCGTGGACTTCTACGGCCCGCCCAATTACTACACACGCCTCGCGTGGCACGGACGAATCAAAAAGGTGGCGAACCTGCACGGTTATATTCCCTTCAATGAAATTCGACGTCGGTTTCAGTCCGCGCAATTCGGCTTGGCAACGTTGGTGGCCGACAGCAAGAACTACTGCGTCCCGTCGAAAGTATTCCAATACATTGCCGCGGGATTGCCGATCATCGCATCCAGCAAACAAGGGGCCTTGCAGGAACTGGTAGAAAGTTCAGGAATCGGTCTGCACGCGCCCCCAGCGCGCATTCATACATTAGCGCCCAAGTTGATTGAACTGCTTGCCGAGCCCGAATCGATGAGTGCCATGCGCGCGCGCGTAATGGCGGCTCGGAATCGCTTTTCGTTGCGCTCGCAAGTGGCAATGGTGTCAACCCTGTTGGAGCGAATTGCGGGGCCGGAGCATGCAATTCAGTCTTGACCGGATCGATCGCTGGCGCTACGCGCGAGTCGCTGCGCACTGTACGGGCGCCGTGCTGGATGTCGGCTGCGGTCGCCAGATTCTGCGCACCTGTCTTGCCCCGGATACCAGATACGTGGGTGTCGATCTGGAAGAACCAGGCGCACTTCGAGCGTCGGCGCTGGCTTTGCCCCTGATTCCACTGTCTTTCGACACCGTCGTGCTCTGTGAGGTACTTGAGCACTTGGAGGCGCCCGGAACTGCGCTTCGCGAAGCAGCCGCCATCAGCCGAAAAAGAATCGTCATCACTGTTCCGAACGATCATTCGCTCGTGCGCTTGGCGCGGCTTGCCTTGGGGCGCGATATCGAAATCGACCCGGAGCACGTCGCCACGCTCAACCCCGTCAACATACGACTGATTCTTGGCCGTGTGGGGTTCGAAGTGATCCAGCAGTACGCATTCCCTTTGCGCGTGCAGTTGCTTCCGGCGCTCAAGTGCAGAAGCCGCTTCGGCTACTGGCATTTCGTGGTGGCGCAACGCCAGGAGATGCGGCCGTGACACGCCGCAAGGCGTTTCGTGCTGCAGCCATTCTCGGCACGTTTGCGATCGCCACCTGGATTGTATGGATTGCGGTCCATTCCGCCGTGCAGATCAAATGGCACCTGATGAATCCTTGGCTGATCGCCGCTGCATTGGTCGCGTCAATCATTCAGGAGTGCGCCGGGACGGCCAGTGCGCAGGCTGCACTCTCTGCCTTCGGACAACGCGCTGCGTTCGTGCGCCTGCTTATCATCACGACTGTTGCGACTGCTGCCAATTCGATCATTCCCGCACCGGCAGGCATTCCCGCGCGGATATGGCTGCAAAAAACCTGGCTCGGTATTTCAGTTTCCTACAGCACTGCAGCCATCGCACTGGAAATGCTGTGCGGATATGGATTGCTCGCGTTGTTCGCGTTGGCAGGCAGTTTTTTGTTCGGAGCGAACATGCTCGCGACGGGCGTTCGTTATTTGCCCATTGTCTTGGTGGTCGGGGCCATCAGCTTGTTAACGGCTTGGCTGTTGCGTGAGCAGCTGAAATCGCGAGTCAAGCAATTGGCTGCGACGCGACCGATTCCACTGGCGACACTGACTGTTGTTTTTCTCAATGTCCTCGTCATTGCACTCGCGACACTACGGCTGTGGCTGATCCTGCGCGCGGTGGGGAGCGATGCGGCCTCTATCGCTGAGATTACGGCTGCTCTGTGCATCGCACGCGTGGCTGGTGTTGCGTCAATGATCCCAATGGGACTCGGCAGCCGAGACGTAACCTTGACCGGTCTACTGGCGCTGGCAGGCATCCCTCTGCCGATCGCCGCGCTGGCCGCAGCGGTCGACCGAATACTCAGCACTGCACCCTATCTCGGCGTGGCGGCTGCAGGCTGGCCGTTGTTGCGGCGCTCTGGTCTTTCTGAAAACACCAGTGGTACCGATCATTGACGCACGGCGCAAATCCAGCGATGCAGCGCGAGGCGGGAAAATCCTGCTTCTCGGCAATCCCTTCGAACGTTACCCCGGAGCAGGTTCCGCACCCACATGCGATTCGATTGAGCCACGCCGGGGACCAGCAGAACAGCGGAGAGCCACGGGTTACCACCCATTGATTGAATTCGAAAGCCAACTTTTGAAACAAGTTCGGGGTATTCAGTCATTGAAAATCCGCGCCCGCCCGTAGGCGACTGCCTGCCCCCGAAAGTCACTGCCGCGATCAAGCGCTGGAGTTCATACCCAGGATCGAGCACCAATAGTGCGCCTTTCGGTTGCAGCACCCGACGGATGTCTGTCAGGTGTCCCGGAGCCGACTCGCGTGGTCCGTACATGAGGCAAGTCACCGCCATCACTGCATCAAATGAGCCGGTCGCAAAAGGCAACCTGTACCCGTCACCTTGGACGCAGTCACCAACGCTGTCACTGAACAGCTTGCAATACGAGATCGAAACGTCCTGTCCCACCACGTCAATATCGGGGCGTCGCTCACGAATTGTTTTCGAAAGCCGCCCATAGCCGCAACCAAGATCGAGCACGCGAGCACCCTTTGGAAGTCTGGGCAAAAACGATTCCGATACTACCCATTCGTGCCAACAGTGCATCGCGGCGTTCGCTTGCTCCGAAAATCCGCGAAACAGCACGCCCGATAGCTGCTTGCCAGATTGGATCGCGCGTTGCTCCCACCGGTCGCGTGTGCTCGCCCGCCCATCATTCACTGCTTGCACCCCGTAGTAGCCGCTGGGCAACGCGACGCAACGAGAATTTCTCCGCGCATGCAGCAAGTCCATGGAAACGAAGTGCTTGATCGCTGCATGCGGCGCGCATGGCGGTCGCGATCGCCGATGCATCGACCGAATTACACACGATGCCGCAGCCGGCAGCCACCAGTTGGGGCAAGTCACCCACAGGCGTTGCAACAACCGGCCTCCCCAATTTGACGGCATCGGAGAAGACAACCGGGACACTTTCGACACGTGAAGGAATCAGCACCCAATCCGCCCGGACGATGGCACGTTCGGCCTCCGCTTTTGGGATGAAACCTCCCATTACGAGCGGTCGCTCCGCATCCAGCAGGGATTGGACCCTCTTTTGCACCAATGTCTGCAATGGCCCCCCGCCGAAAATGGCAACTTCCGCAATGCGTTCCCAATCGGCATCGTGAAGCTGTGACAACGCATCCAGCAACAGGTCGATGCCCTTGTTGTGATGCCAGCGCCCGATGAACACGAATCGATACGGCGGTGCGGAGGAGGGTGGCGGTGGGTCGCGCGTCACCACGGCACGGGTCGTCGGCAAGAATTCCACCGGCAAGCCGCAGATGGCTTCGCTGTCCTGCGCAAGCTTCAGCCCGTCGGCGTAACGAACCTGTGCATTGCGCATCACGGTTCGCAGAAGGCGCCGCACCACGGGCAGCCGGCCGAGGGACCAAACGTCACTGCCCAGCATCCATACCGAATATCCCACCCCGGCTTCACGCGCTATCTGCCGTGCCCATGCCCCACAGGGCAACGCCCACAAGGCGAGAATGGACGTCACTCTGTCCGCTGAAGCCTCGCGGGTAGCTTGCATGCCACCTCGCCAGATCTGCGAGATCCAACGCAGGTCACCCGGGCGCCAAGGCTTCAGGGTCGAAAGTGGGCGGGACGGGGCGGCGTAACGATGAACAATCACATTTTGCGACCATCGCGCACGCTCGGCGAAACGGCCGGGCGCCACGACACGCACATCAATATGTGTAGCCAACTCCTCGACGAGGTCGACAACGAACGAACCAGCCGCTTCGCTACCGTCACCCCCAATGGGGAATGAGCTGGTCACAAGTACGAGAGCAGGCTTGGTCATGCGAAACCCTTGACATACACCCCGGCACGTCCGCTGGATGGACAACAACGTTCAGCTATCGCGACGATAGGTGAGCGACGTGATCTGCTCGGAAATCAACCCGATCAGGAAGACGATCACCGAGGCGCTCCACAGCGCCACGCTGACCAGGCTCAGGCGATGGAATTCGAGGAAGGTGTAGGCC
>Ga0207667_10008466_pt1 | contig 12215 bp, 14 predicted proteins | sample KBSCornC52_FD_184301 | JGI IMG/M metagenome (GOLD analysis project Ga0207667, IMG submission 184301) | Corn rhizosphere microbial communities from Kellogg Biological Station, Michigan, USA - KBS Corn C5-2 (SPAdes) (version 2) | ecosystem: Host-associated > Plants > Roots > Rhizosphere > Soil ...
TAAACCCCACCCGATGCAATCGCCAGGTATACTTTCTTATCTTTAACCAAACCCTCAGGACGACCGGTGTGATAAGAAAAGGTTTTACCTGCACGCACCAGGTGATCCAGCCAGGCCTTTAATGCAGACGGAATATTGAAATTATAGATCGGCACGGCTATCACAATGATATCAGCTTCCATTACCTCTTTTATCGCTTCATCAGAATGCTCGGTTGCTTCCCTGGTTTCCTGTGTTTGATTTTCGGCAGGGGCGAAGAATGCGTTTAAGTGCGATTCTTCCAGGTGAGGGTAGTGTCGGTCTACCAGGTCACGCAATTTTACTGTGCTTCCGGGGTTCTGCTCAACCAACCTTTCAATAATTGCATTGGCTAATTGTGTGCTGTTGGAGGCTGCGCCTCTTGCACTGGATATAACATTTAAAAGCTTTTTCATTTTTTGATGTTTTATTAGTTAGAATTATTTGTTTGGGCAGTTTGTAAAACAGGGTTGCGTTTGTGGTAGGTGAGGTAAGATGTAATAAGCAACGCCAGGAATACCAACGGCATCACGCGGTAATTAACCGGGTCGCCGGAAGCACTGTGTGCGATAAAGGCAGACACGAAGGTGATGATAAAGCCGGCGTACACCCACTCTTTAATCCGTGCAGAAACCGGGGCAACCAGTAATATCGCGCCGATCAGTTTGCCATAAGCCAGCTCAACGCGGAAATAATCAGGATAACCTAAATGGCGAAAGGCCTGCAGCATGGTGTCCTGCGTTAAATAGGCATAGGCAGAATAAACCATCATTATAGCCACAATAACCGTTGTGGTCCAGTAAGTAATTTTAATCGCTTTCATTTTTGCATTTTTTTGATGAGCAAAACTATGTACATTTGCTTATGAAAAGTTAGTAGTATACAAAAGGTTAGTAGTAACCTTTTGTATAGTTAACTGTAATCGGAGATGTAAATCATGAGACAAATTCATTCAAAAGAGGAGTGTACACGGGCATTGACCGGGATAGGGGACGCGCTATATGTGATCGGTGGCAAATGGAAACTAAGGGTTATCATTGCCCTCAAAGGAGGCAACAAACGTTTTAATGAATTGCAGCGGACAATAACCGGCATTTCGGCCAGGGTGTTGTCGCATGAGCTGAAAGAATTGGAAATGAACGGATTTATAAAACGGAATATCTATACCGAAGCTGCTGTGGTAGTTGAGTATGAACTTACAGAATACAGTGATTCACTCGGCGGTGTCCTGACAGCATTAAGCGAATGGGGCATTATGCACCGGGAGAAGATCAGGAAGGAAAGATCGGTGGCGGAAGCAGTTTAAGATTAATATTTCATCTTTTACTTCGGCCCTTGTTGACGTTATTACTGTGGAACACCGATAGAGCAATAGTCTTCAGTTTGAACGAGTCTTAATATCCCCTGAACAAAAATTTGTAATTGAATCTTTTGTGCTTTCACGCAATGTTTCTGTAAGCCCGTTTGGATAGAGTTCCTTAAGCTTGGTTAGATAACAATTGCAAAAGGCAATTTGATGTTCCTTTGATAAATTTCTTATCGACGCTGTTTCCAGTAATTTAATTTTAAGAATACTATCTATCGTTGGCGACCACCCTAAATTCATATTAGTTTCCACTCCGCAAACAGAAATAAATTTTGCCGTTGTACTTTTAAGTGAATCATCATTCACTGATTCCAATCCCTGTGGATATTTATTCTTAAGCTTTGTTATAACACAATTAATAAGATTTTTCTTTGAGGTGCTATCAGTCTTCATATTATCAAGACCTTCTTCTAATGAGCCATAGACATCTTTGGTATGTTCGGGCGACCATCCATTTTTATTTGAGTTAGCAAAATGGATAGCTTCTTTTACAATCGCCAAACAGATCACTATTATTATCGCCCAGCCCCAAAAAGGCATTTTTTTCTTAGAACCATGTTTACCGGCCCACTGTTCAAATTCATTATTTTCATTGTTATTCTGTGACATGGTATTGAGTTTAGAAGCCTCTGCCAGGCGACTTAAAATTAGGAATAAGTTTTTGATTACGCTGGTAATTTTTCCTGCCCAGCGGGACTCTGCGTCTCGCACTTACGTACTTTATAGAGATGACTTTAGCGCTTCCGATTTAAGACTTTTGTGTTTTTAACCGATAAGCCCTATGCAAAATATCCGTAGTTTCCCGTCCCAGCAGAGTCTCCGAAGGACCCTGCGTTTCTCTCTAAATATCAGTAATTTATTACTAATCATTTTATCAATTATACTTATCTTTAATACCAGAGCAGGGCAAACTGAACGTCGCTCCCGCACCTCCACCCGTCATCGTTACGTGCCTGACTGACGCTGCTACCCACTAAATCTGAACCGGTCTGAGTATTCTATTTCTAAAATTGATTTATCACAATTTTATTCATTTTAATGGCACATACCCAACCTAAAACTTCAACAAGAAGTTTAGCTTCAATCGTTACCGCATCCTCTGTTGGTACGATCATCGAATGGTATGACTTTTACATTTTCGCCAGTTTAGCAACTATTATTTCCACCCGGTTTTTCCCAAAAGATAACCCTACTGCGGCATTCCTGGCCACATTGGCCACCTTTTCTGCAGGATTGGTGATACGGCCATTCGGCGCTCTTTTCTTTGGCAGGTTAGGAGACCTGATCGGGCGGAAATATACTTTCATGGTTACGTTGATACTCATGGGCGGTTCCACTTTTGCAATAGGGTTAGTGCCAGAGTATGAACGAATAGGTTTTTTAGCGCCTGTGATCATTTTAATTTTAAGATTGTCGCAGGGCCTGGCTATTGGCGGGGAATACGGCGGGGCCGCAACTTTTGTTGCAGAACATGCACCCGTCGGTAAACGGGGTTTTTGGACTTCGTGGATACAGACAACCACAACATTTGGATTGGTTTTGTCGATGTGCGTGATCGTGATCTCAAAAAATTCCATGAGTGAATCCGTGTGGGAGACCTGGGGTTGGCGGATCCCTTTTTTAGCCTCGGTTCTGATGGTAATTATTTCAGTGTGGATCAGGAGGAACATGACCGAGTCGCCCTTGTTTGCCAAAGCTAAACTGGAAGGGAAAACATCCAGCAACCCGCTAAGAGAATCATTTGGCAATAAGGCTAATTTGAAGGTCGTTTTATTGGCCTTATTCGGGCTTACGATGGGTTTGGGTGTAGTAGGCTATTCTTCTACATTTTACTCCCAAAGCTTTCTCATTAAGTTCATGTTTGTTGATTATGACCAGGCGAATAGCATCGTGATCATTGGAGTCTCCATGGGTATCCCTTTTTATGTTTTCTTCGGATGGCTGTCTGACCGTATTGGCCGTAAGTTTATTTTGATGACAGGTCTGCTGATGGCAGTGGTCTTTTTTCGACCGATTTTTGAAATGATGTACCAGACTGCCAATCTCCGGAATAAGGTGGAAAACAAGCAGGCAATGCAAATGCAGGTTAAAAAAGAATTACTGCCAAAATCGGGCACCGACTCTTTAATTACAACCACCACCTCCCGTTTTTACACGGATGGAACCAGGGGCCAGGAAATTAAGCGGGAAGTAATACGTGCGGGGAAAGCCGATCACCCCGAAATTCTAACATCGATAAAACTGAATAAATCGGACAAGTGGAAGCTGGTTTTTTTAATCTTTCCGATGATGTTTATTTTCACCATGGCCTATGGTCCTCTCGCTGCTTTTATTGTCGAAATGTTTCCTTTAAGGATTCGCTACACCTCTATGTCTTTGCCCTACCATATCGGGAACGGCATTTTTGGCGGCACGACCGTGGTTATGGCCACCTATCTGATTGAAAAGGCGCAAGCAGCCCATGTCGCCAACTATTACCTGGCCGGGCTTAACTACCCTATTGCATTAATGAGTGTGTGTTTGATTATCGGTCTTTTGTATATCAAAGAAAATAAAGAAGGGAAAGTGGCTATACAAATTCCTTCAACAAATCTTAATAAGGTTAAAAGATCAATGGGTTATGTTTGGATATTATTGAGCCTTATGGTCGCATATTTTGGCCTGTTTCAATTGGGGATACCAAAATTCGCCTCGGGCAACATGGACGACCTGATTTTCGCCATCATCGTTATCTTTTTTATTACGCCCATCATATCGATAGGGCTATTTCTTTTCGGCAAATATGCGATTGCCGGTGAGTATGATGATTAGCCGTGATGAATATAGAAAATATGCCCATTCAAATCCTGTATGGTAAATTGCCGGATGTTCCATGGTTTATCTTCGATGTCTTCAATGATATCTGCCCCCCGCTCTTTAAATTCTGCATAGGTCGCATCCACATCATCAGCATAGATCCAGTGAATATTTGGTTCGATCGGTGCATTTGATTTTGCAAAAAAAATTGTTGCATTACCGCGATTTACCGCTCCAATATACTTCTCCGTTTCAGGGTATATCCACAATATTTCAAAGCCCAGGATATCTCTATAATAGATTTGTGCTTTCTCAACATTTTCCACCGGAAGCTGAGGTACGGTTTGACCTATTTGTGTTTTTTCCATGTGCCTATCATGCTATGTTCAATAAAGTTAAAGAAAACTCAATTGATGTAATATTAAATTTCCTCCGTTAGGTTTAATCATAAATCCCAGCTCGGTCCCAGCAGGGTCTCTCGCAGAGGACCCTGCTGAGACAGAATGCATATCCCTGTAAGAAATCTTATTGAGACAGAACTAATTTATTTTTAGACGGTTATAAACTTACTGTTATCGGTATATTTACAATCTAAACGCGTGTGCTATGAGTTATGACCAGTTTAACCGTCGTATGATCGAGATAGAGGCGGCAAATAAAGAGGCATTTAAGGGGCGGCGTATTTTCAGCTACTTTGAACTGGATCCCGACAGGGGTACTGAAAAGTACATCATCGATATCGACCCAAACAAAAAACTTCCCCCGAATATACGCGACGAGATACAAAAGGCCTTTGATAAGTTTTTGGTTAAGTAGTGGAGACTTTAGTGCTTCTAATTCAAGACTTTTGACTTCCCGCCCTAGCAGGGTCTCTCGCAGACTTAGGTTAACCCATAAAATTTGATTAGGCGGATATAGTCTTCGATTTCACGAGACGTTCCTAAGGAACGCATAGCCGGTAACTATTTTTTCTACCAATCAGACGTCCCGATGGGACGAAAAGACAAAAATGCGTTCCGTAGGAACGCTTGGCTGGTAGAAATCGTCAAAAAGCCCGTTTTCGTTCCATAGGAACGTTTGGTGGTTGCCGAATTAAAGGTAGGGCAGCGATTCGCACCCAATTCGCTGTCTTAATGCAAACTTTACGGCCACGGACTCCCGACTTTCAACTTCCATTTGGATTTCCCAATCGGATTTTTATATATTTGTTACTCAATCCTAATCGTCATGAAAATAGCAATAGTCCCCATGCGATTTAGAATCAGGGGATAACACTTCCGGTTTTTCTTTTTCAGCATCCCGCTGAACATTTCCAATTTTAACCTTTTAACTATTTTTTTTTCATGGCAACAGAACAAACGACTGCTATTAGCAGATCAACAAGAATATTTACACTCATAAAAGAATCGCTTCGCGGCGGCAATCACGATTTTACACAGGGGAGCATCCGGCGGGCAGTATTATTATTGGCAATCCCGATGATGCTCGAGATGGCAATGGAATCGGTTTTTGCCCTTGTCGATCTATATTTCGTAGGGCATTTACATAATAGCAGTTATGCCATCCAAACGGTGGGACTGACAGAATCCTGCCTGACCATCATTTACTCATTAGCAGTAGGCATGAGTATGGCTGCAACGGCAATAGTAGCCCGACGTATTGGCGAAAAAGACCCCGTTGAAGCAGCCAAAGCCGGAATGCAAACCGTTACGCTGGCTATATTGGTCAACTTTGTAATTGGCGTTGCCGGGTTTTATTACGCCAGCAATATCCTGTCCCTGATGGGCGCATCAGCCGAAACGGTGAGATTGGGTACAAACTATACCCGCATTATGATGGCCGAAAGCCTGATCATTGTGATGCTCTTCCTGGTGAACGGTATTTTCAGGGGGGCAGGTAATGCAGCTATTGCGATGCGCAGTTTGTGGATAGCGAATATTGCCAATATTATCCTTTGCCCTATATTCATCAATGTATTGGGTTTCGGATTAACTGGCGCGGCAATTGCCACAACCATTGGCCGCGGAACAGGTGTTGTATATCAGCTCTACCATTTATTCAATGGCAAGAACTTACTAAAGGTGCACCTGTCATATTTAAAACCACACTGGGAGCAGATAAGGGCCATACTAAAGATTGCCGTTCCGGGGATATTGCAATTTGTGATCGGATCATGCAGCTGGATATTCCTGGCTGAACTGGTGGCAACTACAGGAGGCGATCACGGTTCCGCAGGGTACCAGACATCCATCAGACTGATGCTATTCTTTATGCTTCCTGCCTGGGGCATGAGCAATGCCGCCGCCACACTGGTGGGGCAAAACCTTGGTGCACAGGAATTGGGCAGGGCAGAGGACTCGGTTTACAAGACCGTTAAATACAATGTGATTTATATGGCAAGTGTAACGGTCATCACATTTTTATTGGCTACCTACCTGACGGGCTTTTTTACCAACGACGAGCAGGTAAGGCAGGTAGCAACCCGTTCGTTGCAAATACTAAGTGTCGGTTATATTTTCTACGGTGTGGGTATGGTGATGATGAGCGCCTTTAACGGGGCAGGGGACACCTGGACAACTACCTGGGTAAATTTATTTGGCTTCTGGCTATTACAGGTTCCTTTAGCATACGTGCTCGACAAAAATTTCAATATGGGCATAACGGGCGTATTTTTAGCTATCCCAATAGCCGAAACCTGCATGGCTATGGCCAGTTTCTTCTTATTCAAAGGGGGGAAATGGAAGAAGGTGAAAGTGTAAACTTTCACCTTCTTCCAATTTAATCGGCCGGAATATTAACCTTGCTCCAGGCAGCCATTAACTGCATAATTTCCTCCAGCGATTTCCCTTTTTCGCTTAACGAATATTCGACCCTGGGCGGGACTTCTGGATAAGCTTTTCGGGTGATGATGCCATCTGCTTCAAGTTCTTTTAAATGGCGGGATAATACTTTTAAAGCTATACCTGGGATAGATTTATGCAACTCGCCAAACCGCTTTGGTTCCTGCATTAATATCCATATGATAACGGGCTTCCATTTGCCGCCAATAACGTCAATCGCAGATGTTATCGGGCAATCGCAGGCACGGTTATATCTTTTTTCGATTTTTTCCTCTGCTAACATATTGATTCTCATCTATTATTACTTTTTTGTCATTACTTGACAAAAAGGTAATTACTTGACAAAAGTAAAGTATAGCCTTAGCTTTGCCAACAGAAAATCATCAACTATGGAAACCAATAAAACAGAAACTTATCAAAAAGGCCTTGAACTTTTAAATAAACTCCACGGCGGACAAGCCGGAGAACAACTCGTTAATAATCTGAAGGACGTTTGCCCCGACTTTGTGGATATGACCATCGAATGGGCCATGCAGGGCATCATGGCAAGACCCGGACTCGATCTGATTACCCGCGAATATTTATTGATCGCATCATGTACCACACTGGGACATACGGTGCTACAATTAAAAGCTCATATCGATGCCGCCATAAAGCTCGGAGCAACCAAACAACAAATAGTAGAGGTGATATTACAAATGACTTTTTATGCTGGAGGGGCAGCGGTAAGCAATGCGCTTAGTCACGCTAAAGAAGTATTCCAAAGTCATAACATGTGAAGTATCAGGAATAAAAATCACATTTCAATAGAACACAAACGGAGGCCATTAATGCCTCCGTTTGTGTTTATGATTGAATAACTTACGCTCTGTCCCAAAATGCAGGCGGCTCTATACCCAGAGATCGCAGGTATACATAGCCTTGCGCACGGTGGTGAATCTCATTATCTATCCAATACAAAATAATATCAGAGGTAATGCCTTCATAAGACCCGAAAGCTATCATCGTTTCATGAAAACGTTGCTGAGAGATAAGGGGCCATAGCGAATCAATTTTGTAGGTCACATCATCCCATGTATTCAGAATTTCCTCCTTTGTATTGACGAAAGTTTTTCCCGAATGATGACCTAATTCATCGACAGGAGTTGCTGTATCCATAAAAAGATCCTGCATGCCGGCATCAGCAATGCTGATCATTTCTTTTACCATTTCTGAAAATGGCCGCATGCCACCTATGCGATAGTCGAATAATTCTTTTTCCGGAAAAGCTTCAATTACCCTCCTGGTCAGGCGGCGATGACCTTGCCAATGACCTAAAATGGCGTTTGGTGAAGTGAATCCTTCTGTTGTGTTGATGTCTTGTTGGTTTGCTGCGTTGTTTTCCATTGTAAGTTGTGTTTGATTTCTATATCAAAGTAACGCAGCGGTAATGACAGCCCTATGTCAACAGGGTTTTGAGTAATGAAAAAAGCCACTCATTGGTGGCTTTTCAAGTGTACCAACCGAGAATTTGTTAGAATCCTTCGAAGAATTATCTCAAATAATCGATGACATATTTAACAAGACGAAATGAGTAATATTCACAAAGTTCCAGGACAGAAAACGGTCTGACCAGTGCCCATGCGTAGAGTGTACCTTCAGGTTTGGACGCTTCTATGATTACTGTTTTATTTCTGTTCAAAATTACTTTATCTTTAGTTTGTCCTTATGGCAACTGAAAAGGTATTACCGTCAGATCCTGCAAGCCAGGAGCTATCTCACAAACGATGGGTGAAAGGTACGCATTTGATCATAACTTTGAGCTTTTTTGTCCTTACCGTTAGCGGCTTTGTGATTTTGATGTCGCATCCAAGGCTTTACTGGGGCAAGGCAGGAAACGACCTGACCCCGGCCTTATTCGAACTCCCGATCAGTCGTAATTATCAGCATCACGGATGGGATAAAAGCATTCCTTTTAAGAATTTGAAAGGCGGGCAGGTGGCTGCGGCGCGTACTTACGATATATTTAATGAGAATGGATGGGGGCGAAGCACACATTTCCTGTCTGCCTGGTTTTTAGTGATCACAGGCATCATTTATTTCATCACGGGCTTCGTTAGTGGTCATTTCCGATATAAGTTGACCCCCCGGCGACGGGAGTTTAGCCGGAAGTTGTTTTGGCTCGATCTTACAGCTCATTTCCGCAAACAAATCCATTATTCCGGCAAATATGGGTTGTTACAAAAGATCACCTACCTCCTGGTAATTTTTTTTCTGTTCCCGGTTGTCATTTTAACCGGGTTTACCATGTCACCGGCTATTACTGCATCGTACCCTTTCCTGCTAAAAATATTCTTTGGGCACCAATCTGCACGCACGATCCATTTTTTTGCGGCAGTTCTTTTATTGCTGTTTTTGCTGGTACACATTGTAATGGTGATCAGATCTGGTTTTAAACGGAATCTTTTGGCAATCACTTTTGGTAAATGAGTATGAAAAAAGCAAAATTGATAAACCGTCGGCAGGCAATTTTTACAGGGATTACTTCGGCTGGCGCACTATTATTTTCAAGCTGCCTCAAGAAAGCGCCGCCAACTTATGGCAATATATTGCGCATTGGCGACGACCTGACTTACCTAGCTCAACGTGGAATACTTTCACAGCGTGCTTTGGCTATGGAATACCAAAAAAGCGAGATCACCAGTTTCCCGGTCACTGATATAGGTGACCCCGCCGACCCGGCAAGTAAAAAAGCTTACAGTAAGAATTACCACCAACTACAGCTAAATAATTATAAAGACTTTACTTTGATTGTTGAAGGGTGTGTGGCTAAACCTTACAAATATTCGCTGGACGAACTAAAAAAATTAGGGGTAAGAACCCAAATTACCAGGCACACTTGCGAAGAAGGCTGGAGCGCAATCGCGGAGTGGACGGGTGTACCACTAAGCGCGATCCTAAAAGATGCAGGGATATTAAAAAGTGCGCGGTATGTAAGCTTTTATGGGTTTGACCAATATGCCGAAAGCATCGATATGCTCGACGCCTTCCATCCGCAAACGATCCTTGCCCACACGATGAATGGCGAGGAACTGCCAGCTAGAAATGGGGCACCTTTGCGCCTGCGCGTCGAAACACAACTGGGTTATAAAAACGTCAAATTTCTGCAGCGAATTGTGGTTACTGATAGCTTTGCTGATCCGGGGCCCGACATTAAGGGCGGCTGGTCATGGTACACAGGGATTTAGGCGCTTCTGTTACAATAAAAGCAAAATAAGGGAGGCTAAACGGTCACATTTTAAATATTGAACATCGTTGTTGCACAAAAGAAGTCGAATGGCTGATAGTCCCGGTTTGATAGTCATAATGTTAAACGTTCCCCCGAAAAATGATGTTCGAATTACCTAACTTCAATGATTACCACGTAATTAAGAGTTAGGTCATTTGCGGCAATTTGCTTGGCTTCATTCAGGTAAGCGGCATTGTTGATCAGGAAAGAATCTACGACTTCACGATCCGCAACATATTATACATTTGAAATTAGATACACTTTGATAGGATAAGTTATCTCGCTCTGCGATAACAACCACAAAAAAATAAAACCCAAACTCCGTAGCCAATGCCATAACCGACCAAGGGATGCGGTTGGTTCATGGCGGCGAACATGGCGCCCGTCGATATAAATGCCGTTAATATGAGATAGATGAAAGTTTTCATAAGATTTTGATTTAATGAATAGAAATCCTGCGAGGGACGGGTGGGCGTTCCCCCATATTGGTTTAGGTTCTAATTGAAATGTGGATTTAAATTACTCGCCTCTTAGCCCGAGCAATTGCGATATTGAAATTGACTACCTCTTTTACGTTGTTTGTTTTTTTGACATTGGCATTTGCTACCACGCGTCCTGTAATTTCCATTTATTTAAGTTTTTAATGAACCTGATTTTTCGCCGGTCCAATTCCCACTATCGCTCCTTTGGCCTTTGTAAACGCAGAATAAAAGGGACCCGGGGCGGGACGACAAGGCGGTCGCAAAAAATACGACCCGGAGCGCAGCGCAGGGTGGAGATTTTTTAAGCGGCACTTGCATGGCCTTGGCGGCACGAACCGGGTTTACTTTTGCGTGATTCAAAGGCCAAAAGATGCGATAGTGTTAAAGCACACTTCTCCCTGGGCATAACAAAGCCTTGCCTTACAATCTGAACCAGGACTGGCTTGCGCACGGCTGCTATACCGGTTACCGTTACCGGTCGAAGCAGCAGGGAGAAAGACTGTCTAAACACCCTGCGGAGTAACCCCGTTAGCGATTGGTAGCGGCATCCTTTTCGCCTATCCGAAAAGATAAAGCAGAAAGCGCGGCCCCGATATGATGGGGGAAACGGCCGGAAGATGGTCTAACCTGAAGCTTTAATAATTACCCGGCCATACCAAATGAGGTTCATCATTTTGGCACTGTGCGCTATGCTTTTGAGCCAGCTTTTTTCTGTGCTTAATCGTGCCGGGCTACGGGCTATCCAAAATCCAACGGCCCCCGCTTCCAAAATTTGCTTTATCATTGCCGGCAGATCCGGGTAGCCCGATTCATCGGGTTGAAATTCAGCGGTTGCTAATAATTCCCTGCGTTGATTGATTAGTACTAAAAGAAAACGCGGTTCTGTTGTCTTCTGAAAGTAAGGACGCATCGCGTCCACCAACTCCTTTTCGTCATTGATGACGATGATCCCTTTTTCATGAACATTTCGCCTTTCGCCCAATTCAAGGGCTGCGATTAAGATTAATGCCTTAGCGGGGCCGATTCCTTTGATCTTGCAGAAGTCGTTATAATTTAACCGGGCAAGAATTGAAATATCGTTACCTACGCTTTCGGCCAGTTGATTACATAAAGACAGGATGGGGTGACCTGGCACACCGCGGCCTAATAGGACGGCAAGCAATTCAGCGTTTGTAAGCGCCCCGGTGCCTTTGGTCATTAGCTTTTCACGGGGCCGATCAGCCTTCGAAAGGTCGCGGATATCTTTAACTTTTTCCATGATTTAATGTACTTGGTGCGGCATTTGACTGTGACTGTACCTGGTAAGAACCATGCTGAGTGCCTCGACCAGGAAAGGGATTTCGTCCTCGAAGAAGATGACTTGGGTACGTTTATAGGTCTTCTTTTCTTTTGTGGCGTCTCTGCGCGTTATGCGCAAATAGTGTTTGTTGTTGCGTGCTTGTTTG
>Ga0207667_10008467_pt1 | contig 12215 bp, 10 predicted proteins | sample KBSCornC52_FD_184301 | JGI IMG/M metagenome (GOLD analysis project Ga0207667, IMG submission 184301) | Corn rhizosphere microbial communities from Kellogg Biological Station, Michigan, USA - KBS Corn C5-2 (SPAdes) (version 2) | ecosystem: Host-associated > Plants > Roots > Rhizosphere > Soil ...
GCCGGGCGGTCGAAGCGGCCGGGGACATCGACGTGCTGCTGCTCGACAAGACCGGGACGATCACCATCGGCGACCGACAGGCCGGCGAGTTCCGCCCGCTGGCCGGCGTTGCGGCCGACAGTCTGGCCCATGCCGCCCTGCTGGCGAGCCTTGCCGACGAGACGCCGGAAGGACGATCGATCGTGGTGCTGGCGCGTGAGAAGTTCGGCGTGACCACCGCGGCCCTGCCTGAGGGCGCCGAGGTGATCGCGTTCACCGCCCAGACCCGCATCTCCGGGGTGCGGGGTACGGCGGGCATGGTCCAGAAGGGAGCGGTCGATGCGATCCTGCGGGCCAACCCGGAGGCGGCGGCCGGCCCGGCCGCGGCGGAACTGCGCCGGGTTTCGGAAGAGATCGCGCGTTCCGGGCAGACCCCGCTGGCGGTGGCCGAGGAAGGCCGGCTGCTGGGGGTGATCGCGCTCAAGGACGTGGTCAAGGCGGGCGTGCGCGAACGCTTCGCGGAACTGCGGCGGATGGGCATCCGCACGGTAATGATTACCGGGGACAACCCGCTTACCGCGGCATCGATCGCGGCCGAAGCCGGGGTGGACGATTTCCTCGCCGAGGCCACGCCGGAAGACAAGCTCGCGCTGATCCGCAAGGAACAGCAGGGTGGCCGCCTGGTGGCAATGTGCGGCGATGGCACCAACGATGCGCCCGCGCTGGCCCAGGCCGATGTCGGCGTGGCGATGAACACCGGCACCCAGGCCGCGCGCGAGGCCGGCAACATGGTCGACCTCGACAGCGATCCGACCAAGCTGATCGAGGTCGTGGGTCTGGGCAAGCAATTGCTGATGACGCGCGGCGCGCTCACGACCTTCTCGGTGGCGAACGACGTGGCCAAGTATTTCGCCATCATCCCGGCGATGTTCGTGGCGCTTTACCCGCGGCTTGGCGTGCTCAACGTGATGAAGCTGGCCTCGCCCGAGAGCGCGATCCTTTCCGCGATCGTGTTCAACGCGCTGATCATTCCCGCCCTGGTGCCGCTGGCACTGAGAGGGGTGACCTACAAGCCGATGGGCGCTGGCCCGCTGCTGGCCCGCAACCTTGCCGTCTATGGCCTGGGCGGGCTGGTGGCGCCGTTCGCCGGCATCAAGCTCGTGGACCTCATGGTCTCGGGGCTTCACCTTGTTTGAGGACCTTGCTCGATGACCCGGGAATTCCTTTCCGCCCTGCGCCCGGCGCTGGTCCTGACCGTCCTGTTCGCCCTCCTGCTCGGGATCGCCTATCCGCTGGCGCTGACCGGCGCGGCGCAGGCGGTCTTTCCGGGGCAGGCCAACGGCAGCCTGATCGCGGTGGACGGGCGACCGATCGGCTCGGCCCTGATCGGGCAGGCCTTCTCCCGGCCCGGCTATTTCCACGGCCGCCCTTCGGCCGCGGGCACGGGCTATGATGCCACGGCTTCCGCCGGCTCCAACCTCGGCCCGACCAGCCGCGCTCTGGCCGAGCGGGTCAGGGGCGACGTGGCCGCCTTGGCGGTCCCGCCGGGCATGATCGCTCCGCCCGACCTGGTCACCGCCTCTGCCTCCGGCCTCGATCCGCACATCACCCCGCAAGCCGCCTTGTTCCAGGCCCGGCGGGTGGCCGCCGCGCGCGGCTTGAGCGAACCGGCGGTGCGGCAGCTCATCGGCGATCACGTCGAAGGGCCGATGCTCGGCTTCCTCGGCGAGCCGCGGGTCAACGTGCTCGAACTCAATCTCGCTCTCGACAGATGGCAGGCGCCGGGCGCACACAGCGGCGGATGAGCGAGGCGCGCCCCGATCCCGAAGCCCTGCTGCGTGCCGCGGCGCGCGAGGGCAAGGGGCGTCTCAAGGTGTTCCTCGGCGCGGCGCCGGGCGTGGGCAAGACCTACGAGATGCTGACCGACGCGGCGGCCCGCCGCGAGGCTGGCACCGACGTGGTGGTCGGCGTGGTCGAAAGCCATGGCCGGGCCGAGACCAAGGCCAAGATCGCGGGGTTCGAGGTCATCCCGCGCCAGTCCATTCCCCATCGCGGTCACCTGCTCGAGGAGATGGATATCGACGCGATCCTGGCCCGGCGTCCGGCGCTGGTGCTGGTGGACGAGCTGGCCCACACCAATGCCCCGGGCAGCCGTCACGACAAGCGCTACCAGGACGTGGAGGAGCTGCTCGACGCCGGGATCGACGTCTATTCCACGCTCAACGTCCAGCATCTCGAAAGCCTGAACGACCAGGTAGCTGCCTTCACCAAGGTGCGCGTGCGCGAGACTTTGCCGGACCGGGTGATCGAGAATGCCGATCTCGAGGTGGTCGATCTGCCCCCCGACGAACTGATCGAGCGCCTCCATCAGGGCAAGGTCTATGTACCCGAGGAAGCCTCGCGGGCGCTGGGGCACTTCTTCTCGCGGTCGAACCTCTCGGCCCTGCGCGAGCTGGCGCTGCGCCGGGCGGCGCAAGCGGTCGATGCGCAGATGCTGGAGTACCTGCGCACGGGCGCCGAGGGCGGCCGCTGGGCGGTGGGCGAGCGGCTGGTCGTGGCGCTCAGCGAGCAGCCGGGCGCGACCGAGCTGGTCCGGGCGGCCAAGCGGCTGTCCGACGCGCTGCGCGCGCCGTGGACGGCGGTCCATATCGAAACCGCCCGCAGCGCCGCCCTCACCAAGGGCGAGCACGCCCGGCTGGGCGAGGCCATGCACCTGGCCGCGCAGCTCGGCGCGCAGGTGGCGACCGTTCCGGGCGAAACCGTGGCCGCCGGGCTCGGCCGGTTCGCCGCCGAGACGAGTGCCACGCAACTGATCGTCGGCAAGTCGGCGCGGTCGCGCTGGTTCGAGCTGCGCCACGGATCGGTGGTGGACCGGCTGGTGCGCGAGACGCGGGGCATCGCCATCCACGTGCTGCCGCTGGAAGAGCCGGCGCGGGGGCGACCGGCCGGCGAGCGGCTGCCCCGCCAGGCCTGGGGTTCGCCCGCGGGCTACCTGGTATCGCTGGGCCTGACTGTGCTCATCACTCTTGCCGGACTGGCGATCTTCGCGCGCGGCAACATCACCAACATCGGCCTGCTGTTCCTGATTCCGGTGCTGGTCGCGGCGACCCGCTATGGCTTGCGCACCGGGGTCGTGACGGGGCTGGCCTCGTCGCTGGCGTACAATTTCTTCTTCATCCCGCCGACCCACACCTTCACCATCGAGGACCCGCAGAACATCATCACGGTCCTGGTGCTGCTGGGCGTGGCCGTGGTGGGCAGCCAGCTGGCTTCGCAGGTGCGCGAGCAGGCCCTGCTCGCCCAGGCGAGCGCGGGCCAGAACAGCTCGCTGGCCGGGTTCGCCCGCGTGCTCACCGGCGTGGGCACCGCGGACGCGCTGGCCGAGGTGGTGTGCGTGGAGGTCAGTCGCCTGCTGGGCGTGAACACCGTGCTGCTGACCCCGGGCGAGGAAGGGCTGGCGGCACGCTCCGCCGTTCCGGCCAAGGCCGACCTTGAAATGCTCGATAATGCCGCGGCGCGCTGGTGCTACGACAATGCCAAGCCGGCCGGACGCGGGTCGGATACGCTGACCGCGTCGGAATGGCTGTTCTATCCGATCGGCGGGGCGACCGAGGTGCTGGCCGTGATCGGCCTGTCGCGCTCCGACGCGGGTGTGCCGGTGCGGCCGGACCAGCTCCCGCTGCTGCTCAGCCTGATCGACCAGGCAGGCCTGGCCATGGGGCGGATCGCCCTGACCGAGGAGATGGCCGCCCTGGCGAACGTGCGCGAGCGCGACCGCCTGCGCCACGCCCTGCTGTCGTCGGTCAGCCACGACCTGCGCACGCCACTGACCACCATCCTGGGAACGCTCAACGAGATGCGCCCGCACGGCCCGGAACAGGAGGCGCAACTGGCCGAAGCCCGCGCCGAGGCGGAGCGCCTGCACCGGTTCGTGGCCAATCTGCTCGACATGGTGCGGATCGAGGCCGGCGCGCTGCGCCAGTCGGTCGAACCGGTTGATCTGTCGGAGGCGGTCGCCAGCGCCTTGCAGGACATGCAGCGCTCCCTGGCGGGGCGCCGCATCGACCTGGCCATTCCCTCGGACCTGCCGTTCGTGCTGGTCGATCCGCAGCTGTTCCACCATTGCCTGATCAACCTGCTCGACAATGCCGCCAAGTATGGCGGCACCCCGGGCGGCAGCATCGCCATTGGTGCCCGGCAGGTCGGCCGGGCCATCGAGCTTTCCGTCGCCGACGAGGGGCCCGGGATTCCGCCCGGCGAGGAGGAGCGCATCTTCGGCATGTTCACCCGCCTCGAGGGCTCCGACCGCCGCGGCGGCACCGGTCTTGGCCTGGCGATCGTCAAGGGCTTTGCCGACGCGATGGGCCTGGCCGTCCTTGCCGCCAACCGCACCGACCGGCCGGGGGCCTGCTTTACGATCCGGTTCGGCCCGCAATCGATCCGCGAGTTGTCCGAAGCATGAGCATTCCCGCGTCCGTCCTGGTGGTCGATGACGAGCCGGCGATCCGGCGGCTGCTTCGCGCCAGCCTCGATCGGGTCCGGTACCGGGTGGTCGAGGCTGGCACCGCGCGCGAGGCGATCGCGGCGTTGCAGATCGACAAGCCCGACCTGGTCCTGCTCGACCTCGGCCTGCCCGATCGCGACGGACTGGAGCTGATCCCGCTGATCAAGGCGGCCGGCGCGGCGACCATCGTCGTCTCGGCGCGCGATGCGACCGAGCAGAAGGTTGCCGCCCTCGATCTTGGTGCCGACGATTACGTGTCGAAGCCGTTCGACAGCGAAGAGGTACTCGCCCGGATCCGCGTCGCCCTGCGACACCGGCTGGCCGGCGAGGTGGGCGTTCCCTGCGTCAGGTGCGGCGCGGTCGAGATCGATCTGGCCGCGCGGGCAGTGCGCCGGGCGGGCGGCGAGGTGCACCTGACTCCCCGGGAGTATGGCTTCCTGGCCGAACTGGCGAAGACCCCCGGGCGCGTCGTTACCCACGCGCAGCTGTTGCGCGCGGTCTGGGGGCCGGGCCACGAAACCGATGTCGAATACCTCCGCGTGGCGGCCCGCAGCATCCGCCGGAAGCTCGAAGATGACCCGGGCCGGCCGACGCTGTTCCGCAACGAGCCCGGCGTGGGATATCGGCTGCTGACCGACAGCTAGGTCGCAAGCCCGCGCCATAGGCACCGGGACCACGGGCCACGGATGTTTCCGCTCTAATGTGGGATGTATTGCAGCAACACCATTTGACTGCGCCCCGGCATGTGAGTCAGGGGACTATGCATGAACACGCCACCGCCCAGCGCCGCCCCGGCCCGTCCTCGCCCGGACCATGTGCCCGAAAGCCTCGTCGTCGATTTCGACGCCTACCGCCCGATGCGCGACGAGCAGTTCTATCATGAGCCCTACGCCGCTCTTCAGGAGAAGGTGCCCGACATCTTCTGGTCGCCCTACAACGGCGGACATTGGGTCCTCACCCGGCGCGACCATCTGGTGGAGGCGTTCTCCGATCCCGGCCGGTTCACCTCAGCCCAGGGCGCTTCGCTGGACAAGGTGCGCAAGCCCGGCGATCCGCGCCTGGCGCCGATCGAGTCCGACCCGCCCGAGCAGCAGGTGTTCCGCCGCCTGTTCGCGCCGGCCTTCACCGTCACCGCGCTGAAGCAGCGCGAGATCGAGGCCCGTGACCTCGCGATCGAGCTGGCCGAGAGCCTGCGGCCCAGGGGCCATTGCGAATTCGTCACGGAATTCGCCCAGCACCTGCCGATCAAGATCTTCATGCGCATGGTCGATCTGCCCGACGAGGACCGGCTGACCCTGCTGCCGCTGGCCAATGCGCAGGTTGCGGCCGATGCGCCCAAGGAGGAAAAGCTGGCCCTGCTGTTCCAGTACGCCGGCAAGCGGGTGGCCGAGCGGGCGGCGAACCCGGGCGACGACCTGATCAGCAAGATCGCCACGTCCCAGATCGATGGCCGGCCGATCACCTTGCAGGAAGCGGTCGGCGTGACCACGCTGCTGCTGATCGGCGGGCTCGACACGGTTGCCTCGATGATGGGCCATATCATGCACTTCCTGGCCGGCTCGCCCGAGCATCGGCGCCAGTTGCGCGAGGACCCGTCGCTGGTGCCGGGCGCGGTGGAAGAGTTCCTCCGGCGCTTCGCCCTCACCAACCCGGCCCGCACTGTCGTGAGCGACTTCGACTTTCACGGCGTGCGGATGCGCGCCGGCGACAAGGTGTTGATGGCGACCCCGTTCGGCGCGGTCGATCCGCGCGACTACGCCGATCCGCTGGCGATCGACTTTCGCCGCAAGTCCAACGCCAAGACCACGTTCGGCGCGGGGCCGCACGTTTGCCCCGGTTCGATGCTGGCGCGGATCGAGTTGAAGATCCTGCTGGAGGAATGGCTGATCCGGATTCCGGACTTCGCGCTGGACCCGGCCGACCCGCCCCGGTTCCGCACCGGCGTCAACGGCAGCGTCGAGCGCCTGCCGTTGGTCTGGGCAGTCTGAAACGCCTATCTCCGATCCGCCCCGGACCCTTCGAGCGCAGGATACCATGATGACCGACACCATCGATTTCAGCGGCCAGGTGGCCGTGATTACCGGCGCCGGAGGGGCGCTCGGTTCGGCCTTCTGCCGCGAGCTGGCGCGCCGCGGCGCGGCGATCGTGGCCAACGATCTGGGCGGATCGACCACGGGCGCGGGGGGCTCTTCCGAATGGGCCGATGCGATCGTCGCCGAACTCACGCAGGCCGGGGCGCGGGCCGTGGCGAACTACGACACGGTTGCCACCGCCGAGGGCGGGCAGGCTATCGTCGATGCCGCGCTCTCGGCCTTCGGGCGGGTGGACGTGGTGATCAGCAACGCCGGCAACCAGCGCAACAAGCCCTTCGGCGAGCTGTCGGAAGACGATATCGAGGCGGTCTTCGCAGTCCACACCAAGGGCGCGTTCCACGTCTGCCAGCCGGCCTACCGGGAAATGGTCAAGCAGGGGTATGGCCGGCTGGTCCTGGTCAGTTCGCAGTCGGGCGCCTTCGGCAATCCGATCCGGGCGAACTACGGCGCGGCCAAGATGGCGCTGGTTGGCCTGATGAACGTGATCGCCCAGGAGGCGCCGGCCGGCGTGGCCGTGAACACCCTGCTGCCCAATGCCGCCGGTGGGCGGCTTGGCGGGACGCCGCTGGCCGAGCGTCCGGACATCGATTTCCTCAAGGCCGCCGGCGAACGGTCGCGCCATTATCGCGAGGGCATGGACCCGGGTTTCGTCGCGCCGCTCGCCGCCTACATGGCGAGCCGGCAATGCGATACCTCGCAGAACATGTACTCCGTGCTTGGCGGCAAGTACTCGCGGGTCTTCGTCGGCCTGACCGAGGGCTGGTACGTGCCAGGCGCCCAGGCGCCGAGCGCAGAGGACATCCTGGCCCACCTCGGCCAGATCGACGATCGCGGCCATTATGCCGTTCCGCGCAGCGGCATCGAGGAAATGGACACCGTCCTCGCCGCCCGCCGTGCGCTTGGACTGTCAGGCTAGGAGGCTGTCCACCGGGCCTGTCCGCCCGGACTCCTGCTTCATAGTCTTATCGGGGGATGTGGTGATTCCCGGCCGGGCACTAGGAGAAACCCGGTCCTGGCGGAGCGATTTTCCTCGCTTATGCGGGCCGAGTGGCCTGAAGCAGTCGGGAAGTCAGATGGCAGCTAGCGCGTGCATTCCTTGCCGGAGCGGGGACAGGTTGGAATTGGCGTCCGGCGTGATCCGTCACCGGGGCGCCCGCCCATGAACATCGACGGAGTGGCGGCCATCGTTACCGGTGGCGCATCGGGCCTTGGTGGCGCTACGGCCCGTCTGCTTGCGTCGCTGGGCGCGAAAGTGACCATCTTCGACCTGAACGCCGAAGTGGGGCAGCGGACCGCCGCCGAGATCGGCGGCCTGTTCCTGCCGGTCGATGTGGCCGACGAGGGCGGCGTGTCCGAGGCCCTGGCGGCGGCGGCGGCGGCGCATGGCGTCGCCCGCATTCTCGTCAATTGCGCGGGCGTGGCGCCTGCGGTCAGGATCGTGGGCAAGGACGGCAAGCCGCATTCGCTCGATGCCTATCGCAGGGCGATCGAGGTCAATCTGGTCGGCACGTTCAACATGCTGGCGCAGTTCGCCGCGTGCCTGATCGCTGCCGGGACAGCAGGCGAGGAGGCTGGCGTTATCGTCAACACGGCGTCGGTTGCCGCGTACGACGGTCAGATCGGCCAGGCTGCCTATGCTTCGTCGAAGGGTGGCGTGGTTGGTCTGACGCTCTGTGCGGCGCGCGATCTCGCGCAGCACCGCATTCGCGTCATGACGATCGCGCCCGGCATTTTCCTGACGCCGATGATGGCGAGCTTCCCGGCGGAAGTGCAGGAATCGCTGGGCCGGCAGGTGCCGCATCCCTCGCGGCTTGGCGACTAGGATCGCCTTGATCGCCTGGTCGAGGCGATCGTGGCCAATCCGATGCTGAATGGCGAAACCATCCGCCTCGACGGTGCCATCCGGATGACACCGCGCTGACCCACTATCGACAGCGGGCGGTCGGTCGATCGCGCCCGACATCAGTCGCGCGGTCGCGCCGGCCCAGCCGGGACGCGCAGAAGGAGTTTCGCAGATGAGCACAGACCCGGTCGTAATCGTCAGCTATGCCCGAACCCCGATGGGCGGCTTTCAGGGTGCTCTGGCGGGGGTCAGCGCGACCGAATTGGGCGCCGTGGCGGTCAAGGGCGCCGTCGGGCGCGCCAAAGTGGCGCCGGCAGCGATCGAGCGCATCTACATGGGCTGTGTGCTGGCGGCCGGGCTCGGCCAGGCGCCCGCCCGGCAAGCGGCGCTGGGCGCAGGGCTGCCTCGCTCGGTCGAGGCGACGACCGTGAACAAGATGTGCGGATCGGGCATGCAGGCGGCGATCATGGCCTACGATGCGCTGGCTGCCGGATCGATCGACCTTGCCATCGCGGGCGGCATGGAGAGCATGACCAACGCGCCCTACGCCCTGCCCAAGCATCGTGGCGGCGCGCGCATCGGCCATGACCGGGTGGTCGATACGATGATGCTGGACGGGCTCGAGGATGCTTACGAGCCGGGCAAGGCCATGGGCGTCTTCGCGGAAGATGCCGTGCGTGACTACCAGTTTACCCGCGCCGAACAGGATGACTATGCGATCCGTTCTCTTGCCCGGGCGAACGCGGCCATCGCCAGCGGAGCCTTCGTGCGCGAGATCGTGCCGGTCACCATCGCGGGGCGCGGCGGCGAGAGCGTGGTCAGCATCGACGAGCAGCCGGGGAAGGCGAAGCCCGAGAAGATCCCGTCGCTGAAGCCGGCCTTCGTCAAGGACGGTACGATCACCGCGGCAAATGCCTCGTCCATTTCGGACGGGGCGGCCGCGCTGGTGCTGACGCGACGGAGCGTCGCGGAGGCGCAGGGCCTGCCGGTCGTCGCCCGGATCGTCGCCACCGCCGCCCATGCGCAGGAGCCCGCCCGGTTCACCACCGCGCCGGTGCCCGCCATGCGCAAGGTGATGGACAAGGCCGGGTGGACCGTGGACGACGTGGACCTGTTCGAGGTCAATGAGGCGTTTGCCGTCGTGGCGATGATTGCCGCGCAGGAGCTGGGCATCCCGGCCGACAAGCTCAACGTCAACGGCGGCGCGACCGCGCTGGGGCATCCCATCGGGGCTTCGGGCGCAAGAATCATCGCCACCCTGCTTGGCGCGCTTGAACTGCGCGGGCTGCGGCGCGGCGTGGCGGGCGTGTGCATCGGCGGCGGCGAGGCCACGGCCATCGCCATCGAGCTGGACTGAGCGAAGTTCAGTCCAGCGAGATCACGACCTTGCCGAAGTAGGTCTTGGCATCGAAATAATCGAAGGCCTGCCTGACCTCACCGAACCCGAACACGCGATCGACCACCGGCTTCAGGTGGTGGAAGGCCATGGCCCGGTTCATCCGTTCGAAATCGTCGCGGCTGCCGACGCTCGTGCGGTAGGTTGACGCGACCCAGCTCATGAAGTCGAAGCCTTCGCCGCCCGATGCGCCGGCCACCATGCCGACGATGGCGATCCGGGTGTTGGCATGGCTGGCGCGGAAGGACCGGGCCAATGTGCCCGCGCCGCCCACTTCGACAATGGCGTCGGCACCCCGTCCGCCGGTCAGCTCCTTCACCGCCACGTCCCAGTCGGGGGTCGTGCGGTAATTGATCGTCTCATGGGCGCCGAGTGCGCGCAGCCTGGCGATCTTGTCATCGCTGCTGCTGGTCGCGATGACCCGGGCGCCGAACAGCCTGGCGAATTGCAGGGCGAAAATCGAAACCCCGCCGGTGCCCTGGGTCAGCACCGTCTCGCCGGGAAAGGGCGGCTCTTGCTGGACCAGCGCGCTCCACGCGGTGACCGCCGCGCAGGGCAGGGTCGCGGCTTCCTCGAACGAAAGATGGTCGGGAATCCTGACCGCGCGGATCTCGTCGACGACGATATATTCCGCCAGCGTACCGTCGCATTCGCCGCCCAGCCCCAGCGAGGGGCTGTCGATCGGGCGCTTGCCGGCAAGCCAGTGGGGATTGAAGATCGGCATGACCCGGTCGCCCACGGCGAAACGGGTCACGCCCCCGCCCACCGCCCGGACTTCCCCCGCCCCATCGGACAGCGGGATGATGTTCGCCGGGACCAGCGGGCCGAACTGCCCCTTGATGATCAGGCTGTCGCGATAGTTGAGCGACGCTGCGCGCAGTCGCACCAATATTTGCCCGTCGCCCGGCCGCGGGGTTTCTTCTTCTGTCAGGACGAGGCCGTCAGCGCCCGTGAACCGCCCGATCCGATATGCCTTCATTGCCATGCCTTCCTGCGAGTTCCCCGTTCCGGCCGCCTGGACGATGTGCGACGGCGGCGCCTCGTTCAATAGGGTGATGCGGCGTTCCATCCTGTGGGCGAAGGGTGGCGCTACAGGACCACTGTTGCGGGGAGGGAACGAGATGGACCCCAGATTGCAGCGATTGATCGATCATTTCGAAATCCGCGAGGTGATCGAGGCCTACGTTCATGCCTGCGACCGCTGCGACCGCGACGCCGTGGCCGACGTCTATCACCTCGACAGCTGGGACGATCACGGCCCGATGAAGATGGCCGGCCCGCAGTTCGCCGAGGCCGTTACCGATGCCCTCCGGGGCGTCTGGACGGGCGCGACGCACCTGCTGGGGCAGACCCGGATCAGGGTGGAGGGCGATGAGGCGGGGGCGGAAACCACCTTCTACGCCTCGCTGACGCGGCAGGCGGACGGCGTGGAGATGCTTGACCAGATGGTCGGGCGCTATGTCGACCGGCTGGAACGGCGCGATGCCCGGTGGGCGATCAGGGACCGTCAGTGCATCTCCGCCTGGTCGTCGAGCGCGCCCAAGGGCGACGACTTCATGCGCGGCGACCTGTTCATCCAGGGCGCGCGATCGATCGACGATCCGGCCTTTGCGGCTTTGGGACTGGCTCCGGGCCGCGCGCGGATCCTGCGCTGAGCAGACGCGCCGGCCGCTCCGCTGGCGGCCTTTTTGGCGCCTGGCTCAGTGGCCGGGGCCGGTCTGGATGAATTCCACCAGGATGCCCGGGACGATCCCCGATACGTAGACGTACCGCGCCGATGGGCCGATCGCCGCATCGAGCACGACCCGCACGCGGGGATTTGCGGCGCGAGCCTGGGCCAGGCGTTGATCGATCGAGGGGACCGAAAATGCGAGATGATGCGCTACGCCTTCGGGGTGCGCGCGCAGGACATCGGCATAGGGCGAGGTTCCTCTGACCGGCCGGATGAATTCGAGCTGGGTGTTGCCCATTTCGACCAGGCAGAGCTCGATCGTGTAATCGACCTTGCGGCCCTGGTAAGTGGCGCCGACGATCGGCAGGGTCATCCGCAGGACGACGTTAGAGCTGGCGATGCCGAACTGGGCCTGGGCATTGCGGATCGCCAGATCGATATCGCCCACCACCCAGCCGACGTGGGCCACCGCCGGGTAGACGCGTTCGGCCGCGGTCGGCGCGGCCCGCAGCGGCGGGGCGAAGCCCATGGTGGCGACGCCGATCAGGGCCGCGATGCCGAGCAGGCGTGTTGCGGAAGATTTGCCGACCCGCATCATGCCTTTCCCAGCGGATGGTGGCGAACCGGATCGGCGCCATCCCATGCGAGGTGCTCGCGATGGGCCTTCACGAAGAAATCATCGAAATAGGAGGACATCTGGAAATACTCCACGAAGAAGCCGAGTTGAT
>Ga0207667_10008471_pt1 | contig 12212 bp, 5 predicted proteins | sample KBSCornC52_FD_184301 | JGI IMG/M metagenome (GOLD analysis project Ga0207667, IMG submission 184301) | Corn rhizosphere microbial communities from Kellogg Biological Station, Michigan, USA - KBS Corn C5-2 (SPAdes) (version 2) | ecosystem: Host-associated > Plants > Roots > Rhizosphere > Soil ...
TGATGGTCACGCGGCACGGCGCAGGCCGTCCCAGCCTTCGGCGTCGCGAACGTGTGCCACGCCTTCAGGGCGGCTCAACGCACTCAACGCACGTTGCCGGCAGACACCGCCGAGCGGAGTCGAGGGTGGAAACAGCTCGCAGTGCTGCGAGTCAGAAGCACGCACGGCGGTGAAACCGCCGTCAGTCAGTGCGAAGGAGAGGACTTGAACCTCCATGGGAGTTACCCCGCTAGCACCTCAAGCTAGTGCGTCTGCCAGTTCCGCCACCTTCGCGAGGTGAGTACTTTATCTTACCGAGAGCGTCGCGGAGGCGAGGACTTTCCGCGTTGGCCGACCCAGGGGCCCAAGCTGGGCCGATCCAGGATGCCGAGAGCGAGGGTGTCTACCTCACCCGAGGCGAGCTCTGCAAGCCCTGAAGCGCGCTCGGAGCCTAGCTGTTTGACTGATTGTTGCCTGCAGGGCGGCCAGCTGCGGCGCCTGCCCGCGGGCCTGGCACTGGAACGCGGAAAAACACTGGTTTCAGTGACTTGGCGGCGCCCGGCGCCAAGAACAGAGCCCTGCGCGTAGCCGCGCGGGGAGCGAGCTAGAGCGACTTGCGGGTGAGCGGGGCCGAGATGGGTGCGAGGTTCGCGCTCAGCACCTCCAGCACTTCGCCCATTTCGAAGGGCTTGCGGACCCAAGCGGTGACCCGATCGATGACTTCTTCCGGCATGCCGCTGGCGACGCCGCTGATGAGAATGATGGGGATGCCCGGACAGGCCACGTGGAGGCGGTCGAAAGCGGCGCTCACGTCGCCCGAGAGCGGCGACAGATCGATGAGCGCGGCGTCGAACGGGCCCGAATTGCTCAGGGCTTTGCTGAACGCCTCACGGGACGGCGCGAGCACGACCTCCGCACCACGCGCCTCGAGCGCAAGCTCGACCAATGAACAGACGGCGGCGTCGTCTTCGACGACCAAGACGCGCGCGCCGCGGACCATCGATTTGGACTCACGCGTGGGGCGCACGCTGGAGCGCGCTTCCGCGATCGGCCAGCGCAGCTCGAAGCAAGCGCCCGGTGCCGAGCGCGCAACGCGCAGCTCGCCCCCGTGCGAGCGAGCGAGCGAGGCCGAGTGGCGCAACCCAACGCCGGCACCGCCGCGGCGCGTGGATTTAGGCGCAGTCAGCAAAGTGGCGACGCGCTCCGGGTCGATGCCCGGCCCATGATCTGACACGGTAAAAAGCACGCTGCTACCGACGTCGCGCACGCTCAGCGTGACTTCGCTCGCTTCGGGCGAAAAATCGATCGCGTTGAGCAATAGGTTGGTCAGGATCTGCAGCGCAGCGCCCGGGTCACGCACGAGCGCGTGTCCGGGATCTGCGGAATCGACCACTACCTTGACCGCGCGGCGGCTGGCTTGCGGAGTGACTCCGAGTGCGGCCGCCGAGACTACCGAGCGCGCGGAGCGTTGCTCGTTTTCGCGCTCGGGCACCTCAGCGCCGATTGCGGCGCGCGCGATGTGATGGCCCAAGCGGGCATGTAGGCGCGCAACCTCAATCGCCTCGCGAGTGGTGCTGGCATCAGGCCGTGAGGACGCCACATCCAGCCAGCCCAGAACGACGGTCAACGCGTTGGACACCTCATGCAGGGCGCCGGCCAAATCCGAGTCACGCTCGGATCCGCTCGGCGGCGGGACGCTCACGGGTGCACCCGAACGCTTCACGCGGAAAACTTTATTATGCACGTCGCGTGATCGCCAGTTCTTTCCACTTTTTGCCTGCAACAGACCAGCGATTCCAGTGGCGTCGCACCCATTAAGAGTGAGCGAGCTGGCTAGGGACGCGGAGCTTCGTTCAGCGCTGCTGGAATGAGGATCTCGAAATGGGGACAGGAGCACCCGAACCGGATCGGAAGCATGACGAAGACTCCGACCGCAAATCCAGTTCATACCTCAGGGTTGCATCGATTCACGAAGAGGAGCAGCACCGCAGCGCAGCTGCTGTCATTGGGGCGCCGTATTCAACGCGGCTGGAATCAAGACTTCGAAGGTCCCGTTGTCGGCGCTGCGAGTTTCGGCAATCTGCAATACGGAGTCGGCTTGAGCCGGATCCGCTGTATACGCCCCGTCCTTCATGTAGATATAGGCGCTAATCAGGGCGCCGGCGACCTTAGACAACGAACCTGGGTCCGCGCCAGGTACACTCAGCTCGCCGCGATACACGACCGGGAGCGGCAAGTTCAGCTGATCGAGCCCTGCACCATTGCTCGTCGTTGGCGTCGTGCCGACCGGAAGGCTCGGAATTACGAGCCAGGCGTAACCTGTGCTAGCGCGCGGCCGCACGGAAAAATCGTAGGTGCCCTTGTCGACTTTCAGTTTGAACGCGCCGGGGTCCGAGCCAGGATCGGCGCCAACCGTCGTGCTGGCGGCGCGCGGGACGTACGCCGTTTCACCCAGCGACTGACGCAGCACGTCCGTGACGATCGATGCCGGCGAAGCTACCGCTTGCACCTCCGCGCCGGTCATATCGGTCCTGCCGGACGGATCGAGAGCGACGCCGTTGATCGGCAGCGTGTCGTTCAGCTCGATGACCTTACCCGCCTGTACGCTGGGCGATAGGCCAACCTCCCACGTCGTATTTGCTTCTGCGAGCGACCCCGAGGGCGAAGCAGTTCCGTTCGGCACCGCCGAGACGCGATACGTTCCTGGCAACACGTCGAGCTCGAACGTGCCGTCTGGTCCGACGCTGACCGTGCGCGCGAATGAGGCCAAAATCCCTGGGTCGATGCCGATTAGCTTGGTCGCCACCAAGCTGACCGTCGCCGCGACCGGCTGAGGAGTAACGCGCGCTGTCACCGCGCCGGCAATGTGCACAGGAGTCGGGAGCGACGTCAGTTGATTTATCGTACCGCTGCTTGCCGAAAATAGGCCTAGGCCGCTGCGGGCAAATAGAAGCACGGGCGCGGTGACCCCGTCGGGCGGTGAGAGCCGAATGAACTGCTCGACCATTGCGGTGTCGCCTCGGACCGGCAGATAGGCAAGGTTGGCGACGTATTCGGCCTGATTGCTCTTGAGCGTAAGCTCAACCCTGTTCGATATCGCGCGCCCCGAGATGGAGTCGAGCATGTCGACGGACCAGTGTTCCAGCCCGCCATCGGCAAGCGGCGAAGTTATGTTGAACTCGAACGTCTGCGGAACCTGTAATGGGACGTTGAGCGCACCGCTGACCGTCTGGGCGCGCAGGAGCTGCGGCGGAACCGGACAGTCGGCAGTCGGCTGCTGCTGAGGCTGGATGTAGATGTCGTAGTCACCCTGCGGAACTTCGAGCTCGAAAGACCAGGAGGTCTGCTTGGGGATGGTAGTTCGTGCCGCAACCGGAGATGAAAATAGACCAAGAGCGCCACTGCTCGGTGTGATGGTAACGAGCGCCGGAATGCTGTGATCGCTGGCGCTGACCAAAGTCTTTCCCGTGGTGAGATCGATGAATTGCGGTGTGCAATAGTCCGGCGACGTCGTCACTTCGCCGGAGACCTTCACCACCAAACCAAGCGGCAAGTCGAGTGCACCTTCACTCTTCAGCACCCCATCCACGCGCTTGAGAAACTGGACACCTCCGATCGAGGTGGCGTCCGCAGGTGGCGTAACCTCGAACAAGATGGTGTCGAACGTGCCCTTGGTGCTGCGACACGTACCGTTGCCTCCGCAGGCCCCGACCGCGCAATCAGAATCCGTCTTGCACTGATTCTGAGGCACGACACTCGGTTGCTCTTGCACCGATGCAACGTTGCACGCAGACAGCGCCCAGAGCGCCCACAGCCCTGCCGCAAACCCGCGCGTCATGGCCCTGCAGCCTGCCGACTAGGGCAGCCGCTCAGCGTAGTCAGAGCATTGGGGTCCGGATTCACGTTCACCCACCAAGTGATGAGGGCGGCGTCCGTGTCGGCTTTCTTCGTATCGAGCACTTGCGGAGTCTGGTAACTATCGAGATGTGCGACGACCATCGAAAAGGTATGGCAGCCGCTGTCGTCCAAGCTGACGGTCGTCCAAGTGTAGCTGATCGCGCGATCGCTCGTGTCGTCGTAGGTAGAGGCTGCGATGAACTTGCTATCGATGAACTTCTTGCTGGAAGTGCCGTAATCACGCCAGAAGTTGACGAGGAGTTGCTCGCCCGCATCTTCAGAGCGAACAGGCACGGTAAAGCTCGGCGAGCTGGCGGAGGGCGTCTGGACGACGACGACCTGGTACACCGAAGGCTTGGCCGAATACACGGCCAGCTCCGGCCGAGTCTGCACGGGATCGGTATACTGCGGCGGATCGGCGACAATGCAACTCGCGACCTGAGTCATGATCGAGAGGACGAGAAGCGACTCGCATGCCAAGCGCAAACGTCGCCAATTCGGGCGGGACGAAGACCACCACCACGACAACCGTGTCGCGCCTTTGGGCTGGGTCTGGGGTTCTCGGCAAAGCGTCACGGCCTCTCCTCAATGCCGAGTATTGCCTTGGCGGACGGCAAACTGCCAGCGCGTCTCGGCGTATTCCGGGCTGAGCGCCAGGGTGAGCAGGCTGCGGAGCGAGGGCGCGCGGCGGCTCAGTTCTGCCAAAGCATTGGGGGCGCGCAGTTGTTCGCGCGAGATCCCGTCGTCGGCTGCGGCCTCGCTCAGGGCCACGCCGAGGTCGCCTGCCACGAACAGGCCGGCACGACGCACCGCGACACGCGAGGACGCGAGCGCCGCGTCATAGTCGAGCAGCTCGGGCCGATCGCACAGCTCGCGCAGCCGGCGTTGAAAGCGGGCCGGAATGCTCTCCCAAAGGACCTCGGCCAAGTTGAGGACGCCGCCGGATTTGGTCGTGCGCGGCGGGCCGAACGCAAAGCCGAGCCCTTTGAGCACGGCGCGCGCCTGCGACTCGGGCGAGCCGAACAGTAAGGCATATTGCGGAATCGAAGCGGCCAGCATGGCGCCGAGATGAAAGCGTAGCTCGGGCGTGTCTTGGCGCACGTCGCCCGAGAGAATTACCGCGGGCGGCGAGAGCAGCGCCAGGTTCACCGTGATCGGACCCGAGCTGCGCCGTTGGAAAAGCGGGGTTCGCGTAAGCGCCAGCGCGCGGGCGGCTCCGGCGTACACGCGGGCGAGCGGCGATTGAGCCGTGAGCGGGACACGCTCCATACCCGTCACGCCGTACGTGCTCGCGTCGCGCCGGAACACGTGCTCGGCGCCCTCCCAGACGATCGCCAGCGCCTCTTGCACCGGTCCCACGCTGTCACGAAATAGCATCGCCCGCACGGCGTCCGGTTGCTCGACCTGTTCCGACAGTGGCGGCGGCTCGATCCGCGTGCGGCCGGGCAAGAGCAACGCGAGCACGTGTTCGACGGCTCGGGCATAGGTCAGGTTTCGATCGGCCAGCGCGGCCTCGTACAATTTTCCGACGGCCCAGGCGTCACCCGGCGCGAGCATGGCCACCCGCCGACAAACCATGACCAGATCTTGCGTGCGGCTGGTGCGGTTTTCGAGCTCTTTGACGAGCTCGACGCCAGCATCGATCGAGCCTTCGACGAGCGCTTGGAAGAGCGCAGATTCCCGCTCGCTGGCGGCGGGGAAATAGCCGCTCTGCCGAATCGCTTCTTGCTGCCGCGGCGAAGCGGGCTGCGGAACGCTCGCCACCGCCTGCGGTAGCGGTTGCACATACGCCCGCGTCTGCGCTTGCGGAACAGGCACCTGCGGAGTGGTCGTGGCGTCGGGCAGCGGGCTCACGCTGCGCACGGGCTGCGGGCGAATGCTCTGTGCTCGTGCCGGAGCCAGCACTTCCTCGGCCGGCGGCGACACCGAATAGCGCCCGGACACGGCGGGCCGCGCGCCAGCCAAGTTCGGCGGCGTGGGTTTGTCATAGACGGGGCTCGGTGGAGCGGCGGTGGTCGGCGACTCCGGCGCGGGCCCCTGCGGTGCGGGCGTCGGTAAACGTGGCGTCGGAGTGGGCTGCGACGCGGAGGGCGGCTCCGCCCAGCTGCCCGTGGCCGCCGCCTGCTCAGCGCGCGCCGACGGATCGGGGCGCTCCGAATAGCGCCCGCGGTCGGCGTGCGCCTGGCGCGCGACGGCATCGGCAGCGGCCAGGGCGGCCGCTTCGATTGAGTCGGAGGACAGCAGCGTGCGCACGGGCGGCGGCTCCGGCGTGCCCAGGCCCCGCTCGGTGTGCACGTCACCGTCGAGCGAGAACTCCGGCGAGAGCAGAGTCGCGGTTTGCTCGCGCGGCGCGCGCTGCGCGAGGCTCGCTTGGCGAGCTTCGTCGCGTGTCGCAGTGTCGCTGCTGGCGATGGCGAGGTACGCGCGCGCGCGCTCGCCGTTGTGCAAGGCAAAGGCGAGCTCGGCGGCGCGCAGCGCCACTTTTCCGCGCGAACGCAGGCCCCGCAGATCGCCGCCCAGCGCCACGTCGAATAGCCGCAGCGCGCCGTTTGGCTCGCGCTCGGCTTTGCGCTCGGCGAGCCCGAGCGCGATCAGCGGACGTTCGCCGATCTCGGTCCAGGCGCGCTCGAGCTCGGTCTCACCCGCGCCCTCACCCACCGCGACATCCAGGGCCTCGGCGAGCAAGAACACGAACAGCTCCGCCTGCTCGGGTTCGAGCGATCCGTGCATGCCGCGCAGCTCGGCGACCGTGACGCGCGCGTCGGCGACGTCGCCCGGGCCGTGGCTCTGGTATTCGAGTTGGCGCGCGAGCAGCTGCGCCGAGGGAGACTCGGGCGCGATCCGCGCCGCGCGCGTGGCCTGGGTGAGCGCCATGCCCGGGCTGCCCGCGGAGAGCGAGGCGCGCGCTGCTTCCACGAGCCAATTCGCGCGTTGATCGTCCGAGGCCGCGGACGCCGTGGCAAGCTCGTCCAACGCTTCGGACAATGCTTGCGGGTTGTTTCGGCGGCGCTCGACCTCTACCGAAAGCTCGAGCAGCTTGGGCGACTGAGCCCAGGCGCCCATGCCCTCCAGCACGCGAACCGCGGACTCGACATCGCCCCCGTTCAGGTACGACTCGCAAGCCTTACGCGACAAGTCGGCGGCCTCGCTGCGGTCTTGCGCGATCGCGCTAGCGCGCAGCCAAAGTGGCGCCGCGCGCAGCGGCGCGCCGAGTCGCTCGTTCAGATCCGCGAGCACGCGCAGCACGCTCAGGTTGTCGCCCGTAGCGGCCGTCAGCGCCTCGAGCTCTGCGCGCGCTTCGTCGGCGCGGCCCAAGCGTTGCTCGAGCACGGTCGCCCGGCGCAGGCGAATGCGCCGCACGTCGTCGACCATGCTGGCGATCGACGCACGGCGCGCGAGCAGCGAGACCAGCGCTTCGTAGTCGCCGCGATGCTCGGCGTCGCGCTCCAACGCGGCGAGCGCGCCCATGTCGTCCGGCTCGAGCTCGAGCACCTCTTTCCAACGTGAGAACGCACGCAGCTCGTCGCCCATTTCCTCGAGCAGCTCCGCCACTTGACGCAAGAAATCGAGCCGTTCGCCGGGCTCGGACGTCACCTCCGAAAGCCGCCCCAGGGCCTCGACTTGGCGCTCCTTGTCGCCTGCCTGGCGCGACAAAGCGAGGATCTCGTTCAAGAGTACCGGATCGCTCGGGCGCTCGGCGATCAGCGGCCGCAAGACGTCGAGGGCTCGCTCCGGGTCGCCGCGCGCGCCAATCAAGGCGGCAAGCTCCCCGCCCAGCCGCACCCGCGCCTCGAGCGCCAAATCATCGGAGCTGAGCTCGGCCTCGAGCGCGAGCTCCAGATCGTCGCGGCGTCCGGTGCGGCGCAGCACGTCGCACAGCCGCTCGAAGACCAGTCGGCGCGTGTCCTCGCTGAGTCCCTCGATCGACCGAGCTCGACCGAGCGCCACGATCGCCTGATCGGCGTCTTCACTCTTGTCCGCGGCATCGGCAATGGCGAGCAGCGCGGCCACGCGCTCGCGAGCCGGAATCGCGTCCAGCACCGCCTCGAGCAACTCGGGATCGCCCAAGCCGCGCGCGCTCGCTTCCGCGCGCCGCACCAAGGGCAGGTTCTCCGGATCCTTCTTGGCTGCGGCCACGAGCAAGTGGGCTTCGGCCGGCCGATCGCCGCGCGCCGCCGCCATGCGCGAGGCCAAATCGAGCGCCGCCGCGCCCGCGCCGCCGAACTTCTGCGCCGCCAGATCGAGCAGCTTGGCGATGAATGCGCTGCCGGCAGATGGCTCCTGAGCCAGGCTCGGCGCGTCATCGAAGAGTTGCGAGTATTCCTCGAGATCCCCGTCGCTCTCGACCGCGCGTTCGAGCGCGGACAGCGCCACGCGCGCAGAGCCGAAGGTACGCAGCGCCGAGACTGCGCAGGCGATGGCGATGCGCGCGCCCTCCGGCCCGTCGATTTTGGGCAGCAGTGAGGCGAGCGCGCGCTCGAAACGCAGCTCCAAAATTTCGCGGTCGTCGATGGCGGTCGACAGCAAATCGCGCAGCGCATCCGAGAGCGAGTGCACCAAATCGACGTCGGGCCGCACCGCCAGCGCTCGCAGCAAAACCTCGACCCGTTGCCGCTTGCCTTCCTCGCTGCCGCCGGCGAACAGCGCGGCGCGCCGCAGCCACCCCGCGCGCGCCTCCGGTGCTGCATGCTTCAGCGCCACGCGCTCGATCGCGCGCACGACCTCCGCGCTCTGCTCGGAGCGCTCGGCCAGGCGCGCCATGATCACGAACGCGACGCCCTCGGAGGGCACGGCCTCGAAAGCCTGCACGGCATGCGCAAGCGCGCGCCCGATGTCGTTCCGCTTTTCGAGCTGACGCGCGGCCCGATAGTGCACCGCGCGCTCGCCGTACGGGCCGAGCGCGGCGTCGGACAAGCGGTGATAAAGCTGCTCGAGCGCGGGAATGTCCTGCTCGCCCGCAGTTCGCTCGGCCACCGCCAGCACGTCCGCGCGCGACGGATCGAGCTCGAGCGCGCGCGCGGCAACGCGAAACGCCACTTCGTTCTTGCCGGCCGAGAGCGCGACCGTCGACGCCACGGCCAGCACGCGAGCGGCCTCGCTCGGCGCCTTGCGTCGCTCGGCGAGCTCGAGCAGCGCGGACAGCGCTTGCTCGGGCCCGGCGAAAGAAACCAAATCACTGGCGAAGCACTCCACACCGCGTTCAGGGTTGAGCGCGACCGCGCGCTCCCAGGCCCGCTGCGCGCGCGGCAAGTCCGAAGCGAAGTCGAAGTACGCCGCACCGACCTCACGCCAGGCGAGCGAGGTGCCGATCGGATCGGCGTCGAGCGAGCCGCTCAGCGCCTCCGCGCGCGCTTCCAGCACCGCGAGCTCACCGTCCGAGCTCTTGGTGGGCGGAGTGACGTCGAGTTCGGCGAGCACGGCTGACGCGGGCGAGCCCTCGCGCACCGCGCGCAGTAACGAGCGCGCCGAACCGTCCGGATCACCTGCCGCCCGGCGACGGCGTGCCAAATCGAGCAGCAGCTCGGCGCGCTCGCTGCCAGCCGAGCCAGCCGCGAGAAACCGTTCGCATGCCGCAATGCCGAGCCCGCGCTCGCCGGTCGCGTCCGCCACCGCGAGCACCGCGTTGCGCAGCGCAGGCGGTCGCGGCCCGACCACGTCGAGCGCACGCCGAGCCAGGCCACCGGCCCGCGCGGGGTCGAGCTTGGCCAACGCGCGCAGCGCCGTGTCCAGCAAATCCGCGAGGCCCTCGAGCGGCTCGGGTTGTGAAAGCAACCAGGCCAAAGCGTCGGCCAGGCGTGAACCGTCGCCGGCGCGAGTCACTCGCTCGAGCCGCGCGCGCGCCGCATCCAAGTCGCCCGGACGCAGCGCGATCAAGCGCTGCGTAAAGGCCATCGAGAGCAGCGGCTCGCCCAGCGCCTCGTACGTGCGAGCGAGCGCCCGACACAACTCGGCGCGCGGCACGATCACGCCCATGGCACGTTCCATCGCTTCGGCGCCCCAGCGGTCGCCCGTCAAAAGGCCGACCCGCGCGCGCGCCGCGACCGGCCGCGCCAAGGACGGATCGGCGTGGCAGGCCTGGTCAGCGGCGGAGCGCGCGGCGGCCCGGTCGCCGCCGTCGAGCAACTCTTCCGCGGCCACACTGCTCAAAATGGCGCGGAAAGACGGCGAAAGCTGCGCGGCCACGCGCAATAGCGCCCGCGCGTGCAGCGAGCGAGCGCCTTGCTGGGCGGAGAGCAGCAGCGTGAGACTCCAGGCACCCACGTGCGAGCCGGAGTCATCGAGCAGCGGGCCGAGATCGGCGAGCGCGGCTTGGAAATCAGCGCGCCGACGCCGCACGTTCGAGCGCAAGAGCAACAGGCGTGCGCGCTCGATGCTCGAGCTGGCGCGTTCGGCCAGGCGCTCGAGCTCGGTCTCGAGCTCCGCGAAGCGCCCTTTGCGCACCAGCACGCGCTCGAGCGCGCTCTGATAATTGCGATCGCCGGGCAGCAATTGACACAGCTCGCGCAGCACCGCGCTCAGCCGCTCGGCGCGATCGGGCCGCCCCTGAAGCAGCGACGCCAGGCGCGACAAGAGGTCGACGCGCTCGCCGTCGCTCGCGCGCTCGAGCTCGGCCTCGGTCGCCGAAAGCGCCTCCAGGTGGGACGCGAGCCGCGGCGCGAGTCGCTCCAGCGTGAGCGCCAGGGCTTCGTCCGATTCGTGCTCGAGCAGCCGTTCGATCGCCCAGCTCGCGAGGCTCGGATCCGCTAGCCGCTCTTCGGCCAGGATCGTGAGCTCACGCAAACAGGCGCTCCGCTCCGGCCCAACGCTGCTCTCGCCGACGCGCACCAGCGCTTCGACGAGCGGCGCGTGATCGCGCGTGGCGCTGCCGTGATTGCGCAACAAGGTTTTGGCCTCGAGATTGCCCGGGTCGGCGACCAAAGCCTCGATCCAGGCTTCCACGGCGCGATCCGGACGGCCGAGGGGTCCGGCGTAGAGCCGTCCGAGCGTGAGCCGCACGCGGGCTCGCTCGCGCCCGGCGAGCAGGTCCGAAGCGAGCTCGAGCCGCGCGGCGAACAGCTCTTGCAGCCCCGTGCGTTCGAGTAGCTCGTCGAAGCCGATGTCGTTCGCGAGCGGCGCGCCCTCTTTGCGCTCGATCGCCGACAGCACACTCTTGAGATCGATCTCGGCGTCCAGGCCCGCGTCGAACGCGGCGCCGAGCGCGCGCGGCAAATCGCCGTCGCTGACCGCGAGGCGCATGCGCTGCAGGTGAACCGCGCGGCCGCGTTCGCCGAGAGCACGCGCGTGCTCACGGCGCACTTCGTCGGCCGCGCCGATCCGGCTGCGCAGCGTCAGCACTGCGGCCAAGCGCTCGGCAGCGGGCGCAAAATCGGGCGCCATCTCGTACGCGCGCAGCAGGTTCTCGAACGCGCTCGAGCGTTCACCGAGGCGCTCCCGGCGCTCGGCCGCTTCGAGATAAGCATGCGCGGCGGCTTGCCCCGAGACGACTTCGGGCGCCCACGCGCCGATCGCGCCGAGCAGCTCGAGCGGCTGCGATTCGCCGGGGTTTTCCGCGGCCGCTTGCGTCAGGGCCTCGCGCTGGCCCTCGGCGTCACCGGCGCGGCCGAGCAGCACCGCCAAGCGCGACTGCAGTGCGGCCGCGTCTGCGCCCTTCTTGCCGGCGAGCAGCGGGCGCAAGGTGATCGCCGCGAGCGACGGCTCGCCGAGACTCGCGAACCAACCGGCGAGCTCTTCGCGCAAAACCGGATCTTCACCGAGCAAGAGCGAGCGGCGCGCGTAACGCGTGGCCAGCTCGAGCTCCGTGCCGCGCGCGGCAAGCGCGCGCGCCAAAGACGAGGCCGCCGCGCGCTCGCGTTCGCCGTCGCCCGCGCTGCTCGCCGACAAGAGCCGCGCACTCAGCGCAGACAGCTCGGCACGCGGCCCCACCCGGTGCGGCACCGGCCGATCGAGCTCGTAGCGTTCCAAAGCGAGCGACGCAGCGGAGCGCGGCCCCTCGCGCCCGGACCATTCGGGCGGCGGCAGGGTGCGCTTCTTCGGCAAGGCGGTCGTGTGCGCGACGTCGCCGGTCGCTTCCTCGGAGGCACCCGGCGCGTGCTCGGTCGCAGTTTCGTTCGGCAGGTCGGAGCTCATCGCGTGGGTGAACGGGCGGGGTCAGGGTCAGGAGCGAGCTAAAGGCGCGCTGGAAAGACGAAGGGAAGACGCCAGGCGGCTCTCCGCCAGCTTAGCCACACTATAGCGAAACCGGGGCTTGTCCCCGGCATCCATAGCGGATTACCCTCCGCTTGCCGCACTGGGCTCCCGGGCGGCGGAGGCATCATGCGACGTTCCCACCCCTTTGC
>Ga0207667_10008481_pt1 | contig 12206 bp, 8 predicted proteins | sample KBSCornC52_FD_184301 | JGI IMG/M metagenome (GOLD analysis project Ga0207667, IMG submission 184301) | Corn rhizosphere microbial communities from Kellogg Biological Station, Michigan, USA - KBS Corn C5-2 (SPAdes) (version 2) | ecosystem: Host-associated > Plants > Roots > Rhizosphere > Soil ...
CTGCCTGGTATGTCGCCCCAGCCGCGACAACATATCGCCACTTCAAACGGAATATTCTTTCGCCCCAGCGTCTTCTTTGCGCGAACAATCCGCTGCGCAATCGTCGGCTCCGGCGTCAGAAACGCTCGCGCAATCTCATCCGTTGTCAGCCCGCCCACCACACGCAGCGTCAGCGCCGCGCGCGACTCCATCGACAGCACCGGATGGCACGAAACGAAAATCAGCCGCAGCACATCGTCGCCGATCGGATCATCCATCGCCGTCACCATGTCTGGTGGAGTGCGTTCAAGCTCGCTCAGCTCGCGGGCAAGCTCTTCATGTTTTCTGGTGTTCAGATCAGTCTTTCTGAAGTGATCCAGCGCGCGATGCTTCGCGGTCGTCATCAGCCAAGCACCGGGCTTCGGCGGAATGCCTTCATGCGGCCACTTTTCCAGCGCGACAACAAGCGCCTCCTGCGCCAGATCCTCGGCAAGGTCGAGGTCGCGAACCATCCGCGTCAGCCCCGCAACAACCTTCGCGGCCTCCATCCTCCAAACCGCCTCAATGGCGTGTTGTACATCCGTCGCGGGCATACCTGTCGATCACAACACGCCATCCTCCGCCTCCGCAACGCCCTACTTCTCCGCGATCTACTTCTGTCCAATTTGGCGCGAAGAGCGTTTCCTTCCTGCGCACTCTCTCCGACATTCTCGGACCCAAAATTTGCGTCGATAAACCGGAGGGCATTGTCAACGCGTAGAAGGATGCGCGGTTGTTTTTCAGGACTCCCCGTACAATCAATCTCGTTACACCCATCAACTCCTTGCCCATCCAACGTCCATCCTGGCTCCCCACCTACATCCCCGAACTCCAGGGGCTCCGCGGCATCGCCGTCCTCGGCGTCGTCTTCTACCACTGCCATCCGCGCTTCGAACACACCTTCCTCTACAAGGCCTCGCTCTGGGGATGGGCCGGCGTCAATCTCTTCTTCGTCCTCTCCGGATTCCTCATCACCTCCATCCTCCTCGAATCCCGCAGCGAGCCCCGCTACTTCCGCAACTTCTACGCGCGTCGCGCTCTCCGCATCTGGCCCGTATACGTTCTCGTCCTCATCGTCTGTTATCTCAACGCTCCCTGGTTCGTCGGCCAACCCGTCTTCGAAGCCTTCCGAGCCGCACCCTGGTGGGCTTACATCCTCTTCCTGCAAAATCTCTTTCACATCACATTGCCTCCCGCTATTGGCCCCACGTGGTCTCTCGCCATCGAGGAGCAGTACTACTTGCTCTGGGCTCCTGTCGTTCGCATTCTCCGAGCTCCATGGATGCTCGCAACTCTCCTCATCAGCCTCCTCGTCGCCGGCCCACTGTTTCGACTCACCCACTTCGCGTGGATCACTCCCACGCACACCCTCACCCACATCGATGGCATCGCCATGGGCAGTCTTCTAGCTCTTGCCCTCTACACCCTCCCGCTCAGCCGCCGCACATGGCTCTCGATCGGGTACGCTGCCATGCCCATCGGATTCATTTGCGCCGGAACCATCGCCGGCGGCACCGCATTTCTCGACTCGGCCCTCACCACCCTCTTCGGCGGAGCCGTTCTCACTTCGATCGCTTCCACCGGCTTTCGCGGCCCCATCCATTCGGCCCTGCGTCGCGGCCCCCTCGCCTTCTACGGCAAGATCAGCTACGGCCTCTATATGACCCACATCGGCACCTTCGTCTACTTCGGCTGGTTCGACGCCCGCATGAACAGTCACGGCATCCCCGGCAACCTCGCCGTCGTCTCTTTCCGCCTGCTCGCCTGCACTCTCGTCGCAACCATCCTCTGGTACGGATTCGAGTCCCGCATCCTCCGCCTCAAACGCCACTTCCAAACCCCCACCAAAGAACGTCCAAAGCAACAAACCTTCTCCCTCTAGATCACGCCGAAGCCTACGCGAACGCGGAAAAGGTCGCGTCGAAGCCTTCGCGAACGCGGACAAGGTCGCGCCGAAGCCTTCGGCGAAGGCGGAAGCGCCACTCCCACCCCCCCTGTGAAAGAACGACAAAAACAGCAAAGCTTTTCGCTTTGATAGCCAGCATTTCCGGCAATCTCAAGCCATCCCACGTCTTGACCCCGCATCTCAGTGCGTGTGACTCCAATCACCCGGCCTTTAACATTCGGCTGCTAGCCTGAACTGTCACAACACTTCCCCACGCGAGGTGCCCCCGATGACCGCGACCACCGAAACCACCCGGCACGATACTACGACACAAGGCCCTCTATCCCCCGATCAACTCGACAAAATCAATGCCTACTGGCGCGCCGCTAACTACCTTTCCGTCGGCCAGATATACCTCAAAGACAATCCCCTGCTTGAACGTCCACTCACGCTCGACGACGTGAAGCCGCGTCTTCTCGGGCACTGGGGGACCACGCCCGGCCTCAACTTCCTCTACGTCCACTGGAACCGCCTCATCAAAGAACGCCACCTCGACATGATCTACATCATCGGCCCCGGACACGGCGGTCCCGGCCTCGTGGCGAACACTTATCTCGAAGGTTCCTACTCCGAGATCTACCCGCACATCGAGCAGAATCGCGACGGCATCAAGCGCCTCTTCCGCCAGTTCAGCTGGCCCTATGGAATCCCCAGCCACGTCGCCCCCGAAACACCCGGCTCCATCCACGAAGGCGGCGAGCTCGGCTACTCTCTCGTGCACGCCTACGGAGCGGCATTCGACAACCCCAATCTCATCGTCTCCTGCGTAATCGGCGATGGCGAAGCGGAAACCGGACCACTTGCCACAAGCTGGCACTCCAACAAGTTCCTCAATCCCGCCACCGATGGCGCTGTCCTCCCCATCCTTCACCTCAATGGCTACAAGATCGCCAATCCCACAGTTCTGGCCCGCATACCTCATGCAGAACTTGAAGATCTGATGCGCGGCTATGGATACGAGCCCTACACCCTCGACGGCGATGATCCGCTCACCATGCACCAGAAAGCCGCGGAAATCTTCGACCGCATCTTCGATCGCATCGCCGAAATCCAGAAAGCCGCACGCGAAGGTAAATCAACTGAGCGCCCCACCTGGCCCATGCTCATCATGCGCACTCCCAAAGGCTGGACCGGACCCAAGGAAGTCGACGGCAAGCCCGTCGAAAACACCTGGCGCGCGCATCAAGTCCCCTTCAGCGAGCTCCGCGAAAAGCCCGACCACATCCGGCTCCTCGAAGACTGGATGCGCAGTTACAAACCCGAAGAGCTCTTCGACGAAGACGGCGCCTTCCGCCCCGAACTCGCCGACATCGCTCCCAAGGGTCGCCTCCGCATGGGCATGAACGCACATGCCAACGGCGGACTCCTCTGGCAGCCCCTTCGCATCCCCAACTTCCGCGACTTCGCCGTCAAAGTCGAAACACCCGGCGCCACCACAGCCGAATCCACCCGCATCCTCGGCAAGCTTCTCCACGCCGTCATGCAGGCCAACATGGACTCGAAAAACTTCCGCGTCTTCGGCCCCGACGAAACCGCCAGCAACCGCATCGGCGACGTCATCACCGGAACCGGCAAAACCTGGATGTCCCAAACACTCCCGGTCGACGTAGACCTCTCCCCCACCGGCCGCGTCATGGAGATCCTCAGCGAGCACATGTGCCAGGGCTGGCTTGAGGGCTACCTCCTCACTGGCCGCCACGGCTTCTTCAGTTGCTACGAAGCCTTCATCCACATCGTCGATTCCATGGTGAACCAGCACGCGAAATGGCTCAAAGTCACGCGCGGCATCCCGTGGCGCAAACCCATCGCCTCCCTCAACTACCTCCTCAGCTCTCTCGTCTGGCGTCAGGATCACAACGGCTTCTCGCATCAGGACCCCGGCTTCATCGATCACCTCGTCAACAAAAAAGCTGACGTCGTCCGTATCTATCTCCCGCCCGACGCCAATACCCTGCTCTCGGTTGCCGACCACTGCCTGCGCAGCCGCCACTACATCAACCTCATCGTCGCCGGCAAGCAGCCCGCGCCACAGTGGCTCACCATGGACGAAGCCGTCGCTCACTGCACCACAGGGCTCGGCATCTGGAAGTGGGCGTCGAACGACAACGGCGATCCCGAAGTAGTCATGGCCTGCTGCGGTGACGTGCCCACCATGGAAGCTCTCGCCGCCGTCGAGCTCCTCCGCAAACAGGCGCCCGATCTCCGCGTCCGCGTCGTCAACATCGTCGACCTCATGACGCTGCAACCTCAGTCCGAACATCCGCACGGCCTCTCCGACGACGATTACGATGCCATCTTTCCGCCAGATGTCCCAACCATCTTCGCGTTCCACGGATACCCGTGGGGCATTCACCGCCTCACCTATCGCCGCCACAATCACGACAATCTGCACGTCCGCGGCTATAAGGAAGAAGGCACGACCACAACCCCGTTCGACATGTGCGTGCTCAACAATATCGACCGCTTCCAGCTCGCACTCGACGCCATCACCCGCGTCAATCGCCTCGCTCCAAAGGTCGACGAAGCACGTCAATGGTACTCAGAACAAATCCAGCGCCACCGCCTCTACGTCTCGGAACACGGCGAAGACCTGCCCGAGATTCAGCAGTGGCAATGGCAGCCCGACAAATCGAAATAGAAGGAGTTCTCCGAGCCGTAAGGAATAACGGCAAATCTGGGTGCCCCATCCTAACCGCAGGTTTTCGCGGTTAGGGTGGGAAACGACAATGCCGACGTTCTGTAACAAGCGCACGACTTCAGTCGTGCCGTAAACGAAACAGAAAAAGACGGGGGTTTCAGCCCCCGCACAATCCAGCACGAGGTACGTTCTCAAATGTCGTCTTTGCCGATTTTGGTTTTAAACAGTGGTTCCTCCTCTATCAAGTTCGCCATGTACGAAGCCGCCGACGGCCAGCGCACGAAAATCTTTGAAGGCGCCGTCGATGGCATCGCCACCGACAACGGCAAGTTCTGGATCAAGGATGCCGATGGCAAAAAGCTCATCGATGAAACTCCCGACTTGCCCAACCGCTCCGTTGCCTTCTCGCTCGTCGCGAAGACTCTCAACTCCGGCCAGTTTCCTGCGCCGCGAGCCATTGGACATCGCACTGTCTCCGGCAGCCCGAGTGTTTGCGAAAACCAGCTCATCACACCCGAGCTGATCGATAACCTCGACAAGTATGCCGATCTCGCTCCGCTCCACACGCCCATCGCCGTCTACATCATGCGCGAAGCGCTCAAGCTCTTCCCGGACATTCCCAACTTTGCGGTGCTCGACACCTGGTTCCATCGCACCATGTCCGAAGTCGTCACCCGCATGCCGATCCCCGACGAATACGTCGACATGGGGGTCCGCCGCTACGGCTATCACGGCATCTCGTACGAGTCGATCATCTACCAGCTACAGCCCAACATTCCGGAGAAGCTCATCGTCGCCCACCTCGGTAACGGCGCATCCATCTCCGCCATCCGCAACGGCCAGTGCCTCGACACCTCCATGGGTCTGACGCCGAGCGGCGGGATCATCAGCGCCTCGCGTACCGGCGACATCGATCCCGGCGTCGTCATCTTCATCCTCAAGCAGATCGCCAAATCCGAACCCGATACCCTCAAAGCCGCCGACAAACTCGAAACCGTCATCAGCAAAAAATCCGGTCTCGTTGGCATGAGCGGCGTCTCCAACGACATGCGCGATCTCCGCGATGCCATCAAGCAAGGCAACGAACACGCACGGCTCGCCGTCGCCAAATTCACCTCCACCATTGCCAAATGGATCGGCAGCTTCTACGCCGAGCTCGGCGGACTCGACATGCTCGTCTTCACCGGCGGCATCGGCGAAAACGACATTGCCTCACGAGCCGAAATCTGCTCAGGTCTAAGCGCTCTCGGCATCGTCATCGATCCCGCCCGCAACAACGTCCGTGGCGAAGCCACCATCTCCGCCGACACGTCGCGAGTGACGGTCCGCGTAATCCCCCCCGCCGAAGACCTGATGATCGTCAACCACGTCCTCCGCCTCCTTGGCGATTAACTGTCAGGATCACAAGCCTTCTGGGTGCCCCATCCATCGCGCAGCTTCTCGCGCGATGGGTGGGAAACGAAAGATCCCGCCCGCACCCCGCAGGCCGGCGGAAACTCGTCCCTCGTCCCCTACGTCCCTAGTCCCTACGTCCCTGGCACCTCCTGTTCTAAACTTACTTATGTGAACGCGCCCTCTCTCTCCGCGCATCGAGCCACCGCCGCTCCCGTCAGCCTCAAGCCCCTCCCCTCGCCCGCTCTGCGCAATTTCGCCTGGGCTGTCCTAGCCTATTTCATCGCCGTCATTCTCTGGGGAGCAGTCGTTCGCGCCACCGGTGCCGGCGCAGGCTGCGGCAATCACTGGCCGCTCTGCAACGGAACCGTGCTCCAGCACTCCGCCACCGCGAACACCATGATCGAGTTCACCCACCGCATCACCAGCGGAATCTCTTTCTTTTCCGCCGTGGGCCTCCTCATCTGGACATTCGCCGCCACCATGCGCGGCCATCTCGCCCGTGCCGCCTCCGTCGCCGTTGTCGTCTTCACGCTCATCGAGGCCATCCTCGGAGCGCTCCTCGTCATGCTCGGACTCACCGCGCAGAGCCAGTCGCCTCTGCGACCCTGGTACCTCGCCCTGCACCTCACCAACACGCTGCTGCTTCTCGCCGCGCTTACTCTCACCGCCCACATGCTCAGCCGCAAGCATGGCTACCTGCGCAACTCCATCCGCATCGTCGCGCCCTTCGGCGCCATCGCCGCAATCCTCGTCGTACTGATCGTCGGTGTCACCGGTTCTCTCGCCGCTCTCGGAGACACGCTCTTCCCCGCCACCTCACTCGGCTCGGCCCTCGCTCAAGACTTCTCCTCGACCAGTGGCTGGCTCGTGCGTTGGCGTTGGACGCACCCCACGATCGCCTTCCTCGCCAGCATCTTCCTCATCTGGATCATGGTCCGCGCCGCCCGCCGCTCCGCGCATTGGGATAACCGCGCCCTCTCCGCCGCTATCCTCGTTCTTCTCGCCCTTCAATACGTACTCGGCGTACTCGACGTCGTTCTCCTCGCCCCAGTCTGGCTTCAGACAATCCACCTGCTCGGCGCCGACATCCTCTGGGCCGCCCTCGTAGTCCTCACCGCCCGCCTCACCCTCCAGCCGAAACAAGCAGAGTAATTAGAACCAGCAAACCGGCCGCTCCTCACGCCGTCGCAGCAAGTACAGCCGTCCGCGTGACGCTGATGACGCTGATGTCGTCGCTCTGACCAAACCGCTGCGCAGCATTGGCGATTTCGGAGGCAGAGGTCGTCCTCGACAGCAGTTCCTGTACCCGCTCAAAACCGAAAAGGTTCCCCTCTGCATCGGTAGCTTCGGCAACACCATCAGAGAGAAGCATCAGGCGGTCGTCAGGACGAAGTTCAAATCGCAGCAACGAGAATTCCGGCTTCTCCAGCATTCCCAGCGGCAGAGAGCCTTCCAGCGACAGCGCTTTTCCATCCAGATAAGGCGCAAGGTGCCCCGCGTTCGCCAGTGTGACTGACCCATTGACATCGATTCGCAGTGCCAGACAGGTCGCAAAGGCATCTCCTCGACCGAGCAGCCGCTTGTTCAGAGCATCCAGCAGCACTAGCGGGTCTGGCTTGAATTGAGCCACGGTCCGAATTGCACCCACGAGCAACGCAACCAGCATACCCGCCTTCAGTCCCTTGCCTGCAACATCGCCCGCCACAATCAGAAGGCTGCCATCAGCAGCATTGGGAATCACCTGGAAGAAATCGCCCCCCACCTCCAGTGCAGGCCGGTACTCGCTTTCCACTTGGAATCCCGGAAGCGAGGTGTGATCTTCTGGCAAAATGACCTGCTGAACCTCCTGCGCCTGCTTCACATCCAGCGCCATCTGCCGCTGCCGCCGAATGCTCTTGGTCAGTCGTCGCAAAAGCAGCAGCGACAAAGCTACCACGAGAAAAAGATTGGCAATTTGGCGAGTTGACAGCTGAAGACCGAATGGAAACCAGGTGGGAACGATGTGGAAGTAATTCAATTCGGTGGCAAATTCAGCCATGCCGGCGAGCAGGACAGCCGGTACTGCGATCCAGCCCTCTACCCCTTGTTCAACGATCCCTTGGAAAACCGTCCAGAGAAGCAGTGCGGCAATCGCAAGCCGCACCATCAGCGAGATGATGTGAAATGTATTCTCGGTCCCTGGTGGAACGAGCACAAAGAAGAGATTCTGCCCAATAGAACTCGAAAGCATGAGCAACAGAAGCAGCGCGAGCGTGAGCCATGGCACCCACGTCGGGCGGCGAAGGCGGAACCACACGCGCCACACCATCAGCCAGCCGGCATAAATAAGTGGAGTGATAATCGTCAGCCGAATGGGAGCAGTGACGACGTAAGGAATCCAATCCGTCCAGGTGCTGAACACGTTAATCCACGCTGCTACGGCGATGACCAGAAGAAGTGCGCCGATCCAAACATACACAGGATCGGTACGATCGAATAACACCAGGCTGAGAGCCACAACCCCCAGCAGTGTGAAGGTCAGCGCCTCGATGAGACTGCCCGCGTACGATCGATAGAGCTCATCCCACTTCACCTGGTTTTGGGCGGCGATAGCAGCGTATTCGCCAAGGAGCGGCGGGTTATGAAAGCCGCCAACATCGTCAAGTTGGCTCAGTGTATAAGGCTCCATGTAGACGCGGAACGAGAGCACGTGCTCCGATGCACCGGAACTGCCCTCCTCCGGAAGAGAGAACATTTCAGGCCGCGTAGTATAGATCCTTGGCTCCGCGCCTGAGAAATTACCGAAGGTGCCAATGAGAACTCCCTCATCGAATGCCTGATAAATATCATCGAGGTCTGACGGACCGGCCAGCGCGAGTTTGACTCCGGGCCGCGAGTCGACCCGGACGTGAATTCTGTACCACGCATATCCCCAGTAGCCCTTGTGGCCGCGAGCAGTCCAGCCCGGAAGATATCCCGACGTGCCGGCGATTGGATCATACGAACCAGCGGGAACCGTCAGGTCAACAGACTCCCATGCAGAATCGTCGAACCCAGCCTCCGACCACAGCGCCTTGCCTGTCACGGGATCGACGGGCGAATCACCAACCTGGAATCTCCACGGCCCGTTTAGGGCCACCACGCTGTCGCCCAGATGGATTTCTGTGGTAGCCGCGCTGGAACCCGTTGCACTGGTCGGAACGGCAGTGGCCAGCGGTGTAACAACCCCTGCACTGAGAATCAGCAAAATAAGAATCACTCGGCGACTGCCAGGCACGGGGGGACCTCCAACTCGCGCGGTAAACGCTTGTTGGCACTCTAACAAGCCATCACCGCGCAACGGAATCGAATTCTCTCGTCCCACTGCTTGCAACCCGGGTTCGCCGAAAGCATGGTGCGGGGTCTTACTCGCTACTCCCTATTCCCTTCTTCCTGATCACTGCTTCTCCAGCACCCCCGCCGCCGGATACACCTTCCCATTCACTTCTGCATTAATCACCGGCAACTCCGGGGTAGCCGTAAGCCACTCGATCTTCCCATCACGCAGAATCACCGTATCCTCCGCCTTGCCCCCGCGGATACTCGGATTCCAGGCAAACGCCTGATTGTTAACCACAACCTCTTTCCCATCCGGCGTCGCCACCCACTCACGTTCCCCATACCCCGTCGGACCTCCCAGGTGATGAAACCTCTCCTCGCCCGAAAATCCCTCCGCCGTGTACGCCGCCTGCGCCACGCGAAACAGCTCCGCTGAAGTCACGCCAACCTTGCTGGAATCGAGCAGTGCCGCATTCACCCGCGCCGCAGACTTGAACCTTGCCCCGAGTTGCGCCGGAACCGCACCGAAATGCATAAACCGTGTGATCGAAATCGCCAGCCCCCACTTCCGCGAGCACAGATTCAACATCGCGTACTTCTCGAGCTTCGCCCCGCGCGCCACCGCATGCTTGTATTTGTAGATCCGATCGTCCACCGCATACAAATACACCGAAGGCAGAATTCCCCGCTTCAGCAAGTTCGCCGCCGTGATCGCCTCCAGGTCGTACTCGCTCATCCCCCGCTCAACCTGCTTCAGTGACTCGACCGTCGCAGCGGTACTCCCTGCCCCCAGCCACCGATACCGCGCAATCTCGCTCTCGCTCAACGACGCACGCAGCGGAAACAGATTCATTGCCGTCGTACCCGGTAGTGGCGTGTCCGAACCCAGCGGTCCTCCCGCAAGCTTCGCCGCCGCAGCCGCCGTATCGTCCGCGTACCACGGAAACAGCACCGGCTCGAAATCCAGCGCGCCAAACTCCTCATCCTTCAGCCGCGGAGCCTCATTCTCCGTCGTGAAGTAGTACCGCTTCCCCTCCGACGTCACCAGCAACGACGCCACACCCGTCTCGCTCGGAGTCAGCACTCGCAGTTCCACAGCGCCGCCCGTAATCCAGGCCACGTTCTCATTCCGCCGGATCAGAACCCCACCCAGTTTCTCGCGCCGCATCCACTCAACAAGCTTCGAATGCTTCTCATCTAGTTCCGCATTCCAAGCCGACTCGCTGACAATGGTCTTCCCGTTTACGACCAGTGCCTTCCCAATCCTCTTCGTCATCTCGCAGATTCTCCCCAGACGTACTCAAGGGACCAGAGATCGGCCACCCACGCAGCCTTCCCGGTCCCTCGTTCCCCAGCTTGTTACTCCCTACTCCCTATTCCCTACTCCCTCGTCCCCTACTCTTCCTCTCCCGGGTGATAGTAGCTTTCCCACCCAAGGTACCGAGCCGCTTCATGGATTGACTTCGAAACATCGCTGAAGTTTGCCGCCACGTGGTGCTCGAATCCCTCGCGGCAGATGTACTTCAACAGCTTCTGCAGCTTCGGAATCTCCGCCACGCCCGCGCCGCCAAACGTCTCCAGCGGATCCTCCGTAAACCGTCCCGCCCCCGTATACCCGCGAACAATGCCGCGCCGATCGTCGGTCGAGTAGCGCGCAAAACTCATCACCCCCGGCTTCACGCGCCCCACGCACGTCCCAAATGTGTTCAGCTTGCCCACTGTACCCGCGATGATCTCCTGATAATCCATCTTCACGTCTTTGAAGAAGTGCTTCGGCAGGTTCGAGCAATGGAAGCAGACGCACTTGTTCGGATCGGCACCGTAATTGTTATTCCAATCCAGCAACGCGGAAGGCGTCTGGCTCGCCAGCGCCAGCATGTACATGCTCAGCGTGCCCGGTACATCCACTTCGCACGCTGATGGAATCAGCTCATTCGACATCATGCTCATGATCGTGCACGGCACAACACCGAAATACTCCTCCATTGAAGTCCAGCACTGCACCGCGCTGATCGTCACTGGAGCCGTTTTCATCCAGCCCTCGATCACCGCGCCCAGCTTCGCCATCTTCATCAGGGCGTCGTCCGGAATCCCCGCCGTCGTCACGTACTTCTTGATCGCCGACAACTTCGCCTGCGCAGCATCGTCATTGTCCTTCATCCGATTGATGCGCCCAAAAATCTCCGACAAGTCGATCGTCTCTATCGTGATTCCGCTGGTCTCGAAGATCCGTTCCGAATACCGAACCGTGTTGAATGCCGTAGGCCGCGCGCCGATCGCACCGATGCGCAGATTCTTCAGTCCCTTCACAATCCGGCACACCGCCGAGAACCACTCCAGATCAGCCTTGAACTCCGCCGAACCCACCGCCTCCGTATGCAGCGTAGTCAGGGAGTACTCAATCCCGTACTGCATCATGTTGTTGCAACATGACATCTTTCCGCAGAAGCTGTCCCGCCGCGTCGCAATCGTCATCGCATCCGAGCGATCCGGCGTCGCCTGCACCAGCACCGGAACCTTCAGCCCCGACAAACGAATCGCATCCACAATCCCGCGCTCTTCACCAAAATTCGGCAGAGTCACAATGATGCCGTCAATTTCATCCGCATGCTTCTTGAAAAGCTCAGCGCAATGCTGAGCCTCCGTATACGTCTCCACCGCACCATACTTCGAGTGCTCGGGATCCAGAACAATCGCGCTCGCCCCAGCCGCCTGAAGCACCGAGAGAATCTCTTCCCGTCCCGTCTTCGCCAGATGATCGGGAAAAAATCCCCGGTTCCCAACAATCACACCAAACGTCATCTTTCTTTCCGCTGCCATCTTTCAAGCTCCTTTGATATGCCGCACTGACTTTCTAACCGTTGCGGCCCGGGCGAAAGCGAATACCGTAAAAAAGGCCAAGAATCAACATCC
>Ga0207667_10008484_pt1 | contig 12204 bp, 9 predicted proteins | sample KBSCornC52_FD_184301 | JGI IMG/M metagenome (GOLD analysis project Ga0207667, IMG submission 184301) | Corn rhizosphere microbial communities from Kellogg Biological Station, Michigan, USA - KBS Corn C5-2 (SPAdes) (version 2) | ecosystem: Host-associated > Plants > Roots > Rhizosphere > Soil ...
AGTCCGCCTTTGTCTTCCTCGCCCACAACATGCTCGACCTCCCGCAGATGGCCAAAGGAATCGGCCTCGGCGTCTGGGCCCTTATCGACGATCTGCAAAAGTCTATCGCTGAAATCTAAACCGCTCACAAAACGAAACGTCCCGGTCCCTGCTAGCCTTCCTGCTGCTTTGGTTGAACAGAGACACTTCGCATTCGCAAAACAAACGATCTGGAGGACCTCAAGCGCGGGTAGTGGGTCAGTTTGAATCAAACTGACCCACTACCCAATCGCGAATAGTTTGTCTAACCCCGCGGATCCATTGGTAAGATCCATGACCAGAGATCAATCGTGGACAACTTTCTTCGCTTGGAGAACCGCCATAATGGCGAGATTCTCCTCATGGGCCGCATTCGCGACGGCGTAGGGCCAGATCGTCCTTGGCCCTCGATGGCACCTTGCCGCCAGGAACAAGCGGGCCGCCTCCGCACATGCATCTCCAGGAACAAGAGAAAGGCATCGTGAAAGCAGGGACTCTCGGCGCTCAAATCGGGACGGAGAAGATCGTCGTACCGACCGGGCAAAATAGTTCTGCGCTAAGGCGTTTCTCACAAATGGTGGAACGAGGGAGGCTTACCGCGAGACTTTGGTTAGTTCACGATGCCTCCCGCTTCTATGGTTTTGTCGCAGACGCCGCTGGTTGACTGCGTGGGCAGGAAGGTGGTCCAAGCGGCTCCTCCACCGGTGGAGTTGGGCGGGTTAAGATCGGCCGGAGTGCTGAAGTCGAAGAAGTCACTCATGTCTCCATTCTTCAGCCAATAGGCGTCCCGGGCGGTGAGGGGCGGGACGTTGAAGGTCTTCTCAATGAAGGACAGGATTGCGGTGCTGTCCATGGGAACGTGTGAGACGTAGTGCGGCTTGACGTAAGGCGAAATGACGAGCACCGGGACACGCAGGCCAGTGATATTGAACATGTTGTATCCACCGTTTTGCGGGGTGGGAGCGGTGAAGTTGGCGTTCGGGCCGGCGTGGCAATAGCCGTAGGATCCGTTGTTGGGGTCGGGACACTGACCCTGCGCATAGGCATCCGGGGGCGGGACGGTGAGGGGCGGCACATGATCGTAGAGGCCACCGGACTCGTCGTAGGTGAGGATGAAGACGGAATCCTGCCAGGCGTCGCTTTTCATCAGCGCTCCGATGATGGACTGGATGTAGGCGGCGCCTTTCTGGAGATTGTTGTCGGGGTGCTCGTCGAGGCCGCTGGAGCCAGAGGCAGATTCGATGAAGACGACCTGCGGCAGGGTCTTGTCGGGATCGCAGGGCGAACCGTTGCAGGTGCCGGCCAGCATGTTCAATAGAGAGCTGGTGCGGTAGGTCTTGTCCTGGACTGTGGGATCGGTGTAGTCCTGGAAATTGGGGAGGAACATGCCGTCCTGGTAGTAGTAGGCCCAACTGACGTTGGCCTCATTCATGGCGCGGTAGATAGTTTTGGCGCTGTACCGGGGATGAGTGTTGTCGGCGTCGGGATACTCGTGACCGAAGGAGCTTGCGGCCTCGATGAACATCCGGTTGGGATAGGTGGCGGTGAGTTCAGGCGAAAACCAGCGGTCGCTGGTGGCGAAGAAGCTTGCCAGGTCGTAGTAGTAGGGCAGGTCCGTCTGATCGTAGTAGCCCAGTACGCGCGTGCCTTCGGGATCGTAGTTGGTTTCATTGGCGCCGAGGCCGCCGTTGGGAGTGTCGAGGAAATTGTTCATGGCGAACGAGCCGGCGGGATAGGTACTCGTCGTGAGCCATGCTTTATCGCCGCCTTTCAGGGCGAGGTTGTGGTGGCTCTCATCCCAGGATGGGGTTGGGTTCTGGGTACAGACGGTGGTTTCATGGAACGGTTTGACCTGGGTGCCGTCGTGGTGATTGGTGAGCACCAGGTTGGGGTCGAAGCCATCAATGTCGGTGGAACTGGCGGTGATGCCGAACGGCAGGAGACGCTGCGCGCGATAGGCTCCGAGGACGCCGAAGTAATTGTCGAAGGAACGGTTCTCCTGGAGCATGAAAATAATGTGCTTAATCTTGCCGGCTGCGGCGGAGGCAACGGTGACGGTTATGGTTTGATTAAGCTGGGTGCCATCGGTCAGCGTTGCGGTAGCGGTGTAGGTAGTGGTGGCAGCCGGCGTCACGGTGATGGAGCCTTTGGGCAGCGGAGTGCAGGGAGCGCAGCCGCCATTGTCAATGGTCAGCGCCGTCACCGAGGGATCAACCTGCCAGGACAGGGCCACCGGCTGATTTGCCGTGCTGTTGGCCGGGGTCGCGGTGAGGTTGATATTGACGGCGTTGATGGTAACGCTGGCCGGCTGACTTTGGCCACCGGAGCCGGTGGCAACCATTGTGTAGGTCACGGTGCTGGGAACGGGTATCTGAATTCCGGCGGGCTCCGACACAGGGAAGGTGCCGCCCTCTTCGGGATCGCTTTGGGGAAGAGCGGGGGTAAACGTGACGGAGGTGGCGTTGGTGGTCTGCCAGCTCAGGGTCGTTGAGGAACCGGCCACGACGATGATGGGACTGGCGGTGAACTGGTTGATCTGCGGCTGACCGACTGCCACAGTGACGGCTACGGACTGGGGCTGCGTACTGCCGCCGGGACCAGTGGCGATAGCGGTATAGGTTGTGTTTTCAGTCGGCTGATCTGTGGCTGGATTAGTGGTTGTGGGGATTTGCCTTGTGACGCCATCGGCGCCGACCGCGGTGATCGCGACAGAGGTGGCGTTTGTGGCCTGCCAGCTCAGAGTGACCGTGTCGCCTTTGGTGATGCTGTTGCTCGAGGCGCTGAAAACCAGGGTGGGCGCGGTTGGCGGCGGCTGAGTCACCGCGACTTGGACTTGCTGCGGCTTGCTGTCTCCGCCTGGACCCGTGGCCGTGGCCGCATAGGTGGTGCTCTCGGTCGGCGAGTCCTGGGTGGAGCCGCTCAACTGGGCAGTGGGGATATTGCGGACGGTACCGTCGCTGCCGGTAGCGGTAATTGTCAGGGTGGTGGCATTGGTGGTTGTCCACGTCAGGGTCACCGACTGGCCTGCGGTGATGCTTCCGGCGCTGGCGCTGAAGGTTACCGTCGGCGCCTGAGGAGGAGCCGCCGTCACGGCGACCTTGACCTGCTGCTGCACGCTGGGGCCGCCGCTTGCGCTGGCGGTCGCAGAATAGGTGGTGTTCTGGGTGGGCGTGTCCTGGGTGTTGCCGCTGAGCTGAGAGTTGGTGGAGATGGCCCGACTGGTGCCGTCAGCGCCGGTGGCGGTAATGGAGACGGAGGCCGCGTTCGTGGTTTGCCACGTCAGCGTAACTGCCTGGCCAGATGTAACGCTGCTGCTGCTTGCCGCAAACGTAAGAGTGGGCGCCAGCTTCGACGACGAACCCTTAGAACTGGAACCGCAGCCGGTGAGAGCGAAAATCACTGAAACTACAGCTATTCCAAACAGAGCGTCGAAACGCGTCATGAGCGGTCCACTCCTGTTGAACAAAGGAAATAAAACGTGAGATTCCTGGCTGCTGTTACGCGTCCTGCTTTCGGTTTTTCTGTCAGGGATTGTGTAGCGCATCGATAACCAAGAGAACGATTCGGCAAAGATCAAAGTCGAACAGCATCCGCACAAGGCCCCCTCGCCAACAATCGAATCGTTCTTGGTTTGCCGCGATTGGCCAAATTCCTGCCGCTCTAATTACGTCAACTCAGTTAGATTGCTCGGAGCCGCGGGACGGCTGCCTCGAGTGACAATAATCTCGGGATAACAACGTCCCTTCGGGGAGGCTCCGGCTCGGGCTCCGGCGGATTCGGGAGACGTAGTGCCTGCCGATAGAGACGAAGGAATAAATGCCCATCAGCCGCTTCGAGGCAGGTTCAACATCCTGGAACAGTGAAAAGTGTACGCGGTGGTGGCAGCGGACATGCTCGACAAAGCGACGGAGCTAAGGCTCTCAGCTGCCGAGGTGCGTGGTCTGAGTGTTACTGGAGTCCTTACATTGAATCGCTTTGATCTCACTGCCGGTGAGCTCGGCTGACAGTGCTCTTTGTAATCCCCGGCCAACATTCCAGGGTATAAGATTCCTCTGCAAACTACACTCTCGATTGCAGCGTGAGAATGCCACTTTTCTCCCCATTTCTGAAGAACTCCTGAGTCACCGGCCACACTCGCTTTGAGAGCAAGAAGTTGCCAAGTTCACAGTTGGGGATGACTCGGGACTTCGCTCACATTTAGAATCACCGCGGGCACAATCCGCTCGGAAGAACAGCAGTCAAATCGTCCTTCGTCGTTCTCCCCTGCCCCGCCGCTACCTTGTTGATCGCGAGGCTCTTTTCATTTGGAAGGAATGCACTCACCACTATGTTTCGGGGCCTCGATAGCTTGACCGCGCACGACTAGCCGGAAAATTTCCGACAAGTGAAATTGATGATGCAGGTAAAGTAGAGCCCTAAATAGTCAAGGATTCGAGTCGCCGGCAACTCTTCCCCTGAGCAAATTTCGGTCAAGTTGCAAGGCAAGGACCTCCCCAGAGTATAGTGGCGGCCCCTCGTCACTCCTTGAATTAACCTTAAGCTCAAGCGAAATGCGTTATGAAGGACGTCTCAGGACGCTTGAAATCAAAGTGAGCGCGAGGGGATTCTATGGTTTCTTTGTTGCCCAGGAAGAGCACATTCTTTGAGCTTTTCAGGGCTCAGGGAACAGTGATCAAGAAGGCTACGGAATTGTTCGCGGAATTTGCGAACAGGTTCAGCGATTTCGACTCGTATAGCGCACGTTCGAAAGCCCTCGAGCGAGAAGGGGACGCGGTTGTCCGGAAACTCACCTATGAGTTGGCGGAGGCGTTCAACACTCCACTGGACCGGGAGGATATTCATCCTCTCATGCTGGACCTCGACAGAATCGTGAACCTGATCAACCGGGCCGTCCAGGATACATATCTATACGGGATCACGGAGAAGCCGGCGATCATGGACGCGTTTGTCTCGCTGATGCAGGGAGCTGCAGGAGAACTTGAGCAGCTGCTCACCGTCTTCGAGCGGCGCAAGTACGTTGCGGAACTCGCGCACGCGGTGGAGAAGATTCGCGGCATCGAACATCAAGCAGACGTTCTTTATAAAGAAAACGTCCGTGCGCTCTTCACAAGCGATCGGGAACGTCTCCGTACCTTGTTTCGAGATGATTCCGATTCTGTGATCACGCTGAAGGTCCTTGCAACTAACCGCTTCATGACCAATCTCGAGAAGATCGTAGACGCCTTTCAGGTGGCAGCGAACCGGATCGAGGGCATTGCCATTAAGTGGAACTGACGCATGAGCCATGAGATCTTGCTTGTCGGTGTCATCGTGGCCGTGGCGCTCGGCTTCGACTTCACGAACGGCATGCATGACAGCGCGAATTCCGTCGCAACCATCGTCGCCACGCGGGTGCTCACGCCAATCCAGGCGGTTATCTGGGCGGCGTTCTGGAACATCGCCGCATTCTGGCTGTTCGGGACGGAGGTTGCGAGGACCATAGGCAGTGGCATGATCGACATTCATGTCGTGACCCCGTTTGTGGTGCTTGCCGGGCTTTTAGGTGCTATTGGGTGGAACATCTTTACACTCAAGCTCGGAATCCCGACCAGTTCGTCCCACGCGATCATCGGCGCATACGCCGGGGCGGCGGTGGCCAAAGCGGGGTTCCGCGTTCTACTGCCGGCAGGGTGGACGAAGACCCTACTTTTCATCGTCCTTGCGCCGCTCATCGGGTTCTTATTGGGCGGCCTCCTGCTCATCATCACCAGTTGGATTCTTGAATGGGGCAATTCATCTCCAGGACGCGTCGCCCCTTGGCTGAAGGGCGCTCGCCTGCTTTCTGCGGCAGCTTACAGCCTTGGACACGGCGGAAATGACGCGCAGAAGACGATGGGCATTATCACCGGGCTTCTCTTTTCCGCAAAGCTTATTCCCGCATTCCGCATCCCATTGTGGGTTGTTCTTTCGGCTTACGGCTCGATGGGGCTGGGGACGCTTTTCGGAGGATGGAAGATCATGAAGACCATGGGCCACGGCATTGCGAAACTTCGGTCCCTGGATGGTTTTTGCGCCGAACTTGCGAGCGCCGCCAGCATCTTCCTTTCCACCCTGCTCGGCATCCCGGTCAGCACGACGCACGTGATCACCGGCGCCATCTCCGGCACCCGGGCGGTGAGCCGCGTCTCTGCCGTGCGCTGGAATACGGCATTCAGCATTGCGTGGGCGTGGGTTTTCACCATTCCCGGCGCCGCCATCCTTGCATGGGGGCTGTATCGCTTTGCAGCGCTATTTGGAATCCACTCTTGACGGAATCGCATGGTTCACTGGCACGCAGGTAAACGTGCTCTTCTGCAGCTTGCCATGCTTGTCAAGTCGAGAGACGAGGATTCACCGGATACCAAAAATTCCCATTTGTCGGCCCCGCGCGAAGTTGAGAGCCTGAGACAGGCTGAAGGCGCCAGAATTCTGCGACCTCCAAAGCACTGGCGGCATTACTTCGGTTCGCCAGATAGCGTGGCCCGACTAGCAGCAATCAGTTGCATTGCTTAATCTATCTAGCCAGATCCAGACAATCTTGGTGCTGGGTTTGGGCCCCTGTTGGCAAGCGGAGAATCCTGATGGTTCCTGGGACATATCAGATTTCGAAGCAGATCCTGGTCGATCTCAGCGCGCCTCCAGTGATAGCCGGTATTTTCTGGCTTACGGCATGCGGATGGGTTGCCTCGATCGGACCGGACGGTATAACTACACTGACGAAACAAAAACTGAAAATCGAATTTCGAATAGTTCTCGTCCTGCTGTATCTGGTCGTATTCGGGGAGACGGTCTACAGTTTATTGACTTAAGCAATAGCAGTTTTCAATATTCGGAAGCAATTTCCCACCGACAATGCTCTCAACTGAGTGATCGTAATCGATCAGAGTGCGAACTGAAGCCGTTTTCAATTGATCGAACTTTGGCTGTCGAAATGGCGGCAGATGCACCCAAGTTCCAGTTCTTCCCGTATTACGGCTTTACGGACACCAGATCAAAAACTTGGCAGATCTCGATCGTAGAGGAGGCTGGAGAATCAGATCCACCTCTCTGCCCCGGAGATGATGCCGCTTCAGCAGCCCCGCCGTGTGGGGGATTCGTTGTACAGCGTGGAGCATAACTCTGTATTCAGTGGGGATTCGTTGTAATGCGCAGCTGGCGAATGGCCAAATAACCAGAACCCAAATTCACCTTCCGCTATCCGAAGACGAACACATATCCCATAATCGGTAACATGCGCTCGAGAGCTGATCCAATTGCCCGAGGAGGAAACCAGCGAGATCATGGCAGACAATGGAACCCGCTCACGCGTCACTCTGCACATGATCGCCAGCCTCGATGGATTTATCGCGAGAAAAGATAACAGTGTCTCTTGGCTCGATGAGTGCGAGGGAGTCTACGACGCGGGCGTTTCGATCACCGAAGAAGAACTAGCCGCCTTCGTCAAAAGCGTCGATTGCTATTTGATGGGCTCCCGCACTTACGAGCACGCTCTTCAGTTGGGCTGGCCTTATGGCGATACGACCTGCATCGTCTTGACCGGGAGACAACTCCCATCTTCAAGACAGAGCGTCGAATTCTATTCCGGCGATCTCAAACAGCTTCTGAACTTGAAGCTCGCACCGCGCTTCCGGAATATCTGGCTCGTCGGCGGCGCGCTCCTGTCTCAGCGTTTCCTCGACCTTGGACTTGTCGATGAAATCAGGCCGACCCTCGCGCCTGTTCTTCTCGGCGATGGCCTCCGCCTCTTCGGCCAACTCGCCTCCGAAAAACCTTGGGATCTAAAAAATATCGCCGCGTACAAAAACGGCTTCGTCGATCTTCACTACATCGCTTCCGCCCAGTGACGACGGCGAGTAGCCCAGCTTCCACCGAAGAGCTAAATCACGAAACCTCATCCCGGTTTGCAGGGAATTAAACGTCAAAAGCTCACAATAAAACGGAGTAGTTCATCTGTGGCTCGAATACGCGGCCCCGTTCGGTGTGCGGCACAGTTCCCAATTGCCACCTCAGGCACGGCTAAGATTCCCCGCTAAGCCATTGACCCCAAATATCTTAGAAATATGTTGTGTATTTTGAGATACATGGAAAGGTACCAAATTTACATGTTGATTAAAAAAAATGACTTAAGCGGCATCCTCTCGGGGGGAGTACCGTGGTCCGGTACAGACCGGGCGGATAGCTGACACACCAACCGGGAGCATTCCTGACACTGCAATGGGGGCCTGAGGCCGTAGAAGGTGACTCATGCCTTGGAGAGCGAGCAGTGTGATGGAAGAGAAGCTGCGCTTTGTCTATGAGTATCAGCGCGATGAGGCCGTGTGGTGGATCAAGCTCGGCATTCAGCATGAAAGCATCCAGGGTACAGACCGGATCAGAGGAGATCGGTATGCACCTAACGGGCGGCTGGGTTCTAAGCGAACCAGTTGATACCGCTTCAAACTGATTCGCGAAACTCCTGTTTCCAAAGCTCTGATTGCGGCTGTACACTCCGCTCCGGTCGGTAATTCCCCCTGCTCACCGGCTAGAAAGCAAGACCGGGAGAAAACGAATGACAAGCAAGAAACAGACGATCACGCGATTGTGCGCGATTGCGCTCACAGCGGCGTGGTCAGTTGGGTCATGGGCCCAGGCTCAGGAAGTGAAGCAGAAACCGCCGATGTACACGTACATCGCCAACTGGGAGATTCCGCGTGCGCATTGGCCAGAGATGGCCAAGGCAGCAGATGCTGACAAGGCCGTCCTCGACAAGGCACTAGCAGATGGCACGCTCGTCGGATATGGAAACGATGAAAACCTGGTGCACACGCCGGGTGAATTCACCCACGATGACTGGTGGTCCTCTACCTCAATGGCTGGCTTAATGAAGGTGCTGGATCAGCTTTCGGGAGCGGGCGGAACCAGCACGCCAGTTCTGGAGAGCGCGACCAAGCACTGGGACTCAATCGAGGTGAGCCGCTACTACAACTGGAAACCCGGCGCCTACAAGAACGGGTACGTGCAGGTTGCGATCTACACACTCAAGCCCGACGCGCCTGACGACGCCATTGAGCAACTCAGCAAGAACTTCATCGCGCCGCTGCTTGAAAAGCAGTTGTCTGATGGCACGATCACAGAGTGGGAAATCGACGTTCCGGCCGTACACACCAGCGCACCAGGAACATTCGCGATCGTCTGGGTTTCTCCTAATGCGGAGGGAATCGACAAGGTAGGAGCGGCGATTCGTTCCACCAGAGAGGGTGAGGCACTGAGCAATGCGGCGTTTCTCTCCATGGTCGATTTCAAGTCGCACCGCGATGAGTTAAACAAGGGCAATGGAGTGTTCAAATAGTCCAGAACGTTCATCAAACAAAAAGAGCGGCAGGCTCCACAGTCTGCCGCTCTTGTTTCGTAGTAGCCAGGCTTAGCGATGATGACCGCCGCCGTGACCGCCTCCACCATGGCCACCGCCGGAGTGTCCTCCACCAAAGTGGCCTCCGCCGGAATGTCCTCCTCCGCCAAAGTGTCCACCTCCACCCCCGAAATGCGAGCCACCTCCGCCGACGTGGCCTCCACCAAAGTGCGAACCTCCTCCGAAGTGGCTGCTTCCCCCTCCGAATTGCGATCCACCACCGCGGAAGTGGCTGCCGCCTCCGCCCCATGAGTGGCTGCTGAAGCTCGGCGCTTTAGGAGCTTTGAAGCCGCCGCCGCGGTAGCTGTAGTTGCCCGAGGAGTGTCCTCCACCGAAGCCGCGGAAGCTTCCGCCATTTGAGGGCAGGCGAGCTATGCCGGACGATCCGCTATAGCCATACGAACGGCCGCCAGAATTGAACCCTGAGCCGGGCGAACGATAGCTGCCGCCAAAACTCGGACGCGACCCGTACATTCCAGAGCTGCCGTATTGCCGTCCGTAGCTGCCGCCGTAGACGTGCTGAGGAGCGCTGGAACTGTAACCCTGTCGTCCCCGCGAGAACTGCTGCGGACCGCCATATTGCTGAGGGCGCCCAACCGGCTGCGGACCGTGATTGTATGCCTGCCAGCTCTGCGAACCTCTGCCCTGTTGTCCGTAGCCGCTGTACTGCGATCGTCTCCCTTGTTGACCGTAGCCACTGCCAGGAGAGTTGCTGAATCCGAATCCGCGGCCGTTCTGCATGCGCCCTTCGGCGCCACCATTGCTATATGCGCCTCCGCGAGGCATACCGAAGGTGCCGCGTCCATAACCGCCATTCTGGCCATTGCCGTTGTGCGCCCACTGACCGCCATTCTGCCCATAGCCGCCTTGACTACCGTTGCCGTTGTGCCCGCCGTAACCACCTTGCCCACCGTTGCCATTGCGGCCCCAGGCGCCTCCGTTGCGGCCGCCATAGCCTTGACCGCCGCCATTTCGACCCCAGCTTCCGCCGTTGTGTACACCATAGCCACCGCCGTTGCGTCCCCATGAGCCGCCGTTGCCGAAGCGGCCACGATCAAGCCCCGAGCGGAAAGCATGTCCCTGCCAGCCACCACGACCACCCCAATTGCCGCGTCCACCCCAACCGCCGCGATCGCGCCAGCGGGCCATCTCGCCGTGATAGCCCCAGTAGCGCGCACCGCCATGCGCGAAGCCCCAGTCGCGCCCTGCATAACCGCGCGGGCACCATACGTCGTTGCCAAAGAAAATTGCGTGTGAAATCCAGTCAAGTCCCCAGCCCAACCAGCCGAATGGGGTTGCAGCAAATGCCTGCATGGCGATGCCAGGTCCCCATCCGATGAGTGCATTGCCTATAGCTGAGCCGACCGCACCTACCCAGTCGAAGCCTGGATAGGGATCCACAGGCTGACCGTAGACAGCCCACGGATTGTACTGAGGCACATAGACAGTCTCGGGCGTCGGAGGAGCGATCTGGATCTCACCCTGGTCAACGACCACTTCCTGCTGGGGCGTGTCCTGGAGATTTCCGGCCGCTTGCGCACGCGAGCGCATCACCTGGATGGTCTGCATTACGTCTTGCGGCTGGTTGTAGTAGGCGTTACCCAGATCGGTCGTCCACTGGAGGCTTTGCGCCATCGTGTCGAGAACCTCCGGGAATGCCGTGAGCGCCTTAACGCTGGGATCCCAGCTGGTCTGCGTGTTGGCTCCTGCCGCGATCTGCTCTGGAGAAGCACCGCCCTGCATATGCAGCCACTGATCGGCGCTGGAGACTTCCGCGGGATAAGTCGAAGCGGCGAGGATCATGGAGACGAGGTTGTCAGGGTAAAGCGCGATCGGCGCGACCATCTGCTCTAGACGGTCCGGGCTGAGTGCCTGCTGTGGTTGGTATGTCGGAGCTGGCCCTTGGTCTGGGACGCCCCATGCCTGTTCGGAACCCAGGTCAGGCGTCTGTTGATACTGAGGTTGGCCGTATTGCTGCGGATAATTCGGCGGCTGTTCGTAAGCTGGTGGCTGTTCTGTCTGGGCCTGATCGTACGGCTGACGGGCATAACCGTACGCCTGATTCGGGTTGGAGTCCTGATTGGGGCTGTATTGTCCAGCCGATGTCCCCGGGGACGAAGGCGTCCAGTTTGGAATCGGGGAGGGCTGCTGAGCGATGCTGCTGGAAGAGGCGAGGACCAAGGCAACGATTGCGAATGCCGAACAGCCCACCTTCCATACCCGGGCGTGTGAATTCGAACTGGAACGTGGAAGCAGGATCGGGCGCAGAGAGTCCAAATCGGATAGGGGTGACATTATCCCTCACAGAATTCGGACGATGCGCTGGTTCTAGATCGACGGAACCGCCAGCCTTTGTCGTCGCCGAATGCTCTTGTGCCCAGACTCGGTTGCAGCGAACTCTAACCGGACGAGGGTACCTAACTAGCAACCCTGAACCGCTGACTTAGTTTCGCGAATGTAACGAAATTGTTGTGGTGCGAAGAGGTAAAGGCGCTTCATTGCAGGCCGGGCTTTGTAGATCAGAGCCGAACTTCTTTGTTCTCCTCATGCGGATTCGGGAAGCCAAGCTGCTCGATCCGGGACTGGAATCCCGCAGAAAAAGGCTCTTGAGACGTCGCCACCGAATCCAATGAGGAGCGACCCTGATCGCACGGGAATTCAGCCCGAAGGACTACAATCGTTTTCGCTATGGCAACTGTGACTCTCCCGACCGAAATACAGCCGCGCTCGCCCCAGGGCGAGTTCCGGAATGAGCCGTTTACAAATTTCAAGGATCCCCA
>Ga0207667_10008488_pt1 | contig 12202 bp, 9 predicted proteins | sample KBSCornC52_FD_184301 | JGI IMG/M metagenome (GOLD analysis project Ga0207667, IMG submission 184301) | Corn rhizosphere microbial communities from Kellogg Biological Station, Michigan, USA - KBS Corn C5-2 (SPAdes) (version 2) | ecosystem: Host-associated > Plants > Roots > Rhizosphere > Soil ...
GTCCGGCTTCGAGCAAGGCATCCAAGCGAGGCCGCGATGAGGAAACTGTCCTCCACGACGAGGACCGGCAGTGTGCACTTCATCGGGTCCTCGAGTCGCCATGTCGCCGCGCAAGAATGCGCAAGTCGATAATAACACAGGTTAATGTGACGGTCGACCCAAACCGCCGCCAAAAAAAACTCTTCAAAAAATTGTGCCGGTCTGGAACCGAGTCCCGGGCAGGTCATTTAACCCATGTCACCGCCGAGACCCCCCCTCCCGTCCAAGCGGCCGGTGATACGATCCCGAAAGGCCTCCGTTCCACTGGAGCGGAGGCCTTTTTTTTGTGCCTTGCGCAGAGGCAAACGTCGTCCCAGTCCAGCTCACCGCCCCCGCGGCGCCAGCATCAGGTCCAGTCCGGCCACCGAAGTCCCCGCAATCCGCTCCAGCCAAGGATAGCGCAGCCCCCCGTGGTAATCGATTGTCACGTCGGCATATTTCTCGTCGCGCAGCACGGTCAGCTTCAGCGGGGTGGTCGTGGTCTTGGCCGCGGTGATCGCGTCGCGCAGCACCTGCTCCGACCAGGCCACCCCGCCCACGGCAATGATCTTGGCATCCTGCACCAGCCCGGCGTTGAAGGCCGGGCTGCCCCAGCGGCTGGCGGTGATCCGTCCGTCCTTGTCGACCGTCAGCCCGAGCGATCCGGCAAATGAGCTGAACTTGCCGTCGGCGGCGCGGGCCTTGTCGTAGGGATTGGGCTCCTCGCGCCAGACCAGCCGGTAGCCACCCAGCTCCAGCCCGGCGAGCGGCACCGGCCGCCCCGGCTGGTCGATCCGCTCTCCCAGGAACTTGTCCCAGTCATAGGGTTGCACCGCCTGGAGCGCCTTGATCACGTCGTCGCGGGTATAGGTGACCGTCCCCCAGTCGCCGTCGCGCATGCCGAAGAAGGCTCTGGCGAAATCGTCGAGGCTCCGCCGGTCGCCGCTGTTGGCGCGGATGATCTGGTCGGCCTCGAGCCAGACCAGCGCGGCCTCGCCGTAATAGTCCTCGCCGCGCGCCATCGAGGCGAAGGGCTTGGCCTTGCGCGCGGCGAAGATCGGATCGGCCGTGGTATCCGCCACGCTGCGCCAGCCGCGCCCGGCCTGGTCGACCAGCCCGCCCGCCGTGCTTGCCAGCATCGCCAGCACCATGTCCTTCGACTGCACGCCCGACCGCGCCGCCAGCACATAGCCCCAGAACTGCGTCTGCCCCTCGTAGACCCACAAGAGGTCGGTACGCATCGGCTCGCGGTAGTCGGGCGTCCACAGCCCCTCGGGGCGGCGGAACTTGCCGTTCCAGCTGTGGGTCAGCTCATGGGCGATGACGTTGCGCGACCAGTCCATCGCGTCCCAGTCGGACAGCGCCGTAGGCTCCATCGTGTTTTCGCTCGAGCGGTGATGTTCGAGCCCGATCCCGCCGAGCCGGTCAGTCAGGGCAAGGAGCGCGGTGTAGCGGTCGTAGTGCCGGCTCCCGAACAGCGCCACGGCCTCGCTCGCCAGCGCCCGATAGGCCTTGAGCCCGCGCGATTGCAGCGCCAGCAACTTGGGCTCATCGGCCACGGCGGCCAGCGTCGCGCCGTTGCCCAGGTCCCAGCTCCGCGCATTGGCCCCGGCCATGACCGGCGAATCGACCAGCGTCTCGTAGTCCGTCTCCGCCCAGTGCAGCGTGCCCCCGCCCCCCGCTTGCCCATCGAGCGCGGTGAACACCTGCCACCCGGTCGGCACCTTCAGGCTCGGCCTCACCATGATCCGCCGCACATAGTGCCCGGCCGGGTAGAGGCTCATCTTGTCCCACTGCAGGTTGAGCAGCGCATCGCTCACCGTCACCCGCCCCTCGCTCGACTGGTGCGGCGCGGTGTGGATGAAGCTCGCCGTCACCGCCCGCACGTCCGGCGGCACGGTCACGTGAAAAGCGAAGACCTCGACCGGATCGCGCCGCCAGGCCAGCACCTTGCCGCCCGCGGTGAAGCGCAGGTCGACCAGCTCGGCCAGCGTCCCGCGCGGCCCGTGGTTGCCCGGCAGCCATTGCGGCAGCAACAGGGTCAGCTCGCTCGCCCCCTCGGGCACCGGCACCGTCTCGGTCACCCGGAACAACCCCCGCGCCACGTCGCTCGCATCAACGTCGAGCGTGAAGGTGCCCGGGAACGGCACGTCGCGCGCGGCAGGCAGGGGCGGGGGCAGGGGGGCGGCGATCGGCTCGGAACGGGTCGGGACCTGCGCCGGAGCGGCGGCGGTCAAGGCAAGGAGAGCGGCGGCCACCGGCGTCGGGATCATGTGCGCCACGTTCGCGCAAGGTGCAGTCCGTTGCAAGGCCGTTGCAGTGCCGTTGCACCGGCGCTTTTCCCGAGGGGCGGAAACGGCTAAGCGCGCGGCCATGAGCGAGACCAAGTCCAGCAAATCCGGGGTGGAAACCCCCCAGGCGATCCGCGGCACCCAGGACTTCTTCGGGGCCGAGGCCGAGGCCTTCGGCTTCGTCGTCGAGACCTTCGAACGCGTCCGCCGCCTCTACCGCTTCCGCCGCGCCGAGATGCCGGTCTTTGAAAAGACTGCAGTTTTCTCCCGTTCGCTGGGCGAAACCACCGATGTCGTCTCCAAGGAAATGTACTCCTTCGACGACCGCGGCGGGGAGTCCCTCACCCTCCGCCCCGAATTCACCGCCGGCCTCGCCCGCGCCTATCTCACCAACGGCTGGCAGCAATACGCCCCGGTCAAGCTCGCCACGCACGGCCCCCTGTTCCGCTACGAACGCCCGCAAAAAGGCCGCTACCGCCAGTTCCACCAGATCGACGCCGAAGTCATCGGCGCGGCCGAACCGCAGGCCGACGTCGAACTGCTGGTCATGGCCGACCAACTCCTGAAGGAACTCGGCGTTGCGGACGGCGTCACTCTCCACCTCAACACTCTCGGCGATGCGCCCAGTCGCGAGGCCTGGCGCCTCGCCCTGGTCGACTACTTCGAAGACCACCGCGCTGATCTGTCGGAAGATTCGCAGGAGCGCCTGGCCAAGAACCCGCTGCGTATCCTCGATTCCAAGGACCCGCGCGACAAGGTCTTCACCGCCACGGCGCCGCGCATCGACGACTATCTGTCGGGCGAGGCGCAGGACTTCTTCGGCAAGGTCACCGAGGGCCTGAACGCCGCCGGAGTAGACTTCACCCGCGCCCCCTCCCTCGTCCGCGGCCTCGACTACTACCGCCACACCGCCTTCGAATTCATCACCGATCGCCTCGGCGCCCAGGGAACCGTCCTCGGCGGCGGCCGCTACGACGGGCTGATCGAAGCCCTCGGCGGCCCGCATACCCCGGCGGTCGGCTGGGCCGCGGGGATCGAGCGGCTGGCCATGCTGGTGGGCGAAAAGGGCGAGGCCGCGCTCGATGCAGTCGTCGTCGTCGAGGACGACAGCCGCCTCGGCGATGCCATCGCGCTCGTGCGCAAGCTGCGGGACGCGCGCTTTGTCACGGAACTGGTCTCCACCGGCTCGCCGCGCAAGCGGTTCGACAAGGCCGCGAAGATGTCGGCCCACACGCTGGTTTCGTACGCCGTGGGGCATGAAGGTCCCACGCGGCGAATCCGCGGCGACGGCGGAGAAGTGGCGACCGCCGTCGAAAACCTGATTCACGAACAGCCGTGAGCGTCTCCGACACCCGGCTCGCCCAGATCGCCAGCCGCTTCGCCGAACTCGAGGCACGGCTTGCTTCGGGCACGCTGGAGGGCAAGGAATTCATCGCCGTCAGCCGCGACTATGCCGAGCTGGAGCCCGTCGCCAGGGCCGCGGCCGAGGTGCGGGAGATGCGCGGCGAACTGGCCTCGCTCCAGGCGCTCGACGATCCCGAGATGCGCGAGCTGGCCGACGAGGAGATCGCCCGCCTCAAGGTCGCCCTGCCCGAGGCCGAGCGGGCGCTTTCGATCGCCATGCTTCCGCGCGACACCGCCGATGCGCGGCCCGCCATGCTCGAAATCCGCGCCGGTACCGGGGGTGATGAGGCCGCGCTGTTCGCCGCCGATCTCTACCGGATGTACGAACGCTTCGCCGCCGAGCAGGGCTGGCGGGTCGAGATGATCAGCGCCAATGCAAATGAGATCGGCGGGTTCAAGGAAGTCGTCGCCAACGTCTCGGGGCAGGGGGTCTTCGCCCGGCTCAAGTTCGAGAGCGGGGTGCACCGCGTCCAGCGCGTGCCCGTCACCGAAAGCGGCGGGCGCATCCATACCTCGGCGGCGACGGTGGCGGTGCTCCCCGAGCCCGACGAGGTGGACGTCGCGATCGAGGACAAGGACCTCAAGATCGACGTCTACCGGGCGAGCGGCGCGGGCGGCCAGCACGTCAACACCACCGATTCCGCCGTGCGCATCACCCACCTGCCGACCGGCACCGTCGTCACCTGCCAGGACGCGCGCAGCCAGCACAAGAACAAGGAAAAGGCCATGCAGGTGCTGCGGGCCCGCCTGTTCGAGGCACAGCGCGACGCCGCGCAGGGCGAGGAAGCCGAAGCCCGCAAGGCCATGGTCGGCTCAGGCGACCGCTCCGAACGCATCCGCACCTACAATTTCCCGCAAGGCCGGGTCACCGACCACCGCATCAACTTGACCCTCCACCGCCTGCCCGAAGTGCTCGAAGGCACGGGCCTCGGCGAACTGATCGACGCGCTGATTGCCGAGGACCAGGCCAAGCGCCTGGCGGCAATGGATGGCTGAGGCACTCCCCACCCTCCGTTCGTGTCGAGCGAAGTCGAGACACGCGGCACTCGAACGGATCAGTTGAAATGCTGGTAGGTGAGGCCATCCGGGCTGCGGCCGAGCGCCTGTCCGGCACGAGCGACACCGCGCGGCTCGATGCCGAGGTGCTGATGGCCCATGCGTTGGGCGCCAGCCGGTCCGACCTCCTGCTGCGCCACATGCGCGACCCCGTTCCAGAGCACTTCGCCGCGCTGGTCGAGCGGCGTGCGCTGCATGAGCCGGTCGCCTACATCGTCGAAAGCCAAGAATTCCGCGGGCTCCCCTTCCGCGTCACACCCGCGGTGCTGATCCCGCGCGGCGACAGCGAGGTGCTGGTCGATGCGGCACTGGCGGTTCGGCCCGATGCAGGGCGCGTGCTCGATTGCGGGACGGGCTCGGGCGCGCTCCTGCTCGCCACGCTGGACGGTCTGGCGGACGCGCGAGGGGTGGGGATCGACCGGTCTCCCACCGCCCTGGCCGTAGCCGCCGGCAATGCCGCCGCACTGGGCCTCGCCGGCTGCAGCGCGTTCCTTCAACGCGACTGGAACGGCGCCGGCTGGAGCGCCGGTCTAGCCGGCTTTGACCTCATTCTCGCCAATCCGCCATATGTCGAGACCAGCGCAAACCTCGCCCCCTCGGTCCGGGAGCACGAGCCCGCCGGAGCGCTGTTCGCCGGGGCCGAGGGTCTCAACGACTATCGCACGCTCGTCCCCGCCCTGCCTGGCTTGCTGGCCCCCGGTGGCGCGGCGCTGGTCGAGATCGGCGCCACTCAGGCACAGGCAGTCGGTGCCCTCGCCGAGGCAGCCGGTTTCTCCGTCCGGGTCCACCGCGACCTTGGCGGGCGAGACAGGGTCCTCGAACTCGTGGCGCGATAATACTGCGTCGCGGCGAGAAATTCCTTGGCAAGCCGCGCACGAGTGCCTAAATCGGCCTCAGACCAGCGGATAGACGGAATTTCCTCTCCTGCCGGTCCAAGCTCCAGCATTTGCTAAGGGGCGGTCGAATCGGCCGCAAAAGTCGCAGATGTCAGGACGCCGCGCAGGGCCATAGCCGGCCGCGCGGTGCACTTAGCGCAAGCGAATCGCCGGCCGGCAGACATTTGGGGGCCAGCGGCGATCCGGTGAAGGAATGGTCACCCTTGAACAACAATCGTGGCAATAACCGTCGGCGCGGCCGCGGCAATAACCGTCCGCAGGGCAACGGCCAGCAGCTCAACCGGATCGACAGCCGCGCGCGCGGCAATGCGCCGCAGCTGCTGGAAAAGTACCGCAAGCTCGCGCACGACGCCCACCTCAATGGCGACCGGGTGACCGAGGAATACTACCTCCAGTTCGCCGATCACTATTTCCGCGTCATCGCCGACACCCGCACCCGCCAGGAAGAGCAGCGCGCGCGCCGCGACGACCGTTGGCAGGACCAGGGCGAAGAGGGCGAGGACACCGGCGAGGGCGCCGGCGCCGATTATCAGGGTTACGACCAGGGCTATGGCCGGTCGGAGCGGGCCGAACGTCCGGAGCGTGACAACCGCGAGGATCGCCCCCGGAACGATCGCCCCCGCGACGAGCGTCCGCGCGACCGCGACGAACGTCCGCGTGACCGCGATGACCGCCGCGACGAACGCCAGCGCGAAGATCGCCCCCGCCGCGACCGTGAGCCGCGTGGCGGCGACACCTTCGAGACCGAACAGGCCCCAGAGCCGGTCGAAGCCTCCGAGGACCAGCCGGGCAACATCTACGAGCCGGCGGAGAACCCCTTCGTCCGCGAACCCCGGCCCAGCCGCGGCCTGCGGCCCCGGCGCGAACCGCGCCGTGCGCCCGCCGACGATGATGCGGCCGGTGACGTGGCTCCGGCGGGGTTCGACCCCTCGGTCCTCCCGCCCGCCTTCGGCGCAGCGCGTGAGAGCGTGGCCGACATCGCGGCCGACCCCGTCGCTGGCGAGGAAGCTCCGGCTCCCAAGCGGCGCGGCCGCAAGCCCAAGGCCGCTGCCGTGGTGAGCGACGAAGGCTGACGCCTTGCGCAACGCCGGGCTTGCGTCCCGGCGGTGCAGCCGCCATCACCCGGCCCGATGCGAGCCCCCCTGACTGCTCCGCCTTCCCGGACCCGGCGCTTGCTGGCTCCGGCTGCCTTGGCGATCGCGGCGGGCGCGCTCGGCCGCCTGCGGGTTCCGCCCCCTGATGCTCTGGCCGCTGACCCTGGCCGGGCTCGCCGTATTGCTGGCGCTGGTCGCCCGTTCGCGCGGGCCCTGGAGCGCGGCGCTGGCGGGCTGCCTGTGGGGCATCGGGCACTTCTGCGTGGGCGACAACTGGATCGCCACGGCCTTCACCTATCAGGCGAACATGCCTGCCTGGCTCGGCTGGATCGCGGTCTTCCTGCTCTCGCTCTATCTCGCGCTGTTTCCGGCCATCGCCGCCGGTGCAGCGTGGTTTGGGCGGGGGAGGCCCGCGGCGTTGGTGCTCGCCTTTGCGGCAGCGTGGATCGTCAGCGAGTGGCTGCGCAGCTGGGTCTTCACCGGCTTCGCCTGGAACCCGCTGGCGGCGGTGACGCTCGGCGGATACGCCCGCGCGGGCCTCGCGCAGGCCCTGCCGTGGCTGGGCACCTATGCGCTCTCAGGGCTGGTGACGCTGATCGGTGGGTGTTGGTGGCTCGCGTGGCAGGCGCGGATCGCGCGTCCGGCCATTGGCGTTTTGCTGATGCTGCCGGCCATGCTGATGCTCGTGCCGCAGGTGGCTGGCCCGGCTGCCACGGGCACCTTGCGCTTCACCCTGGTCCAGCCGGGTGTGCGGCAGGAGGTGCTGGAGGACCCGGCCAACTTCGAGAACCAGTTCGCCACGACCGCCCGCCTGTCGCGCGCCGAACCTGCCGCCAGCCCACGGCTGGTGCTCTGGCCCGAGAGCGGCGTGCCCGACTACCTGCGCGACGGCTATCCCGCCTGGGTCTACGAGCGCACGACTTTCGCCGGCAGCCCGGTGCTCTCGCGCCGGCGGATCGGCGCGGTGATCGGGCCGGGCTCGCTGCTGCTGACCGGCGCGGTCGATCTCGAGATCCGCGGCGAGGACGTGGTCGCTGCCCGTAACGTCGTGACGGCGGTAGACGCGACCGGCGCGATCCGCGGCGGCTATGCCAAGGCCCATCTCGTCCCTTACGGCGAATATCTCCCGATGCGCGAACTGCTGACGCCATTGGGCCTCTCGCGCCTCGTCCCCGGCGCGCTGGACTTCTGGCCGGGGCCGGGTCCGCGCACGCTCGACCTCGGCGCTTGGGGGCGGGCGGGCGTGCAGGTCTGCTACGAGATCGTTTTCTCCGGCCAGGTGGTCGATCCTGCTCACCGCCCGGACTATGTGTTCAACCCGAGCAACGACGGCTGGTTCGGCGCCTGGGGCCCGCCGCAGCACCTCGCTCAGGCGCGCCTGCGCGCGATCGAGGAGGGCCTGCCGGTCCTGCGTTCCACCACCAACGGGATCAGCGCGGTGATCGACGCCGACGGGCTGGTCCGCCATTCCCTGCCGCGCCCCGTGGCCGGGCGGGTCGACGGGCTGGTCCCGCCCGCGCATGCACCCACCCTCTTCGCCCGCCTCGGCAATGCCCTGCCGCTGGGCTGGGCCGCGCTGCTGGCCGTCGCAGCCCTGCTTGCACTGCGTCTCCGCCGGAGCTAGAGAGGCCGACATAAAGATTTCTTTATATCGGAAGCCCAGTTCATGCGCAGCGAATACCTGTTCACCTCCGAAAGCGTCTCCGAAGGCCATCCGGACAAAGTTGCCGACCAGATCAGCGACGCCATCGTCGACCTGTTCCTGTCGAAGGACTCCGAAGCCCGCATCGCCTGCGAGACGCTGACGACTACCCAGCGCGTGGTCCTCGCCGGCGAGATCCGCTGCAAGGGCGTCTACGTCGATGGGCAGTGGGCCCCCGGCGCGAAGGAAGAGATCGAGCAGGTCGTGCGCAATGTCGTGAAGCGTATCGGCTACGAGCAGGCTGGCTTCCACTGGCAGACCTTCGACTTCGCCAATCACCTCCACGGCCAGTCCGCCCATATCGCCCAGGGCGTGGACGAGAGCGGCAACAAGGACGAGGGCGCGGGCGACCAGGGCATCATGTTCGGCTATGCCTGCGACGAGACGCCCGACCTCATGCCGGCGACGCTGGACTACAGCCACAAAATCCTTGAGCGCCTGGCGGCCGACCGCAAGAGCGGCGCGGCGCCGTTCCTCGAGCCCGACGCCAAGAGCCAGGTCACGCTGCACTACGTGAACGGCAAGCCGGTCGAAGCCACCGCCATCGTCGTCTCAACCCAGCACAAGCCGGGCTATGACCAGGGCGAGAAGGAGGCCGAGCTCCACGCCTATGTGAAGAAGGCCGTGGGCGAGGTCCTCCCCAAGGGCCTGATCACCGACAAGACGGCCTGGCACATCAACCCGACCGGCTCGTTCGAGATAGGCGGTCCTGACGGCGACGCCGGCCTGACCGGCCGCAAGATCATCGTCGATACCTACGGCGGCGCGGCTCCGCATGGCGGCGGCGCCTTCTCCGGCAAGGACCCGACAAAGGTCGACCGGTCGGCCGCCTATGTCGCGCGGTACATAGCCAAGAATGTGGTCGCCGCCGGCCTCGCCACGCGCTGCACGATCCAGTTGGCTTATGCCATCGGCGTCGCGCGCCCGCTCTCGCTCTACGTCAACACGCATGACACCGGCACGGTGGACGACGCCAAGCTGGAGGCGGCGATCGCCCGGGTGGCCGAAGACAAGCTCGGCGGGCTCACGCCCAAGGGCATTCGCCTTGGCCTGGGCCTTAACAAGCCGATCTACGGCGTGACCGCCGCCTATGGCCACTTCGGCCGCAAGGCGGAAGGCGACCTGTTCCCGTGGGAGCGGACGGACTTGACCGGCGCGCTCAAGGCCGCGCTGGAAGCGGAGAAGGCGACGGCCTGAGCTATCTTCTCCCCCCTTGGTGGGGGAAGGATGGTAAGACTTGGCAGCTTGCGGTCTAGTCGCAGCTGACGGGGGTGCGCGCGCAGGCGCCGGCCCGTCACCCCCACCCAACCTTCGCTAAGCCGCTACGCGACCAAGCTGCGGTATCCCTCCCCCATCGAGGGGGCGGGCTCGGTGTACTGTTCATCCCCCTCGTGCGGCCAGCGCTCCAGCCTGGGCAGCGCGGGGTCGAGGAACAGCGCGGGGATATGCCCCAGCAGCAGGGCGCGGTGGATCCAGAAGTCGGTCCATTTCTCCCGCCAGCGCGCGGTGGCGCGGCCCTGGCGTTCGAGCCAGTGCTGGTAGGGCAGGAAATGCCCGGGCTCGTCGCGATGGACGATCTCGAAGATGCGCCGCATTACCGGGTCGGAGCGGATCCAGGCGTTGCGTAGCAGGATCTCCACCTGCCGATAGCCGCGCTGCTCGGTCAGCATGATCACCCGGCACAACTGCTCGAAGGCCTCGGGCGTGGTGGCCACCTCCTCGGTGTCGAGCTCGTCGATGGTGCAGCCGAAGGTGCGGAAGATGAACCGGTCGATGTGGCCCACGCGCCGGTCCATGGCGAGCGGCATGCGCCCCTGGCGTTCGAACCAGCGGCGAAACATGTGGTAGTGCTTGTGCTCGTCCGCGCGGTGGCGGACGACCTCGGCGAGAAAGTGCGGCTCGTCCGGGCAGCAGCGGCGCACCGCGGCGATCACTCGGTCGAGCGAGGTGTAACCGCGGTGTTCGTTGTAGAGGTAGACCGAGGCGAGCAGGTCAAGATATCGATCGCGGAAGGCTCCACTTGCGGCCACGGTAGCTCCTCTGCTCGCAGGCCGGCTCCCTTGCCGCCCCCAATCAGATCAAACGGGCGCGGCCGCCCGGTTGTTCCATTCCTCGCGCGAAAACCTACTTCGCCAGTTCGGCCTCGATCGCGGAGACCAGCTGCGGATCATCGGGCGCGACGCCGGGGGCGAACCGGCCGGCGACCTGACCGTTCCGGCCGATCAGGAACTTCTCGAAGTTCCACAGCACTTCCGGGTCCTCGTTCGGCGTCATGCCGTAACCCTTGAGTCGTTCGCGAAACGCTTCGGCGGGACCGACCTTCTCCGGACGGGCCGCCGTCAGCGCGGCGTAGAGCGGCTGCTTGGCGGGCCCGGACACATCGGCCTTGGCGAAGAGCGGGAAGGTCACGCCGTAGTTCACCTTGCAGAACTCGGTGATCTCATCGTGGGTGCCGGGCTCCTGCGCGCCGAAGTCGTTGGCCGGGAAGCCGAGCACCTCGAAGCCCTCGCCCTGCTTGTCCTTGTAGAGCTTCTCCAATCCCTCGTACTGCGGGGTCAGGCCGCACTTGCTGGCGACGTTGACCACCAGCAGGACCTTGCCCTCGTGCGCGGCGAGGCTGTCGGGCTTCCCGTCGATGCGGGTGAGGGGAATCGCGGCGAGATCGGTCATGGGCTGTCTCCTGTTTTGCGGAGACTATGCGCAAGCCCGGGCGCCCGGCAAGGGGCGTCCGGTCAGTCCAGGTAATGCGCGGTCGTCTTCGCGCGCACTTCCTCGCGCGTCACCCCCGGAGCGCACTCGAGGAGCCGGAACGGCGAGGCGTGGTCCGGGCGGCGGACCACGGCAAGGTCGGTCACGATCATGTCGACCACTTTGGTCGGGCGGACGGGTCGCCGCTCTTACCGCCTAGGCCCCTGATTTAAGATGCATTTGATTTAGATCATGGTTAAACTGGGCAAACGGCTTGAAGACATGACTCCACCTTTGGGAGTAAGGCCGATGCGCTCCATACTGGTACATGCCGAAGTCGGGCCTGCCGGACAGGCCCGGATCGATACTGCCCTTTCGCTGGCCCGCGCCACCGGCGGGCACGTCACCCTCCTCGTCGATACCCCGGTCAGCCGCTATGTCGCGGTCGACGGCCTCGGCGGCGGCTTCGTCGCGACCGACGCGCTCAAGGAAGCCTTGGCTGACGACGATGAGTTCGCGCACAAGATCGACTCGGCGCTTGCCCGCGGCGACGTGTGCTGCGACGTGGTGCGGGCCGAAAGCGATCCGCTCGATGCGCTCGGCGATGCCGCACGTCTCGCCGACGTGGTCGTGGTCGCCCGGCGTGAGGCGCTGGCGAGCGACCTGCCGCTCGCCGTGCGTTGCCCGGTCCTCGCAGTGAACGCCCGCGAAACGCTGTGCTTCCCGCTCGGCCGCGTCGCCGTCGCCTGGGACGGCAGTGCCGAGGCGGCCAATGCCCTGCGCGCCGCCGTGCCGCTGCTGGAGGGAGCCGAGGTGACGGTGGTCACGGTCAAGGACGCTGCGAAGGACTTCCCGGCGACCGACGCCCTGGCCTACCTTTCCCGCCACGGCATCAAGGCCGAGCTGCAGGTGGTCGAGCGCGCCGGCGCGGTCGAGGAGACGATCGCCCGCGAACTGGCCCGCCTGCGCCCGCAACTGCTGGTGATGGGCGCCTTCCGCCACAGCCGCCTGCGCGAGTTCCTGTTCGGCGGGGTGACGCGGTTCTTCCTCGAA
>Ga0207667_10008494_pt1 | contig 12197 bp, 10 predicted proteins | sample KBSCornC52_FD_184301 | JGI IMG/M metagenome (GOLD analysis project Ga0207667, IMG submission 184301) | Corn rhizosphere microbial communities from Kellogg Biological Station, Michigan, USA - KBS Corn C5-2 (SPAdes) (version 2) | ecosystem: Host-associated > Plants > Roots > Rhizosphere > Soil ...
TGAGCGCCGCGATGCCCAGGGCGATGCCCGCCATCGAGATCATCGAGATGAAGGAGACGAATTGCGTGCGGCGCTTGGCGCGGGTGTAGCGCAGGCCGACGAAAAGCTCGAAGGGTCGCAAGGAGGGATGGGATAATTGAAAAGGCGTGCCCGCGCATTATCGCAATTTCCGCGGGCACCCCGGGGGCCTCGCCCCGTTCACGGAAACACATTATCCCCCATGCCCCTCGACTTGCTGGTTCCCGACCTCCTCGCCCCCGCCGAAGCCCCGAAGGGACTGCGCGACCTGCGGCTGCCCGCGCTGGAGAAGTGGCTTGCCCGGGCGGACGTCGAGCGTTCCGCCGCCGTGGGCCCGGACGCGTGGCTCGCCCGGCGCTACGGGCTCGTCTCCCCGCCGCCCGTGGCCGCGATCGCGCTCGCCGGAGAGGACGCGCCGCGCGCGGGCGAGTGGCTGCGCGGCGATCCGGTGCACCTGCGCATCGACGGAGACTCGCTCGTGATCCACGATGCATCCGTCCTCGCGCTGGGCCTCGAGGACGCCCGCGCCCTCGTGGCGGCGCTGCAGGCGCACTTCGCCCAGGATGGCCTGCGCTTTCATGCCGTCGCCGCGGACCGCTGGTACGTCGAAGTGCCGCAGGGCGAGCAGCCTTCGACCGTCCCGCTCGACGAGGCGCGCGGCCGCAACGCCTTCGGCCTCCTCCCCTCCGGCGGCAAGCGCATCAACTGGGCCTCCGCCATCACCGAAGCGCAGATGGTGCTCTCCGCGCACGAGGTGAACCAGCGCCGCGAGGCCGCGGGCGAGCCGGCGGTGAACAGCGTCTGGTTCTGGGGCGAGGGCCGAACGCCCGGCCCGCTCGGCCGACGCTACGACGAGATCCACGCGGACGCGCCCTTCGCGCGCGGGCTGGGGCGGCTCTCGGCTGCGACGGTGCGGCGGCGCCCGGAAGGGATCGCGGAGGTCGACCTCTTGCCGGAACCGCAGTCGGCCCTCGTGGTGCTGGACCCGCTCACCGCGCCGATGCACCGCGTCGCGATCGACGAATGGCGCGCGGCGGCGGACGCCATGGACGAGCGCTGGTTTCGCGAGCTGGGCACCGCCATCGAGCGCTTCGGAACGGTGCGCATCGTCCTGCCGCGCGCGGGCGACACGCTCGTCGCGACGCTCGGGCCCGCCGCCCGGCGCCGGTGGCTGCGCCGCGCGCGGCCGCTCGCGACCCATGCCTGAGATCGTCGCGCGTCCGGTCGAGGAAGCGGCCCGGGCCCGGCTCGTCGCCGCGGGATGCGATCCGCGGCTCGCGCGCCTGTACGCGGCCCGCGGCGTGGCGTCCTTCGAGGAGCTCGCGACGACGCTGAAGTCGCTCGTGGCGCCGGAAGGCCTCGCGCACGTGCACGACGCGGCGCGCCTCCTCGCCGATGCGATCGGGGCGGGCGAGCGCCTGCTGGTCGTCGCCGATTACGACGCGGACGGCGCGACCGCCTGTGCCGTGGCGGTGCGGGCGCTGCGGGCCTTCGGCGCGCGGGTGGACTACCTCGTCCCCAACCGCTTCGAGCACGGCTACGGGCTCACGCCGGAGATCGCGCGCGAGGCGGCGGCGCGCGCGCCCGCGATCCTCGTGACCGTGGACAACGGCATCGCATCGGTCGAGGGCGTGGCCGAGGCGAACCGGCTGGGCATGCGCGTCCTCGTGACGGACCATCACTTGCCCGGCGCGGTGCTCCCCCAAGCGGCGTGCATCGTGAACCCGAACCAGGCGGGCTGCGGCTTCCCCAGCAAGCACCTGGCCGGCGTGGGCGTGATCTTCTACGTGATGACGGCGCTGCGCACGGAGCTGCGGCGCCGCGGCGCCTTCGCAGGACGCGCGGAGCCGAACCTCGCGGAGCTCCTCGATCTCGTGGCACTGGGCACCGTCGCCGACGTGGCGCGCCTGGACGCGAACAACCGGGTGCTCGTCGCCCAGGGCCTCGCGCGCATCCGGGCCGGGAAGGCGTGTCCCGGCATCGCGGCGCTCCTCGAAGCCGCGGGCCGCTCGCCCGGGCGCGCCGGCGCCTACGACCTGGGCTTCGCCGCCGGGCCGCGATTGAACGCCGCGGGGCGCCTGATGGACATGTCGCTCGGGATCGAGTGCCTGCTCGCGGACGATCCGAAGCGCGCGCTCGAGCTCGCCGCGAAGCTCGAAGCGTTGAACCGCGAGCGCCGCGAGATCGAGGGCGGCATGCAGGAGTCCGCGCTCGCGATGATCGGCACGGTCCACGCGGGCGACGCCTACACCCTCTCCGTGCACGACGACGCGTGGCACACGGGTGTGGTGGGGATCCTCGCCTCGCGCCTCAAGGACCGGTTCCATCGGCCGGTGTTCGCCTTCGCCTCCGAGGGCGCGGACCGGCTGAAGGGCTCGGGGCGCTCGGTCCCGGCGCTGCACCTGCGCGACGCGCTGGACCTCGTGGACAAGCGCGAGCCCCGGCTCATGGAGCGCTTCGGCGGCCACGCGGGTGCCGCGGGCGTGACGATCGCCCGGGCGCGGCTTGCCGACTTCCGCGCGGCCTTCGAGGCGGTCGCGCGGGCGAGCCTCACGCCCGCGGACCTCGCCCAGCGGATCGAGACGGACGGGGAGCTCGCGGCCGGCGACATCACCGCCGAGTTCGCGGCGCTCCTCGCGGGGCAGGTCTGGGGACAGGGTTTCCCCGAGCCGCGCTTCACGGGCACCTTCGCGGTGGAAGCGCAGCGGGTGGTGGGCGAGAAGCACGGGAAGCTCGCGCTCGGGGCGGGCGGCAGGCACTTTTCCGCGATCCGGTTCGGCCACGCCGATCCGCTTCCGTCGTCGATCCGCGCGGTCTACCGCCTGGACCTGAACGACTACCGGGGCGCCACCACGCTCCAGCTCGTGGTGGAGCACGTGGACGGCGGCTGAGCGCTCGGCCCGGACCGTCACCCGCGGCGGCGGGCGACGATGAATCCCGTCTGCGTCGCGAGGTCCTCGTCGGACATGCCCCGCCAGCGCGGTGCCAGCTCCTCGCGCTTGATCCCGCCCATCATCTGGCCGCGAACGAGGTGCACCACGTCGAAGCCGTGCCGGTCGAGGAGCCGCAGGTGGGAGCCCAGCGGCTCGCGGCAGACGAAATAGGGGCGCCGGCCGGCGATCACTTTCCACGCGAACTCGCCATAGGCCCAATGGCCGTTCCATTGGCGCGCGGTGCCGAGGCAGGTGAAATCGATCTGGTGCGACATCCACCCGCCGGGACGGACCCAGCGGGCGCATTTCGCGTACATGTCGTCCAGGTCGGCCGCGTGATTGAGCACCACGTGGGAGAAAAGCAGGTCCACCTCCCCGCCGGCGGTCGGCCGCAGGGTGTCCCAGGTGTAGTAGCGCAGCGTCTCCTCCGGCATCCCCGCGCATTGCAGGCGCACCGCGCGCTCGATGCGGGCGAGCCGCTCGGGCGCCAGCGCCGCGTCGAGCCGGGCCTCGTCCAGGACGCCGCTCGGAAAAAGTTTCGCGTCGAGGTAGTGGTCGATGGGCGGATAGCCCGCGATCGGCCGGGGGGGCCCTGCGCCGGAAGAGCTGGACCAGCTCCCAGAAGAGACCGAGGTTCGTTTCCGGGCGGACGTGGGCCACGGCGTCGATGGCGGTGTAGCGCTCGGCGCCCGAGAGGAGCGCCGCGCAACCGGTCCCCAGGGACGCGCCGGGCCCCAGCTCGAGGACGGTGCGCGGCACGGATTCCATGCCGTGCGCCCAGAGGAGCGTGAGGTGCTTGATCCAGACGCCGTAGCAATAGGCGGCGGAAGCCGTGCCCCCGCCGGCGGCGCGATCGTAGAACATGCGCTGCACGCCGGGAATCCAGCTGATGAGGCCCTTCGCCACCACGCTCGCACCCATGCCCGCCGCTCCGCCGCGCACCCAACCGGCGAAATTACGCGGCATTCGTGACACGTTCCGAACGCCGAGCTGCTCCGGCCGGGGGACGCCGGACGGCACACGTATAATTCCCGTTTCCCGAAGCCGGAAGCGCCCATGGAAGCGGATCGCCTGAACCTCATCGAGAACAACCTGCACGACCTCTCGGATCGCGCGTCGGAGCTGCGGAGGTATCTTTGACTACGACGCGAAGAAATCGCGGCTGGTAGAGGTCGCGCGCACGCTCGAGGACCCGGACATCTGGTCGGACGCGAAGCGCGCGCAGGACCTGGGCAAGGAGCGCAGCGGCCTCGAGGAGACGATCGGAACGCTCGACCGCATCGCCGCGGGGCTCAAGGATTCGAGCGAGCTCTTCGCGCTCGCGAAGGCCGAAGGCGACGACGACACGCTCGCCGCGGTCGAGGCGGACGTGAAGGAGGTCGAGAAGCGGGTCGCCGACCTCGAGTTCCGCCGGATGTTCTCGGACCCGATGGATCCCAACAACTGCTTCGTGGACATCAACGCGGGCCAGGGCGGCACGGAGGCCCAGGACTGGGCGCAGATGCTCCTTCGGATGTATTCGAAGTACTGCGACCGCCGCGGCTTCAGGGTGGAGCTCCTCGAGGAGAGCGAGGGCGAGGTCGCGGGGCTCAAGAGCGCCGCGCTCAAGGTGACCGGGCCCTACGCGTACGGCTACCTGCGCACCGAGACCGGGATCCACCGGCTCGTGCGGAAGAGCCCGTTCGACTCCAACGCCCGCCGCCACACCTCGTTCGCGAGCGTCTTCGTCTACCCGGAGGTGGACGAGACCATCGAGGTCGAGATCAACCCGGCGGACCTGCGGATCGACACCTACCGCGCCTCCGGCGCCGGCGGGCAGCACGTGAACAAGACCGACTCGGCAGTGCGGATCACGCACCTCCCCACGAACATCGTGGTCTCCTCGCAGAACGACCGCTCGCAGCACCGGAACCGCGCGGAGGCCTTCGCGATGCTGAAATCGAAGCTCTACGAGCTGGAGCTCCGGAAGCGCACCGAGCAGAAGCAGGCGCTCGAGGACACCAAGACCGACATCGGCTGGGGCCACCAGATCCGCTCCTACGTGCTGGACCAGTCGCGCATCAAGGACCTGCGGACCAACGTCGAGGTCGGCAACACCCAGGCGGTGCTCGACGGCGACCTGGACGGATTCATCACCGCGAGCCTGAAGCAGGGAGTGTAAGTCGGCCGGTCGCCCCCACGACCGTTAAGGTGGCTGCCGAAGGAGACTGGGGCGGGGCCGGCAATGGATTTTCAACACAGAGGACACGGAGGTCCACAGAGGTCCACGGAGGAAGCCGGGCGAGAGTTATCGGGCGCGGTCATCGGATGCGGGATAAGAGTCCATTCGGCTTCCAGTACACGACGCTCAGCTCCTGACGTACCTGAAACTCGCGCACGTGAAGCTCGGCCTCCTCCTGAATTTCAACGTCGCCCATTTCCGTGACGGCCTGCGCAGAAAAGTGCTTTGACCCGCATTCCTCCGTGGCCCTCTGTGAACCTCCGTGTCCTCTGTGTTAAAACACACCGTTCGCCCACCCGATCCGCCCGCCATGACCGATAACTCCAACGAACCTCCACAGGACGAGAACCAGATCGTCGCGGAGCGCCGGGCGAAGCTCGCCCGCCTGCGCGCGGAAGGCCCCGCCTTCCCCAACGACTTCCGCCGCAGCGACCTCGCGGGCGACCTCGCGCGCGTCCACGGCGCGAAGACGAAGGAGGCGCTCGAGGGCGAGAAGCCCGCTGCCTGCGTCGCCGGCCGCATGCTCTTGAAGCGCGTGATGGGCAAGGCCTCCTTCGCCACGCTCCAGGACATGAGCGGGCGCATCCAGGTCTACGTGAACAACGACGTCACGGGCGCGGAAGCGCACGAGGCCTTCAAGCACTGGGACCTGGGCGACATCCTGGGCGTGGAAGGCACGCTCTTCAAGACCAACAAGGGCGAGCTCACGATCCAGGCCGCGAAGCTGCGCCTCCTCGCGAAGTCGCTGCGGCCGCTGCCGGAGAAGTTCCACGGGCTCACGGACATGGAGAGCCGCTACCGCCAGCGCTACGTGGACCTCATCGTGAACCCGGAGTCGCGGCGCGCCTTCGAGATCCGCTCGCGGCTCGTGCAGGCGATGCGCGAGTTCTTCGTCGCGCGCGGCTACCTCGAGGTCGAGACGCCGATGATGCACGCCATTCCCGGCGGCGCCGCGGCGCGGCCGTTCAAGACGCACCACAACGCGCTCGACATGGACCTCTACCTCCGGATCGCACCTGAGCTCTACCTCAAGCGCCTCGTGGTGGGCGGCATGGAGAAGGTCTTCGAGATCAACCGCAACTTCCGGAACGAGGGCATCTCGACCCGCCACAATCCCGAGTTCACGATGCTCGAGTTCTACGAGGCCTACCAGGACTACGGCTACCTCATGGACCTCACCGAGGAGCTCCTGCGCGAGTGCGCGCGGAAGGTCCTGGGCACCACGTCCCTCGCCTACCAGGGCGCGCCCGTGGACCTCGGGAAGAAGTTCGACCGCCTCACCATGGCGCAGGCGATCGCGAAGTACAACCCGGAATACCCGCTCGCGGAGCTCGCGAAGCCCGCGTACCTCAAGTCCGCCCTCGCGCGCTTCGGTACCGAGGTCTTCCCCACGGACGGCGTGGGGCTCCTGCAACTCAAGCTCTTCGAGGCCACCACCGAGGAGAAGCTCGTGGACCCCACGTTCATCGTCGCGCACCCGGTCGACGTCTCGCCGCTCGCGCGCGCGAACGACGCGGACCCCGCGGTCACGGACCGCTTCGAGCTCTTCATCACCGGCCGCGAGATCGCCAACGGCTTCTCGGAGCTGAACGACCCGGAGGACCAGGCGGCCCGCTTCGCGGCGCAGGCGAAGGCGAAGGAAGCGGGCGACGAGGAGGCGATGTACTACGACGCGGACTACATCCGGGCGCTCGAGTACGGGCTTCCGCCCACGGCGGGCGAAGGGATCGGCATCGACCGGCTGGTGATGCTCTTCACGGACAGCCCGTCGATCCGCGACGTGATCCTCTTTCCCCAGCTGAAGACCGCCGAGGGCTGAAGCGGCGCGCGGGGGCCGCGTGCTATCGTTGTGCCACGGCGAATCACCGGAGGGAAATACCATGGCAAATGCAAGGCGTCTTCTCGCGGCGACGTTCGCCGCGATCGCCGCAGCCGTGCTGGCACCCGCCGCCCAGGCGGCATGCAAGGACTGCGGCACCGTCGTCGACGTGAAGAAGGTGGAGAAGGCCGGAGAGGCGAGCGGGGCGGGCGCGGTCCTGGGCGGCATCGCCGGGGGCGTGCTGGGCCACCAGGTCGGCAGCGGCCGCGGCAACACGGCCGCGACGGTCGCGGGTGCCGCGGGGGGCGCCTACGCGGGGCACCAGATCGAGAAGAACCGCAACAAGACGGTCTCCTACCAGGTGGTCGTCGAGATGGAAGGCGGCGCCACGCGGACCTTCACCTTCGCGGACCCCACGAGCTTCCACGCGGGCGACAAGGTGAAGATCGTCGACCGCAAGCTGCGGCACCGATAGACACCCGCGCGCCCCCGCAACGGGGTGCGCGGCGCTCCGCGTGAACGATTCGCTCTTCCACATCCTGCTCGTCGCGGGAACCCTCCTCCTCGTCTCGCCGATCTTCTGGGCGTTCGCCCGCACGCGAAACGCCCTGCAGCGGGCGCTGCGCGAGGCGAGCGTCGCGCGCGACCGCCTGAACGACGCGCTCGAGGGCTCGCTCCTCGCCGTCTTCGACTGGGACATGGTGGGCGGGAGCAGCGTGCGGCTGAGCCCCACCTGGCCCGTGATGCTGGGCGGCGAGGCGCTCGAGACGCGCCTCACGGCGGCCGAGCTCTTCGCCCTCGTCCATCCGAACGACGTGCAGAAGGTGCGCGACGCCGTGGTCGAGACGCTGAAGGGCAAGGTTCCGCGCTACGACGTCGTGCACCGCGTGCGCCGCAACGACGGGGCGTACGTATGGGTCCACAGCCGCGGCAAGGTGACGGCGCGCGACGCCCGCGGGCGCGCAACGCGCTTCGCCGGCACCAACGCGGACATCAGCGCTCGTGTGATCGCCGAGGAGCGCCTGAAGGAGCGGGAGCTCCAGCTTCGCCAGCTGATCGACACGATGCCGGCCGCGATCGTCGTCTTCGGGACCGACGAGCACGTCCTCTTCCACAACCGCGCCTACCTCGAGCTCACCGGCCTCTCCGCCGAGGCGGTGAACGGCCGGCGCATGAGCGAGGTCGTGGGCGAAGGCGTCTACGGCCAGATCGAGCGGCACCTGAGGGCCGCGCTCGAAGGGCGCACGTCGCGCTTCGAGCAGCAGGTGACCGACCCGTCGGGGCGGACGGTCGACCTGGAGGTGGTCTACATGCCGCTGCGCGACACGCAGGGGCGGGTCACGGCCGCGATCACGGTCCGCTTCGACATCACGCGGCTGAAGGACCTGGACCGGATGAAGGACGGCTTCATCGCGGTGGCGAGCCACGAGCTGCGCACCCCGCTCACCTCGATGCGCGGCTCGCTCGGGCTGCTGCAGGGCGGCGTCGCGGGGGAGTTGAGCGAGGAGGCGCAGGGGCTGGTCGGGATCGCCATGCAGAACTGCGAGCGGCTGGTGCGGCTCGTGAACGACCTCCTGGGGCTGGAGAAGATCACCGCCGGGCACGGGGCGTTCCGGGTCGCGCTTCTCGACTGGCCCGCGGTCCTCGAGCAGGCGATCGATTCCAGCCGCGGGTTCGTCGAGTCCTACGGCGTCGTCTTCGAGCTCGAGCGCCCGCCGGGGCTGCGCGTGCGCGGCGACGAGGACCGGCTGATCCAGGTGCTCTCCAACCTCCTCTTCAACGCGGCCAAGTTCTCGCCGCGCGGCTCGGTCGTGACCGTGAGCGCGAGGCCGCTCGTGGACAGCTGGGTCCGGACGTCCGTGCGAGACCGCGGCCCCGGCATTCCCGAGCACTTCCGCAGCCGCATCTTCCAGCGCTTCGCCCAGGCGGACATGGGCGAGGACCGCCGCTCCGAAGGCAGCGGGCTGGGGCTCGCCATCAGCCGGGAGATCGTGGAGCGGCTGGGCGGGCGCATCGGATTCGACGACGCGCAAGGCGGTGGTACCGTATTCTGGTTCGATCTTCCCGGGACCCTCGACGCCGCCACCACATGACCGCCCCCGCCCTCACCCGCATCCTCCTCGTCGACGACCAGCGGGACATCCGCTCGATCGTGGGCCTCGCCCTGGGCAAGATCGGCGGCTTCAAGGTGAAGGTGTGCGCGTCGGGTGCGGAGGCGCTCGCGGGCGCCGCGGAGTTCGCGCCGGACCTGCTGCTCCTCGACCTCAACATGCCGGAGATGGACGGGGTCGCGACGCTGAGAGCGCTTCGCGCGGCGGGGCTCGCCTCGCCCGCCGTCTTCTTCACCGCCCGGATCAAGCCGGAGGAGCTGGGGCGCTACCAGGACCTGGGCGTGCTGGGCGTGATCCCGAAGCCCTTCGACCCGCTCAAGCTGGGCGCGCAGCTGCGCGAGATGTGGAAGGCGCGCGCGGGCTGAGCCGCCCGCGGAGATCGTGCTCGTCCGAGCCCGCGACCTTCACGCGCACGATGTCCCCGGGTTTGACGCCCCGCGCGTCCGCGATCCGCACGACGCCGTCGATCTCGGGAGCGTCCGCGGCGCTTCGCCCCACCGCCACGCCCTCCGCGGCCTCGTCGACGAGCACCTCGATCGTGCGGCCCACCTTCCGCGCGAGCTTTTCGCGACTGATCGCGGCCTGCGTCTGCATGAACCGCGCGTGCCGCTCTTCCTTCACGGCCTCCGGCACCGCGCCGGCGAGCTCGTTCGCCCGCGCGCCCTCCACGGCGGAGTAGGCGAAGCAGCCGACGCGGTCGAGCCGCGCCTCGCGCAGGAAGGCGAGGAGCTCCTCGAACTCGGCGTCGGTCTCGCCGGGGAAGCCCACGATGAAGGTGGAGCGGATGGTGATGTCCGGGCAGGCCGCGCGCCATGCCCGGATCCGCTCGAGGTTGCCCTCGGAGCTCGCCGGCCGCTTCATGAGCTTCAGGATCCGCGGGCTCGCGTGCTGGAACGGGACGTCCAGGTACGGAAGGATGCGCCCCTCGGCCATGAGGGGGATCACCTCGTCTACGTGCGGGTACGGGTACACGTAATGCAGGCGCACCCAGGCCCCGAGCGTCCCCAGCGCGGCGCAAAGCTCCGTCATGCGGGTCTTCAGCGGCCGCCCGCCCCAGAAGCCGGTGCGGTATTTCACGTCCACGCCGTACGCGCTCGTGTCCTGCGAGATCACGAGGAGCTCCTTCACGCCGGAGGCGACGAGCTTCTCCGCCTCCGCCATCACGTCGCCCACGGGACGGCTCACGAGGTCCCCGCGCATGGAGGGGATGATGCAGAAGGTGCACCGGTGGTTGCAGCCTTCCGAGATCTTGAGGTACGCGTAGTGCCGGGGCGTGAGCCGGATGCCCTGCGGGGGGACCAGGTCCGTGAAGGGATCGTGCGGCTTGGGCAGGTGCGCGTGAACGTGGCCCATCACCTCGTCGCGCGCGTGCGGGCCCGTGATCGCCAGCACGCTCGGATGCGCCTCCCGCACCACGTCGCCCTTCGCCCCCAGGCAGCCGGTGACGATCACCTTGCCGTTCTCCGCGAGCGCCTCGCCGATCGCATCGAGCGATTCCCGGACCGCCGCGTCGATGAAGCCGCAGGTGTTCACGACGACCAGGTCCGAGCCCTCGTAGCTGGGCGCGATGTCGTAGCCTTCCGCACGCAGCTGCGTGAGGATCGCTTCCGAGTCGACGAGCGCCTTCGGGCAGCCGAGCGAGACGAAGCCGACGCGGGGGACAGACCCTGGTTTTGGTTTTGCCCGGTTCAGGGTCTGTCCCCGGTTTTCTTTCGGCGTCACTTCTTCTTCCGCCTCTGCTTCGGCGCCGCCTTGGGCTTCGCGGCCTTCGGCTCCTCGCCCGGCGCGGGCGCTGTGCCCGGCGAATACGGGAAGCCCGAGAAGAGCTTCAGCGCCTGGCTGCGAAGCTCGTCCTGCATGTCGATCACGGCCTTGGCGCCCTTCTCGAGGTAGCCGCCCATCACGTTGGGGATCTTCTGCTGCTGGGAGACGAACTGCGTCCACGCGTCCGCCGGCACGCGCGGGAGGTCGCCGTAGAGCGTCTGCGCCTGCTCCTGGAAGCGCTTCTGCGCCTCGTGGAACGCGCTGATCGAGCGCTCGAGGTAGGAGCCCATGAGGCCCTGCATCGCGTGGCCGTAGTACCGGATGATGTTCGCGAGCATGTCGGTCGAGAACATCGGCACGCCGCCGGACTCCTCCTCGAGGATGATCTGCAGCAGGATCGCGCGCGTGAGGTCCTCGCCGGACTTCGCGTCCTGGACCTGGAACTCCTTGTACTGGAGGACCAGGTCCTTCACCTCGGCCAACGTGATGTAGGCGGACGTCTCCGTGTCGTAGAGGCGGCGGTTGGGGTACTTCTTGATGATGCGGGGCGTTGCCATGGCGGATCCTCGCGCGGATGCTGCACTACATCAACGGGGCCTTGTGCGGGGCCCGGCAGGCTGGTCCCGGTTTCCGGTCAAGTCTTTCATTTTATTATATTTTGGCCGGTTGTTGCGGCGCGGTTACAAATTCTTGGTGCGATGCACCAAATTCCCCTTGACAGGGGGAATCGCGCTTCCTAGAATGAAATTGTTGCGCCGCACCATACCGCCCTCCGGGATGGGCCGCGCCGCGAGGACCCGAGGAGGACCGCCATGCCCACCGCCGCCAACCCGCTCTCCGAGATTTCCAGCATCACAGTGGACGCCGCGACCCGCCTCACCCGCATCTCGATGGACAGCGCCGAGCGCGCCATCGCCGTGCAGCTCGAATACGCCAAGGGCGCCCTGCGCCAAGGCACGATGAATGCGAAGGCCCTCGCCGGCGCGCGCGACGTGCAGGAGCTGATGGCCCTTCGCACCCGCATCGCCGAGAACGCCCTCGAGAACATCATGGGCTATTCGCGCAGCCTCTACGAGGTCGCCTCGGAAGCGCAGACCGAGCTCTCGAAGCTCGCCGAAGAGCGCATGTCGTCCTTCCAGCAGGCCGTGACCCAGACCGTCGACCAGGCCGCGCGATCGGCCCCGGCGGGCGGCGACATCGCCGCGGCCGCGATCAAGTCCTCGCTCGCCGCCGCCACCGCCGCGTTCGACACCTTCGCCAAGGCCGGCCGCCACGTCGCGAGCTTCGCGGACGCGGGGGTCCGCGGCACGGGCAACGGCAAGGCGCGCAAG
>Ga0207667_10008495_pt1 | contig 12192 bp, 8 predicted proteins | sample KBSCornC52_FD_184301 | JGI IMG/M metagenome (GOLD analysis project Ga0207667, IMG submission 184301) | Corn rhizosphere microbial communities from Kellogg Biological Station, Michigan, USA - KBS Corn C5-2 (SPAdes) (version 2) | ecosystem: Host-associated > Plants > Roots > Rhizosphere > Soil ...
CTTGCGGGCGGCCCGTTTTCATATCGACCCCGGTGGCCCAGTTCACCTCGGTGAACGGGTCCGCGCTCAGCAGCTTGCCGGTCCTGGCCTCGAGCACATAGAAGAAGCCGTTCTTGGAGGGCTGCAGGATGACGTGCTTCTTCTTGCCGCCGATCCTCAGGTCCGCAGTCATCATCGGGCTGACCGCATCGTAGTCCCAGGCATCTCCAGGGGTCTCCTGGTAGTGCCAGACGTATTCGCCGGTGTCGGGGTTTACGGCGACGATGCACGCGGAGTACAGATCGTCATCCAGGGTGGGCTCACGCGTGCGCTCGTTCCAGGGAGAGCCGTTGCCGGTGCCGAAATACAGCAGGTCCGTCACCGGGTCGTAGACGGCAGCGTCCCACACGGTGCCGCCGCCGCCGGAGGTTTTCCACCACTCCCCGCTCCAGGTCTTCGCCGCCTTTGCCAGCGCCCTGCTCTCGAAGCCCTTCGCCGGATCCCCCGGTACGGTCCAGAAACGCCAGGCTTGTTTGCCGGTCTCAGCATCGTAGGCAGCGATCCAGCCGCGCACTCCGAATTCACCGCCCGAAGCACCGATGAACACTTTGCCCTTCGCAGCGCGCGGAGCCATCGTGATCGAGTAGTGTTTCGCCATGTCGCCGAGCCCGAGGCTGTCGGGAACCGTGTCGGTCGCCCAGACCTCCTTGCCCGTCCTGGCGTCAATTGCGATCAAGCGTGCATCGAGCGTGCCGATGTAGATCTTCCCGTCCCATGCGGCAATGCCGCGATTCACGAGGCCCACGTTGTAGCGAAGGCGCTCGCCGTGGATCATCGGGTTGTATTTCCACAGCTGCTGACCGGTCCTGGCGTCGAAGGCGTACACCACGTCGCGCGAGGTCGATACGTAGATGACCCCATCGATATAAAGCGGTGAGCCGTGCTGATCCTGATTGGTCTCGTAATCCGCGAACCACTTCAGGCCCAGTTGGCTCACATTGCCCGAATCGATTTTCTTCAGCTCGCTGAAGCGCTGCTCGGAGTAGGTGCCTCCATAGGTCATCCACTCGCCCGGCTCGCTTGCCGCTCTGTCGAGGCGCTTGGCAGTGACGTTGGCGGCGGTGGCGGCGATCGCGCTTTCATCAAGAGCCCCGCTGGCGAGGATCGCTGCCGACAACAGCAAGTGCATTCCCACAGTTCGGATAGCCACAGATAACCCCCTCAGAGTCCGTTCTTGCGTTCTTAGCACATGCCGCCGGAGCGGTGGACGATTTCCCGTCCGGACCGCCTTCCGGCGACCGTAGGGCGGGCGCCGTGCGTGCTGCGGCCACCGCGCGTGTTGCGGACGCGGCGCGTTACTCCGCAGACCCTGCAAACAGCGCCTTCAGATCCAGATCCAAGCGGGCGAGGCGGGCGCGCAGGTGCGGCCACTCCTCTTTGATGAACCTGGAGCGCTCGCGCTTCATCAGGCTGGCGTGCACGCCTTCCTTCACTATGAAGCCTTCGCCCCGAACGCTCTCGATGAGCCCCTCGCGCTGCAGCTCCCGGTAGGCTTTCGCTGAGGTGAGCGGATTCACGTTGTAGGCCTCCGCCAGGGCGCGCACCGATGGCAGCCGCTGTCCCTCCGCATAGGTGCGGTCGAGGATGGCGGCAATCACCTCGTCCATCAGCTGCTTATAGATGGGCTGCTCGTTCTGCCACTTGTGCGGACGCCTTTTCACGAGAATCTCCGGTTGGCGCGTGCGACGAATGCTGCGACGAATGGTGCGCAGGGTAGCTTGACGCCTGCAATCTTCCAATGCTCAACTTGCATTACTGTACTACGTAACTAATACTGTATCAATGTCGGAGCCCGCGCCACGCCTGCCGTCGCGTCCGCGCCTGGTGGCGGACGAGGAAGCCAAGCTCTCACCGATGGATCGGCAGGTGGAGGCCCAGCCGCGCGCACGTCGCTGGTTGCTGGTCGGTGGCGCGATGGCGCTGCTGGTGGCCTGTTGTGCGGCGCTGTATGTGCGCTACGCTCTCACCAGATCCGTGACCGTGCGCGAGGCCAGCGTGGTCATTGCTCCGGTGAGGCGTGAAGTCTTCACAGAGTATGTGGCGGCCAATGCCGTAGTCGCGCCGCGCAAGACCGCCTATCTGGATGCGGTGGAGGGTGGCCAGGTCGCGCAAGTGATGGTGGAAGAGGGCGCATTCGTCACTCGCGGCCAGGTTCTGCTGAAGCTGACCAATACCAACCTGCAACTGGAGATGCTCGGCCGCCAGGCGCAGCTGACCGAGCAGCTCGATCGTCTCAACCAGACGCTGCTCTCGTTCGAGCAGGCACGTGTCGCGCATGAGCGCGACCTGATCGAGAGCAATGCGCAGATCGAGCAGCTCACCCAGCGTCAGCGGCGGCGCGCTGCGCTGCGCGCCGCCGGAATGATCTCCAAGGAGGAGCTCGGCGACCTCGCCATCGACCTCGCCCGTGCCCGCAAGCTGCAGGCCATCGAAATCGAGGCTCGCGATATCGATGAGAAGTTCCGCAACGAGCAGGTCACGCAGCTGCGCAGCGCTCTGCAGAAGACGCGCGAGAATCTTTCGGTCGCGGACGAAACGCTGCAGAGCCTGTTCGTCAAGGCGCCCATCAGCGGCCAGCTCACGGCGCTGGATGCGGAGCTCGGCGCGGCCAAGGCACCCGGCCAGCGCATAGGCCAGATAGACGATTCGACGTCCTACAAGCTCGAAGCCATGGTCGATGAGTTCTATCTGGGGCGCGTGAAGCCCGGCCAGTCCGCGAGCGCCGAATCCAACGGCCAGACCTGGAGGCTCGAGGTCGCGAAGGTCTACACCCAGGTGACGGACCGGCAGTTCAAGGTGGATCTCTACTTCACCCAGGGGCAAAGCCCCGAGGGCGTGCGCCGCGGACAGTCGATGGAAGTTCGCCTGGAAGTCGGGGCGCCGAGCCGTGGACTGGTGACGGCCAACGGGCCATTCTTCGAGGAGACCGGCGGCAACTGGGTATTCGTGCTGCCGCCGCGGGGCCATGTTGCGCAGCGGCGCAAGGTGCGCTTCGGCCGTCGCAACCCGGAACAGATCGAAGTGATTTCAGGGCTCGCCGCAGGCGAGCGCATCATATCCTCCGGCTACGAGCAGCTGCGCAAATTCGACCGCATCACCATCGAGCCGGAAAAGAATTCAACGGGAGAATCACAGTGATCACGCTCAGGGGAATCCGGAAGCTGTATCGCGCGGACAATTTGGAAACCGCGGCGCTGGCCAACGTCGGCCTGCAGATCGATGCGGGTGAGTTCGTGGCGGTGATGGGACCATCGGGCTGTGGGAAATCCACTCTGCTGAATATCGTGGGCATGATCGATACGCCCACCGATGGTGAATACCTCTTCTGCGGCCAGGACGTGGCCCGCTATCCGGAGTCGCGGCTGGTGGAGATTCGACGCCGGCACCTGGGTTTCGTGTTCCAGAGCTTCAATCTCATCGACGATCTCACGGTGTTCGAGAACGTCGAGTTGCCGCTGCTCTATCAGAACGTACCGCGTGGGCAACGCAAGGCTCGCGTGCGCGAGGTGCTGGAGCTCGTGGACCTGCGGCCGCGCGAGAAGCACAAACCCGCGCAGCTCTCGGGTGGACAGCAGCAGCGCGTAGCTGTGGCTCGCGCGGTGGTGTGCGATCCGAAGTTGATTCTGGCGGACGAGCCGACGGGCAACCTCGATACGAAGAACGGTGCGGAGGTGCTGGGAATGCTCGATACCCTCAATGAGCAGGGCACGACGATTCTGATGGTAACCCACTCCCATGAGCACGCCGCGCATGCGCATCGCATCGTGGACATGCTCGACGGCCGGGTGCTGCCGGGAGTTCAGCCCAAGGCAGTCACGCAATCCTCGGCGGCCGGTCATGCTTAAGCATTACATCATCCAGGCTCTGCGCAGCTTGTGGCGCTTCAGGGTGACCGCGGGCGTGAATCTGCTCGGGCTGGTGCTGGCGGTCGTCTGTTTCGTCGCCTCCTACCTGTATGTCGACTCGTTGGTACGCACCGACAGGCAGTTCCCCAACGCCTCGCGAACCTGGCTCCTCACCCAGGAGCTGTGGAACGTCGGTGGGACGAAGATCGTGCCAGGGCTTCCGGCGGCCGGGCCGCCGGCCGGGAAATACCTGAAAGCCGACTTCCCGGGACTGGAGGCGGTTGCCCGTGCGATCCGGCTCGGCCCGCAGAGTGCAGCGGCGGACGATCGCAAGGCAGACGTCAACACGGCGGCCGTCGACCCGGAGTTTCTCAAGATCTTCGCGCTCGACTTCAAGGCCGGTGAGCCGGCGGCGGCGCTGACTTCCGCCCATAGCGCGATTCTCACGGAACGCACCGCCGAGCGATTGTTCGGCACGCGCGCGGCGCTCGGGCAGCGCATCCTGCTGCAGAACCAGGTCGAGGTCACCGTCACCGGTGTGATCGCCGCCATCCCGCAACCTTCGCACATGGGGGATGCCGACTCGTCCATGCTGCAGTTCGACATCCTCGTGCCGATGCAGCTGCTGAAGGAAATGAAAACCTCCGCCGGCATCGGGGTGCCGATCGACCCGGACAGCGATCAGGCCTGGGGCCTCGATTCCTTCCTCACCTACCTCCTGTTCCGGAAGGACGGCTCCTTCACGCCGCGCGAGCTGATCGAGCAACTCCCGGCATTCGCCCAGCGGCGCGCGAACCGGCCCGGCGCATTCGTCACGTCGGTTTTCGGCGCTGTACCGCTGTCGCATGCGTTCCTGGCAGAGATGGATGCCTTCCTCGGCGGCAACGTTCTGTCGGTGACGACCATGATCTTCGCGCTCGATGCGCTGATCCTGGCCATCGCCTGCATCAACTACGCGAACCTGGCTGTTGCGATTGCGACGACGCGGGCGAAGGAGCTAGGCGTTCGCAAGGTGCTCGGCGCGACGCGGTTGCATCTGATCCGCCAGTGCCTGGTAGAAGCCGCCCTGTTGGGCATCGCGGCAGTGATTCTCGTGATCGTGCTGGCCGTGCTGCTCATCGAGCCGGTCAATCGCGCGTTGCAGATCAATCTCACTTTCGCCTCCTTGCTGCAGCCGCAGTTGTGGCTGATGGTGATCGGGCTCATCGGGGCCATCAGCCTCATGGGTGGGATGTATCCGGCTGTCGCCCTCGCCCGGGTACGACCGGTGGATGCGCTGAGAGCGGGCAGCGTGCAAGCCGGTCCGCGCTTCGTGCCGACCATTCTCGTGGGCGTGCAGTTCGCCGCCGCGAGCTTCCTGCTCGTGGTCGCACTCGTCATGGCTCATCAGAACGGCTTGCTGAAGAAGCAGGCATTGCAGGCCGCACAGGATCCGATCGTCGTGCTCGACAACGATCTCAACGAGCTGGGGATCTCTTTCGACACCCTGCGGGAGGAGTTGCTGCGGAGCCCGGCTATCAAGTCGGTCGCGACCAATGCCCAGCTACCCTGGAACAGCGGCGGCAACCACGAGACGCTGACCCGTGGCGCCGGAGCGGGTGCGGCGCGCGAAGACACGATCATGAACGATGTCGGCTATCACTTTTTCGAAACGATGGATCTGCAGCTGCTCGCCGGGCGCCTGCTCGACCGCGAGCACGGCGATGAGCTCGTTCCATTCAACAAGCTTCCGGCGGGGAGGACTGAGCCCATCGTCATCGATCGCGCGCTGGCTGCGGCGCTCGGGTGGCAGGATCCGAACGAAGCCGTCAACAAGATCGTCTACGTGCGTGGCGCGATGCGAATCCCGTTCCGGGTTGTTGGCGTGGTCGAGAACGGCTATCCCCGCCTGGTGGGTCCGAATACCGCCTCGAATGCCTACGATCTGCAACCCTCACAAGCAGGGCTTCCCCTGATCCGGATCTCGCGCGAGCACGTTACGGAGGCAGTGAAGTACATCGACAGCACCTGGGACCGGCTGGCGCCGAAGGTGCAGATCCGGCGCAAGTTCTCCGATGCACTGTTCGATGATGCCTATCGAGGGTTCTCGACCATCAACTCCACGCTCAACGGGCTGTCGGCGTTCGCGTTCCTCATTGCGATCATGGGCCTGTCGGGTCTCGCCATTCACGTCACCACCCGCCGGCGGCGGGAGATCGGCATCCGCAAGACCCTGGGTGCCACTGCGCGCGAGGTCGTCACCATGCTGTTGCTGGATTTCGCGAAACCCGTATTGGTGGCGAACCTGATCGCGTGGCCCTTCGCCTGGTTCGTCGGCTATCAGTACATGGACAAGTTCACCGTGCGGGGCACGATCACGATCTGGCCTTTCATTCTCAGCCTTCTGATCACGGTGGGCGTCGCATGGGCGTCCGTGGCGTTCCAGGCCCTGAGAGCCGCCACCGTGAAGCCGGCCAATGTGCTCTATGTGCAGTGAGCGCTGTCTAGACTCATTCTTGTCGAACTTTTGTCACCCGGAGGTATCCATGGCATAGCCTCTGAGCGCCACGCTTGATCCCACGAAACGTTCGGTCGACCGAATCGCCCGTTGTTTCCCGGGCGCGGGCAAGTAGAGTCTGAACGGCACACTGCGGCGGCGAACTTGAGTGTGAAATACCTCCCGCTCCTCTGGTCGGGCATCTGGCGCAAGCCCGGGCGTACGGCGCTGATCCTGTTGCAGGTAGCCATAGGGTTTACCCTGTTCGGCATCCTGCAGGGCCTGAAGTCAGGCGTGGAGCGGTCGATCGCCAATACCCGGGCGGACGTGCTCTACGTCGGTCCCGGCGTTTTCGGCGGGACGCCGCTGCCCATCGCCTACGCCGATCGACTCCAGTCGATTGCCGGCGTGAAGACCGTCCTGGCCGCTGACGGCATCCCCACCTCGTATCAGAACCCGAAGCAGTTCGTATTCGTGCTGGGAATCGTCCCGACCGACGACTACCTGACACTCCTGCCCGATATCTTTCAGGTAGACCCGAAGGCCCTGCACGCCTTGCGCGACACCCGCAACGGCGCGCTGATCACGCAGGACATCGGCAAGAAATACGGCTGGCACATCGGCGACCGGATTCCCCTCACGTCGAGCGTTCTGAAGAGCGACGGGTCCGGGACCTGGGACTTCCAGATCGTGGGCATGATGACCGATCACGAGGCCGGCCAGGGCAGCTTCATCGTGACCAATTACACCTATCTGGACGAGTCGCGGGCGGCCAACAAGGGCACCGTGCGAAACTTCTACGTGGTGGCCTCCGATCCGCTGCACGCAGGGGAGGTGGCGAGCGCCATCGACCGCGCGTTCACCAATTCACCCAACGAGACCCAGACCCAATCCTTCCGTGAGCTGCGCCAGCAGCAGCTGCAGTCCATCGGCGATCTGAACTTCGCGATCCGTTCGATCATCAGCGCCGTGCTGGTCGCGCTGTTGTTTTCCACTGCAACCATGATGATGCAGACCATCCGGGAGCGGACCCCCGAGCTGGCAGTGCTCAAGACGCTCGGCTTCAGTGATCGCTCGGTGTTTGCGATGGTTGTGGCGGAAGGGGTGGTTGTCTGCGTAGTTGCCGCGCTCGTGGGGCTTGCTCTGGCGACGGGTGTGTTTCCCTACGCTTCAAAGTTCGTCCCCGGGCTGTCCATGCCGACGGTTGTCGTCGGCATTGGCGTTGTCGGCGCGGTTTTCATCGCCCTGATCAGCGCGGCGCTTCCGGCCTCGAGGGCCGCGCGGCTTCAAGTGGCCGAAGCGCTCGCGGGTCGGTAGCACTGACATGCGCCTCACAAAACAGTACGGCGTTCTGCTGCGCATGAGCCTGATGGGAATCCCGGCGCGCCTCGGACTCGTACTCACCATCGTGATCAGTGTGACCTGTGCCGTCGGAGTGCTCGTGTCCATGCTGGCCATGGGTGTCGGAGCGCGACGGGAGGCGCTCGGTAACGTACGCGCCGATCGGGCCGTCATCTACAGTAGCGATGCGCAGAATACCCAGCAGAGCAGCCTCGCGAAGGATGTCGCCGCACAGATCCCGAATCTCCCTGGCATCCGTCGCAATGCCAACGGGAAGCCGATCGTCGTGTTCCTGGTCGGAGCGTTCGTGCAGGCCCGTTACAAGAGCGGCAGGCAAGGGGGCTTTCTCGTGCTGGGAGTGACCCCGGGCCTGACCGACTACCGGCCGGAGCTGCACCTGACCGCGGGACGCCTGTTCAATCCGGGCCTGCACGAGCTGATCGCAAGCAACAAGTGCGCGACCGAATTCGAGAATTTCAGCTCCGGTGACAAGAAACACGTGCGCGGCGGCGACTGGGCCGTCGTCGGCAACTTCGACGCGGGGGGCGCCGTCGGCCTGTGTACTGTCTATGCGGATGCCGAGACGGTCCTGTCCACTTTCGCGCGCAACACCTATAACGAGGCTGACGTGATGTTGGAGTCGGCCGGGGAATTCTCCACGCTGGTCGAGGCGGTCAAGGCCAATCCGTCGCTGCACGTCAAAGCCGAGCACGAAGCGGATATCGTGGCGGAGAACATGCAGCAGCTGAATGGCATCCTCAACTTCGTGAGCTTCTTCGTGGGCAGCATCATCGCAATTGCCGCGACCATAGGGGCCGCGAACTCGCTGTATGCGATCGTGGATAGCCGGCGTCGCGAGCTGGCCACCTTGCGGGCTCTCGGATTCGGCAGTGTGCCGATCATTGCAGCCATTCTGTCGGAATCGATCGTCCTCGCCCTGCCGGGGGCGGTGATCGGGGCAGCCGTGTCCTGGGCCTTGTTCAACGGCCTGGCGGCCAGTCCCCTCAACTCGAGCTTCCATCTGGCCGTGACGCCGGCTCTGGCGTTGTTGGGCGTCGGATGGGCACTGGCCATCGGCGCTATCGGCGGATTCCTGCCGGCCCTGCGAGCGGCGCGCGTGCCTGTGACCGCTGCGCTGCGGGCCACCTGATGACCTGGACGCTCTCGCCGGCCGCAGCGCGGCTGCAGATACAGCGGGGCGGCGGGGAGAGCGCGGGTGCGGGTGGAGCGGGTCTCCTCAGTGCAGGGACGCCCAAGCGAGTCCGTCCGGATTCGGACCGACATCGATGTGGTCGACGGTCTTCAAGTTGTGCATATCCAACACGAACACCGCGTTGTCCGACGAGCACGCCACGTAGGCCCGGGTATCGTCAGGCGCGACCAGCACTCCGGCGCAGCCGGTTCCCAGGCGGAGCCGCTTGATCTCGGTGCGCGCCTTGGCGTCATACACCAGCAGATCGCCGCTGCGCAGACTGGAAATGAGCACCCGCTTGCCGTCATGGGTGAACTTGAGGCGATTGGCGCCGACGGCCTTGGCATCCAGCACCTGCGCCACTTTCCGGGCAGCCGTATCGATGACGTAGATCTGCCCTGAGCCGGAAGAGGCGGTCCAGATCTCCTTGCCGTCGGGCGACAGATCCACCCCTTCCGTGCCCCTCTCCGTCGGCACGACGGTGTGCACCCATTCCTGAGGAGGCGGGCCGGAGGTCAGCGGGCGTGGCGCACCTGGGGGTGCCGGTGGAAGGGATACAGGTTGCAGGTCGAACAGGCTGACCGAGCCGGCCCTGACATTGGAGGTGTAGATGTGCTTCAGATCCGGCGTGAGCACCAGCATGTGGGTCCACGTCTGGCCGGTCCCCATGATCCAGTCGACCTGCCGGGACGCCATGTCCAGGCGCGCGATGGCCATCGCGCCCTGGGCGGTGAACCATAGCTTGCCGGGGGAGACGGCGAGTCCATGAAGGCCCGTCAGGGCGGCGGTGTCGATCGGCTCCAGAGCGCGTTGTCCGACGAGGTCGAGCACGTCGATGCGATGCAAGCTGGAATTGCCTCCCATGTTGGATACATAGGCGGTCTTGCCGTCTTCGCTCGCGATCACCTCGTGCGGATCGGGACCGATCGGCATCTTCGCGATGATCTTATCGGAGCTCGGATCGATGATCGCCAGGGTGTGGTTGCCCTTCGAGGTGGCCAGCAGGGCATTCCTGGGCGTCGCCTCACCGGCAAGGGCGGAGCATGCCAACCCAAGCGCGCAGGCGCTGCCCAGGAGCCAAGGGAGCTGTCGCGGCATAGCAGATCCTCCGGCGATGAGCCCCGGAGTCTAATCTACTGACCGGCCCCCGGCTCGATGATCCGGAACTCACCGCTCAGGTGCATCAGGCTCATCAGATAGAGCATGCCGTCGTAGTAGCGCTGCTCACCGCTGGGCACGGGCATGTCCCACAGCTCCTGCAGGAATGCCCTGGAGGTCTCCCCGGGTGTCGCAGCCAGACTCCCGACCGCCGCGGCCGCCACCATGCCGGGTGAATGACGCATCGACAGAGGTTTGCCATCCAGGGTGTAACGATCGGGAAAGCGGTGGATCCCCTGGCCGAAGAGGAAGCTCTGCACCCGGTCGCTGAGCGTGCGTTCGCTCGGATCCTTGCCCCACCACGAGTAGTCGACCGACCAGTTGCTGACGGTACGCCAGCTGTCGTAGCCGAAAGGAACGGGCTGCCCGTCGCGCAACATCGGGGACATGTCGAAGTTGCTTCTATCGGGGGACAGGCCCGTGGTGGGGCCGGTCACCTCGAGGAAGAGCTCGCGGCTGACCTCTGCGGCCCTGGCCCAGAACGCGCGATCCTCCTTCGGACCCCAGCGCGCCCATAGTTCGTAGAAAGCCGGCAGATGATAGGAGGCATCCGTGCCGGGCCTGTTGGTTTCCGGGACGAAGCGGATCAGGGTGTGCTGTTCGTCCACCATCGGACCGACCGTCACCGGTCCTGGAGTGCCTTGGGGATGCGGCGGCCAGGGCCTGCCCTCCTTGGCGGCTGCGGCCGCCTGGGCACGGTTGTTCGGGCTGGGCCAGGGCTCAGCCGGCTCGATGAAGGGCGGGTCACCCGGGTGGATTCGGAAGGGTGGGGTGCCGGTCAGCACAGGATGATGGCGCATGCCGCGCAGGATCCTGTCGGCCTGCGCCTGATAGTCGTAGATCCCTCTGCCGTTGCCCCAGCGGTGCGCTGCGAAGTACAGCGCCATCACGTAGTACTCCTCGCCGTCCGGAGCCGCGCTCGTGGAGCGCGGTGTGCCGTCGGTGTTCATCGACCACGCGAAATAACCCACCGACGGGTTCTTCGGGTCGGTGACGAGCATGTAGGTGTTGGACCAGTTCCAGAGGGCGTCGAACTCGCGCTTCTTGTCGAGCTGGACGGCGATCATCATGCCGTAGCTCATACCCTCGGTACGGGCATCGTTGTTCGCCCAATCGGTGATGTAGGCTAACGGACCGTTGGCGTTCGCGCCGGTCTCGAAGTAGAGGCGCTGCTCCTGGCCATCGCCATGAAAGAGCTGTCGAAACGCCGCATCCACCTTGGCGCGGGTCTGCGCAGGGCTGCGCCCCAACCGCTCGACGAACAGGTTCGGGTAGTGATGGGTTGCCTGAACGGGTGCGCCGATGGCGCCCATTGCCTGGACAGCCCCGAGGACCGCGCAACCTCCGATCGTTCTCCATCGAGCCATGCCAGGAGTGTCGCCGCGCTTCGAACACCACACGCCCTCGCGGGTGAAGGTCTGGTCGAGCACCTTGTTGCCACCGATGCCCAGGCCGCTGACGACCCAGCCCAGCGTGGCCGCGAGCTTGCGCATCATTCGAGTCGATCTCCAGTGTTTCCGCCACATCTGCCTGTGCTGTGGCGCGGATTGTAAACTGCTATTGTCAGGCAACGCAGGAAGGGCTGGCCCCGATGGCGAAGCGAAAACTACAGCGAGGGGCGGTTGTCGGTGTCGCCGAGCACGGCAACTCCGCGGTGCTGATCACCCTGGCGCCCGACGGTGAGCTCCTGGATCGCCGACGCATCGATCTCACGAGCGGTCTGCCGACGCACCCGTATCACCACGAAGGCTCTTGGGCCATCGGTCGTTACCTCAACTCATGGTCGCGAGCCATTTCGCTCCCCGATGCCATCGCACTGGTCGAGCGAGTTCGCGAGGCCGCCGCGCAGGGTGCACGCGCGAGCCTGGAGGCGCTCTCCAAAGAGTTGACGGTTCCCATAACGGGCATTGCCATCCGCATATGCCCGGAGCTTCCACCGACGACAGAAGAGCGGATCACCGACACGCGCGCGGCCTGCGTCGCCGACTCCGCCATGTATCGGGAGGCGCTTGCGGCCGCCGGCGCAGCGCGCGGCTGGTTTGTGCACTGGTACGATCGGGAGCGCGTGTTCCGGGAGGCGGCGGCTGCGCTTTCCGCCAAGAATCTGGATCTGGATGGCTACCTGCAGACGATGGGGCGAT
>Ga0207667_10008497_pt1 | contig 12190 bp, 8 predicted proteins | sample KBSCornC52_FD_184301 | JGI IMG/M metagenome (GOLD analysis project Ga0207667, IMG submission 184301) | Corn rhizosphere microbial communities from Kellogg Biological Station, Michigan, USA - KBS Corn C5-2 (SPAdes) (version 2) | ecosystem: Host-associated > Plants > Roots > Rhizosphere > Soil ...
ATAAAATAATATATTTAATTTTATATATATTATATTTTATTTATACCAATATGTCCAATTAATTCAACTCTAACTCCAGTATGTTCAAACTTTTTAGTCTTTCCAAGTTTGATTTCAACAACACCACTTAAATCATCATCTTACTAAAATAAAATAATTTTATTTTCATAATTATAATAAAAATTGTTTAAATACCTACTATCACCAAAATTATAATAATTTAAATTAAAAGTATAAACATCTTTCATTTTATCCAGGGCAACAGTTACTTCTTTAGTTTTTGCTGTATAGTCAGAAGTAGTTTTAACTACATCAGATACATCGGCGATACCTTTAACAGTAGTACCTAATTTTTTAAAGCCATCGCTCAGGCTAGCCAGGTTAGCGGGAGTGATATCAGCTTCCTGGAACATTTTATCCATTTTATCAATGGCCGGGTTACCGGTTGATGCGCCACCAGCTAATTTGGGTAATGCTTCTGCAATAGCATGCATTTCCGAGCCGGGAGGCGGTAAAAAGGCATATACAACGAAAATTACTGCTTCAGTAATAAGTCCTGCCGTTAAAAAGAAATCAGCAAGCGCCTGGTGGGTAATTTTCTGCCAGGCACCAAAGATTACTACAGCGGCGCCCATACAAACAATTACGTTTACCAGTCTTTCAGTAGATTTAGAAACTCCAGCCATAACTTAAATTTTTAATTTTTAGAAAACGGGTTTTCAAAGGGTTGAGAAAATAAAGTACCAGTTTGATTTTGTTCTTAAATCAATCTCCAATAAAACGGTGTATCCGTTATAAAATTTTACTCCTAAACAAAATTTTAACGTTTCTTCTGCATTGCAGGTAAGTCGATTACACAACGGAAGCCGATATACGACTTAGCTGTATCCATATACTCGTAGCTACGGGTGCTGGTTTGGAGGAAGAAGCCTACGTCTTTCCAGCTACCGCCACGAATTACCTTACGTTTCATACGCGGAGGATCATCATCATTAGCGTCGAAACGAATGTCAGGGTTCATATCGTGTTGGAAGTTGTAAGCACCTTCATAGTACAGAGAAGACGTCCACTCAGATACGTTACCGGCCATACAATACAGACCAAAGTCGTTTGGCCAGTAAGCGTCGGCGCGGGCAGTATAAAATGCACCATCTTCAGGATAGTTACCACGGCCAGGTTTGAAGTTGGCCAGTAAGCAACCTTTACGGTTTCTCAGATAATAGTTACCCCAGGGGAACATTGACTGAGAACGGCCGCCACGGGCTGCATATTCCCACTCAGCTTCTGTAGGTAATCTGAAGTCAGATTCCGTAGGTTTTTTCTTTGATTCGAGGTAAGAATTCAAATAGTGAGTTCTCCATTCGCAGAAGGCAGTAGCCTGTTTCCAGTTCACACCTACTACGGGATAGTTACCGAATGCAGGGTGAGTGAAATACCTCTTGGTCATGGGTTCGTTGTAAGAATAACTGAAGTCACGAATCCAAACCAGTGTATCAGGATATACAGGAACATTCTTTTTGACGATGAACTGAGAACGGGGCTTGCCGGCATTTTCTCTTTCGGCAGCGGTTTTCAGTACAAACACCTCTGAATGGTATATCAGTTTGGAGGGATCTATTTCTTTTTTGCCGAAAATGCGATTTTCGGGCGACAGGATGAGCTGGTCGATCTTCTCAACGGTAGCTTTATCATCCCACTTAATGGTTTTGGCCTTTTTCCAGTCAATTACAAAAGTTCCATCCACTTCTTTACCATATTGAAGAAGTGTGGCGCCGATAGAGTCTTTAACCCAGGTCACAAACTGACGATATTCGTTGTTCGTGATCTCGGTAGCATCCATCCAAAAGCCATTAATGGAGATTTGCTTGTTTCTGGCAGTGTAAGCATAGTTAACATCCTCATCACTAGGACCCATGTGAAAGGTTCCTGGGGGTACATACACCATGCCGGGGGGTCTGGTCATATTGTACCTGGCTGCCGGAGATACGCCATGAAGCTGGCCATCATCGGGCAATCCTTTTGAGGATTTTCCTATTTTGCCACACCCGGTAGCCATTAAAGCCACCAGTGCTGTAAAGGCGGATAGGTTCTTCATTTTCATAATATTAAAGGGTATTGGGCAAAAATAATGTTTTACCGACTTCATCACAAGAATAGAATTTATTTTTTAAAACTGCAATACGTGATATAAGCTCCTAAGTAAACGATACCGGAAATTGGATTATTGTATCCTCAAAATTTTAAATTTTTACACATTTTCCAGAAGACGGATCAGATCGCTCACTTTGTATACCGGGGCGTTACACTGGTAATTCTTACATAAGTAAAGCTGCGTATCAGGGGATGGTGGTTTATTCGCCAATAACGGTAAATTACCGTTAGCAACGGGCGCGGATTGTACTACCCGAAAGGGGATAAAACTACGTAAAAGATCGATTCGAACAGCATCAGCATTTTTCCCAATTATGGCTATTTCCGCGGTACCCACTGTAAACGACAGCATCATCATTGCCCAAACTCCAAAAGAACCCGGATATCGATGTACTGCCTGCTGAAGACCCGCGCACATATTAACTGCCCGCTCTTTCCAGTCGGAGACATCAAAAACAACTCCTAAATAATGCAAATTAAAAGCCATTATTGCGTTTCCCGACGGAATAGCGCCATCATAGACCTCTTTTTTTCGCACAATTACATCCTGCTGGTCTTTGTGGGTAAAAAAGAAATAGCCCGTTCCATCCTCACTAAATCTATCTGTCACCCATTGGGTTACTGATCTTGCCTTGTACAGGTATTCGGCATTGCCTGAAATTTCCTGAAGATATATCAATGCCTGTATTAAGTACGCATAATCATCCAAAAAGGCTGGGTATTTGGCTACTTCTTTTTTCCAGGTATGAAAAAATTCCTCCCCCTGCCCTTTTAAACGCTCCCATATAAAATCCATATTTGCCCGGGCAACTTCCGCATAATGAGGATTCCCAAAAACACTGAAGGCTTTGCTGTACGCGCTGTTCATAAGGGCATTCCAGCCAAGCAGCACTTTATCATCAAGCAACGGCCGGATGCGGCTATTGCGCCTTTCCAGCAATTTTTGCCGGCAGGCTTCCAGCTTTTGCTGAAGCACCTGCAGCTCGATATTCTCTTCAGCCGCAAACTGCTCAGCCTGCCTGGGCATGTTCATAATATTCTTATGTTCCCAGTTGCCGGCTTCGGTTATATCATAAAACGCACAAAACAGGGGTGCATCTTCCTGCAAAACCTGTATTACTTCCTGTTTATCCCACACATAAAATTTTCCCTCTTCACCTTCACTATCGGCATCAAGGGCTGAGTAAAAACCATTTTCAGGCCCCATTAATTCTCTTTCAACAAAGGCAAGGGTTTGTTCAACAGCCTGCCGGTACAGCGGTTTTTGCGTTAACTGCCAGGCCTCGCACAATACCATTACCAGTAAGGCATTATCGTATAACATCTTTTCAAAGTGGGGCACCAGCCATTCTTTGTCGGTTGAATATCTGGCAAAACCACCCGCGAGATGATCGTATAAGCCACCCTGTATCATTTTATCCAAACTTAAACAAGCCTGTTCCAGCGCCAGCTTGTTTTTGGTTATATGGTGATACCTTAGCAAATACCCAATTGTAAAAGTTTGTGGAAATTTTGGTGCATTCCCAAAACCGCCATCTTCTTTATCGGCTGTGCCCATAATGTTGGAAAACATGAGTTCAGCCTTTTCGAGGGAAAATATGTCTGCCGGGTTGATATCCCCAAGGGCCTGCTGGCCGAATGAGTTGGACTGATTGATATAGCTGGTTAAACTGGTGGCCTGGTTATCTATTTCACTTCTTTTTTCGGCATAGGCATTGGCTACACCCAGTAAAACATCTTTCCAGGAAGGACGGTTATAAATGGCTTTCGGGGGAAAATAGGTACCGCCATAAAATGGTCTGCCGTCGGGAGTAATAAAAACATTCAAAGGCCAGCCACCTGAGCCGGTCATGGCCTGAATGGCATCCATATAAATATGATCAAGGTCGGGCCGTTCTTCACGATCGATCTTCACATTCACAAAATGCCTGTTCATGATCGCGGCTGTTTCCTCATCTTCAAAACTTTCTTTTTCCATTACATGGCACCAATGGCAGGCCGCATAGCCGATACTAACCAGTAATGGTTTATCTTCTTCCCTGGCCTTACTGAGAGCTTCATCGCCCCAGGGATACCAGTTAACAGGATTATGAGCATGCTGTAATAAATAAGGACTTGTTTCCTGCGCCAGTTTGTTTGCCATAGATGGCACAAGGTACAAGAAGTAAGCCACAAGGATCAAGAACCAAGATCCAAGTTCCAAGAACCAAAGGTATCAGGAAACAAGCTGGGCTTGCACCGTGACGCTGGTGTGGTTAATCTAATGTCTCTTATTTGTTCTTTATGTATGCAGAGAGATATTGCTCCAGGGCAGCTACCATTGAAGGTGCCTGAGGAGCAGGTGCTTTTATGTCGAGTGTTAAGCCGGCATCTTCAACAGCGCGGGAAGTATTGCTTCCGAAAGCGCCGATACGGGTGCCGTTTTGCTGATAGGATGGAATGTTGTCAAATAAGCTTCTAACGCCGCTGGGAGTGAAAAAGCAGATTATATCGTATTCAGTTTTCGACAACAGATCTTTTACATCGTTGCTGATAGTGCGATACATGAATGGCGTAGCAAACTCACAATTATTTGCTTTAAGCCAGCTTACGATCTCATTATCCTGCTGGTTTTCGGAACAGGGGTACAGGAACTTTTCGTTTTCCTTATGCTTGTTGATTACATCAAACATGCTTTTGTTGGTACCATCGGCTCCATAAAACACTTTGCGCTTTCTGTAGAGGATAAACTTCTGCAGGTACAGGGCTACCGCTTCGGTAATACAGAAATATTTAGTGTCCTGCGATACATTCACCTTCATTTCTTCGCAAATGCGAAAGAAGTGATCGATAGCGTTGCGGCTGGTGAAGATTACAGCAGTATAATTAGTGATCTCAATTTTTTGCTTGCGGAATTCTTTGGCGGGAATACCTTCCAAACGTATAAAGGGATGGAAATCCAATTCAATGCTGTACTTTTTGGCAAGTTCAAAGTACGGCGATTTATCGGTTTCCGGCCTGGGTTGAGTAATCAGGATTTTTTTAATGGTTTGAGTAGCATTTGCTACGCTTTTAGCCCCGTTTTTAACCATATTAGCTAACGTATGGATTTGCAAAGTTAATAACTTCTTTCCACAAAAATCAATAACACCTTGTAAATCAATAAAAGGGGTGCTATTTCGAAGGCGCAAAGGTAAATAAAAAAATGGAATCTCGTGAGTTTAATCTCGTTTCTTATTGGCCTGTACGCTATTATAAACCGGTAAATAAATAATATCAGTATGAAAACATAGGTTAAAGTAATCAGAACCGTTAGAAAAGGTGGTTTTGAAAAGGCCATTAATAATAAAGCCGGCAATAAATAAATGCCCAGCATTTTATTTACCAGGAACACGATAAAGATATAAGTATCAGTAGCTACCCTGATATTGAACATCCAGCCCACCATTTTCAGCAGAATAAATTTACCCATGTAAACGGCTGTCACCACCAGGCAGCAATATAAAAGGAGTAACCACCGGTTCATGCCGGGTACTATATTATAATAGTCTGCCATAATGCTTAAAAATAGTCCTGTGGAAACCACAAATAAGATGTTCAGGAACAGTGATGGCAGGGGAGATTGCAGCAATTGTTCCCGAATTTGGTTCTGCCGCATGGTAACCCTGAAAAACAGGGTATTCAGGTTATCGAGGTACTTAAGAAATATGAGCCGGAAAAGCCCGAAATAAAAGAGCAGACAAAGCAAAAAGTAAAACATGCCCTCATCGTGACCAGCTTTTTTGAGCTGTTCGGTTATCAGCACCCCTTTTCCATAAAAATTAAAGTAAGGGTGATTGAGCAATACTTTTTCAAAACCGTCTACCGAAGGCCGGGGAGCCGGAATCGGCGGTCCCTTAAGTACCGATGCTTCGGGAATTGCATCTTCAGACTTGTTTTGGGATACAGGTGGTTTTGCTGCCCGAACAGTAGTATCGGCTGGTACCACAGGCACCTTTAACTGACTGGTATCAGGAGTAATTTTAGTACTGGTGTCTTTCTTTATGCGTGGAGTGTCCCGTTGTTCCCGGGAAAAAGAATCCTGTCCGCTTTGCGCAAGCGAAACAGCCACTAACAAACAACAAAAACCAAGCAGTAGTAGTCTCTTCACAGGGAACATTTGGGTTTGCAAAAATATTGTAGTACCGGCATTATTATTAATTAAAGTTCCAATTTCCAAAATTCAATTTCCAAATAAATCAAAACAAAAAGTTCAAATAAGCTCCTTGTAACGTGCTTTTTGAATATTGTGTTTTCCTTATTTGGTTCTTGTATTTTGGTTCTTGTGATTTAAAAGTAATTAACATATCCAATATGAATTTTTGACTGCCGCAAATCGAAATTAGTATCATTGCGTTTGCCTACTGCATATGATATATTAAAAATGCCTGCCTTGGTTTCAAATGCCATACCAAAACCCGTTCCCCAGTAGTTATTGCTGATATTGGCATAGGGAGCTGCATTTTTCGACCAGCCAACATCTGCAAAACAAAACAGGAACGAGTTACGGCCTACCAGATAACGATATTCAAGGGTGCCCACGGCATATTGCGATGCAAAAATGCTCTCTTCATCAAAACCACGCAATAATTTATATCCACCCAACTGAAAAAGCTCGTTACGGAAGATAGTAGGGCTTTGAAACCAGCCTCCGCTTGCCGCCGTTTTCAAGGTAGAAAACCTGGTTAACTTAAAAAAATGGGCAAAAGAGCCTTTTAGCCTGAACTGATAGGAATTTAATTTTACCGTATCGTACAAACTGTTGAAATCGAAAGAGGGATCGCTCTCGTCTTTCAAATTGATGATCACACTGTTCTTTTTGATCTTTTTGGATCCGGCTACAGCGGTTATCTGAAATTCATTTCCCTTGCGCGGATTGAACCGGTAATCGGTATTAAACCATTGCCAGTTAATGCCGAGGTTTATAGAACTGATATCGGCCTCCTGCGGCAAAATATGCGTGTTTTTTATGGATATGGTGTCCAGCGTTAATACGTTTGTTTGAAAATTCTGTATGAAAACGCTTCCGCTCTGGTTGGCCGACATGGTATATAGGGCTCCCAGCTGCATATCGATATTTACATAGGAAGAATCTTTTTTAAACAGATTGAAATTAAAATTCACGCCAAAGGGAGAACCAAACAGATAAGGCTGCTGAAAAGAAAGATCGAGCCGTGGCGATTTTGGCTGGATCTGCTGCCAGTCGATGCCGATGCTTTCGCCGCCACCGAGTGAATTTTTTAAATTAATTGTTGCCTCTCCGGTAATCTGCAGTTTATTGTTGACGGTTTCGGTGCTGGAAGGTAAAAAACCAACCAGTACATTTATCTGGCTACTGCGCCTTGGGGCCAGATAAACGTTCAATACCGAGCCCGTGCCCAGCATGGTTAAATTCCAGGGTTGTCGTTCCTCCAAGTAAGGCAGGTCGTTTAGTTTTTTGCTAACCGTTTGAAGCTTTTCTTTTTTATAAATGCTTCCATTTAAAATCCCCAGATAGCGCTGCAGAAAAACCGCTGAAATTTTAGCGGTGCCGTAGTTGCGGATACTGTCAATTTTATATAGCGGGCCTTTGTATACTTTCAAACTGGCTGAAAAATCGTGATTATCCAACGATACGCTGTCGAGCTGGATCTTTGCAAAAGGATATCCGTTATTTTCCAGATAATCGAGCATTCGCTGCTGGGCGGCCTGCACCTGCTGAATGCTCATTCCCTGTTTATTATGGGCTTTATTGTTCCAACTGATGGCATCGAGGAGTTTTTTATCAACCGAATCAACATTCACATGGCCCCATTGAAAAGGATCGCCCACATATAAGAACAGCACAGTTTCATTCTGATTGGCAAAAACTGAATCTATCGAAGCAGCAGGATAGCCTTTCGACTGAAGCAATGCAGGAAGGCCATCGATATATTCCTTACAAAGTATTTCATTTTTGAAATCGGTCGTCAGGCGCAGGGTGGAATATACAAATGCCGAATCTTTATCGACTGACTTTATTCGCAAAGTATATTGAGCGTGTAATAAAAAAGGACAAACCAGCACTACAGTAAGTAATACTCCCATTCGGGAAAGGGTATATACAACTACCTTTGCCATGCCGGTTACTGGTAAATTAAACTGTAATATTCGAAAAAAAATACGGAATACGATGGCAGGCATTTATATACATATCCCGTTTTGCAGGCAGGCCTGTCATTATTGCAATTTTCACTTTTCCACGTCATTGAAGTTAAAGAACGAATTTATCGGGGCTTTATTGAAAGAAATCGCTCTGCAAAAGAATTATCTGCCGGCAGAACCTATACATACTGTTTATTTCGGAGGAGGCACTCCATCGTTGCTTACTGCAGAAGAATTACAGTCTGTTCAACATGCGCTTCGGCAGTATTTTATAATCGATCCGTTGGCCGAAGTTACGCTGGAAGCGAATCCTGATGATATAACTGCTGAAAAATTAAATGACTGGAAGCAGTCGGGCATAAACAGGTTAAGCATTGGCGTGCAATCGTTTTTTGAAGATGATCTGCGCTGGATGAACCGGGCGCATACTGCACAACAGGCAATTGGAAATTTGCAACTGGCAAGAAAATACTTCGAAAACATAACTATAGATCTTATTTATGGTACCCCTACCCTGCCAGATGAAAAATGGCAGCATAATGTGCAGCAGGCGATTGCTTTGGGTATTTCGCATCTTTCCTGTTATGCTTTAACGGTAGAACCCAATACCGCGCTGGCGCATATGATCGATAAACACAAAATAAGGGATGTAAGTACTGAAGACCAGGCAAGGCAGTTTTTGTTGTTGATGGACTGGATGCAACAAGCCGGATATGAACATTACGAGATCTCTAATTTTGCATTGCCCGGTATGCGTAGCAGGCATAACAGTTCATATTGGCAGGGAGTTCCCTACCTGGGTTTGGGAGCATCGGCTCATTCGTTTAATGGCATATCGCGGCAGTGGAATATTTCAAACAACGCGCTGTATATTCAGTCGTTACAAAAGGATGCAGTTCCTTTTGAAAAGGAAGAATTAACAGATACCCAACGGCTGAATGAGTACATAATGACCTCCTTAAGAACGGTGGAAGGTTTGGATCTGCAACATGTGGCCAACCGCTTTGGCGAAAACGCCGCTAACCATCTTTTAAAAATAAGCCGACAGTTCATTGATACGGGAAAACTTGAACATCAACATCATAAACTGCAGCTAACAAAAGAAGGAAAATTGTTTGCAGATGGCATTGCTTCAGCCCTGTTTTCATAAACTCCCGGTTTACTACTGATTTTCAAACAGTTATACAACTTACTGAAACACAATTTCTTGAGTGTGTTATAGGCGAGTTATAGGCATGTTACAGGCGACATTATTGGGGTTTTGTTGGGTATTTGTTGGGTCCTTATTGGGAAAAGTGGCCTTTTTTCCCAACAAATACCCAATAAGGTACCAACAAGACCCTAACCAGTAGCTTTTGTTTTGAATACCTTCTTTATGTTTTGTTTATACTTTGCTTATACCTCCCTTAGCTAAAACCCCACATTTGGTAAACAAGGTATAAAGAAAGTATAGGGATGATATAAACAAGGCCTGAGCGGGGTTGCTATTTTTTAGCTGCAGAATGCGTGCTTTTGAAGTGTTTAACTACCTCATTAATAATAACAATGCCAACGAGAATGAGCATTGCAGTAGCGCCATATGGTCCAAATGATAAAGGCATTTTAGTTGTAAGTACTAAGTTATAAGTTTTACGTCTATCTGAAATGTTACAATTTAGACGAGGGATTTTTCAATCTGTTTAAAGCCTGCGCGGGGTTTAACATTTTCCCACAGAATGCGGTAAACAGTCTCTGCAATAGGCATTTCGGCCAATATATCTTTGTTAACCAGATAAATACACTTGCTGGCATTATAACCTTCGGCCACCATATTCATTTCAAGCTGGGTTGCCCTTACCGAATAGCCTTTGCCTATCATATTACCAAAAGTACGGTTACGACTGTACAGAGAGTAACAGGTTACCAGCAGATCGCCAAGGTATACAGAAGCGGCATAATTAGGCGTTTTGCGATGGGTAACGGGGTCTTCGCCTTCATGCACGCCCACTTCAATATGTTGAATACCTACTTTTTTAAGAAAAACGGCCATTTCATCGGCACAATTGGCAATAAGTACGCTTAAGAAATTATCTCCATATTCCAGGCCATGCGCTATGCCGGCTCCCAGTGCATAAATATTTTTCAGTACGGCGGCATATTGCACGCCATACACATCACTGTTTACAATTGTATTAAGGTATTCGGTGGTGAAGCAGGAAGCAATTTTTTCACCCATTGCTGTATCAATGCCTGAAAAAGTAAGGTATGATAGTTTTTCTGCCGCTACTTCTTCGGCATGGCATGGGCCCATTACGGTAAAGTAATCTGATAAGGGCAGCTGATATTCCTTTTTAAGATGATCGTTCAGCAATAAGTTATTGGCTGGTAAAATGCCTTTAACAGCAGAGATCACTTTTTTACCTTCAAAAGCATTGGAGGGAAGGTTGGCAAGGGTATCTGTTACATAAGCCGAAGGCACTGCAATGAGAATGCAGTCACTGGCAGCAATGGTTCCAGCAATGTTTGTTTGCAGGTTGAGCAAACCGGTATCGAAATATACCGAACTTAAATAACCGGGATTGTGGTGGCGTTGCTGCAGATGTTTTACAATAGCCTCTGACCGAACGCACCAGTTTATTGTCTGTTTATTGTCTGTACAAATTTTTGCCAATGCTGTAGCCCAGCTTCCACTGCCGATAATACCCAGTTGCATGTAGTGTTTTGTTTCGCCAAAGCTAAGAGCTAAAAGAGAAAAAGAGAAAAAAGAGGGTAATTTCTCTATTTTCTCTTTTCTCCTTTACTCTTTTAAGCTCCCGGTTCTACTTCTTCACTTCAAACAATTTATCCTTTGGCACTACTTTTACCTTCATGCCATCTTTTAAAGATTTGCTGATGACATTATAGGGAGCTGTTACTATTTCATCACCGGCTTTTAATCCTTCCAGTATTTCAATATTATTAATATCCTGGATACCCGTTTTCACAAGTGTTTTTTTCACCTTACCATCGGGTTGTAATACGAACACTACTTCATCAAGATCGGTGGCTGTTTTTGTTTTACTGTCGTCGTTCTGATTGTTGTTATTGTCTTTATTCTGATCATTATCATCTTTCCCTGCTACCGCATTATCAGTTCCCTTTTCTCTGGTTGTAACAGCATTAATAGCTGCTGAAAGAACATTGGTTTTGGTTCTTGTTTGAATATCAGCGCTGGCATTCATACCAGGTCTGAAGGGCCAGGCTTTGGGATGTGCAGGATCGAACAGATCGCTGTATGAGTCACGCAATAACCTGATGTGTACTTTATAGTTGGTTACATCATTCGATGTACTTGTTGCAGTTGACTGACCGGCGGTAGTATTACTGCTTGCAATTTGGGTAACGATGCCTTTAAATTTCCTGTTATTGTATGCATCTACTTCAACCAATGCCGAATCGCCTAATTTTACTTTGGGGATGTCATTTTCGCCAACGTCTACCTGAACTTCTATTACACTCATATCGGCGATACGCATCATTTCGGTACCGGCCATCATGGAATTGCCTACTACTCTTTCACCGGCTTTTACATTTAATAATGATACTACGCCGCTCATGGGTGATAATACTGCTGTACGGCTTAAATTTTTATCGGCTGTTTGAAGACTGGCCTGCGAACCGGCAATACCGGCTTCACCGCTTCGAATGCTTTGTAAAGCTGCATTATAATTGGCCTGTGCTGTGCGTAGTGAACTTTCGGCCTGCTCGTATTCAGCGGTGGAGATTATATGTTCGGCCAGTAATTGCTTCTGCCGGTTGAATGTACTTTGAGCCAGTTCGAGCGCGGATTTTAAACTGGCTAATTGCGCCTTGCTGTTATCTACCAAAGCCTGCTGGCGGCTTACTTCAGCCGCGGCCTGATTGCGTTGGGTAGAATATA
>Ga0207667_10008498_pt1 | contig 12189 bp, 9 predicted proteins | sample KBSCornC52_FD_184301 | JGI IMG/M metagenome (GOLD analysis project Ga0207667, IMG submission 184301) | Corn rhizosphere microbial communities from Kellogg Biological Station, Michigan, USA - KBS Corn C5-2 (SPAdes) (version 2) | ecosystem: Host-associated > Plants > Roots > Rhizosphere > Soil ...
AGGTACTGGACCGTGCGGAACGGCGTGCGCGACACGTCGATCAGCGCGACCGAATCGGCATCGCCCGCGAGCGTGCCCGTATAGCCCGGCAGCCCCGCGAGCCCGACGTTGCTGACGACGGCCCAGCGGTTGTCGCTCGACACGTCGATCGTGTAAGGCGCGACGCCCGTGCTCAGCCGCGTGCCGCTGTCGGTCACCTTGCCGTCGTCGACGTTCAGCACCGCGACGCCCTGCTCATCGCGCAGCGACACGAGTGCATGCTTGCCGTCGTGCGTGAAGCTGATCCCGGCGAGCCGCTTCTTGCCGATCTTCAGGTTGCCGTCGAGCGTCGCCTGCGTGCCGTCGATCCGCAGGATCGACACGCTGCCGTCGACGTTCGCCACCAGCGCGACGCGACCGGACCGGTCGATCGCGATCCCCTGCGGGTGCGTGCCGAGTTCGATGCGCGTGATCGCCGCCGGCGACGCATCGAGAGTCACGACCTGCAGGAACGTGTCGTACACGAGCTGCTTCGCACCCGGGTCGTAACGCGTCGGCGCGCCGACCAGCGCGAGTTTCGCGTCGGGCGTGATCGCGACGGCCTGCGGCGGCCCCTGGATGCCGTTCTCGACGTCGACCTGCAGCGCGACCTTCGGAGGGAACACGCTGGCATCGAGCAGCGTCAGTGTGTCGGCAGGCGGCGATGCAAGAAAGGTGTCGCGGCCTTCGACGCGCTGGTACTTGCCGTCGTTGCCGGACACGATCCAGTCGGTCGCGTGCGCGGCGACGGCGGTGGTGGCAAGCGTCAGCGCGGCGAGCAGACGGGCGCGACGAACGCGAAAGGGATTCGAATGCATGACGGACGGTTCTCCGGATCGGTTGCGGACGCAAGGAATCGCACGACCCTGCTGCTCGACGGGTCGATGCCATCGCATCATGCACTAAAGCGCGAAACCGGTGTCGGCGAGGCCGCCGCTCAGCGAGTGCGCGGCCCCGCGCCTTCATACTGACGGACGTCGTCCAGCGGATACACGGGCCGCGCGAGCCGCTCGTAGCGGAACAGCCCGAAGTCCGACCCGGTCACGCCGCGGCTGTCGCACTCGACGAGCGCAGCCGCGATCGGCACGAACACCGGCCGGCAATACATGCGCGACTTCAGCAACAGGAATCGTGCGCGGCGTGGATCGATGCCCACGCTCTCGAACACGCCGAGATCCCACGGTTCCTGCGTGCGCTCGGTGACGATCAGCGTCGCCACGCCGATATCGAGCACCGCCGCGCGGCCCATGTAGGCGCGCTGGCCCGTGTAGGTCGGCCCGGTAATCACGTATTCGCCGTCGGTGATGGCGCGCACGATGCCCGTCGCGCGAAACGGTGCTCGTCGCGCGCCGCCATGCGACGGCATCCGGTTGCCGACCGGCACGGTGACGGTCGCGCCCACGCCCGCGCCGATCAGCGCGGCGACGGCTTCCGGGTCGCACAACGGCCCGCTGACGATCCCGTCGAGCCCCTGCGCGAGCGCGACCTCGAGCAGGTCCATCGTGTCGCACGGGCCGCCCGACATGCAGTTGTCGCCGTGATCAAGCATCAGCACCGGACGGTCCGCGCCGCGTGCCAGCGCCGCGGCCTGCGCGACCGATTCCGCGAGCGGCGCGCTGCGGTACACGAACGCGTCGCGCGCGTCCCAGATCTGCCGCGCGATGCGCTCGGCCACCGCGTCGCCTGCCGCACGGTCGCCGTCGGCGACCACCACGACGCTGATACACGGCGCCGGAATATCGGCGAGCGCGAAGCCGGGCAGCACCGACACCGCGAGCATCCCGTCGGCCTCGGCCGCGCGCGCGGCCTCCACCGCGCGCCGCATCGCGCCTTCGGCGCTCGCGCTGCGCAACGTCGACGTCATCAGCGGCGGCTGGCGCCATGCGAGCACGGGCCGCGCGCGGCCGTGCAGCCGCTCGAGCAGCACGCGTGCCGCATGCTCGCCCGTCTCGTACATGTCGACGTGCGGATAGGTCTTGAAACTGACGATCACGTCCGCGTGGTCGATCATCTTCTGCGTGACGTTCGCATGCAGGTCGAGCGCCACCGCGATCGGCGCATCGGGTAGCGCGGCGCGCACGCGCGCGAGCAGGTCGCCCTCGCCGTCCGCGGATTGCTCGGCGACCATCGCGCCGTGCAGGTCGAGCATCACCGCGTCGCAGCCCGACGAGGCCGCGACGATCGCATCGCAGATCGCCGCATACGCGTCGGCCGCGACGGGGCCGCTCGGGTTCGCGGCGGCCGACACCGGCGTGACGATCTCCGCGCCCTCGCGCACGGCTGCATCGATGAACGCGGCCATCGCGGTGCGCATCCCGTGGTTCGCGCGATACGCGTCGTCGCCCCAGTCGGGGCCGTTGCGGCCGAACGCGGTGAGCGGCGTCGGTACCGGCGAGAACGTGTTCGTCTCGTGATTCATTCGGGCGATCAGGATTTTCATCGCGCCTCCGTCGTTGTCTGCAGGACCCGCATCGTCGAACGCTTCCCGATCATTCACGCGTACCCCGTCGTGCCCTTCGTCTCCAGGTATTCGACGAGGCCGAACTCCGCATACTCGCGCCCGTTGCCCGAACGCTTGTAGCCACCGAACGGCGCGGCCGGGTTCCATGCCGGGTAGTTGATGTGCACGTTGCCGACCCGCAAGCGCGCCGCGATGCGGCGGGCGCGTTCGAGATCCTTCGTCTGCACGTAGGCCGCGAGCCCGTAGACCGAGTCGTTCGCGAGCGCGATTGCCTCGTCCTCGGTCCGGTAGGTCAGGATCGACAGCACCGGCCCGAAGATTTCCTCGCGCGCGATCGTCATCCCGGGCGTGACGTTCGAGAACACCGTCGGCCGCACGTAGAAGCCGTCGCCCAGCCCATCGGGCCGGCCGAGGCCGCCCGCGACGAGCGTCGCGCCCTCGTCGATGCCGCGCTGGATCAGTTGCTGGATGCGGTCGAACTGCGTGCGGCTGACGACCGGCCCGATGCCCGTTTCCGGCGAGCGCGGATCGCCGACGACCGTGCGCGCCGCCTCGGCCCGCGCCGCCGCCTCGGCCGCGGCCAGCTGGTCGACATGCACGAACATCCGCGTCGGCGCGTTGCACGACTGCCCGCTGTTGCTGAAGCAGCTGCGCGCGCCGCGCGTGACGGCAGCCTCGATGTCGGCATCCGGCAGGATCAGATTTGGACTCTTGCTACCGAGCTCCTGATGCACGCGCTTCACGGTATCGGCCGCGGCCTTCGCGACCTCGACACCAGCGCGCGTCGAACCCGTAAACGACACCATGTCGACGTCCGGATGCCGCGACAGCGCGTCGCCGACTTCGTGTCCGTAACCGTGCACGAGGTTGAACACGCCCGGCGGCACGCCGGCCTCGTGCAGGATCTCCGCGAACAGGACCGCGCTGAACGGCGCGATCTCGCTCGGCTTGAGCACCATCGTGCAGCCTGCCGCGAGCGCCGGCGCGACCTTGCAGACGATCTGGTTGATCGGCCAGTTCCACGGCGTGATCAGCGCGCACACGCCGATCGGCTCGTGCGACACAAGCAGCGAATCGGTCTGCGTGCTGAACCGGAACGCCTGCAGCGCACGAATCGTCTGCTCGAGATGCGCGGTGCCGACCGCCGCCTGCATCGCGCGCGCGAATGCGATCGGCGCGCCCATCTCCTGGCTGATCGTGTGCGCGACTTCGTCGTAGCGGCGCTGGTAGATCTCGAGCACGCGCCGCAGCAGCGCGACACGCTCGTCGACCGTCCAGCGCGAGTACGTATCGAACGCCTGCTTCGCCGCGCTCACCGCCCGATCGATGTCGGCCGGCCCGCCGATCGCGAGTCGCGCATACGGCCTGGCGGTCGCCGGATCGATCACGTCGATCGCGCGCGCGTCGGCCGGGTCGACCCACTGCCCGGCGATATAGCTCTGTTGCGAGGTTCGCATCGAATGCTCCTGGAATAACGAATGCCCGTGCCGTGCTCAGCGCGTCGCACGCGCATAGGTATCGGCGACGATGTCGCGGATCTTCGCGACGAACCAGACGATCTCGTCGCGCGACATCACGAGCGGCGGCGAGAACTGCACGATCGGCGTGCCTTCATGGTCGACGCCCGCGCGGCACAGCAGCCCCGCTTCGAAGATCGCGGGCGCGAGCAGCGTCGACACGAAGGCCTGCGCGCCGATGCCGGCCGCCCAGCGGCGCGCGGCCTTGTCGGTCACGAGTTCGAGCGAGTAGTGATAGCCGTCGCCGCGCACGTCGCCAACGCACGGCAGCTCGAGCAGCCCGTCGAGCGTCTGGCGGAACACCGCTTCGTTGCTGCGCACGTTCTCGAGCACGCCTTCGCGCTCCATGATCGCGAGGTTCGCGAGCGCGGCCGTGCATGCGACCGGGTGGCCGCCGTAGGTCGCACCGTGCAGGAACATCTGCTGCGGGCCCGCGAGCACCGTTTCGACCACCGTGTCGCTCGCGATCACGCCGCCCAGCGGCACGTAGCCCGACGCGATGCCTTTCGCGAACGTGATGATGTCTGGCTTCAGCCCGTAGCGCGCGGAGCCAAAATATTCGCCGAGCCGGCCGAACCCGCTGATCACCTCGTCCGCGACGAGCAGCACGCCGTGCCGGTCGCAGATGTCGCGCAGCCCGGCCGCGTAGCCGGCCGGCGGCGTCAGGCTGCCGCCCGCGTTCTGCAGCGGCTCGACGACGATCGCGGCGACGGTATCCGGCCCCTCCTGCACGATCAGCGATTCGATCTCGTCGAGCAGATGGCGCGTGAACTGCGCTTCCGTCTCGCCTTCCGGCCGCCCATAGCGCTTCGTGTTGCCCACGTGCCGCACGCCCGCCATCAGCGGCTCGAAATGCTTGCGGAAGTTGGTCATTCCGTTCAGCGCGAGTGCGCCGAACGACGTGCCGTGATACGCGACACGCCGCGCGATGAACTTGCGCCGCTGCGGCTCGCCGCGCGCCTGGTGGTACTGGCGCACCAGCTTGATCGACGACTCGTTCGACTCCGAGCCGCTCGACGTGAAGAACACGCGGTTCAGGCCGTCCGGCGCGAGCGCCGCGAGCTTGTGCGCGAGGCGGATCGCCGGTTCGTGGCCGTAGCCCCAGTTGGTCGCGAACGGCAGCCGCACCATCTGCTCGCGGATCGCGTCGCCGATCTCCGCGCCGTGGCTGTAGCCGACCTGCACGCAGTACAGCCCGGCAAGCGCGTCGAAATAGCGCTTGCCGTTGCGGTCGACGAGCCAGCAGCCTTCGCCGCGGTCGAACACTGTCAGCGCCTGCTCGCGATAGGCATCGGCGTGCGTGAAGTGCATCAGCAGGTGGCGCTTGCCGAGCGCTTGCAGGTCCGCATCGAGATTGACGTCAACACCGTTCATGGGTCACTCCTCCTGGTGGGTTGCGACACCGGCGACCGAAAGCCGCCGGCCGGTCATTCAGTTCATCGACAGCGTCGGCGCCGGCCGCGTGAAACCGCGCGTCAACCACAGCAGTTGGCACAGCCCGAGCGCGAGCCAGCCGATGCCGACGTAGAAGGTCTGGCGCGACAGGCCCGACCACAGCCATACGTTCATCGCGAAGCCGAGCGCGGGCACCACGCCGAACTTGATCCAGCATACGAAGCGGCGGTGTTCCGGGCGACCGAGGTAGCTGCGCATCACGCACAGGTTCACGACCGCGAACGCGACGAGCGCGCCGAAGCTGATCATGGTCGACGCGAGATCGAGCGTGATGAACAGCGCGGACAACGACACGGCGCCGACCGCGACCGTCGCGCGCACCGGCGTGCGCAGGCGCCCATGCAGGTGGCCGAACACGCGCTCGGGCAGTACCTGGTCGCGGCCCATCGCGAACAGCACGCGCGTCACGCTCGCCTGGCCGGCCATCGCGCTCGCGAAGCAGCCGGCCACGTAGATCGCGACGAACAGCGCCGACAGCGTGCCGCCGCCGATGCGTCGCATCAGTTCGAGGCTCGCGGAATCGAGATCCCTGAATGCATGCCAGTCCGGAAACACCACCTGCCCCGCATACGCGATCAGCATGAACAGCAGGCCGCTCGCGAGCGTGCAGAGCAGGATCGCGCGCGGCACCGTCCGGCGCGGCTCGTGCGTTTCCTCCGACAGCGTCGACACCGCGTCGAAGCCGAGGAACGACAGGCACAGAATCGCGGACCCGGCGAGGATCGCGCGCGCGTCGCCCGACGACGGCAGCGCCAGCGCCGTCGTCAGCCCTTCGCCGGCCGCGACGTGCGCGGCCGCCGCGACGAACACCGCGATGAACACGAGCTGGCTCGCGATCAGGATCAGGTTCACGCGATTGACGAGCCGGATGCCGACGATGTTCAGCCCGGTGATCAGCGCGATGCTCGCGACGATCCACACGCTCGCCGGCACCGCCGGAAACAGCTGCTTCATGTAGATTCCGATCGCGAGGTAGCTGATCATCGGGATGAACAGGTAGTCCATCAGCAGCGCCCAGCCGACCATGAAACCGGCCGACGTGCCGAAGTTGCGGCTCGCGAACGTATAAGCGGAACCGGCGCTCGGCATCAGCCGCGCCATGTGGCCGTAGCTGTGCGCGGTCAGCAGCATCGCGACCAGCGTGACCGCATACGCGATCGTCAGATGGCCGTTGGTCTCGCGCGTGACGATTCCGTAAGTCGTGAACACCGTCATCGGCAGCATGTACGCGAGGCCGAAGATCACCAGCGTGAACAGCCCGAGCGAATGCGCGCTGCGTGGTCCCGCGTCGGCGTGCCCGTTCGCATGCGCTTGCACATCGTCTGTCGCGGCGCTGGGCGCGCGCTGCTCCGGCCTCGTGTCTTTCATGCTGTCCTCGCGTGGATGTCGTCCATGACGTCAACACTCGTCTCGTCGGCAATGCCGGCATCGCAGGCATTGCGCGATTCGGAAACGAGTGTGGTGCGCCAAAAAATCGACGACGAATGAGAAAAGCGGACGTAATCAGGGGATATTTGCGGACGGGCGACCGGCGGCCTGTCGCGAGCGGGGAAGGCCCGCTGGCGTTTCGCGGGCATTCCCGCTATGTTCTATGCGAATCCGTCGTCGCCCTCGCACCATGGACAGCAAGTCCCATCGACCTCAAAGCCGCGCCGAACGCAGCCTGCGTTCGGCGCTCGGCCTCGCGCGTCCCGCCGGACGCCAGGAGGACATTCCCGCCACCGTGCACGCGATCGCGGCCGCGCTCGACGAGTGCCGCGTCCGGCATATCGATGGCGCGGTGCTGCTCGACTGCACAGGCCTCGGCGCGGCCGAAGTCGCGTCGCCGAGCCTGCACGTGAATCGAGGCCAGGAGCAGCGCTGCTTTCGCAATCTGCTGCGCTGCACCGGCTTGCCGTCGATCGGCCTGTCGATCGGCGCGCGGCTCCATGTGTCGACGCTCGGCCTCGCCGGCTACGCGATGCTGATCAGCGGCTCCGTGATGCAGGCGTTCCGGTGCATGAGCCAGTTTCCGTTGTTCATGGGCTTGTATTTCGACGTGCGCGTGCATGCGCATGCGCAAGGCATGAGCGTGACGATCGACCGGTACAACGGCGAACCCGACATCGAGGTGTTCCAGACCGACATGTGCCTGTCGAGCCTGCGGCTGATCGTGTCCGACCTGGTCGGCAAGCCGGTGTGGCCCGCCCGGTTGCATCTCGCGCGCCGCGCGCCGCGCAACGGCGCGGACTACGCGCATCACTTCGGCTGCCCGGTCGCGTTCAATGCCGGCGAGAACCGGCTCGTGTTCACGAGCGTGAACGGCACCGAGGTGCCGCGGCTCGCGAACGAAGTCAGCTTCAATGCGCTGCACGGTCAATGCGAAGCGCTCGAGCGACAGTGGGCGGCGTCGATCGGCACGCGCTTCGCCGACCGCGCGAAGGAATTGATGGCGCGCGACCTCGTGCGCTTCAAGTCGATGACGTCGCTCGCGAACGCGCTGCATCTGACCGAGCGCACGTTGCGACGCCGGCTCGAGAAGGACGGCATCACGTTTCAGTCGCTACTGGACGACGTGCGTCGTCAGGAGGCGGTGCGGCTGCTCGACGAGCCGACGCTGAGCGTGGCCGCGATCGCGGAGCGGCTCGGCTACAGCGAACCGCGAAGCTTCCGCCATGCGTACAGGCGCTGGACCGGCAAGACGCCGCGCGCGGGCGCGGGTTCGGACGGCGACGCGTGCGGCGGCGTGGCCGTGCACACGTCCGATTCCAGCGGGCGTAGATGCCGCGCGGAGTGAAGATCGCTGCGCGGCGTGTCGAACCAGTCGTCCGGCATCATCGTGCGGTGCTGCTGCGGATGGTCGTCGCAGCTCATGCGTTCGAAATGCGCGGCTAATCCACCCGAGCGCCGATGCATTCCGCGCGGCGCGCGCGAACGATCGCACTGCACACGCCGCGCGCTCGACTCACGCATCCGCCAGCAGTTCGAAACGCAACCCGGCATGCCGCTCGAGACGTTCGACGAAGCGCGCGTCGAACATCGTCGCAGGCGTCCAGAAGCCGCCGCCGCGCTCGATCTTCGCGCCTTCTCGGGTGCAATCGAGCGCGAGGCTGAGCGCGGCCTGCCCGAGCATCTTGCCGGTCGAGCCATAACCGGGATCGCGATCGCCGGTGACTTTCACGCGCAGCGTCCGCCCGTCGTCGGCGCGCCCGAAGAAGCGCAGATCATAGCGGCCGGCCAGCTGCGCGGCGACGCTCGGCCCCTCGCCGGGCTTCGGCAGCAGGAACCGCTCCATCAGGCCGCGCACCGGCGGGATGAGCACGCCCGCCATGAACGCGCCAAGGCCGGCCACCATCGTCAGCGCGGCGAGGCGGCCCTTCAGGCCAGTGCCTGTGATGACCGCCTCGTCATATGAGAACCGGCTGCCGTATGCGTCGTTCGCGAGCGCGTTCGAACGATGCACGACGCGCTCGTTGACGGCCGCCATCACGAACGGCGCGATCCACGTGCCGCTGTCGCGATCGAATTCCGCCGAGCGGACCGCGTGCTGCCGCACCGTGAAACGATGATCAGCCGGACACAGCGCATACGGATCGAGCAGTTCGCGGCGCAACGCGGGATCGGCCGCGGCTTCGCGCACGACGTTGATCACGCTCGCGACCGTTCCGCCCGACGCGCCGCCCTTCAATGTCTTCACGCGCATCTTCACGTGCGTGGCCGGCGCGCCCCACTGCCGCCGTGCGTGCTGCTGCAGGAACAGCACGCCGATATCCGACGGCACCGAATCGAAACCGCAGCAATGCACGATGCGCGCGCCCGATTGCCGGGCAGTCGGCTCGTACCGTTCGATCATTCGCTTGATCCACTGCGTCTCGCCGGTGAGATCGCAGTAGTCCGTACCGGTTTGCGCGCAGATCCGGACCAGCGGTTCGCCATACAGCGCGTACGGCCCGACGGTCGACACGACGACGCGCGTGCGTGCGCACAACGCCTGCAATTGCGTGTCGTCGGCCGCATCGGCGACGATGATCGGCAGCGTCTGCCCAGCGGCGCCGAGTACCTCCCTGACATGCCGGAGCTTCGCCTCGGAGCGGCCGGCGATTGCCCAGCGTAGCGTTTCGCCGCTGCCCGACAGGTATTCGGACAGATAGCGCGTCAGGATCTGCCCGACGAAGCTGGTGGCGCCGAATACGACGAGATCGAGATCATGGGTCGGCTGGGTCATCGACGCTTCCTCTGAAAGGGGTGGCTAACGGCAGCCGCGCTCATCGGACACCTTCAATGGCGTCGGCCGGTTCAGCACGAGCTGCGCATCCTGGACCACGTCGAACCGCACGGCGGTGGACACGCCCAGCCCCGTCGAGCAGCTGGCTCGGCGGGCCGCCATGCCGCACCTCGACGCCGCGCGGCAAAACACGCAGTGCGAACGATAGCGTATTGGTCTGCACCGAACTCTGGTGCCATACGCCGTCGACGAGATTGATCATGATATTCGTGCCCATGCGCGATGGGGAAGGTACGTCGGTCAGCACGGGCGTCGGCGCGTTCAGCGTCAGGTCGGGGCGACCGTCCGCTCGAGCGGATGCACATGCCTCTATCCGCTGCGTATGACCCGGCCGCGAGAATGATCGGGAATCCAAAGAGCCGGAGCGCGTAACGATGCCCGCGCACCCGGCCGCGCGCCCCGCATCGTCACTCGAGTTCGACGCCCGTGAGCTCGGGGATCAGGAACAGCGTCGCGACCATGTCGAGCACGCAGAGGCCGGCGAGCAGCGCGATCGCCGTGTGGAACGAGTAGCGCGCGGCCAGCGCGCCGACCGCCACCGGCCCGAAGCCGCCGACCGCGCGGCCGATATTCCCCAGCACGTTCTGCGCGGTCGCGCGCGCGGCGGTCGGATAGCCGTTGGACATCAGCGCCCCGTAGCCGCCGACCATCCCGTTGACGAACATTGCGCACGCAGAAAGCGCCGCGCGCGCCCGCTTCCGGGAACGGAAACGGGCAGCGGCGGCAATGAATTTGAAAGGTATCGGAGTCGGTGTCCCGCCATCAGGCGGGACACCGAAGAACGGGACGAAGCGGGTGTGGCGCGGCCAGCGTCGCCGCCGGCGCGGGTCGAACGGCACCGCGGCGGTGCCGGTGCGGCATCAGCCCTGGTCGTCCCCGGGCCACCAGGTTCGGGCCTCGCGGTCGACGAGCAGCGTGTCGAGATCCTTGCCTTCGAGCCATTTGGGTCGCGGGCCGCGGCCGGACCATGAGCGGCCGGTCGTCGGATCGTAATACTTGGCAGGCGCCTTGCGTTTTCGCTGGACGATGTAGCCGAGGGCGCTCAGCACTTCCTGCTGCGTGATGCCCAACAACTCGACCTGCTCCTTGAATGCCGCGAGTGCGGCTTGCTTCTCCTTCTGCTTGGCATCCGACAACTTGATGTTCAGGTCCCGAAGTTGTGCTTCGAGTTCCTGCAGGGCCTGGGTCATGTATTCATCCTCTTTGGGTATGTTTTTATTCAAAAAACCTCCGATGGCCGAACCTATCACGAAGTTCCGCCAATCTGTGTTGCGATGTGTGAATCGTTTGCCCGGACCTGCAAGGCTTTCGCAGTATGCCGCAGGCAACGCCATCGTCGAAAGCCGCATGGCATCGGCACGCAACACGGGGCGCGTCGCGTTCGAACGCGCGGCGCGCCGCCTTGGTGGCGACCTCCTCGCCACCGGGCGCCGCCCCCTTGCACGGGCGCGGCAGCATGGCGCGAATGATAGCAGTGCCGATCCCTCGTGTTTGAGGACTTTTGCGGTCCGGCGCACCCGGGGCTTTGCCGGCCCGCGCGCATCGACGCCTGCGCGGCGATTTACGCGCCGAAGCCGCACCCGTCCCACGCGATCCGGGCGAACAGCGCATGCAGCGCGCGGCGTTCAGCGCGCGCGCATGGGCGACGCGTCCGGCCAGGTATGCGCGGAAATCCGGGTGCGCGGCACGATTCTGCGACGCCGGTCCGTGGCGGATACAGTTGGTCAGGATGGCCTTCAGGACGTCGCACTCGTCGCGCGCCAGATTCGGATGGCGATTGACGACCACGCCGGCCAGTTGCTTCCGGCGCTCATGCCCGTCGCGCGAAAAGCTCGCCGAACGGTATCGGCGACACGCGGACGCCCGCCCATGTCGTTCAGCATCGTCGCGCAGGTCGCGTGCGCGATCGAGTCCGGTACGAAGACGTGTCGGCATGGGTCCGCTCTTGCTCTCTTGCTCTCTTTCTCTCGTGCGTTGTTCGAATGCGTCAGCGTATCGGCGAGCCGGGCGCTTCGGACTTACGGCAGCGGCGGCGCGTCCCGCAACACGACCTGCAACCCGGTCGCGAACGGCGTCGCATGCTCGATCCCGAGTGCGCGCACGCGCGCCGCATCCAGATGGCAATCGTACGGACGCGGTGTCGCATCGGCCGGCGTGTGGATTCGCGCGAGCGCTGCGTCGATGCCGAGCGCGGCCGCGATCCGCTGCGCGATGTCGTACTTCGTCATCGGTTCCTCGGCCGACCAATGCCGGATGCCGGTGACGGTCGAACCCGCGAGATGGCGCAGCGTCAGGTCGCGGATGACCTCGGCGACGTCGGGCGTGTAGGTCGGATAGCGGATCGCCCACGCGTCCATGCCGACCGCGTCCGCGCCCGGTCGTGCGGACGCGACGATCGCCGGCACGAGGCTCGTGACGGCCGACTCGCGCCAGTCGACGATCGGGCCGTAGAGCAACGGCAGGCGCAGCACGCA
>Ga0207667_10008500_pt1 | contig 12188 bp, 14 predicted proteins | sample KBSCornC52_FD_184301 | JGI IMG/M metagenome (GOLD analysis project Ga0207667, IMG submission 184301) | Corn rhizosphere microbial communities from Kellogg Biological Station, Michigan, USA - KBS Corn C5-2 (SPAdes) (version 2) | ecosystem: Host-associated > Plants > Roots > Rhizosphere > Soil ...
GTGCGTTGACTGCGCGCACGGGCCCATACAAGTTGCTGTCCCGCACCGGCCCCACCACCTTAATGGGATCGGGTTTTGCAAGCCCTGAAGTGTCCACGTGCCGCGACCGGTCGAACCACCAATCCTCTACGGCGCGCAGCCACAGCTTCGGATTCAGTTCCATCTCGACCGCCCTTCCGCATCAACGGCCCTCGCGCAGCCTTGCGGCAAGCCGCTCCGGTAGTCCCGCCGTCAGCACGCGGGCCTGCGCGGCGCCCACGTCGTATGGCACACGATGGTACGTCACCTCGCACCGCTCCGTATCGAAGGTGGCAAACGCCGCGCGCCAGTCGCAGTCGCGCGGCTGGCCCACCGAGCCGGGATTGATCAGGTGCCTGGTTGCAGCGGGAAGCGCCAGCGTCCAGCCCTCCTCCACGCGCATGTCGCGATAGCGCGGACGGATCTCCTGCCAGTCCTGCTGCTTCTGCGAGAAGCCGCCCTGGATGTGCGTGTGTCCCACAAATGTGATCGCCGTGGTCATCTGCTGCAGCGGAGCCCACGCATCCCGCATGTTCAGGATGTACTGGTCCTCATCCAGCGGCGAGCCGTGCGCCAGCGTCACCCGAACGCCATCCCTCTCCTCCGGCTCCAGCGGGCCCTGCGGAACACGGCGCAGCCACTCCAGGTTGTCCAGCCTCAGCTCATCGAGAGTCCACAGGGCCGCCGCCCGCGCGGTGGGATTGAAGTTCCTCGTCGAGCTCAGCCCGGCGCATGCCCGATCGTGGTTCCCACGCACCGCCAGAGTCGAGATCGGCCGCACAATCTCCAGTACCTCATTCGGGCTCGCTCCATAGCCGACCATGTCGCCCAGGTTCCACAACACATCCCAGTGGCCGGCGGCAGCAAGCACGGCGTTGAGCGCTTCCAGGTTGGCGTGGATGTCGGAGAGAATCAGCGCGCGCATTGAGGTAAGCGTGCGTCCAGAGCGCACGAATCTTCAGTTTATCGGATGCGCCGCGCTCAGCCGGACGGCAATTCGCCGCGACCTTCCACCGCCGCGAGCGTCGCCAGCGGCTTGGCCCGGTCCGTATGCATGGTTGGGGCCGACGCGAGCAGCCGCCGCGTGTAGGCATGCTGCGGGTTCCGGAACAGCTCCGCCGCGCGCGCATGCTCGACGATGCAGCCATGCTGCATCACCGCAATGTGGTCTCCCGGCTGGCCGCACGCCTGCGCCACCACGGCGAGGTCGTGCGAGATGAACAGCATGGATAGTCCATGGCTCTCGCGCAGCCGCCGCAGCAAGGCCAGGATCTGGGCCTGCACCGTCACATCGAGCGCCGTGGTCGGCTCATCGGCAATCAGCAGCCGCGGCCGGTTCACCAGTGCCATCGCAATCAGGATCCGCTGCCTCTGCCCGCCTGAGAACTGGTGCGGATAATCGCGCAGGCGCCGTTCCGGCTCGGGCAGCGCCACCTCGTGCATCGACTCCAGCACACGCGTGCGGACCTCCGCCCGACTTAGCTCCGGATGATGCGCCCGCACCGCTTCGGCGATCTGACTGCCGATGCGCATCACCGGATTCAACGCGGTCATGGGCTCCTGGAAGATCATCGCGATCTCGCGGCCGCGGCGGCTTCGCATCGCCCGATCCGGCAGCGTGAGCAGGTCCGTCCCGGAGAACAGGATTCGCCCGGTGGCCTCCGCGGAGGGTGGCAGCAGCCGAAGCACCGCAAGCGATGTCACCGACTTGCCCGAGCCCGACTCGCCGACCAGGCCCAGCGCCTCGCCCTCGGCGATTTCAAGGGAGATCCCGTGCAGCGCCTCATTGCCTCCGAAGCGCACGTGCAGGTCTTCCATCTGCAGAAGCGGAGTGCGCGGCTTCGGCGCTGTCTCGCCAGGCGGAGAAACGGAGTTCACTCAAATGATGGTATCTGACGCTGGCTCAGCCGATCTTCTCGACATACACCGCGGTGCCGTACGCCAGCACCTCGGTGACGCCCTGCATCACCTCGTTGGCGTCATACCGAGCGCTGAGGATCGCGTTTGCGCCACGCTCCGTCGCATGCTGCATCATCATGGCGAAGGCATCCTGGCGGGTACGCTCGCAGAGTTGCGTCAGCAGCGTGATGTTGCCGCCGAGAATCGTCTGCAGGCTCGCACCAAGGGTCGCGAGCACGTTGCGCGACCGCACCACAATGCCGCGCACCACTCCCATGTTGCGCACCACGCGATAGCCTGCGAGTTCCAGTCCCGTGGTCACCATGGTGGGATCCAGAAAGCCAGGCTGCACCTGCGGTTGCTGATAGTTCGGGTAACCCGACATGAGGCATTTCTCCTTTGCATCCAGAGGATTGTACGACGCCTCCGCCGCTAAAGTTCCCCGCCGGCGAGGCTCTCCACCAGCGCCGTCACCGCGCCCGAGTCGATGGTCTGCACGGCCAGCGCAATCGCCGACCGGAACGCCTCTACCCACGGCATCGGCGGGAACAGCCCCGCCGCCAGCAGCACCGCGGCCGAGTTCAGCAGCACCACATCGCGCCTCGGCCCAGGCTCGCCTGCGAAGATCAGCCGCAGCATCGCCGCATTGTCCGCCGCATTGCCGCCCTGCAACTCCTGGATCGGAGCCGTCTTCAGCCCCACCATCTCCGGCGTGACTTCGGCAAAGAAGACGTGCTCGCCTGCGATCTCGGCAAACTGGCTGGGCCCGGAGATCGACAGCTCATCCATCCCCGCCGTCCGCGTCGCGTCCAGAAATCCATGCACCACAAACGCGTGCTCCACCTGGAGCAGGCGCATCGCCTCGGCCACCACCGGCACCAGCCGCGCCGAGTAGACGCCCATTACCTGCCGCCGCGCTCCCGCGGGATTGGTCAGCGGCCCCAGCACGTTGAAGAACGTGCGTACGCCCACCGCCCGCCGCACCGGCATCGCCGTCTTCATCGCCGGATGCATTGCCGGCGCATGCAGAAACGCAAACCGCTTCTGCTGGAGCGCTCCGGCGGCCGCAGCAGGCGAGAGCGCTACCGGGATTCCCATGGCCTCCAGAACGTCTGCGGATCCGCACGCCGAAGTCACCGCGCGATTGCCGTGCTTGGCCACCAGCACCGGCCTTTGCCCGGCAGCAGCCGCAGCCACGAGAGCCGCCGCGGTCGAAATATTGAAGGTGCCCGACAGGTCGCCGCCCGTGCCACAGGTGTCCACCAGCAAATCGCGATCAGAATCTCTTAGCGGCACTGGCACCGCCGCCGCCTGCATGGCATCCACAAATCCGGCGAGCTCGGCTGCGTCCTCTCCGCGCGCCGTAATCGCGCCCATCAGTGCCGCGAGTTCCACTTCGGCGAAGCGGGCGTCCAGCACCTGCTGCATCAGGTCGCAGGCCTGCTCGCGGCTCAGCACGGCACGCTCTTCCATCAGGCGCTTCAGATAAGGTTGCGGGGGCATGGAGCCCAGAGTATCAGGCCCACTCGCCCGGATTCTCTCCTGCTTCTTGTGCAAAGGTGCAACAATGGGCCGGACTCCGCCATGCGTCTCTGGTTCTCCCATTCGAGCGAGGTCCCCATCTATCGCCAGCTGGTCACCCAGGTGGTGCTGGCCATTGTCTCTGGCGACCTGCGCCCCGGGGATCGACTTCCCAGCACCCGGGAGCTCGCCCGCCGATTCGGACTCCATCCCAACACCGTCAGCGCCGGATATCGCCAGCTGGAGCGCGAGGGCTGGACCGCGCGCCGTCATGGCAGCGGCGTCTACGTGCGCACGCTCACCGGCAGTGCCGCCACTCCGGAGCAGCAGATCGATCAGCACATCGCAGGGTTCTTTGGCGCCGCGCGGGAGTTGGGCCTGGATGCAGCCGCCGTCCGCGCACGCGTGCTGGAGTGGCTCGCCTCACCCCCCGCCGACCACTTCGTCCTCATCGACTCCGACCCGGAGCTGCGCCGCATCCTGCTCACTGAGCTGCGCGCCTGCACCACCTGGCCCATCCGCGAGGCCAGCCCGGAGCAGTGCTGCGACCCCGAACTCCTGCTGGCCGCCATTCCCCTCTGCCGGCCCACCCAGGAGAAATCCGTCCGCCATGGCCTGCCGAAAGGCTTCGAGCTTGTCGTCCTGCCGATTCGCTCCGCCACCGGCTGGCTCAGCCCGTGGCTGCCCGCGCCCGACGGCCACCTGATCGCTGTAGTCTCCCACTGGCCGGAGTTCCTCGACCGCGCTCGCACCATGCTGGTTGCCGCCGGGCTGCCGCTCGACTCGCTCCTATTCCGCGACGCCCGCAGCCGCAACTGGCGCCGCGGCCTGGAGCAGGTCACCGCAATCCTCTGCGACTGCTACACCGCGCAGTCTGCGCGGCTGCCGCAGAAGCCATTTGAGCTGGTCTTCCCCATCCTCGCCGACTCCGCCGCGGCGGCTCTCCGCCATTACACGCACGAGTCCGCAGTGTGAGCCGGGCAATTCTGCCCGCTTCCCTCAACGAGGACGAGGAGGAATGCCCTATTCCTCAGCGGTCTCGCGGAAATTGCCGATCAAGTCCATCGCAAGAGGAATGGTCGTCAATGCTCCCACTCCAAGCAGGGCACACCCAGCGCCGCGGCGCGCTTCCCTGGAGAGCCTTTCGGAGAGAAGCAGCCCAATGCCCATTCCCAGCGCAACCCGGGTGCCGGCCATCAGAAAGAGTTCGGGTAACGATACGGATGCCTTTTTCATACAGTGCCTCCAATGATTTGGACGTAACAAACTCTGACAAGCGCGCTCGTTTCTGCTCCTGACCGGAGGCAGACAGGCATTGGGACACTTGCGAAAGTGTGCTTACCCTACTCCGCAGATGTCGCGGCGCACTTACGCTCACCTCATTGGCGGCTTCGCCGGAAAGTGCCACAAACTTCCGAGGTGGGTCATGATTCGCAAGCAATCCATTCCGTGGGCCATGGCAGCCGCCCGCATGCTATTGGGACCGGTTCTTGTCGTTGGCGAGCGCTGCGGCTGGAGCGGCTTCTCTCTCGCATCGATTGTCGTCACAGCGCTTCTGTCGGACATCTTCGATGGGGTCCTTGCCCGCCGCTGGCGCTGCGACACCGCCGCAGTCCGCCTGTTTGACTCCATGGCTGATACTGTCTTTTACCTCTGTGCCGCGGCCGCCCTCTGGATAGCGCAGCCGCGCGTCTGGCAAAATAATGCGATCCTGCTCGGCACGCTGCTCTCGCTCGAAGCGCTGCGCTTTGGCGTCGATTTCGTACGTTTTGGCAAGCCTGCCAGCTATCATTCCTGGCTTGCGAAAAGCTGGGGAATGGTGATGGCGCTCGCCATCATCGCTACGTTCGGCAGCAGCCATGCCAGCCGGCTGCTCCCCCTTGCCCTGTGGCTCGGCATCGCGACGGATCTCGAAGGATTAGCGATGTCGCTGATCCTGCCTATCTGGCGCCGCGATGTGAAGACACTGGCTGCCGCCTGGCGTATCCGTCGCGAGCTGCCGCAAATGGCCATACCGCTCCGGGCGCCTCCGCGGCTTGCGCCGTGAACCGGCTGGCGGAGTCTCGAATGCGCGGACCGAGATCGGCCAACATGGCCGGTAATCGCCGACTCGCGTTGCCGCCCCCAGGTTTTTCCGCATAAACTCAAGGGTGCGCGCATCGCTGCACTCTCCACGCGCCCGAGACAAAACATACATGAAGATTCACGAGTATCAGGCAAAAGAGATTCTGCGTAAGTACGGCGTTCCCGTGCCCGACGGCGAGATGGCCACCACGCTCGAAGAAGCCGAAACCGCGGCCAAGAGCCTGTTCAGCAAAGGCAACGCCGCTGTCGTCGTCAAAGCCCAGATCCACGCCGGCGGACGAGGCAAAGGTGGCGGCGTCAAGGTGGTCAAGAGCCTGGAGGATGCGGTCGCGCGCTCCAAGGACATCCTTGGCATGCAGCTGATTACCCACCAGACCGGCCCGCAGGGCCAGAAGGTGCAGCGGCTGCTCATTGAAGCCGGCTCCGCCATCGACCGCGAGCTTTACCTGGGCCTGGTGCTCGACCGCGCCACCGGCCGCATCGTGTTCATGGCCTCGCAGGCCGGCGGCATGGAGATCGAAGAGGTCGCCAAAGAGACCCCGGAAAAGATCTACAAGCAGCCCATTGAGCCCGCGCTCGGCCTGCAGCCCTGGCAGGCGCGCAACCTCGCCTTCCAGCTTGGCCTCACCGGCAAGCAGATTAACGCCGCCGTCGCCTTCATGATGGGCCTCTACCGCGCCTTCGTCGACAACGACTGCAGCCTGATGGAGATCAATCCCTTCATTACCACCAAGGACGGCGACCTGCTCGCGCTCGACTGCAAGATCAACTTCGACGACAACGCTATGTTCCGCCACAAGGACCTGAAGGAACTGCGCGACCTGGCCGAGGAAGATCCGCTCGAGGTCGAAGCCTCGAAGTTCAACCTTAACTACATCAAGCTCGACGGCTCCATCGCCTGCATGGTCAACGGCGCCGGCCTCGCCATGGCCACCATGGACATCATCCAGTACGCCGGCGGCAGTCCGGCGAACTTCCTCGACGTAGGCGGTGGAGCCAACCAGGAGCAGATCGAGAATGCCTTCGGAATCCTCCTCTCCGACCCCAACGTGCGCGCTATCTTCATCAACATCTTCGGCGGCATCCTGCGCGTGGACGTGCTCGCCACGGCAGTGGTCGCCGCGGCGAAGAAGCTCCAGGTCAAGCTGCCCATCATTCTTCGCCTGGAAGGCACCAACGTCGAAGAAGGCCGCAAGATCCTCAAGGACTCCGGCCTGAAATTCGAAGTCGGCGCCACGATGAAGGACGCGGCAGATCTTGCCGTAGCAGCCGCGAAAGGTGGTAAGTAATGGCAGTTCTGGTAGACAAGAACACGCGGCTCATCGTCCAGGGCATCACCGGACGCGAAGGCACCTTCCACGCGAAAGGCTGCGCCGAGTACGCGAAGCAGTTCGGCAACGACATCGTCGTCGGCGGCGTCACGCCGGGCAAGGGCGGCACCACGCATGAGGGCTGGCCCGTCTTCAACACCGTGGAAGAGGCGGTGAAGGCCACCGGCGCCAATGCCACGATGATCTTCGTTCCGCCGCCGTTTGCGGCCGATGGAATCCTTGAAGCGGAAGCGGCCGGACTGCCGCTGATCGTCTGCATCACCGAGGGCATCCCCACGCTGGACATGGTGAAGGTGTGGGAGGTGGTCAAGCGCTCGAAGTCTCGCCTGATCGGCCCCAACTGCCCCGGCGTCATCTCGCCCGGCAAGGCCAAGATCGGCATTATGCCCGGCCGCATCCATAAGGAGGGCTCAGTCGGCATCGTCTCCAAGTCCGGCACGCTCACCTATGAGGCGGTCTATCAACTCACGACGCGCGGTATCGGACAGTCCACCGCTATCGGCATCGGCGGCGATCCCATCATCGGCACCAGCCACATCGACGCGCTCAAGCTGCTCAACGAGGACCCGCAGACCGAGGCCATCATCATGATCGGCGAGATCGGCGGCACCGCCGAAGAGAAGGCTGCCGAGTACATCAAGGCCAACGTGAAGAAGCCGGTCGTCGGCTTCATCGCCGGGCAGACCGCGCCTCCGGGCCGCCGCATGGGTCACGCCGGGGCCATCATCTCCGGGGGTGAAGGCACCGCCGCCAGCAAGATGGCTGCGATGGAAGCCGCCGGCATCCGCGTGGTCAAGTCGCCAGCCGAGATGGGTTCCACCATGGCAGGCCTGCTCGGCAAGAAATAATCTGCTCTCCCCGACAACACAGGCGTGGCGCCCACCGGCGTCACGCCTTCATCTTTGCTGCTGGTTGCGATAGAAGATTCCCGCCGCCAGAAACACCAGCGCGACCATGAACGCGAGCTTCGCGTGTGCCAGCGCACCCAGGTGGAAGGCGATCAGACTGTCCACCAGCCACGCCGCACATCCCACAAACCAGATCCACGCACTCCGTCGCATCGCGCCTCTTCGCTGCTCCTGCGTTGGACGCAAAAGAAAGCTATGCGGTGCTATCAGGGATCGACTGGGCTGACGTGCTCGCCGCGCGGCCCCGCATGAGGCTGCCGATCAGGATAGCCGCAACGATCAAGAAGCCTACGCTGCCTATGCTCCAGACGTAGGGATCCAGAAAGCGATAACGGCGATAATGCCAGCCGGGTCGCTGTCCCTGAAACTCATCGATCGTGAGGGGGACGTTATCCCATGTCCTATAAAGTACGCCGAGCACGTCGCCCTGGTGGATAGGCTGCTCCGAAATCCTACTGGCGACGATATCGGTCGAGAACCTGGGTGAGAGCGCGCCTCCCTGCACTCTCAACTGGAAGTGGTCACTGACGCTGCCGCCCTTGCTTACGCTGGCCCTGACCGAGGTGACTGTGCCCACGATCACCTGCCGCGGAGAGTTCCGGTCGGTATTGCTCTCCTGCAGGTGCCAGGTCACGCAGGCCAGCACAATGCAGATCGCGAGAGACGTCAGCCTGGTTTTCCCCGAGACGCCGTATCCCTTCCATCTGAGCATGAAGTAGAAATACAGCGCACCAGCCACACATGCGTAACTGACGTATTTCAGCCAGAACAGGTTCACGGTGCCTCCATCGCATTCTCCGGGATTGTAGCGTGGAAGATAGGCTTCGGCGATGCAGGAGGTTCAGAGCTAGTACACTGAAAGTAGCGCGTCTTGCGCTTCCAGGAGACAACTTTTGTCACAGCGCACTTTCAGCATCATCAAGCCCGACGCGGTCAAAGCCGGCCACACCGCCGCCATCCTCGCGGAGATCGAAAAGGCCGGCTTCAAGATCGTTGCCATCAAGCGCATGTCCATCTCCCGCGCTCAGGCCGAGGGCTTCTATCACGTGCACGCCGCCCGCCCCTTCTTCGGCGAGCTCACCGAGTTCATGTCCTCCGGCCCCATCTTCCCCATGGTGCTGGAGAAGGACAACGCCATCGCAGACCTGCGCACGCTGATGGGCGCCACCGACCCAGCGAAGGCCGAGGCAGGCACCATCCGCAAGAAGTTCGCCGTCTCCATCGGCGAGAACGCCATCCACGGCTCCGATGCCGAAGACACCGCCGCCTTCGAGATCGGATACTTCTTCGCCGGAATCGAGCTGAAGTAAGGCAGTTGCTAGTTGTCAGTTGGCAGTTCTCAGAGGCTCCCACCGCAACTCACTCACAACTACAAGCTGAACAATTAGCAACTCTCAACTATCCATGGCTGGAACCAGCAACTCGCGCTACCGCGCGCTTCTTTTCGACTGCGACGGCACCATCGCCGACTCCATGCCGCTGCATTACGTTGCGTGGAGCAAGGCGCTGGGCGAGCACGGCTGCCAGTTTCCAGAGGACATTTTCTATAAGTGGGGCGGCATGCCCGCGGCGGAGATCATCCGCACCCTCGCCGATCAGCAAGGGCTCGATCTTCCGGTCGACGAGGTCGAGCACCGCAAGGAGCAGCTCTACTACGAGCTGCTGCCGCAGCTCGAAGCCGTGCCCGAGGTGCTTGAGCACATCGACCTGAACCACGGCCACATCCCCATGGCCGTGGTCTCGGGCAGCACGCGCGAGTCGGTCACCAAGTCGCTCGAGATTCTTGGGCTGCTGGACAAGTTCGACACCCTGGTCTGCGCGGGCGACTACAGCCGCTCCAAGCCCGATCCCGAGCCCTTCCTGGTCGCCGCCCGCCAGCTCAACGTCGCGCCCGCCGACTGCCTGGTGTTTGAAGACACTGAGATGGGCATACAAGCAGCGACTGCAGCCGGAATGGCCTCGGTAAAGATTCTGCAGCCCTGGGAACGAAAAGCGCGGCCGCGCTGAGTTCCAGCCACGGCCGCGCGTTCATTGCTTCCCGATTACTTTGTGAACAGCGAGAGGTCGATAGCGTCGCCCATCGCCTTGTAACCAGCGTCTCCCGGATGCAGGTGGTCGCCGTGGTCATAGGCGGGCAGGAACCTGTCTGGGTTGGCCGGATCCTGGGCCACCTTGTCGAAGTCGATGACTCCGTCGGCTACCTTCTGGGTCCGGATCCACTGGTTGACTGCGGTGCGCACGGCCTCGCCGGCCACTGAGGAGTAGCCCGCGCCCATATACGGCGTTAGCGTCGCCATGTACACCTTGATGCCATGCATGTGCGCGCGCTCGATCAACTGCTGGTATCCACCGATCAGGTCGTCGGCCGTGGGTGGTGGCGGAGGAGGTGTCACCGGCACCGGCGCATTGGGATTCTTCGGGCCGTAGCCGCCGCCAATGTCGTTGATCGCCTCGAGGACAATCATGTACTTCACACCCGGCTGCGCCAGCACATCGCGATCGAAGCGGGTCAGCGCGCTGGGCCCGGTAATGTGGCGCAGAACCCCGTTTCCGCCGATGCCCTCGTTCAGCACCGCAACGTCTGCGGTGCGCTTATCCGCAAGCAGCCGCCGCGCCAGTTCATCCGGCCAGCGTGCGTTGGCGTTGTTGGTGGCAAACGCGCCATCCGTAATGCTGTCGCCGAACGCCACCACCGCGCTGGCACGCGCGGGAGCTTCCACATCCACATTCTTCAGGAACACCCAGGAGCGAATCTCCTTGGGAGACTCGAACGAGGCCGCGCCTACGGTATTCCCTTCCGCCACATAGCTGGTCTGGTCCGCGGCCTGATGTTGCGAGAGCGTGGTGATCGTCTGCTGCGGCACAAAGACGCTGATCGCGAGATCCCCCTGTGCGGGCAACTTGATGGAGACGGGATCGCTGATCATCAGCGCGCCCACCGGAATGCTCACGCTTTCGCGGCCGCCGAAGGTCAAAGGCGCGACTGCCCCCTGCGCGGTCTCGATGGTATTGCCGCCCTTGCTGATTGCTACGCTGGCCGGGCCAATGCGCAGCGCCTCGGTGCCAAACTCGTTGGTGAAGACGACGCGGATGCGCGAGCCTCCAAGCGAAACATGCACTATCTCGCGCAGGGTCATATCGCTGGAGCCGTAGATTGGCGGAGGCGGAAAGCGACGGAATCCCGCCGGAGGACCACCGGCCGGACGAGCGCCTGCCGCTGGAGCCATATTCCCCGCCGCAGGAGGCATGGGAGCAGCGTTGGCAACAGCGGCTGGAGCTGCGGGAGGCTCGGGAGCAGCCGGACTGGCGGCAGCAGCCGGGGCTCCGGGCGTGGCCGCAGCGCCAGGCCCCGCAGGAGCCGCGCCTGCCGGGGGCGCAGCAGGCGGCAGGCGGAACTGACGGGGAGCATTCAGCTGCTCAAATGGAGCGGCCGCCCAGGTTCCCACCCAGTGCTCCGCCGCGGGCGGCGCGGCATACGCAGCGCCCCACGAGATTCCCAGCAACCCAGGCCCAGCAATCAGCACCGCCATCCACGAACGAACCGGTCTCACCTTCACGCCTTAGCCCTCCTCGGGCAATTGAAATGATTCAGCCGGACTATAGTACCCTCTCCCGCGCTGGGCGCGCCCCCTGGGTTTCACGTATAGTTGGCGGTGCGGAAGCAGGGCAGCCTGCAAACCACACGTGAGGACAACAACAACGATGCGATGGAATGGAGTTATTCTGCTATCCATGATGATGCTTGGAGTTGAGGGTGCAGGAGCGGCAGTGACGGTAACAAAGGCCGATTTCGGCAAGCTGAAGGACGGCAAAACCGCCGAGGTCTATACGCTGAAGGACGCCGACCTCGAAGTGAAGCTGACCAACTATGGCGCGCGCATCGTGGCCATCATGGCCAAGGGCCGCGACGGCAAGGTGGCCGACGTCGTCCTCGGGTATCCCTCGGTGGAGGGATATGTGAACGAAGGGTCCGCGAAGACGTACTTCGGCGCGATCGTGGGCCGCTATGGCAACCGTATCGCCGGTGGCACCTTCAAGATCGATGGGCACGAATACCACATCCCCAAAAACGACGGCAACAACGCCTTGCACGGCGGAGCCCATGGCTTTGATGAGCAGGTGTGGACAGCCAAGCAGATCGCCGACGGAGTTGAGTTCACGCTGCTCTCCAAGGATGGCGATGCAGGCTTTCCCGGCAACCTGACCGCGCACGTGCGCTACACCCTGGTGGGCTCCGCGTTGCACATCAACTACTCGGCGACCACAGATAAGCCCACGGTTGTGAACCTCACCAATCACTCCTACTTCAACCTCGGTGGACAGGACTCCGGCACCATCCTCAACGATGTGCTGATGATCAACGCCGACAAGTACACCCCGGTGAACAAAGACCTGATTCCGGTGGGTGGCCCGCAGCCGGTGGCCG
>Ga0207667_10008501_pt1 | contig 12188 bp, 8 predicted proteins | sample KBSCornC52_FD_184301 | JGI IMG/M metagenome (GOLD analysis project Ga0207667, IMG submission 184301) | Corn rhizosphere microbial communities from Kellogg Biological Station, Michigan, USA - KBS Corn C5-2 (SPAdes) (version 2) | ecosystem: Host-associated > Plants > Roots > Rhizosphere > Soil ...
TCGGGCCCTCGACGGCGACCACGGCACATGTCTTGGTCGTCCCGATATCGAGCCCACAGACGGTCTCGTTCTTCATCCGGTCTCGGCAATCTCCAAAAGAAGCAGTCTAACCGCTATATATTGGGGAAGCCCAGCCGAATCCCTACAACGTGTGCCGGAGCAGACCCCCCTCGCGCATCCTTTCGCCCCACCCCACCACCTCCTTGCGAATAACCTGTGGACGACCGAAACCGGCCTTGCTGAAGGCGAGGCGGGGCTCCCCCACCTGTGCCGCAGGGCGTGTGAAGGGAGGAGCGGAGCCAGGATGGCGGGAGCGACGACGAGGCGAGCAGCTTTTTTGCACGATGCAAAAAAGCGAGCGTCCCTGCGGCGCAGGTGGGGGAGCCCCGTCTCGCCTTCCGTAGAGGCCTCAAGGAGCGAGGCCTTTCTGCCGACCACTACTTCCGATATGGAAGCACGTCGCACCAACCTAGAGCGGGGGCTCTTTCGGGCATTCGGCCTGATCATCGTGACCGTCGTCCTGATGATCCCCATCGCGATGTACGCGATGAACCAGATCGGCCAGCAAGCGGCCGAGCTGCACGACCAGATCATCCGGGGACAGCTCGCCTACGCCCAGGTGCTTTCCGACGGGAACAGCCTGCGGGCCGCGTCGCTCGAAGCGGCCACCAATCCGGATCCGGCCCGCGCCGCGGTCCAGCTGGACCTGGCGAAGACGCTGGTCAAATCGTTCCCCGACGACGCCCGCAAGATGGTCGAACTGTTCTGCCCGAAGGCGGCCGGCGCGAGCGACACCGACACCACCTCGCCGTGCGCCAAGCGCGGCGACGCGATCGGCAAACTCGTCGACGCGTTCAACACCAGCGCGAGCGCCTACGACTTCCAAGCGCTCTCGGCGGTCAGTCTGCTCGCGCAGGGCAAGAAGGCCGACGCGCTCACCCAGATCAACGGTCCTTCTTCCGCCGCCTACGAGAAGCAGAGCAAAGACGGGCAGGCGATGCTGCAGGCCCTCAACGCGTCGGCCGACGCGCGCTACGCGCAGCTGCGTCAGGTCTCGACCTACGGATTGCTCGGCATGATCGCGTTCGCGCTGATCGCCGTCATCATCTGCATCATCTCGTTCATCAACTTCCGCCGCCGCATGCTGATGGGCTTGGGCCGCTGCGTCGACGTGTTCGAGTCGATGGGCCAAGGCAATCTCACCCGTCGCGTCGGCTGGACCGGCAACGATCTGCTCGGCCGTCTGGGTTCGTCGATCGACGAGCTGGGCGGACAGCTCGGCGGCATGATCGCGCAGATCCAATCGGCCGCCACCACCGTGCGCGGCGCCTCGGAGCAGTCGACCAAGGTCGCGCTCCAGGTCGACGCGCGCGTCAAGGAAGAGCTGGCCGCGCTCGGCGAAGCGCTCGCGTATTCGGGCGACGTCGCGGCGACGTCCGGCACGGTCGCGGATAGCGCCGAAGCGGTCTCGCGTCGCGTCAGCGATATCTCCAGTGCCGTCGCGCAGATGACCGCGTCGATCCAAGAGATGGACACCAACCTGCTCAACCTCGCGACCGTCGTGGAACAAGCGGTCGCGAACACGCAAGAGATGTCCGCCTCGATCGTGCAGGTCGCCGGCAACGCCGAACGCGTCCGCAGCGAATCGACCGTGACGGACCAGCAGGTCCGCGACGGCCGCAACGAGGTCGCCGCGCTCTCCAAAGGCATGGGCTCGATCAGCGAGACCGTCGCCGACGTCGTCAGCGAGATGCAGAGCCTCGACCACGCCTCGCGCCAGATCGGCGAGATCCTCGGCCTGATCGAAGAGATCGCCGACCAGACCAATCTGCTCGCGCTCAACGCCGCCATCGAAGCGGCGCGCGCCGGCGAACACGGCCGCGGCTTCGCGGTCGTCGCCGACGAGGTCCGCAAGCTGGCCGAGAACTCCGCCAGCTCGACCAAGCAGATCGGCACGCTGGTCGCCGACATCCAACGCCGCACCGGCGCCGTGCTGGACCGGACCGCGCGCGCCAACAGCCTGGTGCAGAACAACGCCGAGTCGGCCCGCACCGTCACCACCATGATCGAGACCATCTCGACCCGGGTCAGCGACATGGCCCACCTGGTCAGCGAGATCTCGATCGCGACCACCGAGCAGGCGCGCGCTTCCGAAGAGCTGGCCAAGGCCTCGGAGCAGATGGGTGCGATGACGCACGAGGCCGCCGCCACCATGCGCGAGCAGGCCATCACGTCGAACCAGATCTTGGAGAGCGTCTCCGAGATCGAGAACCGGACGGCGCAAGTCGCTCGGGCCTCGACGGAACAACAGGGGTCGGTCGAAGCGTTAGCATCGCGTATCCAACGCTCGAGCGACCTGGGGAACAAGAACTCTGAGGCCATCGCGGACATGTCCGCGAGCGCCGACGAGGTCCACGCCCAAGCCTCGTCCCTGGGGGACCTGGTAGGCCAGTTCGAGACCGGCCATGCGGCCGTCGCCGATTCTACGCGAAAAAAAGTGACTGAGGCCCTAGAAGACCCGGGGGCTCTTGCGCTATCATCCTAGACTAGGGTTTGCTGCTTAATCTTTTTACCTGGAGCTCTACGCGTGCGTAACACCATCCTTTCGTTCGGCCTGGTCGCCGCGCTGGCTACCCCTGCGGTCGCCCTCGCCGCCAATACCATCGACGCCAGCCTGATCCCCGATGCCACCTACACGGTCAAAGTCGTCAAGGTCGTCGATAACAAGCATATCCTGGTCACGATGGACAACGGCTCCCAGACCACCCTCGCGGCCGGTCGCGCCACCGTCGACTTCGGCAAGGTGAGCGCCGGCGACTCGCTCAAGCTCTCGACCTCGAAGGGCACCGTTCTGGTCTTCCTCGACCAGGGCAAGTAGCCGCTCACCCGCTAACGGCACCAAGACGCCCGGCGCGCACCGGGCGTCTTTTTATTTGTACCTGACGACCGGCGTGTTGGGCGCTCGAAGGTCGATCGCCGCGATCGGCCTGCCCTTGGCGAGCTGGGCCCGGATCGGGCCGATCAGCGCGATCTTCTTCTGCAAGTCCTCGCCGTCGTCGCCGAGCAGCAGCGTCGTGCCGTCGCGCAGCTTGACGATCAGGCTCTCGTACCTGTCGTAGCGCAGGTCCAGCGCGTCGACGTGCGCGGCGCGCAGCGCCCCGAGGTCGTCGCGCATCGCGATCACCTCCGGGTCTTTCACGAACGACGCCGGCGTCAGCGCGACCGGCTTGTTGGTCTCGATCGTCGGCAGCGTCGCCGGCGCGTCGTCGGCGACGGTGGAGAGCACGCGAAGATCGGCGTCCACCAGCGCGCGGCCCCGGGTCGAGCCGTAGGAGCCGACGATCGCCCACGGCGTGCGCTCGGTCACCGCGATCGTGACGCTCGCCGGGAAGAGCCGGTGGACGCGCGCCGTCGCGACGTAGGCCAGCCCTTCGACCCGTGCGGCGGCGGCGTGCGTGTTCTGCAGCCAGACGTTGCGGTGCCGGTCCAGATCGGCGGCGGCGAGCACTTGCGCCGTCGGGACCAGCGCGTCGTTCCCGGTCACCACGATCTTCGACGGGTTGAAGCCGCTCCAGGTCGCCGCGAAGTAGCCGCCGATCGCGGCGATCGCGACCAGCACCAGCGCCAGGATCCAGAAACGGCTGAGCTTGGATGCGGCCGACTTCTTGCGCCGCTTGGGCGTCGCGTCGCGGCGGCTCACGCCAGCACGTACCGTTCGATCGCTTCGGCCACGCCGTCGTGCTCCAGGTCGCCCACCGTCGCGTCGGCGATGTCGCGCAGCGCTTGCGGCGCCGAGCCCATCGCGATCCCGAAGCCGGCGGCCGTCAACAGCGGCTCGTCGTTCCAAGCGTCGCCGATGGCGGCGACCTGATCCATCGCGATGCCCATCCGGTCCGCGATCCAGCGCAGGGCGTCGCCTTTATCGACGGCGGGATCCATGATCTCGACGAACTCCGGATAGCTGCGGGTGACGTACGCGCGATCGCCGAGCCGCTCGCGGAGCATCGCGACGTACCGCTCGGCATCGGCCGGGTCGACCACCAGCACGGCCTTGGTCGAACTGCGCCCTGCGAACGCCTCTTCGAGCGACGGGACGACGATCGGCCGGACGCCCGAAACGCGTTCGTAGATCTTCGCCCACCGGTCCTCGTCCTCGCAGTAATAGCCGTCGTCGCGATAGAGCTGCACGTACGCGCCCCACTCGTGCGCCGCGCGGACCACGTCCATGGCCGCGTCGTTCGCGAGGGGATGCTCGCGCAGGATGCGATCGTCGCCCGGGTCGACGATGGCCGCGCCCTGGTAGCAGATCACGGGCGCCGAGAATCCGAGGCCCTGCGCGAACGGAACGGCGTTGCGATACATCCGGCCGGTCGCGATCGCGCCGGCGACGCCGGCCTCGCGCATCTTCTCGATGGCGGCGATCACGCGCGGGCGCACGGTCATGTCGCGACCGATCAGGGTCCCGTCCAGGTCGAAGGCGACCAGCCGGATTGCGCTCAACGGGCGCGCATCCGCGCCGTCTGCGCGTGCTGCGAGAGGCCTTCGAACTCGGCGAACGCCGCCAGCGCGGCCGCGTCGCCCTGCATGCGCGCGTCGCTGTTGGCGACCACCGTGTACGAGCGCAAGAAGTCGCCCGTCGACAGCCCCGACGAGAATCGGGCGGCGCCCGACGTCGGCAGCACGTGGTTCGTCCCGGCCAGGTAGTCGCCGCAGGCGACCGGCGTGTCGGCGTTCGCGAACACCGCGCCGGCACGCCGCACGTGCGGCAGATAGTTCTCGGGATCGCGCACCTGCAGCGACAGATGTTCGGGCGCCATCCGGTCGATCGCCCCGATCGTCTCCGCGCGCGAGGCGGCGTGGATCAGCCAGCAGCCGCGCGCGATGGCGGCCGCCACGATCGCGCCGCGCGGCAGGGTCGCGAGATCGAGCGTGTCGAGGAGTTGCGCGCAGGCGTCGAGCAGGGCGCGGGACTCCGAGACGACCGCGACGCGCGCGAGCGGATCGTGTTCGGCTTGGGCCAGCAGTTCGCCGACGACGTACTCGGAACTGGCATCCTCGTCGGCCACCACCAGCACTTCGCTCGGGCCGGCCAGCCCGTCGATCGCGCACGTCCCGAAGACCTGACGCTTCGCTTCCGTCACCCAGACGTTGCCGGGACCGACGATCTTGTCGACCGGCGCGATCGACGCGGTGCCGTAGGCGGCCGCCGCGATCGCCTGCGCGCCGCCGACCGCGTAGAGTTCGTCGACGCCGCACAGACTGCAGGCGAACAGGACGGCCGGATGCACGCCGCCTTCGCCGCGCTGCGGGGGGGTCAGCACGATCGCGCGCGCGACGCCGGCGATCTTGGCGGGGACGACCGTCATCACGACCGAGGACGGCAGCGGCGCGGAGCCGCCCGGAACGTAGGCCGCGATCGCTCCCAGCGGCACGCGCGCGAACGTATAGACGGTGCCGTCCGACTCTTCGTAGCGGATGTCGTCCTGGAGCTGCCGGCGGTGGAAGGACGCCACCCGCTCGCGAGCGAGTTCGATCGCCGCGGCCACGGCCGGCGGGACCAGCTTGCGCGCCTGGTCGAGCATCGGGATCGGCACGCGGAATCCGCCCGCGCGCGCGTTCGGATCGTCGAAGCGACGGGTGTACTCCTCGAGCGCGGCGTCGCCGCGGGCGCGCACGTCCGCCAGGATCGCGCGGACGCCGTCGACCACGTCGGCCGGCGGGTCCCAGCCGCCGCGATAGAGCGGCGCCAGCGCGGCCGTATCCGAGGCCCGTACGACCGGGATCATGCGTTCTCCAAACGCCGCAGCAGCGAGGTGATGGCGTCGTACTTCGCCCGGAAGCGCACTTGGTTCACGACGAACCGCGCGGTCGACACGCCGATCTGGTCGATCTCGACCATGTCGTGCGCTTCGAGCGTGCTGCCGGTCGCGACCAGGTCGACGATCACGTCAGCGAGACCGACGATCGGCGCGAGTTCGACCGATCCGTGCAGCGCGACGATCTCGCACGGAAGGTCGCGTTCCGAGAAATACGTCTGCGCCGAGCGCGCGAACTTGGTGGCGACCCGCAGGAACGTCGGGTACCGCGCGCCGTCCTGATAGCCGTCGGCGCGGCGACCGGCCACGACCAGACGGCAGCCGCCGAAGCCGAGGTCGGCCAACTCGGCGACCGAACGATCCGACTCCCAGAGCGTATCCTTGCCGACGATGCCGCAGTCGGCCGCACCGAACTCGACGTAGGCGGGCACGTCGGTCGCGCGCAGGAGCAGCAGATCGGCGCTGCCGTCGAGCGACGGCACCACCAGCCGGCGTCCCGGATTCTCGGGCACCACGATGCCGGCCGCCGCCAACCGGCGCACGGTCTCCGGATAGAGACTGCCCTTGGGCACGGCGATCGTCAGTCGCGGATCTATGATCGCGCCTCCTCGTCGAGTTCCACGCGGACTTCTTCGACGCTGCCGTCGGGCTTTCCGACGAGCACGCGGGGGATCGCCTTGTGCCGCGCGTACGCGAGCAGTCCGTCGCGGTCCAAGTCGCGCGTGTCGACGCGAACGCGAAGGCCTTTCGCGCGTTCGGCTTTGGCGGCGGCATCGGCGCCGCCTACCAGCACGTCGACCTCGTTGCGCGGACGTTCGTCCGCGCGCCGGCGTTCGAGCGCGAGCAGGATCCGCTCCACGCCGACCATCCAGCCGACGGCCGGCACGTCGTAGCCGAAGCGCGGGAGCAGGCCGTCGTACCGGCCGCCGCCGCACAGCGAGAAGCCAAGATCGTCGATGTAGCCTTCGAAGACGAAGCCGGTGTAGTACTGCAGGTCGCGCAGCAGCGCGAAGTCGATGTTGATGCGGTCGGCATAACCGAGCGTCTGCGCGCGCGCCAGGATCGATTCCAGGCCTGCCAGGGCGGCCTGCGATTCCGGCGTCCGGCAGATCGGCCGGACCAGTTCGAGCACGTCGTCGCGCCCGCGGGTCATCGTCAGCCGCAGGACCGTCTCGAGCGCCTCGCCGCCGCGCGTCCGGGCGAACGCGCGCAGCGCCACCAGGTTGCGGTCCGAGATAAGTTCCTTGCAGACCGTCAGCTCGTCGCCGGCCAGGCCGGCCGCGCTGAGCGCGCCGTCGACGATGGCGGCATCGTTGATGTCGAAGCGCGCGTCCGAGAGCCCGACCGCGTCGAGCGTCTCGATCGCCATGAAGAGCGCTTCGGAGTCCGCGCCGGAACCGGCCGCGCCGATCAACTCGGCGCCGGCCTGCGTGAACTCGCGCATCCGGCCGAGTTGCGGTTCTTCGTACCGGAAGGCCGGTGCGACGTACGAGAGCCGGAGCGGCAGCGATGTGTGGCGCAGACGCGCCGAGACCACGCGCGCGATCGGCGTGGTCATCTCGGTGCGCAGCGCCAGCGACTGCCCGAGCGGATCGTTGAACCGGAAGGTCTGCTGCATGAGCCGTTCGCCCAGACCTTGCTGCAGCGCCTCGGTCGACTCGAAGGTCGGCGTCAGGATCTCGGAATACGACCACGACCGGAAGACCTCGCGGATCTTCTCCTCGATCTCGCGCTTGAACGCGAACTCTTGCGGGAGCCAGTCCCGCACGCCGGGGGGCAGCCTCATGCTACGGGGCTCCTTCTGCGACGTTGCCGTCGCCGACGATGCGCGCGAGTTCCCCGCGCACGCGCGGGTCGGACGAGATCGACCGGGCCAGCTGCTGCCACTTCGCGCCCGCGTGCATGACCACCGGGATATCGCCGGGCCATTCGTCGAGCAGCGCGGTCAACCGGTCGACCTGCTCGCGTTTGGCGACGGTCACGTGCCAGCCGCGCGGTTTGAGCGGCACCTCGACGCGCGCGGACGGCACGTAGGCCGCCACCTCGTTGGCCTGCACCGAGAGTTCGAGCGGCGTCTCCTCGCCGGGCGTGCTGCCGGGACGTTCGCGCCGGCGCACGCGCCCTTTGACGATCAGGATCCGGTCCGCCTCGAAGAGCGCTTGGACCTGCGGATAGAGCTTGGCGAACACGATCGCCTCGACGCTGCCGGTGGTGTCTTCCAACTGCGCGATCAGGATCTGCTGGCCGTTCTTGGTCATGGTCCGGCGGACGCCGGTCACCAGGCCCGCGATCGTGACCGCGTCGTCGTCCTCGACGCTGCGCAGGTCTTTGACGAGCGTCGCGCCGCCGCGGACCAGCTGCTCCTGCACGTCGGCAAGCGGGTGCCCGGACACGAAGATGCCGAGCGTCTCGCGCTCCCACTGCAGCATCTCGCCCTTCGACGGCGGCGGGATCAGGCGCAGCGTCGGCACCAGCGAGGGCGCGTGCTCGGCGGCGTCGCCGAAGAGCGAGAACTGGCCGGTCTCGGCATCGCGCGTGGCCTGAGCGGCGATGTCCATCGCGGCGTCGACCGCATCGAGCTTCTGGGCGCGATTGCCGGGCAGCTGGTCGAGCGCGCCGCATTTGATCAGCGCTTCGAAGACGCGCCGGTTGACCTGCTTGGCATCGACCCGCTTGGCCAGGTCGAAGAGATCGACGAAGGCGCCGTCGCGATCGCGCGCGTCGATGATCGACCGCACCGCGTTCTCGCCGACGCCCTTGATGGCGGCCAGCCCGAACCGGATGGTCTCGCCGACCACCGCGAAATCGACCAGCGAGAGGTTGACGTCGGGCGGCAGGACGGTGATGCCGATCTTCTTCGCCTCGTCGATATACTCGACGAGTTTGTCGGTCTTGTCGCGCACCGAGGTCATCAACGCGCTCAGGTACTGGAGCGGGTGATTGGCCTTGAGGAAGGCGGTCTGATAGGCGATCCAGCCGTACGCGGCGGCGTGGGCCTTGTTGAAGCCGTAGCCGGCGAACGGTTCGACGAAGGCGAAGATCTCGTCGGCGAGCTTGGCGGGGATCTGCGACGTCGCGAGCGCACCCTCGATGAATTTCTTCTTGTACGCGGGGATCTTCTCTTTCTGCTTCTTCCCCATGACCTTGCGCAGTTCGTCGGCTTCGCCCATCGAGAAGCCGGCGATGTCGCGCGCGATCTGCATGATCTGTTCTTGGTACAGGGCGATGCCGTAGCTCTCCGAGAGGATCGTCTCCAGCTTCGGGTGCAGGTGCTTGACCTTGGTGCGACCGTGCTTCCCGCTGATGAACTGCGGGATCCACTCCATCGGTCCCGGCCGGTAGAGCGCCACCAGCGCGACGATGTCGAGCAGGCTCGAGGCCTGCAGCTCGATGCAGATGCGCTTCATGCCGTCGGATTCGAGTTGGAAGACGCCCATCGTCTCGCCCCGTCCGAGCATCTCGTAGGTGCGCGCGTCGTCGTCGGCGATCTTGGCGAGGTCGAACGTGCCGTCGACCGTGCGCCGGATCTCCTTGACGGCCGCATCCATCACGGTCAGGTTGCGCAGGCCCAGGAAGTCCATCTTGAGCAAGCCGATCTTCTCGACCCACTCCATGTCGTATTGCGTGTTGACGCCGCCGTCGCCGAACTTCACCAGGGGCGCGTAGTCGATCAGCGGGCCGGCCGAGATCACGACGCCCGCGGCATGGGTGCCCGCGTTGCGCGAGAGGCCTTCGATGTCTTTGGCGGTGTCGAGCAGCTTGCGCATGTCGGGACGCGACGCGTAGATCACCTTGAGTTCAGGGATCTGCTCGACGGCCGCGGCGATCGAGAGCCCGGTCGGGCCGGACGGGATCAGCTTGGCGATCTTGTCGACGTCGGGCAGGGGCACGCCGAGCGCGCGGCCCGCATCGCGCACGGCCGCGCGGGCCGCCATCGTGCCGAACGTGACGATCTGCGCCACCCGGTCCTTGCCGTATTTCTCGGTGACGTAGGCGATGACTTCGTCGCGACGCTCGACGCAGAAGTCGGTATCGATATCCGGCATCGAGATGCGGTCCGGGTTGAGGAACCGCTCGAAGAACAGGTTGAACTTGAGCGGATCGAGATCGGTGATCTTGAGGCAGTACGACACGACCGATCCGACCGCCGAACCGCGGCCCGGCCCGACCGGGATGTCGTGGTCGCGGGCGTACTTGATGAAGTCCCAGACGATCAGGAAGTACGACGCGAAGCCCATGGTCGTGATGATGCCGAGTTCGTACTCCATCCGATCGCGCAGCGCCGTATCGGTGGCGGCGCGCTCGGCTCCGTACCGGTCGATCAAGCCCGCCTCGGTGATCTCGCGCAGGTACTGATCCGAGGTCAGCTCGTCGGGCGGCGCCGGCTCGGGTTGCGGCACCGGGAAGGACGGCAGGTGGAAGATCTTCTCCGGCAGCCGCATGTCGACGCGCGACGCGATCTTGACGGTGTTGGCGCAGGCCTCGGGCAGGTCGGCCCACAGCTCGTACATCTCGTCGGCCGATTTGACGTAGAACTGGTCCGAGTAGAACTTCATGCGCGACGTATCGGCGACGGTCTTGCCGGTACCGATGCAGAGCAGGACGTCGTGGGCGGGCGCGTCGCGCTTGTCGAGGTAATGCGAGTCGTTGGTCGCCACGAGCGGGATGTTCAGCTCGCGCGCGACCTGGATCAGCCCCGTGTTGATGACCTCTTCTTCGGGCATCCCGTGACGCATGACTTCGATGTAGAACCGGTCGCCGAAGATCTGCTCGAAGACCTGGGCGTTCTTCTTGGAGGTGGCGTAGTCGTTCTTGAGCAGAGGCGCGGCCACCAGCCCCGACATGCATCCCGAGAGGACGATCAGCCCTTCGTTATGCTTGGCCAGCAAGTCCAGGTCGATCCGGGGCTTGTAGTAGTAGCCCTCCAGGAAGCCCTTCGAGATCAGCGCCGTCAGGTTCCGGTAGCCGACCAGGTCGGCCGCCAGCAGGGTGACGTGGGCCTCGTCCCGGACCGACCGGTCGAACCGGCCCCGGGGGGCGATATAGGCCTCGCAGCCGATGATCGGGGTGAGCTTATGGTCGCGGGCCTTGTAGTAGAACTCCATCGCCCCGTACATCACCCCGTGGTCGGTCAGGGCGACCGCCCCGGAACCGCCCTCGTCGGCCCGCTGGCACAACGATTCGACGCGGCAGGCCCCGTCCAAAAGCGAGTACTCGGAATGGACGTGGAGGTGGACGAACTGGTTCACTGGCCCCTAAATATGGCGAAAGGCTAAAGAAAAGTGGAAAGCGGGACGTTACCTTAAACGATGGGTCCTAACCTGTCCCTTGGGGGAGATACCGCCGAACTCACGCTTGAGATCGAGCGGCTCAAAACACGCATCGCTTCGCTCGAGGCGGAGCGCGACGAGTATGCCCAGCAGAACAACGAGTTGTTCGTGCTGCAGCAGGTCTTTTCCACGATCAACTCCACCCTCGACATCAACGATATCCTCTCCATGGTCCTCCGCGGCGTGGTCGAGGCCCTCAAGTTCAAGCGCGTGATCCTGTTCGACGTCCTGCCGGACAGTCAGATCGTCCGGCGACTCGAATGCGACGCGACGGGCCAGGTCACGCATACCGTAGACCCCCGCGACTACCGGGCGGGTTCCACCCTCTACGACGTCGCCCACGGCGACCTCCAACTGGCCTACGGCTCGGGCGCCGACAGCGACAAGCCCCTCGATGACACCCGCGGCTCGTATTGCCTGGCGCCCCTGGTGGCCCGCGACGTCGTCCGCGGCTTGCTTTATGCCGACGATCCGCCGGCCGTCGACATCTCCGAGAACCAGCTCCGGGTCCTGCTGGATTTCTCGTCCCAGGCGGCCGTCGCCGTCGAGAACGCCCGGCTGTATGAGGAGACCCGGCGCCTGCTCGAGGAGACCCAGCGGCTGGCCCTGACCGACAGCTTGACCGGGATCCCGAACCGGCGCGCCCTCACCGAGATGCTGGACCGCGAGCTCCACACCTCGGAGCGCTACGACACCCCGTTCGCCTTCCTGATCCTCGACCTGGACGACCTCAAGAAGATCAACGACTCGGGCGGCCACAGCCTGGGCGACCTGGCCCTCAAACGCTTCGCCCAGGTCCTCAAGAAGAACGCCCGCAAGGGCGACATCATCGCCCGCTACGCCGGCGACGAGTTCGTGCTGGTGATGGCCCAGAGCGACCGCCTGCAGACCGAGCATGGGGTCGAGCGCATCCTGGCGGCCCTGCGCCGCAACGGCCTGGCCTCGTCCATCGGCGTTGCCATGTTCCCGACCGACGGGACCGACGGGCAGACCCTGTTCTTCTCCGCCGACGAGGCCCAGTATCAAGCCAAACAGGCCGGCA